>Ga0075021_10001127_pt1 | contig 13643 bp, 14 predicted proteins | sample ColStrG_CSR_2012_FD_72749 | JGI IMG/M metagenome (GOLD analysis project Ga0075021, IMG submission 72749) | Freshwater sediment microbial communities in response to fracking from Pennsylvania, USA - Cold Stream Run_MetaG_CSR_2012 | ecosystem: Environmental > Aquatic > Freshwater > Creek >...
GTACTAACACTAGGAGCCGGTGTCCTCGCCGGGCCGCTACCCGTCTGGAGCGATGTGCCTTTCGGCTCGAAGCTCGATGCCCACGATCACATCGTCACCGCACACGACCGCGCCGCGGCCTTTGCGCTGGAGGCCGTACCGGCCGGTGTGCCCGTCAGCGCCACCAACACCCTCGGCGCGCACCTGTCCGATCGCCGGCGCATCTTCAGCTTCCCCGTGCTCGACGAGGCTCGCTGGGTCGCCGTCGACCTGACGCGCCCGAGCTACCTCGACGACTCCGAGGGGCACAGGTTCGCAACCGCCTACGCCGCCTTCCGGCGAGACCGGCGTTGGAAGATCGTCCGTGAACGGAGCGGCGTGGTCGTACTCCGACGCTAGACGGGAATCGTCTGGGGCAGGAGATAGGCGCCGAGGGCGAGACAGGCGACCGTGGCGGCAGGATCCTCCTCCGCTGCGGCGAGCGGCACTGCCCAGGCGAGGTACCAGACGGCCAGGTACGGGGTCGTGACGAGCACGAGACAGGCCGCGAGGCCAAGCCGTGCCCTGCCGCGGCCGGCCTCCCGAACGAGCCAGGTGAAGCCGCCGACGAAGGCGGCGGCGGCAAGCCCGAGCGCCAGGTCCTCGGGAATCCCCAGTTGTTCCAACCGGTTCGGGATCGCATAGCTCGTCTCGAGGGCAGGGTTGTCGGTGAGCGGCAGGATCGCCAGCGGCCAGGCACCGCCGTAGAGCACACTGGCGACAGCCACAACCGCGGCTGCGGTGATCGCAAAGCCCTTGTGCCCGGTTCCCCGGCCGGTGGCGCGGGCCTCGACTGCCCGGAGGGAGAGGAACAGGATCGGTACCCACTTGACTGCGATCGCGAGCGCCCACATTGCCCCTGCGGCCTGCAGGCGGCGGGACTGTGAGAGGGCGAGCGCCGCCAGGATCAGAGCGCCGACCCAGCCGTCGTTGTGCCCACCGCCCGCCAGGTGCACTGCAAGGAGCGGATTCCAACCGACGACCGCGATCGCAAACGCCTTCCGGCCAGCGAGGAATCCGGCGAGGAGCGCCGCGGCGAGCGACGCGCCCGCCGCAAGCGCTTTGAACGTCCACGCCGAGACCACGTCCGAGGCGCCGGCCACCACTGCCACGGGCTCTGACGCCATCGTGAACGCCGGACCGTAGACACTCGTCGTATCGAGCGAGGCGCTGCCCACGAAGGGCAGCGACGGGTTCGACGGGAAGTTCCGCGGCGGATCGGCGTATGGATTGCCGTTGCCGTGGGTCGCTATCCAGCCGTAGGACCAGTACGTCCAGGCATCCGTGGAAAGCAGAAGCGGGGCTGCCAGCGGCAGCAGCTGGATCGCGGCGGCGAGCACAATCACGGCGCGCGTCGACGGGGCCAGTCGCCGGATCGCTGCGAGGCCGAGGACGTAGACGGCGAACGCTGCGATGAGGAGGGCGAAGAAGAGCGGGGCGGTTCCGGAAACAGTGCCGCCGTGACCGGGGACAAACGGCGAGTCAGGCCTCCAGGCGAGCGCGCATGCGATCGCAACGAGCGCGAGGACGGCCGCGCCTGCCGCGACCGCGAGCCCTCGCCTCACGGCGTCGTCGTCGTCGCCCGGCCGGTCGTCGTGGTCGTTGCGGTCGTCCCCGTGCCCGTCGTGGTCGTTGCGGTCGTCCCCGTGCCCGTCGTGGTCGTTGCCGTCGTCCCCGTGCCCGTCGTGGAAGTCGGCGCCGTATCGGTGCTCGTCGACGTGGTCGCATACGGGTCGAAGCTGAGCGCAAGCGGGCCACGCTGGAACGGTTGGTACTGCGGATACACCTGCGGCACCGGGAACTCCCTCGCAGGCCCCAGGCCGATAGTCCGCTCCATCAGCAGCCGCCAGATCTCGGCCGGGAAGCTCCCGCCGCTGACGGCGATGCCGTGAACGTTCTCCATCGGGATCTCGCCGGCCGGGTACCCCATCCAGACGGCTGTCGCGAGATCAGGGGTATAGCCGACGAACCAAGCATCTGCGTGCTTGTCGGTCGTACCGGTCTTCCCGGCGGCAGGTCTGCCGAACCCGGCCCGGACACCCGTGCCGTAGCGGATGTTGTCTTGCAGGATCTGGGTCACCTTCCAGGCGACGCCCTCGGGAATGACCCGGGCTCGCCTCGGCGAGCCCCAACCCGCCTTGACGTCTTCCTTCCCGTTCGGCAACACGACCTTGCGGATCGCGGTCGGCTCGGAGTAGATACCGCCGGCCGCGAGAGTCGCGTAGGCCGAGGCCATGTCGAGCGGTGATACCGCGACCGAGCCGAGGCCCATGGCGGGCACGAATTGGCCGCCGACCTCGAGTGGCGAGCGCACCCCAAGCTTGCGCGCCATCGCACCAATGCGGTCAGGGCCGACGTCCAGGGTCAGTTGCGCGTAGACCGTATTGTCGGAGCGGAGCGTCGCCTGCGAGATCGACGTCCACCCGTTGTACGTTGAGTCGTACGTCTTCACGCACCACCACGTACCGTCCGCACAGGTGCCGTTGGCGCTCGGGCGGTACGTGAACGGGGCCGAAACGTAGTAGCTCGAGTCAGGGTCGATTCCCTTGTCGATCGCTGCAGCGAGCACGAACGTCTTGAAAGTCGAGCCGGGCTGGCGTCGAGCCTGCGAGAGGAGATTGAACTGGTTGTTCCCGCGGCCGGGGATCACGGCTGTCATGGCGCGAATCGCGCCCGTCGCCGGATCGATCGAGATCACTGCGGCGGCGGGGTCGGTTGGGTAGGTCAGCGTCTGCCGGATAGCGTCCTGCGCGGCCCGCTGCCAGCGGGGCAGGATAGTCGTGTACACGCTGAGACCGCCCGAACGCACCGTCTCGGATCCGTAGCGTCGGATCAACTGGTCACGGACGAAGCCGAAGAAGTAGGGCTCGCGAATGTCCTTGTAGAGCCGTCCCGGTTTCAGCTTCAGATCGGTCGCGCGGCGAGCCCACGTGTACTGCTCCGTCGTGATCATGCCCTGGCTGCGCATCGCATCCAGGACCTCGTTGCGGCGGGCGAGCGCCTTGTCGGGCGCGATGAACGGATCGTCGGCCGAGGGCGCCTGGGTCAATCCTGCGAGCAGGGCTGCCTGACGGAGGTCGAGGGCACGCGCCGGCTTGGAGAAGTACGTCTGCGCCGCCGCCTCGATCCCGTACGCCAGATTGCCGTAGTAGACCTGGTTCAGGTATGCCTCGAGGATTCGCTGCTTCGGCCACGCGTCATTGAGCTTGATCGCGAGGCAAGCCTCTTTGAGCTTGCGCTGGAACGTGCGCTCGTTCGAGATGTAGAGGTTGCGGACAAGCTGTTGCGTGATCGTCGAGCCCCCCTGGACAACCCTGCCCGCCTGCGCGTCCGCCCAGACTGCTCGGGCGATGCCCTGGGGGTCGATACCGCCGTGTGAGTAGAACCGCTTGTCCTCGATCGCGACGGTCGCCTTCGGCATCCACGGGCTGACCCGGTCGAGCGTGACTACCTGCCGGTTGCGCTCGGCCGGGATTGACCCGAGCAACGACCCGTCGGCCGCATAGACGAATGTGTTCTGGCCGATCCGGACTTCGTGGAGGCTCGACAGGTCACACGAGGAGCCGAAGGTGAACACTCCGGCCGTGCCAGCTACCACCGTCAGCGCGAGCAAGCCGGCTACGGCGAGGAGGAAGACGAGCGCCGGGCGACGGTTCTTCTGCTTGCGGCGCCTGCGGCGACGGACGGCGATGTCGAGCTGTGGCCCACGCTGTGGTCGCCGGCGCGGCGCGCTCATGCGGCGATGGTAGCCGTCATCCCCGTGCTATTAGAGTCGAGGCCTGCAGGACGACTTGCGCGGCGTCGCGCCTGCGCTTCGCACCTTCCTCTCGAGCGGCGCTGCGATCTGGTTGCTCGCAGTGGCCGCGGAGACCGGATTCGAGAGAAGGCTCCACTCCGGTCGCGGCGAGTGGGACAGCGCGCGGCTCCACGACCTCGGCGCGGCAATCGACGCGTGCGCGCTGGGCAGCGGCTGGTTCCTTCGCATCGCACACGACGGCTGCTCCTCGCCGTCGAGCACCCCGACGCTCTTTCTGCTCTCCCCGACCCTCATCGCGGGGCTCGGTGGGTGTTCGCGGGGCACGCTGTTCTTCCCGGCATTGCCGTCTCGGCGGCCGGGCCGCTCGGAGGGGTTGTCGCAGGCGCTCCGGCACCACGAGCTCCTCGATCTCACCCTTCGCCGTCGGTGCAACAACGCACGGGCTCTACACCTCGCGAGCGTCGGGATTCCGCTCAGTTCGTCTCCGACAAGATGCCGCTTTGGCCGATGCAGCGCTTCGCTGTGGTCGTCTTCCCGGCGTTCGTGGCGACTGTTCGCGGGGCGCGGCTTGCCGTGAATGTGGTCAGATGGGCGCTGTGGTGCCGGGTAGCCTGATAACTCGAGACGCGCCCGCCGGGCCTTCGGGACGGCAAACCGGCCGGCTGGTCGCCTGGGGCGCGCTCGCCGGAATCCTTGCTGCAGCGTCGTACGCAGCGCGTCTGCTCGGTCCCCACACCCCGGGTGACGTGCTCTATCTCTGGTCTACCTTCGTCGGAGCGCTGATCCAGTACGGCGTCATGTTCGTCCTCATCCTCGCAATCGCCCATGGACTCGACCGGACGTTGCTCGCCCTTGAAATACCGGTCGCGCTCGGCCGCGCGCTCGGCCGCGGGATCATCGCGCTCGTCGTGATCGTCGGCGCAACAGCGGCTCTGAGCCCCTTCCTCGATGCGGGAGGCGAGCAGGGGCTCGTCCCCAAGTCCTGGGACTCGAGCCGCGCAGTGCCATTTCTCGCGAACGCTGCTGTCGTCTGTCTCGTGGCGCCGTTCGTCGAGGAGCTGCTTTTCCGCGGGCTCGGCTTCGGCCTCCTGCGGCAGTTCATCGGGCCCTGGCCCGCGATCTTGATCACGGGCGTCGCGTTCGGCCTCGCCCACGGACTCGTGGCCGGGCTACCCGTGCTGGCGATCTTCGGCGTCACGCTCGGGTGGCTGCGCTGGCAGACGGGGAGCGTCTACCCTGGGATGATCGTCCACGGGCTCTTCAATGCGATGGCGCTCGTCGCAGCAGTGACGCGGTGAGAGAACGCTTCGACGAGATCCGAGGCGAGATCGCCGAGAACGACGCGGTGATCGTGGCCGCCGTGAATCGCAGGCTCACGCTCGTCACGGAGCTCTGGGCTCTGAAGGCCAAGCTCGGCTACGACACCGTCGACCCCGATCGCGAACGCAGCCTGCGTGAGACACTCGCGGCGGCGAACGCCGGGACCCTCTCACCCGCGGGGCTCGACCGACTGGTCACCGACCTACTGGACCTGACGAAGCAGGAGCTCGGCGCGGGCTGAGCGGGCGACGCTGCCCCGCCCTACGAATCCTCCTCGTCCTCGTCCGGCTCGGCCGCGAACTCGTCCGGCGTGACGGTGTCGAGGAAGCGTCGGAACTCATCCGGGTCGAGGTCGGCCAGCGAGTCGTGGCCCATCAGGCGTCGCGACGCCTCCTCCTCGTCTCCCTCGAACTCGACGCCCGACTCTTCGATCACCTCGTCAGCGGCGAAGATCTTTGCGTCGGCACGAAGCGCCAAGGCGATCGCGTCCGAGGTGCGCGAGTCGAGCTCGATCTCGCTGCCGTTGCGGACGAGCGTGATCTTGGCGTGGAAGGTGTTGTCGCGAAGCTCGGTGACGGTCACCTGCTTGATCTCGCCGTCGAGCGACGCGATGATCGCGGCGGCGAGGTCGTGGGTCATCGGCCGCTGCGGCTCAGCACCCTGGAGGTTCATCAGGATCGCCGCGGCCTCGGGATGGCCGATCCAGATCGGCAGAAAGAGGTTGGCGTCCTGCGTCTTCAGCAACACGATCGGCTGCTTGCCGACCAGATCGAAGCTCACGCCGTAGACGGTCATCTCGCGCATCGGGCCTGAAGCTGAGTGTAGCCCGGAGGCGCGAGAACAGGACGATCTTCCGCGGGAAAGCATGGGCGATCCTGGATTCGAACCAGGGACCTCCGCCTTATCAGAGCGGCGCTCTAACCAACTGAGCTAATCGCCCGTGGGGAGCGGCAGTGTACCGAACGGTGAAGTCGTCTTATTGCCTACAGCAAGGCTTCCAGCGTCTCCACAAGCTCGGCCAGCCTGGTCTCGTCGCCGAAGTGGAGCTCGAGCTTCCCGCCGTTGATCCGCGACGACAGCCCCGTCAGCCGCTGGGAAGCGGTCCGGGCGCGATCGGCGAGAGCCGGATCGACGGTTTGGGTCGAGCGGCGCCGTCGGGCGCCGCCTTCCTGCGCAGCTTTTTCCGCCGCGCGCACCGTGAGCCCCTCCTCTGAGATCTTCTTTGCGAGCCGCCGCCGCGCGTCGTCGTCGGATAGCGCCAGCACAGCGCGCGCGTGACCTTCGGTGAGATCGCCGCGGGCCAGCATCCAAAGGACATCTTCCGGGAGCTCGAGGAGGCGGACGCGGTTCGAGACAGACGGCTTCGAGCGGCCCACGCGTTCGGCAACATCTCCGAGGGAGAGCTCGAACTCGTCGAGGAGCAGCGCGTAGGCGCGCGCCTCTTCGACCGGTGAGAGGTTCTCGCGAGCGACGTTCTCGACCAGGCCAAGGAGCAGCGTGTCGCGGTCGTCGGCATCGCGTACGACGGCAGGGATCGTCGCGACGCCTGCTTCCCTCGCCGCTCGCCAACGCCGCTCTCCAGCGATCAGCTCGTAGCCGCCCTCGGCGCGCGGACGCACGACGACCGGCTGCAGCACGCCCTGAAGACGGATCGACGCGGCAAGGCCGGAGGTCGCTTCCGGCTCGAAGCGCCGCCGCGGCTGGCGCGGGTTTGGATGGACGGCTTCAACGGGAAGGTGCAGCAGCTCGGCCTCGCCGGCTCCACCTATCAGCACCTCAAGGCCGCGGCCAAGGCCGCGGCGCGGTGTGTCACTGACGCTCGACAAGCTCCATCGCCACCTTCCAGTAGGCCTCAGACCCTGACGAGCGGCGGTCGTAGGCGATTGCGGGCAACCCGTGGCTCGGCGCCTCCGCGAGACGCACCGATCGGGGCACGGACGCCGCGAAGACAAGCTTGCCGAAGTGGCGGCGGAGCTCCTGCTCTACCTCCGCGGCGAGCCGGGTGCGGCCATCGACCATCGTCAGCAGGATCCCGCCCACCGACAGGCGCGGGTTGAGTCGCGCCTTGACGAGGTTAATCGACCCGAGCAACTGCGACAGCCCCTCGAGCGCGTAGTACTCTGCCTGCACCGGTACGATCACGCGGTCAGCCGCAGCGAGCGCGTTGACCGTCAGAGGACCGAAGGCCGGCGGGCAGTCGAGGAAGACGAAGCCGTACTGGTCGGTTGCGGGAGGGCCGAGCGCGTCCGCAAGGTACCGCTCGCCACCCTCGAGGGCCGAAAGTTGGACGGCCGCAGCAGCGAGCTCTGGCTTGGCTGGAACGAGATCGAGGTTCGGAAACGCTGTCGGCTTCGCGAGCTGCGAGAGAGGGATGCCGTCGAGCAGATCGTGAGTGGAGACCCCGTTCGCTCGGCGGCCAAGGCCGGAGGTTGCGTTCGCCTGCGGATCGAGATCAACGAGCAGGCAGCGCTCGCCTGCCTCCGCCAAGCAGGCGGCGAGATTTACGGCGGTCGTCGTCTTACCGACGCCGCCCTTCTGATTCGCAATTGCGTAGACGCGAGCGGCCACGAACCCAGGCTAGCTTGGGCAGCGGACGGGAATCAGGCTAGGGGCCGCTTTCTGGCGACGCCGGTGCGACGCGGGAAACCAGCAGGGGTCGGCCCGGTCTTGCGGATCACGATCAGTCCCTCTGCACCCGGCTCGAGCGCACCGCCTATCCGCTCCGCCACCGCGGCTACCCGCTCCGGTTCTGCCGTCTCGCCGGTCCAGAGAACGACGAGGCCTCCTTCGCGCACGAGTGGCAGGCACCACTCTGCCGCGGTCGGAGGGTGCGCGAGGGCCTTCGCCACTGCGACGCCGAACTGTTCGGGCTGCTGCTCTTCTGCGCGACCCCAGATGACGGAGATGTTCGGGAGCTCGGCCGCCCAGATCTCGAGGAACCGGCACTTGCGGCGCTCGGCGTCGAGCAGGGTCACCTGCCGATCAGGCAGCGCAACGGCGAGTGGGATTCCCGGCGTCCCGCCACCCGAGCCAACATCGATGATCGGGCCCTCGGTGGCGGCAACGAGATCGGCGGCCTTCAGCGCGTCGTCGGCGAGGACGGCGCGGGCCCGATCGAGGTCTTGGATCGCCGTCAGGCCCGTCGCACCAACAACCGCGGCAAGCCAGCGGTCGAGAATCCCGTCCGAACTGCCGCTCAATCGGCGGAGCGCCGCGGGAGGACAACGACGAACCTGGCCGGCTCGCTACCCTCACTCGACGTCTCGACCTCGGGATCGTCCTTCAAGAGCTCATGGACGATACGGCGCTCGACCGCGGTCATCGGCTCGAGTTCGACGCGATGGCCAGTGCCGGCGGCCCGTTCGGCGGCCTCACGCGCAACCGTTTCGAGCGTGGCGGCACGGCGCGCGCGATATCCAGAAGCGTCGACGACCACCCGCAGGCGGTCTTCGCCTTGCGTGCGATGCCCGATCGCGTTCGCGAGGTACTGCAATGCGTCGATCGTCTGTCCGTGGCGGCCGATCAGCACGCCGAGGTCGGGTCCGACGAGTGTCGCGACCAACTCCTCGTCGCCCTCGTCGATCCGTACCGACGCCGGCACGCCGCTCGCCGCCACCGTCCGCTCGAGCAGCTCACGCACGATCGCAGCCTGGCCCGTCTCGTCGTGGCTCTCACGAGCGGGCGCCGGACTCTCGGCCAAGGCAGCGGTCGCGAGAACCGATGCGGGCGTGTAGCCGACGCCGAGCAGTCCGCGTTCGCCTTCGGTCACAACCTGAAACCGGATCGCCTCGCGATCGAGGCCCGGGACGCGCCTCTGCAGCTCACGCACGGCGCTCCATTTGGCCTCGCCGACGGTCTCGCCCGTCGCCTCGACCGTAATCTCGCTCGTCACCGCTTGGTACTCCCGCCACCGCGCTTGCGCTTGACGCGGCGCGGCGGCCCCGCGACCGGCTTACGGGACGGCGCGGGGGCCGTCTTGGCGGGTGTTGCAGCGGAGTCATTGCCGTTCGCCGCTGCCGCCGTCTCCTCCTTACCCGGCGTCCGCGAGCTGCGCTTCTCCGGCACGGCGGGCTTGGGCATCAACCTTCTCGTAACGAGCCCTTGCCCGGTCGTCCAAAGGTTCGTCGTCAGCCAGTACAGCATCAGGCCGGCCGGGAACTTGATGATGAACGGGACGAACAGCACCGGCAGCACCATCAGGAGGATGCGCTGGGCTCCCTGCATCGTCGACGACATGAAGTACGACGAGGAGAGCTGGCTCGCCACGTAGATGACGAGGAGCAGCGGTCCCCAGCCGTCCTTGACCGGCTGCGTGATGTCGACGAGGTGGAGCCAGTCGACCGAGCCGCCGTAGTGGACGAGCACGTTCTTGTCGAAGTGCCGGAGCACATAGAAGAGCGAGATGAAGATCGGGATCTGGAGGACGATCGGCAAGCACGAGGCGGCCGGGTTGATCTTGTTGACCTTGTAGAACGCCATCAGCTCTTCGTTCTGGCGTTGCTTATCGTGCTTCCACTTCTGCTGGATCGCCTTCATCTCGGGCGCGTGCGCCTGCAGGTTCTGCATCGAGTGAATCTGCTTTACGGTCACGGGCACGAGCAGGATCCGAACCAAGACGGTCAGGGCCACGATCGACCACGCCCACGTGAGGCCGCCCGTAACGTGCAGCCAGATCAGGATATGCTGGAGGAAGTGCTCGAGCGGCTTCAGCGGGTTGGCGAATGCGATCACGTTCACGCCGGACGCTCCGTCTTGTGGCGGCGCCCGAAGTGGGCATCTTCGGCGTAGTCGACGCCACCGTGGCTCCAGGGATTGCAGCGCAAGAGCCGCCACGCCGCAAACAGACCGCCCTTGAAGAAGCCGTGGATACGGAACGAATCGATCGCGTATTGCGAGCAACTCGGGTGGTACTTGCAGGTGCCCGGCGGCGTCAGCCGCCCGAAGGTGAAGCGCCAGGCCGACACGAGCGCGATCGCGACGTGCTTCACGCCGCAGCCTTCCCGAGAACCTCTGTCACCTGATCGAGGAGCCACTGATGGCCGCGGGCATCTGCCGGCTCGGCCACTCCCGACCGGGCCGCAAGGACGTAATCACGACCCGGTGGCACATCGTCGGCAAGCTCCTGCCACGTCTCGCGCAGTTGGCGCTTGAGCCGGTTGCGGACAACCGCATTGCCGACGGCTTTGGGCACGGCGAGGCCGAGGCGAGGTGCGCCGGAGGGGTCGTCTTCACGCGGGAACCAGTGCAGGGTGAGATATCGGGTCGAGACCGACCGGCCCTGTCGATAGACCGCATCGAAGTCCTTCGACCGAGACAGGCGGTACCGGCGCTCCACAGACAGGGCGGTCGCTCAGGCGGAGAGGCGCTTGCGCCCCTTGGCGCGACGGCGCTTGAGGATCGTCTGTCCGGCACGCGTCGACATGCGGGCGCGAAAACCGTGCTTGCGCTTGCGGCGACGGACGTTGGGCTGGTACGTGCGTTTCACAGTGGAGCTCTCTTCGTCAGTGATTCGTCGGCCGCAACGTGCGGACGCGGGGCGTCAGTATAGATGAGGTCTGAAGCCCCAGACTTATCCACAAGCGGCAGGAAGGGGCGGCCGATCGAAAGTGCTGCACCCACGGCCTGATCGCAGTCTTCTAGGTGATGCCCGGCCTGGATTTCCACAGGTGTGGAAAGTTGTGTGGACGGGAAGAAAGTCCTGCAAAACGCGCTCTTTATTGTGCGATTACGGCTCGGCCGTGCGGATTGAGGGCCGGGCCGGACGCTGCTATGCTCGCCCTCCCCGCGACCAGTTGAGAGGAACCCTCGAAGGGTGGAACACACGATCGAGCCGACCGCCGAGCGCCTGTGGGACGATGTCTCCGCGCGGCTCCGGGAAACCCTGAACGAGACCACGTATGCGACCTGGTTCGGGAATGCCTCTGCGGGTGAGCTGAGCGACGATACGTTCTCGCTCGTCGTTCCAAACGACTTCACGCGCGAGTGGATCGAGGGTCACTTCCTCGGCTTCGTCAAGGCCGCAGCGCGCGATACGCTCGCGCGCGACGTTCGCGTCACACTCACTGTTCGTGAGCCCGGCGCGCCGGTGACCGCGGCAGGCGAAACCGGAGAGCCGGGCGGCAGCGGCGTTCCCGTTGAGGTCGCAGCGCCGGCCGCTGCTAGCCCCAAGTACACGTTCGACCTCTTCGTGATCGGCTCGTCCAATCGCTTTGCCCACGCGGCCGCGCTCGCTGTCGCCGAGGCGCCGGCGCAGGCGTATAACCCGCTCTTCATCTACGGCGGTACGGGGCTTGGCAAGACGCACCTGCTCCAAGCGATCGGCCAGTACGTGAGTGAGCATACGAAGGGTTCGACGACGCGGTACGTGACGAGCGAGACCTTCATGAACGACTTCATCAACTCGCTACGCGACAAGCGAATCGAGGGCTTCAAGCAGCGCTACCGCACCTATGACGTCCTTCTCGTCGACGACATCCAGTTCTTCGAGGGCAAGGAGCGGATCCAGGAGGAGTTCTTCCATACGTTCAACTCCCTCTACGAGGCGGGGCGCCAGATCGTTATCTCGTCGGACCGACCGCCGAAGGAGATTGCGACGCTCGAAGAACGTTTGCGGTCTCGTTTCGAGTGGGGGTTGATCACCGACATCCAGCCTCCCGATCTCGAGACGCGCATCGCGATCCTCCGCAAGAAGGTGACGACGGACCGAATCGGGGTCAGCGATCCCGAGGTGCTGACGTTCATCGCAGGACGCGTTTCGACCAACATCCGGGAGCTCGAGGGCGCGCTCACACGGGTCGTCGCCTTCTCGTCGTTGACCGGCCTACCGTTGACTGTCGAGCTCGCCGAACAGGTCCTCCGCGATCTGTTTCCAGACGGTGACGCGGTGCCGGCCGTCACGATCACTCGGATCCAGGAGGCTGTCTCTGATCGCTTCGGTCTCTCGGTCACAGAGCTCTGCAGCCAGCGCCGTTCTCAGGCAGTGGCCTATCCGAGGCAGGTCGCGATGTACCTCTCGCGTGAGCTGACAGATGCTTCGCTGCCAAAGATCGGCAAGGAGTTCGGGGGGCGCGACCACACAACAGTGATCCACGCCACAACCAAGATCACTCGCCTGATTTCTGAGGATAGATCTGTGTATAACCTCGTTCAGGACCTCACCGCGAGGATCAAGCAGACCCGATGATCTGTGGGACCCTCCGAGACCGCGGATCGGGTCTGTGGGACCAGGCTTCTTTGTTCCCAGGTGGACCCACAGGCAGCAACCGCAGCACAGAGCCGTTCGAGACTGTCCTCCCCGTCGTCCACACTCTCTATGTACTACTACAAGAGGTTCTTTAGATCATGATTGAAACAGACATCGCGGTTAGCGCAGGGCTCAAGATCACCTGCGACCGTGACCAGCTCGTCGACAAGCTTTCCACTGTGTCGCGCGTCGTCTCGACCCGTGGCTCGGTCCAGGTCCTCGCCGGTATTCTGCTTCGGCCCGATGGAGACAAGCTCGAGCTTGCCGCTACCGACATGGAGCTTTCGCTGCGCACGACGCTCGCTGCGCAGGTCGAAGGCTCGAGCTCGCTCGTCGTGCCCGGAAAGCTGCTCGTCGACCTCGCGCGCCTGCTTCCGGCCTCGGAGGTCACGATCAAGTACCACCCCGAAGACGGTGTCGCTCATATCTCGAGCGGACCGTACTCGTCGAAGCTGAACGTTTTTGCTGCCGAGGACTTCCCGCGCCTCCCGGCAACCGAACCGGCGCCACACCAGGTCGCGACCGTGTCGCTGCTCGAAACCGTCGACCGTGTCGCGCGTTCGGCCTCGAAGGACGAGTCGCGGCCGGTCCTGACCGGGATCCAGGTCCGTTTCGAGGGGACGCGCCTCCTGATGGCGGCGACCGACTCGTATCGACTCTCGTTCAAGGAGACCGAGCTCGAGCAGGCAGGGCCCGATCTCGAGGCGATCATCCCAGCGCGGGCGCTGACCGAGCTTGCGCGAATTGCGGCCGGAACCGACTCTGTTGCACTCGGCGTCAACGAGAACACCGTCGTCTTCGGGACCGGCGACACGTGGCTGACGACGCGCCGCATCGACGGGCAGTTCCCCGACGTCAGCCGCCTGCTGCCGGAGTCGTTCGAGATCGAGGTCGACCTGCCGAGGGCTGAGCTCCGCGACGTAGTGCGGCGCGCCGGCGTGATGGCGCTACGCAATGCGCCGTTGCGGCTTCGCTTCGCCGAGGGTGAGCTGACGATCTCGGCGCAGAGCCAGGATGTCGGCGAGACACGGGAATCGTTGCCGGCCGCCTACAGCGGCGAGCCGCTCGAGATCGGCTTCAACGCGGAGTTCCTCGCCGAAGGGGTCGATGCGGTACGAGGCGACACCGTGCGGCTGAAGCTGATCAACCCTCTCCGGCCCGGCCTGATCACCTCCGCCGACGAGTCGTTCTGGTACCTGATCATGCCGATCAGGCTCGCCGGCTGATCGTCGCTGCAGTCACGCTTCGGGACTTCCGGTCGTACGCCCGGCTCGAACTCTCGCTCGAACCGGGCCTCGTGCTCGT
>Ga0075021_10001128_pt1 | contig 13641 bp, 10 predicted proteins | sample ColStrG_CSR_2012_FD_72749 | JGI IMG/M metagenome (GOLD analysis project Ga0075021, IMG submission 72749) | Freshwater sediment microbial communities in response to fracking from Pennsylvania, USA - Cold Stream Run_MetaG_CSR_2012 | ecosystem: Environmental > Aquatic > Freshwater > Creek >...
CTGGACCCCGGTTCGGGCGCCACGTAGAATGCCTAGTAAGAGTGCTACGATGCCCCGGGTTACGTCGCAAGGGGCTGGGTGATGACTGAGGTCGTCCGAGGGCTAGTGAGCGCCCTAAAAGCTTTCTAGGCCCATTGCGTTAACTAAAGGCTATTGGCCGACCAACCCGGTGGTTACGTTCCTGCTGAATTCGAGCGGGGTTGCCACCAATGCCGTGTTCGTGTACAGGACCGTTGCCTAAGTGCCCGCTGTCACGAAGCTTTCCGGGTTTCCTTCGTTTTCTGTAGCTTGGGATCGGGGACCTCTTCAGCCTTCTGCGTTCGCCAGTTCACTTCTTCAAGCCGCTTAAGCAGTTCGCTGCCGCAAACTCCACGAGCGCCGCAACGTTCGCAGTCGGCGCTGTGGATTCCCAAGCGAGCTAACCAGTAACAGATTCGATCTCTCCAGTTCACAAGTCCCTGCCGCTCGAAGAGTCCGTCGTCCGGGCAAAGGCGTCTCGCTTCTTTCCAACGAACGCGCGGACGCGGTCCATGTGGGGATAGCCAGCCGCCATCTTGAGCCCGCCAGTGGACAGGCATGGCGATCCTGCGGTGGCTCCGCATTTGGGACACGGTACCGCTTTATAGTTGGGTCGCATCGAAGCCAACTTTCAGGGGCCATGCGCGGAAACCAGGGGGGAAGAAAGTCAGGTCTCGGGTCGCCCGATAATTTTCCATCAGAGGAAAGCAATCGTCGGTGACCTCGATCACACAGCGATGCCCGGCCACAAATCGTGCCGGAATCTTTCTCACCCTCCACGCTGTCATGCTTGAGAGGAGCAGGGACTTCACGACGGTGAAGTTCCTGCGGAGTCGAAGCATCCCTACGTCTTTTTCCACACCAGGGACGCCTCAGGAGTTTCCCGGTTCATCGGGGGATGTTGGATCAGCCCGGTTTCGTGTGACAGCCGGGAAGATGCTGGCGCTACGAATGGCGGTTAACTAGAAAGTTATGGGGCACCCTTTAGAGTTCAGTCGGTCCCGATAGGCTGGGCAACCCGCCGTTGACCAGATAGTTGCCAGGTCCGACCAAGCCGTAGTTTTTTCAGCCAGATTCAGCGGCGCTGGCGCGATCGCCGAGCTTGCTGAGTTCTGGAATCTTTGACAGCATCATTGGCCGCTGCCCCGCCGGTCCCGCAGTCGTTGCGTAGCTCGTTGGGGGCGCCGTCCGGTGGCGGGCTCGTTGTGTTGTCGATGCAGGGGATGGCGCTCAGATATTCGTAGATGGCCTCGATGTCGCGGTCGCTCATGCGCGAAAACGTCGGCCATGGCATGACTTGCAGGAGAGTACCGTCGACTGGATTGTCGGGTGACGTGGGAATGCAAACTGGGGTGGCACCTCCCTCAATCGCCATCAGCTGTGCTGCCGTACAGGTTGGATGGAGGTGGTCGAAATCTGTGCCATGCCTCATGATCTGCTTAAACTCTGAAAGCGTGTGACCGCCTTCCGGTCGCCCATGCTTGTCCGGCGTCAAGTTTCGGGTAATCATGGCCGGACCTGGGTAGCCGGCAGGCCCGGTTGGAGTCCCGACTGGACCAAAGTTCTGGCCACCACTTAGGTAGACGGTCGGATCGACCACCAGCGGCTGGTTGAAGTAGGGGTTCCCGCCTGCAGCGTAGTTAAAGTTTGGAGGCCCGCCCGCGGTGTGGCAACCATTGCAGTCGCCCACAGCGTTGACCAGATAGCTGCCGAGCCCAACCAAAGCCCGGTCCTTACGAGCCAGATTCAGGGGGACGGGCGCTATCTCAAAACCAATTTTAATTCTGGACTCGGTATCGTCATCGTCCGCGTGAGCGCGGGGCGCCTTGATCGACATTGCCGCAAGGACGATCGCAACGAACGTTACGACGGCTCCCGCGACTTTTGCACAGGACTGTATCGTCATTTGGTTTCTCCTCTGCGTGCTTGATCAAAATTCCAGGATTTCCCTTGGGGTTCGGAACCGATGGGTCCCTTTAGCCCGGACTTTCAATTGGCCTTGGGGGAGAAGTTCGGCAAATGGTGGACACTGTACACCCAGATGCAGAATTGTCAAGGGGAATCCGCACTGGGCGCTGGAATCGGACGAGGAGCCTCTCAGTACCGCGCAAAGTTTTTCCACTATTGCGCAAGCAGCAACTGTTGCAACATCGTGTGTGTCTACCCTCGAGAATCCCCAGAAAAAGGCGGTTTTCTTACTCTGGCAGCAGCGGCAGGCCTTGAATGTTCCAAGAGATGTGGTGGACGGCGTTGTTGGTGGCTAGAATTGCGGACTTGCCGGGGGCGAAGGCGAGGCCTACCAGGCCTTGGCCGGAAACTTCTAGGCTGGCTTTAGCGTCGGGCGTGATCTTTACGATGCCGCGTTTGCCGGCGAGGGAGGCGGCGACGTAGAGATTGCCAGCCACATCGAAGGCCAAGCCTTGTGGCCGTCCGAGGCCGCGATAGAACACTGAGACGCTGCCGTGCCGGTCAACTTTGTGTATGCAGTCGAAGCTGGAAGTGGTGGGGCCGGTGACGAATAAATCGCCGTGGGGGCCAAAGGCGAGATGGTAGGCGGAGACGCTGGGCTCAAGCGTGGCGAACACGAAAATCTGGCGGTCGGGCGCAACCTTAAAAATCGTACCGCTGCGGTCGCCGACGTAGAGGTTCTGCTGGCGGTCAAAGGCAATGCCGGTTGCGACGCCCATGCCTTCGGCGTAGGAAGAGACGGTGGCGTTGGGCGCAACTTTGTACACGGTCTCGTCGTGACGCGAGGAAACGTACATTTGGCCTTCGCGGTCGAAGGCGATGGCGGTGGCGTTCATCATGTTGGTGAGAAACGGCGTGACGTTGTAGTTGGTGTCGATCTTCGAGATCGCGATGGGAACTTTTTGGCCGCGCGATCCGGAGAAGGTGATGAAGAGGTTGCCGTCGCGATCGAGCGCGGGATTGGTGACTGGATGCAGGTTGTCGGCGACGGGCACGGCGACTTTGATGGAGTGGGCGTTGCTGACATGGCCGTTGGTGCCGACGACGATAGGGCCGGAGACGGCGTTGTCGGGGACGCGCGCCACCAGAAAGTCGTCGGAGCTGATGAGGACCGAGCCTTCCACCTCGCCGAAGCGGACGCTGGGACGACGGAATTCGGGCGGACGGAGAGCGCGGCCGATGATGCGGACTTCGCCTCCGGGCAGAGCAAAACTGGGGGCGACCGCCTCGATGTGCGGCTTGCCATTCACGTTCTTCTTGCCCAGTAGACGGTCGGAAATGCTCATGCGAGTTGTTCTACTTCATTAGAGGTGCGAAATGCAGTAACAGATGCATGATGGCAAGCGCATAAAGGCCAGCGCCCAAGTCATCCACCACGATGCCAGTGCCTTCGGGAAGCCGCTCCAGCAGCCGGATGGGCGGCGGCTTCAGGATATCGAAGACACGAAAAAGTATAAGGCCCGCGAGGAACGTTTTCCAGGCGAGTGGGACGGCGATGAGGGTGACGAGTTGTCCGGCGACTTCGTCGATGACGACGAATTGGGGGTCCTTCAGGCCAGATGCGCGCGCGACTTGCGTGGCGGCGGGGATTCCGATGACGGTGACGAGGGCGGCCGCGGTTATGGTTGCCCAGGCGCGGGCTTCGGGCGGAATGCGCGAGGTGATCAGTGCCCAGACGATGACGGTGGCGACGGATCCCCACGTGCCGGGACCGGGTTTTAGGCGGCCTGCGCCGAAGAAGGTAGCTACTAGCGTGGCCCACAGTGGGGCGCTGGCGACTGTCGAGTTGGCGGACTGGGACGGTTGTTTCACTCGGTTTCGTCGGGATCTTGCAGGTCTGGGATGGCTTCGTCGGCGTCGGTTGCGGGAGACGAGATTACGTAGGCTCCGGTGGCCCATTTGCCGAGATCGATTTCCCGGCAATGATCACTGCAAAAAGGGAAGTCGGGCGTGGCGGCTGTCACCGCTTTCTTGCAGATCGGGCATTTCAGCTTGAGTGAACGCCTGCGCGGCATGGGGTCGATTGCAGAGGTTAGAGGTCAGATTGCAGAAGTGAATCTTAGGCTGTAAGGGTTCTTACTTCTGCAATCTAACCTCTTACCTCTGACCTCCCTTGACTCTACACGATTTCTGCGATGAGGTCGTAGTCGTGAGCCTTAGTGATGCGGCAGCGGTAGAACTCGCCCGGCTTCGGTTCGGGGCCTTCGGGATAGTCGTTGACGAAGACCTTGCCGTCGATTTCGGGCGCGTGCATGGAGGTGCGGCCTTCTAGCAGCAAGTCGGTCTCTTCGGACGAGCCCATGAGCAGGAGGTCGTACTCGTGTCCGATCAGCGATTTCTTTTTGCCGCGGCTGATTCTCTTCTGGATCGACATCAGGAACTTGCGGCGGCTTTCGATTTCGCGGGCGGGCAGTTTCTTGCCGTGAGCAAAAGCGCCTGCGCCTTCCTGGTCGGAGTAGGAGAAGGCTCCCATCCAGTCGAACCTGGCTTCGCGAACGAAAGCGCAGAGTTCTTCGAATTCTTTTTCGGTTTCGCCGGGGAAGCCGACGATGAACGAGGTGCGGAGCGTGACGCCGGGAATTGCGCTGCGCATTTTGTCGATGGAACGCAGGAACAGATCGGCGCCGCCGCCGCGCTTCATGCGCTTCAGAACTGAAGGCGACGCGTGCTGCAGGGGTACGTCCATGTAGGAACAGATGTTGTCGTGCACCGCGATGGTATCGAGCAGGCGGCCGGTGATCTTGTTCGGGTAGGCATAGAGGAAGCGAATCCAGCGCAGTTGCTCGATGGATGCGAGCTTTTCCAACAACTGCGGCAGGCCGTCTTTCAATCCCAGATCTTCGCCATAGCAAGTGGTGTCCTGGCCGATAAGCGTAATCTCGCGCACGCCTGACTGGGCCAGGCGTTCCGCTTCGGCAATCACGGATTCGAAGCGGCGGGAGCGGAACTGGCCGCGCAGTTGGGGAATGATGCAGAAGGTGCAGGGATGATCGCAGCCCTCGGCGATTTTGATGTAGGCCGTGTATCCCGGCGTGGCCAGGACGCGGGGAGTGGCGTCGTCATAGAGGTAGTTGGGAAGATCGGAGACGGCTCCGTCCCAGGAATCGCGCGCGAAGCGTCCGTTGGCGCGGCGATGGTCGCCCTCGGGGCGTGAGGTAAGAATATTAAAGGGGGTGGACGCGCGCGGTGTCTCTGCGATACCGGCTGCCGCGAGGATCTTTTCCAACTCGCCGGTGCCGACGACGGCATCGACTTCTGGAATATTCTTGCGGATCTGGTCGCGAAAACGCTCCACCAGGCAGCCGGCGACAACCAGTTTTTTCACCTTGCCGCCCGTCTTGTGGCGGGCCATTTCGAGGATGGTATCGACCGACTCTTGCTGGGCACTGCCAATAAAGGAGCAGGTATTGACCACGATCACGTCGGCGTCTTCGGCGGCGGGAGTGAGTTCTGCGCCGGCCTGAGCCAGCATGCCCATCATGACCTCGCTATCGACGAGGTTCTTGGGGCAGCCGAGGCTGACAAAGCCCACTTTGGTCGGGGCAGTCTGCCCCGCAGTCACGGACATGGTTTTCTTTAAAGACACTGGGAAATAGAGAAAAGAATGTGGTCTGGATAGATTCTAGCATTCTGCCTGTTCCAAGACCCTGGGTGCGGGCTCGGGTAGGTGGAGCACCCAGGAGGGTAACGAATGTTTGCCTCAGGCGGGGCGGTCGCGTGCTAATCTTGTTGAAACAAAACTACATCCCTCAAGACTCCGGAGGAGAGATGTCGGCCAAAAGGCTCGCGTTTCTAGTTGTGTTTCTGTCTGTAGTCGGAATAAGCAGCGTCGCGCAAGTGAACGAACTGTCGGTTACGGTGGGAAAGTCGTTCGTCAGTACGCAGACGATCCAGAACTCCACATCGTTCAATCCCCACATTCACTTCGGGAACGAAGAAAGCGTCGCCTTCAACTACAGCCGCCTGCTGATGAGCCACAGAATTCTCGGCCTGTATGGGGAAGTGCCAGTGACGATTTATCCTCGCATGGATCTGAATACGGCACGCAATGTGATTCCGAAGGATATCGGGGCGCTTTTCGTAACTCCGTCGGCGCGCTTGAACTTTTTTTACGGGCAAGGCCTGACGCCGTGGGTGAGTGTGGGGGGAGGCTACGGCCGGTTCCGCGAAGCACCCCGGTTGAACTTCTCCGGAGCGAACCCGGGTCCGAAAGGCACGAATACCGGTGTGATCCAGTTTGGAGCGGGTATCGACATGTGGCCGTGGCATCGTTGGGGATTCCGCCTGGAGGCGCGTGACTTTTATTCTGGGAATCCAGCGTTGAACGTCACGACCACGAACAGCCGCCAGCACAACTACTACGTCGGGGTTGGAGTGATCCGGCGGTTCTAGCGGAAGCGCTATCTTTTTTCGGCCCGAATCTCTTCCAGAAGTTCGGGCAAGGCTCGGGCGTCGTCGACAGAGTGCCCGAAGCGCGCGGATTCGTAGGCGCGGGTAAAGGCCGCAACGCCTTCTTGCAAGCCCGGTTCCTGGATTGCCACCACAAAATCGCGCGGCGTCTGCGAGGGAGATTTTCGCCAGCCGTGGCGGGCCAAGCGGCGCAACATCTGTTCATACCACAGCGCGGCAGATTCACGCGGAGCGCGGTGGGGGTGTGCCCGGAGACTGCGGGCGTGAAACATGCGCAGGATGGGGCGCAAGTTGATGAGCAGAATCAGAAGGACGGTTGCGGCGAAGGCCCCGCCGATCCAGCGCTCCGGGGAACGAGTTATTCGTTGCTGAGCGCTGCGGGCGGAGCGCAGCAAAGTCCGATGTTGCCGCCAAACCCAGCGGCGAATTTCGTCCAGAAGTTGGCGGCTGTTGGACACCGCGTCTTTGCCGAGTGAGCGCTGGTGTTCCGCGTCATAGTTGACGATCCATTCTCTCCAGAAGGACGCAGCCGCGTCGGCGTACAGTTGCATCCGAGACCAGCCGGAACGCGTGGGTAGGCTCGCCGGAGTCGGATCGAAACTGACCCAACCTGCACCCGGAAAGTAAGCCTCGACCCAGGAATGCGCGTTGCTGGCGCGCACCACATACTGGTCCGTCAGGTCGTTGAATTCCCCCGTGCGGAAGCCGGTGACCATGCGCGACGGGATGCGAAGCGAGCGCAGCATGACGGCCATGGAACTGGCGAAATACTCGCAATGCCCCTTCTTTCTTTCGAACAGAAAATAAGCCAGCGGATCTTCCGGAATGCGTCCTGGCAGTTCCAGCGTATATCCAAAACGCGTTTGCAGATAGCGCTCGAGGGCAACCGCTTTTTCGTAGTTGCTCGGAGCGGAGGCGGTGGCTTCTAGGGCCAGCTTCGAAATGCGGATATCGAGCGGTGGCAACTTCAGGTATTCGTCCATCCCGGGAGGCACGGCGTTTGGGGTCAGTCGGAGTTCGTCTTCGTCGGGCACGGCGAGTTCAGACTCGGCGTCGTACCGGTTGACGGGATGTTCGATATCCAGGTTGTAGACTGCACCGCCGTCGTCGGTACTCAGCTGGCTGTAGTTACCGCTGAGATGAATTGGCTTCTCGGCCAGAAAAAAGACGTTCGTGCCGAGCGGCTCCATGAGGACGCGGTAAACAATTCCGCGGCTGGTTGCTGCGCGAAGAGCGGCTGTTTTTGGCGTCGGCGCCAGCCGATAACTACCGTCGGATCCAGGGCGCATGATTTTTGGGTCGAAGGCGTTGGACCACATCTTGCCGTCAAAGCGGTTGAGGGCAACGCCGCGCCACTTCAGGTCGTATGCACCCTGCAAGTCATTCTGGATCTTGATGTGCATCACCACGGCGCTGGATTGTTGAATCTGTCCAATGCGGCCCAGCTGCACGCGGTCGGTGAAGCCAGTGGAGAGGTCGTTGGTCGAAGTGTAGGAACTCAGGTAGCGAGAGGAGACTCGGGGCAAAAGAAAGAAGATGAGAAAGCTCCCCGCCATGATTAGCAGCACCAGCAAGGGAGCCGTGGCCAGCAGGACGTAGGCCATCCGTCCGTAGGGAGAGCCCATGCGTGGCTCCTGGGAGCGGGCATGTTCTTCCGCGAGCGAGTGGCGCATTTCCATTAGCACAAAAGTGATGACCGCGACCAGCAGGAACCCGGCAAACGAAAACAGAAAGACGCTGTCGACGGTAAGCACGGCGGCCGCCAGCACCATCAGGAACGAGAGGACGGCGAGCATGTAGTGGTCGCGCGGGCGCTGTAGTGAGAACAGCCGAACCACCATCCCAAACAACACCAGGTGCACGGTGGCGACCAGGAAGGAGCGGGAGACCAGAAAATAATCGGCGAGGTAGAGGAAGACGTAGAGCACCGTCAGGTAGGCGGTCCACTGGTCGGGAATCCTGAACTCACGCTGCGTGGCCAGCTGGTACCCGCGGAGGAGCAGGGCAAAGCCGACCAGCAGAACGGCGGGCAAGTCCAGACCTCCGGTAGAGGCGAGCGTTCCGAAACCGGTCAGCACCAGTAGATAGAGCGCGACGTTGAAGTAGCGCTCAATGGCGTGAGCCATGGTGGGCTTGCCCGGGTTGATGGGCGTTGAGGACACGGGAAACCTCTATTGTTGGCGAAAGCGGCGAGGAAGGGAAGTACCCGGGGTAACGGCGCGCCGCGACGGCTCGGACGGACGTGCGTTTGATAAGTCACGCTCAACGTTCTGGAAGGGCCCTCTCGAATTGGTGCCGCGGTCGTTTTGTTTACAGGAGGGGAGGTTCCTGACGGATGTGGGTGACCTTTCCCCAAAGATCACCCACACCAGGACGAGCAATTGCGTCATGCACAGTCTCGGAGGACGGAAGCCTCTCGGCCGCTGTGTACCGAGGGGCAGCACGACATCCGGAATGTTTCTCTATTCAGTAATGTGACAAAACCGCCCAAATTGGCTCATAGGAAGGTAATTTTTTTTGAGTTCGCAACGGAGTTCGCAACGGATTGACAGGCGCCTGCGAACCGTTCTAAGCTTTCCGTCCAAACGGCGCTATCCTCCGGCGCTTTGGGACAGTTGCAAACTCTTGCACAACGAACCTTCCAATACTCAGGTGACGCAGTTGTTAGTCCGCTGGAGGGCGGGCGACCGCGAGGCGCTCGCGGCGCTGATGCCCCTCGTCTACGATGAGCTGCGGCGTCTGGCGCACCACTATTTGAGGCAGGAACGAAGCGATCACACCTTGCAGAGCACAGCCCTGGTCCATGAGGCCTATATGCGGCTGGCCGGACAGAATCCGCCGGAATGGCAGAGCCGCGCGCACTTTTTTGGGATCGCGGCCCATGTGATGCGGCAGATTCTGGTGGAATATGCCCGCAGTCGAGGAGCGGCGAAACGTGGCGCCAACGCCCCGCGATTAACGTTGGACGCGGCCTTGATAATGGCTCAGCAAACCGAGGTCGATGTGGTCGCACTCGACCGAGCCCTGGAGGAGCTCTCCGCACTGGACGCCCAACAAGGACGGATCGTAGAGCTACGCTTCTTTGCCGGCCTGACCATCGAGGACACTTCGGAGGTACTGGGCATCTCTCCGGCCACGGTGAAGCGCGAATGGACAACAGCTCGCGCCTGGCTGTACCGCGCCATGACCGGGGAGGCTCCGGCATGACCGCCGAGCGTTGGCAGCAAGTCAAGCGCGTGCTGGACGAAGCCATTGCCCTCGAGATCGCGGAACGCCAGCCCTATCTGGAACGGACCTGCGGAACTGATCGGGAACTTCTGAAGGAAGTCGCATCGCTTCTTTCTTCCCACGAACAGGCTGGGGCCGGATTTCTAAAGAATCCGGCGATTGATCTCAAGTCCGCCGCGGCTGCCCCAGCATCGCGATCGGGCCGCCGCATCGGCATCTATCAGATCGGGGATGAGATCGGACACGGCGGCATGGGCGAGGTCTACCGCGCAGTTCGCGCCGATGGCCAGTACCGGAAAGAAGTTGCCGTCAAGCTGGTGCGCGGTGGTTTCGACTCGGCCGTTGTGCTGGAACGATTTCGCAATGAACGCCAGATCCTGGCCACACTGGACCATCCCAATATCGCGCGTTTGCTCGACGGCGGCACCAGCGACGACGGGATTCCGTACCTGGTCATGGAGTTGATCGAAGGCGAGCGGATTGATACTTACTGCGACCAGCGTCTGCTGTCCATCCGCGAGCGCTTGGAGCTATTCCGCCAGGTGTGCGCGGCCGTGCAGTACGCCCACCAGCGGCTGGTGATCCATCGCGACATCAAGCCGAGCAATCTCCTGGTGACCAAAGAAGGGGTGCCGAAGTTGCTGGATTTTGGCATCGCGAAAATTCTAGATCCAGCGGCCGACGCGGAGATCACAGTGGCGCGCCCCATGACGCCGGAATATGCCAGCCCGGAACAAGTCCGCGGCGAGCCGATCACGACTGCCAGCGATGTGTATTCGCTCGGCGTTGTCTTGTATCAGCTGCTGACGGGCCGCTCGCCCTATCCGGCGGAAACGCGGAGTCCGCACGAACTGGCCCGCGCGGTTTGCGAGAGCGAGCCAGATCGGCCCAGCTCCGTGGTGCTGAAGCCGGTGCCGGCTGTCAGGGACGAGCAGCCGAAGCAGCAGCCTTCGGAACAGGCCTGCAAGTCGCGCGCCCTTTCTCAGGCAAAGCGTCGCCGGCGGCTGACCGGGGACCTCGACGACATTGTTCTGATGGCGCTGCGGAAGGAGCCGGTGCGCCGGTATACCTCAGTGGAGCAGTTCGCCGAGGACATTCGCCGACACCTGGAAGGGCAGCCGGTCGCAGCTTCGAAAGGGTCGTGGAGCTACCGTGCAGGCAAGTTTGTTCACCGGAACAAAATAGGAATGGCTGCGACCGCGATCGTGTTGTTTGCAGTACTGGGCGGGGTAGGAGCCACCGCCCGCGAGGCGCGCATCGCATCGGAAAACCAGCGGAGGGCAGAGAAGCGCTTCAACGATGTCCGCAAGCTGGCGAATTCTATGATTTTTGAACTCCACGATTCCATCCAGGATTTGCCGGGCGCGACCGGCGCCAGAAAGCTGATTGTAGAAAGAGGCCTTGAATATCTCGACAGCCTGGTCCAAGAATCGCGCGGCGACGCTTCGTTGCAGCGCGACCTGGCAGACGCATATCAGCGCATCGGAGACGTCCAGGGTGCGCCATTCGCGGCCAACCTTGGCGATGCGGCCATGGCTCTGAAGAGTTATGAGAAGTCGCTTGCGATTCGTCAGGCGTTGCTGGCGACGAATTCGGGCAGCGTCAACGACGCCCTCGGCCGTGCAGAGGTCTTGCGCCTGATGGGCAGTGTGCTCACGGTCAGCGGTGACACTTCCCGAGCTCTGAACGTTACGCGGCAGGCAGTCCAGACACTCGAAGCCGTGTTGCCAACCGAGTCGCAGAACCCGCGTGTATTGCAGGAGATGATGAGGGACTATGGTGCGCAAGCCGACATACTGGCCAGCTATCTGAGTGTCTCCAATCTGGGCGATGTCGCCAGCGCGCTGCCCCTTCGGCGCCGGCAACTGGCCATCGCGGAGCAGCTCAGCGCTCTTGATCCGCGTAATGCGGAGATGCATGCATCGTCCCTGGGCCTTATGGGCGATCAGTTGCTGCTTGCCGGACAAAGGCGGGAAGCTTCTGAATACTATGCGCGTGCGCTGCAAATGTTCGAGGGACTCGCCGCCGGGTCGGCGAGTACAAAACTACTCTTTGATCTTCACGATGCCTATTACCGGCTGATGCCCGTTCAACTGGCTGACGGCCAAATGGAACGCGCTCTGGCGAGCGCCCGAAGAGCGCTGGAGGTCGCGCGAAAGCTCAGCGTTGCCGACCCGCAGAATAGCCAGGCCCAGCTGGTGTTGGCCGCGGACTACGCTAACTTGGCTGACGTCGTTTCGCGATTCGGCAAGCAACGCGAAGCCCAGAGTGCCATGGAGAGGGCGCTGAGCATTGACGCGAAACTGGCCAAGCGCTACCCAAGGAACGCGGAGTTCCGCCACATGCGATCCCAACGACTGCAAATCGGTGGCTACATACTCCATCGTTTCAGGCATTATCCGCAGGCTCTTCGAGACTACAAAGAGACTCTGGATCTGCTTCTGGGGATGAAAAGAGAAGATCCTTCAAACCGAGGCGTCCATCTGCTGCTTGCGCTTGCGTACAACGGAATCGGGTTGGCCCAGAACAGGCTGCTGGACTTCCCAGCCGCCGCCACGGCTTTCCATCAGGCCCTGGACGTCTTGTCTACCGAGATGGCGTCGAAAGCCGCCAGCGAGGACGTAATTTACGCGACTGCAAATGCCTACGCCGGACTCGGAGATGCCGAGGCGCACCGTGGCGCCGCAGCCGGAGGCAGCCTTCCGACCAGACGAGCGCACTTGCGCCAAGCCTTGGTGTGGTATGACTTGAGCCTGAAAAGCTGGGGCCGAGTCAAAGAACCGGGGCTGGTGAGTCCCAGCGGTTACGACTGCACCGCGCTTACGGTGGTAACCGCGCGCCGGGTCCGGCTGAGCGCTCAGCTCGCAAAATCGCGGGCTGTGAGGGACTGAAAGTGGCGTGTTGGCTGATGCGGGACGCCGCAGTTCGCTCCTCGGGAGCTAGGGTGCGACGAATCGGCTCGGCCCCCAAAGCGTTTGACGCTGCGGATCGCGGAGATCGAGCGGACAGGCTTGAGGTCCGGATCGACGGTGAGATAGTCGCGTAGTCGCAGGTAAAGAGTTCAACGCGATGGCCACAGGATCGCGCACATACAATATAAGGAGGCCGGCCCGGTCGGCGCTCCATGCTCGCCAGCCATCCAGTAAGTCGAAAGCAGGTCGCAGGCGAGGGACACGTCGGTCAGGGATTTGGCCCAAACCCAAATATGATGGAGGCGTGGACCATACCCGGTGGAGGCAATTGCCGGACGATCCGACGAATCTCGCACACAGTAGGGACGCCTTTGGACGAACCAGACTTTGGGCGCGGTCCGATGCGGCTGTTGGCAGTACAATCGCACCTTCGATTTGCCCTTGTAGATATGAGGTTGGCGGTGAATCCGATCGCGAGCGGGAGGTGACATGCGGTTTCACTGGGATCCGCCGCCGCAGAGCCCGCCGCGTTCCTTCCGCATTTGCTCCAACTTTCGCGGCCAGTTGGAGCGAACGGCGGCGGATTGCTATAATCTCTAGGGTCCGCACGCTTATCGCATAGGTGGTTTGTCGTATTCGGTCCGACCAATGGCGTCAAGTCACGGGCCTCGAATACCGTCGAGGAGCGGACAGGAAGTGGCCAGGTAGCTCAGGTGGTAGAGCGCAGCCCTGAAAAGGCTGGCGTCGGCGGTTCAACTCCGTCCCTGGCCACCACATTTCAAAGCAGTTAGCTCGAATCAGCAAAATCACTTCAGTCCGCATTCAGTCCGTTCTCAGCAGGCTTACTGCCCAGAATAGCCTGAAGTACTTCCCCTTGGGCCGTCATCCGGTCCGCGCTGACGCTGTGTGCGTAGAGCTGCAACGTCGTCTTCACATCCGAATGCCGCAACAGCGCCTGCACCGTCTTTGGGTCCGTTTTCGAGCGGACCAGAAACGATGCCAGCGAATGCCGGAGATTGTGGAATCCGAACCGGCACGGATCGCCTGCGGCGATCACTCCGGCTTTTACGGCTGCTGGCCGGAGATAGTCTTCCACCAGCATGTT
>Ga0075021_10001131_pt1 | contig 13591 bp, 11 predicted proteins | sample ColStrG_CSR_2012_FD_72749 | JGI IMG/M metagenome (GOLD analysis project Ga0075021, IMG submission 72749) | Freshwater sediment microbial communities in response to fracking from Pennsylvania, USA - Cold Stream Run_MetaG_CSR_2012 | ecosystem: Environmental > Aquatic > Freshwater > Creek >...
GTAATGCCGATCTTTTTCTTGCCTCCGTGAATATCGATTTCGATGAATCCATGCTCAGCAAGCGGCTTGTCGTATTGTGAAATCTGGTAGCCCTTGGGCAGGTCAGGATAGAAGTAATTCTTCCGCGCAAAAATTGACGTCTCATTCACGCGGCATTGCAAGGCCATCGCCGCCAGCGCTCCGAACTCGACCACCTTCCGGTTCAGCACCGGCAACGCCCCGGGCAATCCCAAACATACTGGGCAAACGTTCGTATTGGGAGGATGGCCAAAACGAGTCGAACACGAGCAGAAGATTTTCGACGAAGTCAGTAACTGCACGTGCACTTCAAGCCCGATGACCGGCTCGTATTTCGTACGTAGTCCGTCGGAAACGGCTGGAGTAGTCGCCATATCAGGAGATTATAGACGGCAGCCGGAAGCAGTTCCTGTGTGAGCTCTGTTACCCCGGTGGGGAGGAATTTTCCAGGCCGAGGCCGCTGGCTAACGCCTCACGGCCTTTTTGCTGGCGGCGCGCTCAGATACTTCTCCAGGGGGATCTCAAAATACATCAGCTCAGTGCCGCCCGCGTCGCGCGCGCCCGACAAGTAGAAATTAGCGCCCGCCAGGGCCGGCGATGCTATATCCGAGATGTCGAAGAACAAAAAGCCAGCCGCCGTCGAATGCGGTTCAACCGCGCGGGCGCCAAACTGGGCCTGTTCGATTTCTTCGCGCGTCTTGCGGTTCACCCCGCCTTTCACTTTGCTCCCAGGGATCGGAATCGGCAGAGTCGGGCCCGTCTTCGGCGCGGGATGCGACATCCGCCGCATCAGATCGTCATTCGTTGCAGGATACAGCTTGGTGCGACCGACAGTGATGAGTTCCGCCCTAAAACCGCTGAGCGACACCGGATGATCGCCATCGTTCGTCACGACGAAGAAAACTGGCAAGTAGCCGTAGCTGCGATAGTCCGTGCTGAAAATCTGCGCCTTGTCACCCAAGTCGTATGGATCGACGGCGACGGTCACTTTTTCCTGCGTGTGCTCATCGTGGGCCGGATAGGTTCGGGCCGGCTGCGCCGAAGGCATCGCAAACTCTTTCGCGGCCATCGCGGCCAGGCATAAGAGAAGCACAAACATAGCGACGGCCGAAACCCGGCGAGCCAGCAGCGTCCAAGAGCATCTTGTGTGCATACCTGGATTATAGGATGCGCGCGGTGCGACCGGTGCTGTCCGAAGAACTCCGGCTGCTGCATTTAGAATGAGGACGCCTCCATGTATGCGCTCTACAGCACGCTGCTCGGCCTCTTCCTTCTGGTCACTCTGCCGTATTGGCTGCTACAGATGCTGCGTCACGGAAAATATCGCGCCGGGCTTGGCCAAAGACTTGGAGCAGTCCCGCGCCACCTGGTGGCGGGCGGTGGGAAACCTTCAATATGGATCCACACCGTCTCCGTGGGTGAAGTCGCCGCCTCCGTCGCTGTGGTCGAAGAACTACGTCAGAAATTTCCTTCCTATCGGGTCGTGATTTCAACTACTACCAGCACTGGCCAGAAGCTCGCAGCGCGCCGGTTTGGAGCGGAGAATGTCTTCTATTTTCCCCTGGACTTCGGCTTCGCGATTCGCCCGTATCTGAAAGCGCTGCGTCCGGAATTGGTCGTGATTGCCGAAACTGAATTCTGGCCGAACTTTCTTGGTCTCGCGAAAGCCGCCGGAGCCCGCATTGCAGTCATCAATTGCCGTATTTCTGACCGCTCCCTGCCTGGCTACAAGCGGCTCCGCTTCTGGCTTCCAAGCGTACTTGAGAGAGTGGATGTCTTTCTGGCCCAGACCGAAGAAGACCGGCAACGGCTCGCGGAAATCGGCGTGGCCGAAGCAAAAGTGATGACGACAGGAAACCTGAAGTTCGAAGTGACGCCGCCCAAACCGCCCGCGATCGTGGCGAGCCTTCGCGCCATCCTGAACCAGGCAGGACCAGAGCCTGTGCTGGTTTGCGGCAGCACCGTCGATGAAGAAGAGGAAGGCTCGTTGCTCTCGGCCTTTCGCAATATTCTGGCCACGCAGCCGAAGGCAGTGATGATCCTGGCGCCCCGTCATCCGGAGCGGTTTCCCGGCGTTGCGGCCTTGGTGGAGAAGCTTGGCTTCCGCCTGCTGCGGCGCACGTTGTGGAGCGGAGAACCTCTCTCTGGCGCAGTATTTCTGCTCGATACCATCGGCGAACTTGCGGCCATCTATTCTCTAGCCACGATCGCGTTCGTAGGTGGCAGCCTGGTTCCGCGCGGCGGCCACAACATCCTTGAGCCAGCCCTCTACGGCGTTCCCATCGTCATCGGCAACCACTATGAAAACTTCCGCGAGATCGTCAACTTTTTTCTCGGCCGCAACGCTGTGCGCGTAGTCGGACTGGCGGAGTTGCCACTGGTGTTCATGGAACTGATCGACAATCGCGAAGAGCGCGAGAGGCTTGGACGCAGCGCACTGGCCGCCCTCGAATCACAGCGAGGCGCAACTGAACGCACCGTCGCCGCTCTCACCCAGCTCATGCGGGAGCAACCCGCCCGCGGAGGCTTGGCATGAACCCGCTCACGGGGCTCTATGCCGGGGCAAGCGCTCTGCGCAACTCGTTGTTTAGTCGCGGAGTCCTTCAGTCGCGCCGGCTCGAACAGCCCGTCATCAGCGTGGGAGGTCTGTCGGCGGGCGGTGCTGGAAAAACGCCGTTCGTGATCGCTCTGGGCGAGTTGCTGAAAGCGCGTGGCATCCGCTTCGATGTTCTTTCCCGAGGCTACCGCCGCAAGACTCGCGGCGTGTTGGTCGTGGAACCCGATGGCACCGCCGCCGATTTCGGAGACGAGCCGCTGCTGATTGCCCGCCGCCTGGACGTGCCAGTCATCGTCGGAGAACGGCGCTATGAGGCGGGCCGCGTTGCCGAACAGAAATTCCAGCCACAGCTGCACCTGCTCGACGATGGCTTTCAGCACCGCTCGTTGTATCGCGACTTTGACATCGTTCTACTGGCGGTCAGCGATTTCCATGACCGCCTGCTGCCCTCGGGCCGCTTGCGCGAACCGCTCTCCTCCCTCGAACGCGCCGATGCCGTCGTGCTGCCATCGGGCCTGGCCGCCGACCATCCTGCGTTAGGGCAGAAGCCGGTCTGGCGAATTGGCCGCGAACTCGTTCTCCCCGCTCTGCCGGGCACTCCGTTCGTCTTCTGCGGTATTGCACGCCCAGAACAGTTTTTTGCGCAGGTCAATGCGGCAGGGATCACATCTGCCGCTCAATTCAGCTTTGGGGACCACCACGCCTACGACCAAAGCGACATTCAACGCCTGCGGGCCGCGCGTATGAAACTCGATGCCGGTGGTTTCCTGACCACCGAGAAGGACGCCGTTAACCTTGGTCCGCTCCAGCGCGAACTGGAACCCCTCGCCATCGCCGTGCTCAGGGTCACCCTCGACAGTCCGGCTGACGCCGTGGATACCATACTCGCGAGAATTGCGGAACCGAGACCCCGCTCGTGAGAGAATCTTTCTTCGAAGGTAAGATGACAAAGCACCTGAAAGAAAACGACCGCCTGCGGAAGATCGTCGAAGCGTTTCCGAAGCTCACGGTCACCGTTCTAGGAGACCTGGTCGCCGACGAATTCGTATTCGGCGAAATCTCCCGCGTCTCGCGCGAGGCGCCGGTCCTGATTCTGAAACACCGCGACCGCAAAGTGCTGCCCGGCGGCGGCGCGAATGCAATCTACAACCTCGCCGACCTCGGAGTGAACGTGCTTCCCGTTGGCCTGGTGGGCGACGACGAGGCGGGCAAATTGCTGCTGCGCGCTTTCCGCCACAAGCGCATTCCCGTTAGCGGCGTTCTCAAGGACAAGAGCTATTCGACTGTCACCAAGACACGCATCCTCGCCGGATTCGCGCACACCGCCGGACAGCAAGTGGTGCGCCTCGATCGGGAACCCTCCGCTGCCCCGAGTCCGCATCTTCGCCGCGAACTCATCCTCGCCGCCCGGCAATATGTCCGCGCCTCCGACGCGCTTCTGGTTTCCGACTACGGCTACGGCGCGGCCACGCCCAGTCTGCTGAACGCCGTGCGCGACAAGCGCGGCCTTGAGAAAGTTCCGGTGACGCTCGACTCGCGGCATCGTATGCTCGAGTTCACCGGTGTCACTGCCGCTACGCCCAACGAGTCTGAAGTGGAAGCGGTCCTCGGTATACGCATCGGTAACGATTGGCAGCGGCTGCTGTCCGCCGGCGACCAGATCCTGGGTCAGATGAATCTGGAATCGCTGGTGATTACCCGCGGCAAAGACGGCATGGTCGCTTTTCCGCGTCGCCATAAACCAGTCGACCTGCCGATCTTTGGCAGCGATGAAGTTACCGATGTGACCGGTGCGGGCGATACTGTGATTTCAACTTTCACCGCAGCTCTAGCCGCAGGCGCCAGCACCGAAGAGGCTGCCCAGCTTGCCAACTACGCCGGTGGCATCGTGGTGATGAAACGCGGAACGGCCACCGTCAGCCAGCAGGAATTACTGGATGCGCTCGAAAAGGCGCCTCCAGTTACTCGACCGCATTGAGCGCAACAGTCCATCAGAAGATTTTCTCGCGCGACCAGCTTCAAGAACGTGTCGCCGACTGGCGGCGCGCGGGTGACCGCGTCACGCTGACCAACGGCTGCTTCGATGTGCTGCACGTGGGCCATGTGCGCTATCTCCGAGCGGCCCGGGAGCTCGGCGGTAAAGTTGTGGTCGCGGTAAACTCCGACGCTTCGGTTCGTACACTCAAAGGGGAGGGCCGCCCCGTGATGCCCGCCGAAGAACGCGCGGAAATCCTGGCTGCTCTCGCCGACGTCGATGCGGTCGTGATTTTCCCGGAAACAAATGTCCGTGCCATTGTCCGCGAACTCCGTCCCGACTTCCACGCCAAGGGAACCGACTACACAGCAGCCAGTGTCCCCGAGCGCGACGAAGTGGAAGCATGCGGAGGCCGTGTCGTCATCGTCGGCGATCCCAAGAATCGCTCCGCTACCGAAATCATTCGCTCGCGGCTCACGCCGCGAAAATCATGAGGACGGGTGGATGATCTCTCTCTCCTCGTCCTTTGACCGGCCGCGCTTCGAAAGCATTCTGGTAGTGCGCCTGAGTGCCATGGGCGACATCATTCATACGCTGCCCGCGGTCGTCGGGCTGCGTGAAGCGTTTCCGCATGCCACTCTGGGATGGCTGGTTGAAGAACGCTGGGCGGAACTGCTCTGCACGCTGCGCTATCCGCGCTCGGGTCGGCGTTCTCCGCAGCGGCCTCTGGTCGATCGCGTGCATTCCGTCAACACCGCCGAATGGCGCCGGGCGCCGCTCTCATTCAACACCTGGCAGGAGATGGCCGTCGGCTTGAGTGAACTGCGCGGCGTCCGCTACGACGCAGCCATTGATTTTCAGGGCGCCGTTCGTTCCGCCTTGCTCGCTCGCTGGTCGGGTGCGCCCGTCATCTACGGCAGTGCTCAACCGCGCGAAAATGCCGCCAGCATGTGGTACACGCGCCAAGTGCTCCCAAGCGGAATTCATGTCGTCGAGCAAGGGCTCGCGCTCGCGCGAAATTTGACGCAACATCCCACGTCGGAATCGCAGCTGGAATTTCCAGTAGACCCCGACGCCGAGCACAAAGTTGCCGGGCTCACGGCAAACGTGCGCGACTTTGCCATCCTAAATCCCGGAGCTGGCTGGGGCGCCAAGCAGTGGCCCGCCGAACGTTACGGCATGGTCGCGCGCGAGCTTGCGAAAAATGATATACAGTCGCTCGTGAACTGCGGTCCCGGAGAACAAGATCTTGCCGCCGCCGTCGAAGCCGCAAGCGAAGGCGCGGCGCGCAGGATCTCGTGCTCCGTCGCCGAGTTAATCGCGCTCACACGGCGCGCTCGCCTGTTCATCGGCGGTGACACCGGCCCGATGCACCTCGCAGCCGCGCTGAAAATTCGGGTTTTAGCAATCTTCGGTCCGACGAATCCCGCGCGCAACGGCCCGATCGGCACGCGCTCCATCGTGCTGCGCAGTGCTTCCAGCAGCACCAGTCACACCCGCCGGCACGAGCCGGAGCCAGGGCTGCTCGAAATTACTCCCGGCGAAGTCACAGCTGCGGCACGCCAGCTATTGCAGAACTAACAGTGAGTGAAAGCGCACAACCCGAATCGCAAGCCGCGCCTTCAACCTGGTCGCGCGTGGCGCGCCGCGTGCGCGTGCCCCTGGGATTTGCTTTCGCCGTCGTCTACGTCTGGCTGGCTCGCCCAACGTCGTCGTCGCTTATGGTAGGCGGCCTGCTGCTTCTGCCCGGCTTGGTTCTGCGTGGGTTCGCTTCCGGCCACGTGCAGAAGGACAAAGAACTCACCACTAGCGGTCCCTATGCCTACACCCGCAATCCTCTCTATCTCGGCTCGCTGATCATGGGCGGTGGATTCGCCGTTGCCGGGCGCAGTTGGTGGATCGTCGCCGTGATGCTCGCCATGTTCGCCGCGATCTACATCCCCGTTGTCGCCGGCGAGGAACGCTACCTGCGCAACACCTTCCCCGACTATGACGACTATGCTCGCCGCGTGCCTCGTATGTTGCCGCGTCTTACGCCTTTCAAAGCCCAGCGCAGCGCATATTCTCCCGCGCGCTACTGGAAGCACCGCGAATACCAGGCAGCCCTCGGATGCGCCGCGGTGCTGGGGATCCTCGTCATCAAGCTGGTGTGGTAGTCTGCCGTGGGGTTTGTCAAGTCCAGTAGGATCGATAACGTTGCGAACTCTCAAGAGCCATTGCCACTTCGCCGCGGCGATTGCGACGATGGGATGCTTCGGCGCACTGTTCGCGCAACCAGAGCCGCCGGCAGCTTCCATCAGCACCGCTCACGCTGCGATCACCCCTCCCCGTGCCAACTATCCGTTTCCCGACGGCCTGGGATACGTGTACGTCGCGGAGTGGCACCTGATCACGGCTGGCGCTGGCACCGTGAAGATGGAAGGGGCGGGCAGCGAACGCAAGGTCACGGCCACGGCGGAGTCGCAGGGTGCAGTCAACGTCATTTTTCCGGTGCATGACCGATTTGAATCCCGCTTCGATCCGCGCACTTTCTGCTCGCTCAGCATCTTCAAGCACAGCGAGGAAGGCTCGCACAAGCGTGAAACGTCGATCCACTTCGACTACGCGGGCAAGAAAAGCGCACTCGACGAAAAGAATCTGAAAACCGGCGAGACCAAACACGTCGAAAACGATCTTCCTGGATGCGCGACCGATGTCATCACCGGCTTTTACTACCTGCAATCGCTGCCGCTGCAACTTGGGTCGGCGTACGAATTTTCGATCAGCGATGGAAAAACCACTACCGTACGCGCCACGGTCGAAAAGCGCGAGCAGGTGAAAGTGCCAGCCGGGACATTTCAGGCAGTCCAAGTCACGGCCGAAGCCATCAGCGGCCCGCTCCAGAGCAAGGGCAAAGTGTGGGTCTGGTATTCGGACGACCCGAGCCACATTCCGATTCAGATGCGGGCCAAGCTGGGCTGGGGCACGCTGCTGTTTCGGCTGCAAAGGATCGATAGGTGAGTGTGGCGCGGGCGTCCTGCCCGCGAGCTTTCTATTCTAAGCACTACCCCCGGCGACCCTCATTTTGCCGCCACAACGGCCTGCTTTGCCTTCGCCAGTTCCGGGCGATCCGAATTCGATCCCTCGCAAGTCTTGACCAGTAATGCGTAATACTCCGCCGCCTGCGAAGACTGGCTGGCCATCTCCGCCGCGCGCGCCGCCCCATACAATCCATCAAAGCGCCTGGGATTGAATTTCAAGTCTCCCTGATACTCTGCCAGAGCCTGCTCCGGGCGCTTCATCTCCGCCAGCATGTCGGCGAGCATCTCCCGCGCAGGCATCGACGTCTGTTCTTCTCCCACCGCATCTTCGTGATCGGCAACCTTGCGCAGCGCCGTCGTTGCCTCGTCGTCGCGGCCTTCCCCATGCGCTACCCAGGCCTGCGCTTCCTGCCGAAGCATGTCAGTCCATTCCGCTCCGTAGCGGCCGCCTTTCTTTGCCAGCATCTCCTTGTGAATGGTTTCAATTTCCGCCAGATCCTTCTTCGCTTCCGCCAGCTTCCCGCCCCGTGCATTTCCGATTGCCCGCGCCCAATACGTATAGGCACGGTCGCCCGCCTCTGCCTTGGCAATTACGGGCAACGCGCCAGCTTCAGTCCAGCGGTGCAATTCCATCGCATACATTGCTGGAAACTTTGACATGGCGAAAGCCTGCATGTCCATGCCGGCCATATTCATCGCCGGCATAGGCCTCACTTCGTCGATCACCCGTTGCGCGTCCGCCTCGCGCCCGATCTGAAGATATGCATAGATCATGTAATCCATGGAGTGAAACTGGTGGGCTTCACCGCCCATGTGCATGGCTGTCGTCTTACGAGTAGCATCAATCGAAGCCTGGTTCGACCTGATGGAATCCTGCCAGTCCCCTACGCGCGCAAAAATGTGCGATGGCATATGCAGGGCGTGCGGAGCTGCCGGCGCGACCTGCGCATAGCGCCGCGCGGCCGGCAACCCAAGCTCCGCCAACTGCGGCTTGTCGTATGTGTGGATCAGATAGTGCGCAATACCAGGATGGTTGGGCTCGACGTCAAACAATTTCTCCAGGATCACTCCCGCTTTTTTTCGATTGGCGAACGTGGTGTCTCCATCGGGCTCCGATGCCAGCAACGAGAGCGCATAGAACGCGGCCGCTTCGTGGTCGTCGGGATACTTCTGATACACCTTCTCCATCGCCGCCGAGTAAGCTCGCGCACGCGCCTCGTGATCCAGCTTCTTGCTGTTCGAGTAGAACGCCTTAAGCGCGGCGATGTAATCACGTTCGCGAGCGGTTGGCGCCTTCGCCTTGTCGGCCTTTTTTAGCTCCGCCTCCGCCCGTTTGATGGTCGCCGCTTTCGGCTGGTCCCAGAGCTCGTGCCAAAGGCTGCTTGCCTCCCCCCAGTGCGCCATCGCGCACTTTTGATCGTGCTGCCCGACGTCGGCGAAGGCTTTCTCTGCCTCTTCGTACCAGAAAGAATGGAGCAGGGCCACGCCCTTCTCGAAGCCTTTCTGGGCTTCCGGGGTGCATGATACCGGGAAATGCACCGTGCCCAACTGCTCCTGAGTCAGTTCTTCGTGATGGTGGCCCTCATCAGCCACCGCAATGCAGGAAAGTCCCGCAACAATCCAAAGTATCCATGTAAGCTTGCGCATCGGAATACCCCACTCAGGGGAAAGTCTAGTTGGCGCGAATGAAAGGGGTCAAGCGGTCGAGTCGCCGGCGCTTTTGGGCGAGCCTTCTCCGGCGTACCATGCATCTAAGTGAAGGAGTTATCTAACGGAGTGTTTGCCCTGATTCTGACACGAGTTCTTTTTCTCACTTTGTTTCTCGCGATCGTCTACGCCGTGCAGCGGTTCTGGTTCGTGCGCGCGTGGTCGTGGATTGCGACGCTCTCCAGCGCCCAGTGGCGTTTCGGACTGCGTGCCGGACTGATCGGCTTGGCAGTAGCGGTCTTTGCGGCGCTGCTTGATCCACTGCTTGGCCACGCTGTATCGCGCGTGAGCTTTGGCAAAGCGCTGATCACGTTCTCCCGGCTTTGGGTGATGACGTCATTCTTCGCCTTGATCGCAGTCGAATCGGTGGGAGCGATTGAGTGGGCTGCGAATGCGGTGGAGCGGCTTCGGCCCGGATCTGCGGCTTTGGAATTCAATCCTTCGCGACGAACGTTTTTTCAGTATGCGGCCTGCCTCGCCGGAAGCGTACCATTCGTCGCCGCGACCTATGGTTTCGCTTCTACTCGGCTGCGCTACACCATCGAGCGCGTCGATGTGCCGATCGCCAATCTTCCCAGGGAACTGGACGGCCTGCGGATCGCTCAGCTCAGCGACATCCACATTGGCGACTACATGACGCCCGACGAGATTGCGCGCGCGGTCGAAATGGCGAACGAGCTGCGGCCAGATCTGGCGGTGGTTACGGGCGACTTTGTCAGCGCGGTGGGCGATCCGCTGGACGCCTGCATCTCAGAGCTGAGCCGGTTGCGGGCGCCGCTGGGCGTTTGGGGCTGCAATGGGAATCATGAAATTTACGCCGGTGTGGAAGACGAAGCGGATCAGCTGTTCCACGCGAAGGGGATGCGATTGCTGCGCGGGCGCAATGCCGTGATTGAGCACAACGGCGCGGCGTTCAATCTGCTCGGAGTCGACTACCAGCGCGACCGCATGGTTGCGGGCGAACGTCCAGGCCCGATGCTTGCGGAGATCGAGCACCTGATCCGGCGTGAAATGCCGAACGTTTTGCTCTCGCACAATCCGAACTCGTTCCGGCGCGCCGCAGAACTGGGCATCGAACTCAGCCTGGCGGGGCACACGCACGGCGGGCAGGTGAAGTTCGAGATTGTGGATCACAGTGTGAGCCCAGCGCGGCTAATCACGCCGTTTGTGGCCGGGCTCTATCATCTGCCGATGGCGAAGGGCCACGCGACCGCGTCCACCGGCTCGCACCGGGCCGCCCTTTACGTGAACCGGGGGCTGGGGACGTTTGGCTTTCCGGTGCGGCTGGGAGTGCCTCCGGAGATCACCTTGCTGACGCTCCGGGCGGCGTGACCTCGGCGGCCGAAAGCCCATTCAAAGCGAGTCGGCAATCGCAGCACTGAAGTGCTGCGCCACCCAATCATCGCGCTGCCTGAAACCGTGGCCGCAGAGCCCGAAACGACAACTCGCCGCCCTGCCAGACAAGCCCCGAACGTGCTATAATTTTGAGGTTGAGCAATCCAAATAAACACATTTATAGTCAACGACTTAGCAGATTTTTGAACTGAGACTTAGGAGCGGAGCTTCGCTCCGCATGGACCGTCGAGGACGGCCGCCCCTACACGAGCAAACCGAGAACTGAATTTCATGGCCGACGATCAGAATCCCTTACTCCCACTGACACCTCCTCCTGGCGGCGACGGACAAGGTCCGGGCGCCGGCAACATTCAGCCCGTCAACATCGAAGAGGAGATGCGCAAGTCGTATCTCGACTATTCGCTGTCGGTGATCATTGGGCGCGCGTTGCCCGACGTGCGCGACGGACTGAAGCCGGTGCATCGCCGCATTCTTTACACCATGCAGCAGATGGGGCTGGCTCCGGGCCGCGCCACGCGCAAGTGCGCCCGCATCGTCGGAGAAGTCATGGGCAAGTACCATCCGCACGGGAACCTGGCGGTGTACGACGCGTTGGTGCGTCTGGCGCAGCCGTTCGCCATGCGCGCGCCGCTGGTGGATGGTCAAGGAAACTTCGGTTCGGTCGACGGAGACCCGCCGGCGGCGGATCGATACACGGAAGCGCGCCTGACGCGCGTTTCCACCGCGCTGCTGGAAGATCTCGATAAGGAAGCGGTCGATTTTTACCCGAACTACGACGGCACGGAAACGCAGCCCGCAGTGCTGCCCGCGCGCTATCCGAACCTGCTGGTGAATGGCTCGGACGGAATTGCGGTGGGCATGGCAACGAAGATTCCGCCGCACAATTTGACTGAAATTGTCGATGCCACGATCTCGCTGGTGAATAATCCGTCGGCGCAACTGGCGGAAATTCTGAAGTTCGTGCAGGGGCCCGATTTCCCGACGGCCGGAATTATCCACGGGCGGGCGGGAATTTTCGAAGCTTACAGGAATGGCCGCGGGCGATTCATGATGCGCGCCCGGGCGGCGATTGAGAACGTCACCAAGGACAAGCAGGCGATCATTGTCACCGAAATTCCTTACCAGGTGAATAAGGCGCGGCTGATTGAGCGCATCGCCGACCTGGTGAACGAAAAGACGATCGACGATATTTCCGATATCCGCGACGAGAGCGATCGTGACGGCATGCGCATCATGATCGAACTGAAGCGCGCTGCGGAACCGCAGATCGTGCTCAACCAACTCTTCAAGCACACCTCGATGCAGGAGGGCTTCAGCATGATTCTGCTGGCTGTGGTCAACGGCCAGCCAAAGGAAATGGGGCTGATCCAGGCGATCCAGCACTTCATCGATCATCGCGTCGATGTTGTGCGGCGTCGCACCGCCTACCTGCTTTCGAAGGCGCGCGACCGAGAGCACATTCTGGAAGGCTACCTCACGGCGCTCGATCACCTCGACAACCTGATTGCCATCATCCGCGGCAGCGCCAACCGCGCCGATGCCCGCGAGAACCTGGTCACCTGGTTTGCTGGCAAGAAGATTGACATCAACACCACGGGCCGCGCGCCCAAGCTCGATCCGGAGAAACCCTTCACCACGAAACAGGCCGATGCGATCCTCGAACTGCAACTGCACCGGCTGACGAAGCTCTCGATCGACGAAATTTCGAACGAGTTGAAGCAGGTGCGCGAGAACATCGCCGAATTCGAATCGATTCTTGCATCGGAGAAGAAGCTGCGCGGCGTGATCATCAAGGAACTGGAAGAAGTGAAGAAGCTGTACGGCGACACGCGGCGTACGGTGATTGAAGACGAAGCCGCCGAAATCATGCTGGAGGACCTGATCGCCGACGAGCAAGTCGCGGTCACGGTGAGCCACTCCGGCTACATGAAGCGCACGCCGATCTCGACCTACCGCATGCAGCGGCGCGGCGGCACCGGGCGCACCGGCATGAAGACGCGCGACGAGGATTTCGTCGAGCATCTGTTCATCCCCTCGACCCACGCTTACATTTTGATCTTCACCAACACGGGACGCGTGTACTGGCTGAAGGTGTACGAAATCCCCGACGTCAGCGCTGCCGGCAAGGGCAAGCACGTGGGCAATCTGGTCGCGTTGCAGCCGGGTGAAACTGTGCGCACCATGCTGGCCGTGCGCGACCTGGAAGAAGAGGGCCGGTTCGTCTTCTTTGCCACGCGCAATGGCACGGTGAAGAAGACTGAGGTAAAAGACTTCTCGCACGTGATGTCGCGCGGCATCATCGCCATCAACATCGAGCAGGGCGACGAACTGGTGGCGGCCTCGTTGACCGATGGCAACCAAATAGTTTTTCTCGCGTCGCACGACGGCCAAGCAGTGCGCTTCGACGAAAACGATGTGCGCTCCATGGGACGCAATGCCACGGGCGTACGCGGAATGAATCTGGCCGAGAAAGACTACATCGTCGGCATGGCCACCACGATTAAGCCGGAGGCGAAGGCAGTGGCGAAAGAAGGAGATGTCGCGCCCGAAGTCGCCGACTTGATCCCGGAAAAAGGGGATCTCATTCTCTCAGTCACCGAGAACGGATACGGCAAACGCACCCCCGCCGACGAGTATCGCCTGACCAACCGCGGTGGCAAGGGCGTGATCAACGTCAAGACCACCGAGCGCGTCGGCAAAGTCGTCGGCATCGCGCAGGTCGATGAGACTTCCGAGGTCATGCTGATCAGCCATTACGGCAAGATCATCCGCATGGACTCGACCACCATCCGCGAATCCGGCCGCAATGCCCAGGGCGTCCGCCTCCTGCACATGGAGCCTGGCGACCGCGTGGCCGCCGCAGTCGTGATCGCGCCCGAGGAAGAGCCCAACGGCAACGGAGGCACGCTGATTCAGTAAGCGGCCACGCTTTTGATGGCAAATTTGGAAGACAAAGGA
>Ga0075021_10001133_pt1 | contig 13585 bp, 7 predicted proteins | sample ColStrG_CSR_2012_FD_72749 | JGI IMG/M metagenome (GOLD analysis project Ga0075021, IMG submission 72749) | Freshwater sediment microbial communities in response to fracking from Pennsylvania, USA - Cold Stream Run_MetaG_CSR_2012 | ecosystem: Environmental > Aquatic > Freshwater > Creek >...
GTGTATGCCCATACACGACCATGGCCCGACCCTTGTATTCAGCCGCCCAATTGTGCCGCACGGGCAGACCAAATTCATCGGTTTCGCCAGTCGTCTCGCCATACAGCGCAAACTCGCGCACGGCTGCTGAGCCGCGCCCTTGCATCGCCTCTTGCATGCCCGCGTGCGCCACCACTAGCTTGCCCCCATCCAGCACATAGTGGCTGATGAGGCCGTCGAGGAATAGCTTGAGGCGCGCCACGAATTCGGGCGGGCGGGAGGCAAGTTGCGCAAGTGACTTCTCCAGCCCGTGGGCAACTTTCACATCGCGTCCGCTGAGCTTACGCAGGAGTTTGACATCATGGTTGCCCGGCACGCACAGCGCATGACCCGAGCCAGCCATGTCCATCACGAGCGTCAGCACCTCAGGCACATAGTTGCCGCGGTCCACGAGGTCGCCCAGAAAGATCACCTTGCGCCCGTGCGGATGATGCCAGCCGGTGGTCACTTCTGGCGAGGTTGCATCACTGTCCGCCGGTTTGTTCGCTTCGCCAGGTAGGTAGCCTAATTTGCCAAGCAGATCCACGAGTTCGGTGTAGCAGCCGTGCACGTCACCGATGATGTCGAATGGGCCGTGCTCGCTGGGCTGGCGGGTCCACATCGGCGTGCGCGTGACAGGGGCGGCGTTGACCTCAGCTTCTGAGCTGAGTTCATAGATCGCATTGAAGCCTTCGCGCTTCAGCCCGGACAACGACTTGCGCAAGTCGTCCATCTGGCGGCGGATGACGTGCGGGCCAAATTGGCGATCTGGCCGGATAGCGTTGCGGTCCAGGCAAGTGCGCACCGGCAACTTGAAGACGATGGCGATGGGCAGCGCATGGAACTCTTTGGCGAGTTTGAGCAGCGGCCGGCGTGCTTCGGCTTGCACATTGGTCGCATCGATCACGGTCAACTTGCCCAGCGCTAGCCGCTGGCGCACGATCTCGTGCAGCAGTGCAAACGCGGCTTGCGTCGAGGACTGGTCGTTCTCATTGTCCGATACCAAGGCGCGGCAGTAATCGGATGAGACGACCTCGGTCGGCTTGAAATGTTTTTGCCCAAAGGTTGACTTACCGCTGCCGGATGTGCCGATGAGCAGGATGAGCGACAGCTCGGGGAGTAGGATGTTCATGCCCTTATTGCGATGTGCGTGGGTAGATGGTGTGTGGGTCGATTTGTCCGGCAAAACGCGCACCATAGTAGGCGTGCGTCATGTTGATTGTGCCGGTTGTGCCGGTTGTGCCGGTTGTGCCGGTTGTGCCGGTGACAGGGGTGTTGAATTCGTCAAGTGCCGAGGCAGGTGCCGAGGCACTCACCCATCGTTCTTGATGCAGTCGCGCACCGACGGTGTGGATGGCAAAGCTGCCGGCGTAAACGTCGTCGATGTGCCAGTGTGTCACAAAGCCCGAGTAGAGCGAGGCCGCATCCTTCGTATTCCAGTCGCGCGCAATTTGAATGGCATCGTCTTCGTTCAAGACGGGATAGAAGACGGGCTGATAGGACAACCGTGGTGGAAGGGCGCACCAGTGTGCAAGCTCGTTTAACCCAACCGGGCGATACAAAATCATGTCAACCCTCTTTCGCACCCGGCATCACGTCTGGCATCACGCCCGGCATCGCGCCCGGTATCGCGCCCGACATCGCGCCGGACAGCATCTGAAAATGGTCTTCGTGAAAAACGCCGCCCCGTTGCGCCGGACCAGCCGCGCTGCGCCAGCACCAGCATCTCCACACGGTCTTGTCGCCAAACACCAGACTGGCACAGCGCTCGACAGGCAGCGACTATCGCGCGTGTGGCCCGACTGTCCGACTCTGTCAGCAGGTGCCAGACTGATGTGGGATAGCCCTCGGCGTCCCAGTTTTGTTCGAGTTGCACGCCAGCCTGGCTGAGGGGTGTGTCGCGTGGCCAATGGGCAAGGATGTCGGCTTGTTCGTCCATATCGGTTATGACCTCGTCAGCACGGCCATCTGCGACGGCGCGCCCACAGTGGCGTCTACCGGCCCGAGCGGCTCGAAGCGGACCTGATACCCAAAGCGCCCGGCCACGCGGCTGCCCCAGTCTTCGAATTCGGCGCGCGTCCACTCGAAGCGGTGATCACGGTGGCGCAAGCGGCCAGCCGGGAGCGTCTCGAACATGACGTTGTATTCGACGTTGGGCGTGGTGATAATCACGGCCCCTGGCCGGGCAAACTCAAACACCGCCCGCTCAAACGCCGCCAGCCTGGGCGGGTCGAGATGCTCGATGACTTCGACGCACGCCGCAGCGTCGAACCCGCTCAAGCGTGCGTCGCGATACATGAGCGAGCCTTGAAAGAGCGTGACGCGCTTCTTGATCGTCTCGGCCAGGCGCGACTCATCAAGCCGGCGCTGAGCCTGCTCGACGGCCCGGTAGGACACATCCATGCCCACGATCTCGTCAAAGGCCCGGTCAGACACGAGTTCGCGGATGAGCTTGCCTTCCCCGCACCCCAGGTCGAGCACCCGCCGCGCCCCAAGCGCTTTGAGCATCGCCACGACCGCCTGGATGCGGAGCGTGTGCAGGTTGACGCGCTTTTCGACGGCGGCTTCTTCCTCAGCCTTGCGTTCTTCGCCTGCGTCGACATCGACCTCTGGAGAATCATCCACCAGTTGGGCCAGCGCCTGACGGGTCAGGCGTGCGTCGCGGCGCAGATAGCGCTGGACGATGATCTCTTTGTTGGGATGTTTGGCTAGCCATGATTGACCATGGCGCAACAGCTTGTCTACCTCGTCCGTCCCGATCCAGTAATGTTTCTCGCGGTCGAGCACTGGCACCAGGACATACAAATGCGTTAACAACTCGCTCAATTTGCACGTTGCCGACAGCGTCACCTTGTAGTACGGCGAGTCGCCCCAGTCCGGGAAGTGTGGATCGAGCGGAGAGCCGGCCACATCGACCGAATATCCCAGCGGCACGAATAAACGCTGCGGCAGATCCGCACCGCCGCGGCAGGGCAGGGCCGACAGCGTCGCTTGCAGGGGGATGGCTGTCTGAGCCAGTTCGACCCGGTCTTTACTGTGACCGGTCATGGCTGTGCGAAAGATGCTGTTTAGGGCGACACTCAGGAACGAGGAGGCGACATACGGCCGGTCGTTCACATATTGATCGAGCGCGAAAGGCGAGCGGCCCGGCTTAGAGGCTGGGCTCGAGCTTTGCCCGAGTTTTCCCCGCACCAAGTCGATCGGGTTGATGTCGAGCAAGAGCGCGCACGTGCAGCGTGACTCGTGGGCTTCTGGATAGAAGACATGCGCCTTACCAAAGCTGAGTTCAAACGTTTGCACCTTGTCGGGGTGCTTGACGAGCAGGTAGCCAAGGTCGGTGGCCGGGGTGTGGGTGGTGGTGAGGGTGAGCAGCATGGTGGCTTGAGGCGCTTGTGGTTGGGGGCCGGTTGACTACGGGACATAGTTCAGGACATAGCCCGTAGGCAGGTCCCCGTGAATCCATGGGCCAAGTGTAAGCCTATGTTTGCCAGAAGTCCCGCACGGTTATAGACTCACAGTTGACTCATCGTCACCTCACCCCACCATCCAGTCACCCGCTTTTCTTTGACAGGAGGACACGCAATGCCAAGTTCGCAGAACGGCCGCGGTATGTCGCGGCGCGAGTTCCTGAAGATTGTGCAAGTCATGGGTGTTGCAGCGGTCGCTATACCGCTGCTTGAGGCTTGTGCGCCGGCGGCCCGGCAGCCCGCACCTGCCGCAGGGCCCCAAGCTGCGGCGCCGACCGAGGCCAGCGCAGCCGGGGCACCCGCCGCGGGCGCGCAAGTGGCCGGTGGCCTCAAGGATATTCCGCGCAACAAGACCTTTATCGCCGTGCGCGGCGGCACCCAGGGCAAGTTTGTCGAATGGGACCAGTGGAACCCCTTCGTGCCCGTCGCAAACCACCAGTTTGCCGTCGGTCTGATGTATGAGCCACTGGCGTTCTACAGCGCCTTCGCCGACAAGGAATACATGTGGCTGGCCGAGAGCTATACCTATTCCGACGACTTCAAAACGCTGACGATCAAAATCCGGCCTGGCATCAAGTGGAGCGATGGTCAGGACTTCACCGCTGATGACGTGACGTTTACACTCAACACCTGCAAGCAGTTGGGCGCGAAGATCCGCTGGGGCACGAACGTAGCCCAGGTCATGGACAAAGCCGAGACGGTCGATCCGAGGACCGTCAAGGTCACGCTCAGCGTGCCCGCGCCACGCTTCTTCTGGCTGCTCACCTATCACTTCGACATCGGTGTCTACATGATGCCAAAGCACATCTTCGAGGGCAAGGATGTGTCTACTTATTCGCACTTCGACCTAGCCAAAGGGCTGCCGGTGACGACGGGCCCATGGCGGGTGGTGCACTCCTCGCCTCAGCAAAAGATCCTCGACCGGGCCGACGACTGGTGGGGTGCAAAAGCTGGCGTCGCGCCGCTGCCAGCGGTCGAGCGCTTTATCCTCCTGCCCGACCAAGGCGAGCAGCAACTTTTGCAGTCCGTCATCAAGAATGACGTCGACTTCACGACCGGTATCCAGCCGTCGAGCTTCCCAACTGTGCTCAATGGCAACCCGAAGGCGACCTCATGGACCGGCAAGAATCCGCCCTACGGCTATGTCGATTGGTGGCCGCACTCGCTCTACGTCAACACCGAAATCGCGCCGTGGAGCGACAAGAACGTGCGCTGGGCGCTGAGCTACTACCTCGACCGCAACAAGATTGTCGACATCTCCTGGTCAGGCGCGAGCAAGGTGACGCCGCTCCCTATGCCCGACTACCCACCGCTCCAGCCGTATTTCGAGGCGACCAAGCCGCTGCTGGATAAATACAACACGCTGGAATACAACACTCAAAAGGGAGATGCGCTCTTGTCGGCCAAGGGCTGGAAGAAGGACGACAAGGGCATGTGGATGGATGAGGCCGGCAAACCGGTCAAGCTCGACATCATCAGCTTCTTTGACTTCACCAGCGTCGGGCCGGTGGTCGTAGAATTGTTGAAACGGGGTGGCATCGACGCGAGCTATAGCGAGCCGCCCGACATGTTTGACAAGTTCTCGACCGGTAAATTCACCGGTTGCTTGTTTGGTCATGGCGGCAGTTGCCGCGAGCCGCAGGAGACGCTGGCGTTGTATCAGAGCATCTCTGAGGCGATCCCGGGTGGCCACGCCGTGAACTTCTCGCGCTGGAAGAACCCGACGTTCGACAAGCTGGCTGATCAGGCCTACACCACGGCCCCGACCGATACCAAGAAGCTGACCGAGATCTGGCTGAAGGCGATGGAGATCTGGTTGCCCGAACTGCCCGACATTCAACTCACCCAAGGCTTGCATCGTCTGCCGTGGACGACGCAGAACTGGACGAACATGCCTGACGAGAAAAACCCCTACACCAACTCGGCCCAGTGGCACCTGACGTTCCCGCTGGTGCTGCACAACGTCAAGCCGGCGGCATAGCCCTATGGCCTTGACGAACGACTGTGTGACGACCGACGCTTGAACTTATTGGTTCCGGGCCGCTCGAAGGGTGAACGGGTGGCTCGGGACTGATGTGGCTGGGACGAAGGTCCATGTATGAGACGTCGGCCCGGCTACAGTAGACGTGGACTGCAAGGGGTGGGGTAAATGTGTTTCGTGCGTTCGCAAGCGCCGGACCACACCGAATCATCTTTCCCGTGAGAAATATGCAAGCCCCATGGGTTTGCAAGTAACAGGAGACGACCGTGAGCCTGGGTTACATCATCCGGCGATTCCTCATCTTTCTGGTCATCGTGTGGGCCGCCGCGACCTTCAATTTCATCCTGCCCCGCCTGGGCGGGCAGAACCCGATCCGCGAGAAGCTCGTGTCGCAGTCGGCTTTGAGCGGGGCGGTGCAGGCTGGCCTGGAGGAGATGGTCAAGGAATACGAGTCGAAGTTTGGCCTTGACAAGCCGCTGTGGCAGCAATACCTGACGTATTTGTCCGACATGTCGCGGCTAGACTTTAACTATTCGATCGCCAACTATCCGCGCAAAGTGGTGGACATGATGGCCGATGCCATCCCCTGGTCGGTTGGGCTGCTGCTCGTCACGACCCTGTTTGGCTTTGTTATCGGCAACACCCTGGGGGCACTACAGGCCTGGCCGGGCGCGCCCAGCTTCCTGAAATACATCATGCCGCCGTTCATGATGCTCAGCGCCATCCCGTATTTTTTGCTCGGTCTGATCCTGGTCTATGTATTCGGCTTCTATCTCGGCTGGTTCCCGATGTATGGCGGTTACTCGGTTGGAACGACCCCCGCGCTGACGCTGGCCTTCGCTTGGGACGTCTTGCAGCACGCGGCGCTGCCGGCGCTGTCCATCATCCTGGTCTCGACCGGTGGTTGGGCCATCGGCATGCGCTCGCTCATGACCATGACGCGTGGCGAGGACTACGCTATCTTTGGCGACGCCATGGGGCTCAAGAGCCGCACGCTATTCTCGCGCTTCGCCATTCGGAATGCCTTGTTGCCCCAGGTGACGGCCCTGGCGCTGGCGCTGGGGTCCATCCTGTCGGGGGCGGTGCTGGTTGAGGTGATCTTTGGCTATCCCGGCATCGGCACCATGCTCTACCAAGCCATCCGCGGCTCGGATTACTACCTGGTGCAAGGCATCGTGTTTGTCGTCGTCGTCAGCATCGGGCTGGGTACCTTTATCCTCGACATCATCTATCCGCTGCTTGACCCGCGGATTACGTATAGGAGGTCGTGAGGTGGCGACGACGCTTGAGACTTCGCCCGGCGCGACGGGTGCGCGCGCGCGGTATGCGTCCCCCAGTGGCTGGCGCGACCGGATGGGCCGAGTTGTCTCCTACGGCCGTCGCAACCCGTCCCTGGTGGTCGGGCTAGTGCTGTTCCTATTTTTGTTTTTGTCCTCGGCCATCGGCGGACGCTTTGTGGATTTGGAAGCGGCGCGGCCGATCTCGGTGCGGCCTCTTCAGCCGCCGTCGTGGGAGTTGCCGTTTGGGAGTGATAAGCAGGGTCGCAATCTGTTCGCGGTGATGATGGCGGGCACGCCGCTGACGCTGCGGATCGGCCTGATCGCCGGGGTGATCGGTGTCAGCCTTGGGGCGCTCTTGGGCTTTGTCAGTGCCTATTACGGCGGCTGGGTGGATGCGCTCCTGCGCGGCATCGTAGACGTGGGACTCACCGTGCCCGGCCTCATGATCCTGATCGTGGTGGCGATGATGGTGCGTTCGGGGCTGACGGTCGAGCAGATGGCGCTCGTGGTCGCGTCGATTTCATGGCTGTATCCGGCGCGCACCATCCGCGCTCAGGTGCTGACCTTGCGCGAGCGCAGCTTTGTCCAGGTGGCGCGCTTGTCGGGTATGCCGGGGCTGATGGTCATCCTGAAAGAAATCCTGCCCAACATGCTGCCGTATCTGGCTGCGTCGCTGGTCGTGTCGATCTCGGCCGCGGTGCTGGCGTCGGTTGGGCTGGAGGTGTTGGGATTAGGACCGATGGATTCTCCAACCATCGGCATGACCCTGTTTTGGATCAACTACAACGCTGCCGTCATCAACGGCTGGTGGTGGTGGTGGCTACCACCGATCATCGTCATCGGGTTACTCTTCATCAGCCTGTTTCAGATCAGCATCGGTCTGGATGAGATCGCCAACCCGCGCATTCGCCAGAGCCCGTTCGTGCGTCCGGTGCGTGATGCACGCCCGCAAGACGATGCCGGGCAAGGCCTGGGCAGCGCAACTGCCACGCGGCCGCCGGATGTGCTGCGGGTTGACAACTTGAGTGTGCACTATGAGACGCAACGCGGCGCGGTGCACGCGGTCGAGAGCGTGTCGTTTGGGCTGAGGCCCGGCGAGCGGTTTGGCTTGGTGGGCGAATCTGGCTCGGGCAAATCGAGCATGGCCCTGACGATCATGCGGCTGCTCAGGCCACCGGGACACGTGGTCTCGGGCAACATCTGGCTCGAAGATCAGAGCCTCCTGGCGCTGCCAGAGGCGAAGATGAAGGATCTGCGGCTGGCCAAGATCGCGCTGGTCGCCCAGGGCTCGATGAACTCGCTCAACCCTGTGATGCGCGTGCGTGATCAGATCGTACTTGGCTTGACCGACCATGGCCTGCGCCTGTCGCCCCAGGCCACAAGCGACAAAATCGCCGCACTGCTGACCAAGGTCGGCTTGCCAACGCATGTGGCGGATATGTTCCCGCACGAACTGAGCGGCGGGATGAAACAGCGGGTCGTCATCGCCATCGCTATCAGCCTTAGCCCAAAGGTCATCATCGCCGACGAGCCGACCAGCGCCCTGGATGTGGTCGTGCAGCGCCAGGTCATGGATACGCTCAAGGCGGTCCAAGCCGAGATCGGGGCGTCGGTGATCCTAGTCGGGCACGACATGGGGTTGATGGCGCAGTTCGTGCAACGCATGGGCGTGATGTATGCCGGACGCTTGATGGAAGTCTCGCCGGTGCGCGAGGTCTTTCGCCGCCCGCGCCATCCGTATACGCAGTTGCTCATCTCCAGTTTGCCCTCGACCGAGAGCAAGGGCAACTTCACCGGCATCCCGGGTCTGCCCCCGTCGCTGCTGGATGTGCCAACGGGCTGCGTGTTTCACACCCGCTGCCCACTGGCGGTCGAGCGTTGCCGGGTCGATGTGCCCGAGTTGCGCGAGGTCGCACCGGATAGCCCTGCATGGCCCTCAAGTGGGCCACTTGCGGGGGGCTCGGGCCACGAGGGCGTGTGGGTGGCATGCCACTTAGCGACGTGAGACACGCTACCCGGCCCGTTCTGGGACCTGGACTTGACTGCGGCCGCCCCGTGTTCACAGGCAGGCAGTGCCATCAGTGCCTCTTGTGCGCACACAGCATGACCGTGCAACCGACGTTCTGAACGCTGACATGTCGATGCCATCTCTACTCGAAGCCCGCAACGTCACCAAAATCTTTGGCGGCGGCCTGTTCAACCGGACGCGCACCGTCGCGCTGGATAACTTTTCGATGTCCATCGGCGACGACAAGCCGTCCATCACGGCTGTCGTGGGTGAGAGCGGCAGCGGCAAGACGACGCTCGCCCGGCTCATGCTGGGCGTCACGCAGCCGACGGAGGGCCGGGTGTTGTATAAGGGGCAGGACCTGCACAAGCTCACCCGCCTGGAATCACGCGCGTTTTTGAGCGATGTGCAAGTGATCTTCCAAGACCCGTTTGAGGTATATAACCCGTTCTACCAGGTCGACCATGTGCTCACCACGCCGATTGACTATATGCACCTAGCGCGGACACGTGACGAGAAGTGGCACTTGATCGAGGATGCGCTCGAGACAGTCGGGCTTCGGCCAGAAGAGACGCTTGGCCGGTATCCACATCAACTCAGCGGCGGTCAACGGCAGCGGGTGATGGTCGCCCGAGCCCTCATTCTCAAACCTAAGATTATCCTGGCCGATGAGCCGGTGTCGATGATCGATGCCTCGCTCCGGGCCACTGTGCTCGGCAGCCTAAAGCGGCTAAAAGACGAATTTGGCATTTCGATCGTGTATATCACCCACGATCTGACGACCGCCTATCAGATCAGCGACAACATCATCGTCTTGTATCGCGGCTCGGTGGCCGAAGCCGGCCGGGTGGATGAAGTCGTGCGTAACCCAAGCCATCCATATACGCGGCTGCTGGTCGGCTCAATCCCGGTCCCGAACCCAGAGCACCCGTGGCTGGCCGAATCTGCGCCCGCACTAAGTGACGCCAATGCGCGCCGCGGCTTGTCATCTTGCTCATTCGCCGACCGGTGTCCGGCCGCGAGTCCAAAGTGTTTGCAGCAAACGCCACCGCTGTATCAGACCGAGGCCCAGCGCGCCGTCGCCTGCTTTCTCTACGACCAAGCACCGGTCTTGGCTGCCGACCAGATGGACAGCGTCTTTCACCCATAGCGGTAGCCGTATCCGTCTCGTCGCCGCTTGGCCCGTTCGTGGCCGATGCGCATGGCATGCTTGAGCCTGGCGGGCCGTGCAAGTTGGTGACGCTAACCCCAAAAACCCCATGGCAACTCAAGACAAAGTCATCCTGTTGGATCCGTATCCGCGCACCATTGACAGCCTGTTTAACGCCCGTGACAAAACCCGCCTGGAGAAACTAGGCCACGTGATCTGGCACGATGGCTCGCCAGCGAGCGCCGAGCACATCGAGCGCTATATGCCCGATACCATCGCGCTGCTCGGTCAGACCGCGATGCCGCGTGAGCGGCTCGACCGTGCGCCCAACCTGCGGCTGATCGCCAACGTCGAGAGTAATTTTTTGCCGAACGTCGACTATGCCGAATGTGTCCGACGTGGCATCTATGTCATCTCGACCGGGCCGGTGTTTGCCCAGCCCGTGGCCGAGATGGCGCTCGGATATGCGCTGGCGGCTGCACGACGTATGACGCAAGCGGATGCGGCTATCCGCACGGGCAACGAATCGCTCTATGGGGTGGGTGATAACACGGACTCCTTCCTATTACATGGCAAGACGCTGGGGCTCTTGGGCTGTGGCAATTTGGGCCGGGCGCTACTACCACTTTTGCGCCCGTTCTCACAGGACATCCTCGTGCACGACCCGTGGCTGCACGACAGCGTCCTGCGTGAAATGGACGTGGAGCCGGTGGGCTTTGACGATTTGTTCCGTCGGTCAAAGGTCGTGTTTGTGCTCACGGCCGTGACGAGCGAGAACCAGGGCTTTATCGGCGCGAAGCAGTTTGGGTTGATGCAGCCGGGCTCGGTTTTTGTGTTGGCCAGCCGGGCGGCGGTTGTGAACTACGACGACATGCTGGATGCGGCCGAACGTGGGCATATCCGGGTTGCGGCTGATGTATTCCCAGTCGAGCCCATCCCCAAGGGTCATCGTGCCCGGCGCACGCCCAACACCGTATTGGGTGCCCACCGGGCAGGCAATGTGCCCGAGATTTGGACGAAGATGGGTGAGATGGTCACTGACGACCTGGAGCTCATTCTGCGCGGCTTGCCGCCCCAGCGTTGCCAGCGCGCGAACGTCGAGACCGTGGCCCGCATCCGCAGCATGCCGGCCCAGTCACTGGATCACAAGTGACCTGCAAAACCAGACCCGAGCAGCCGTCGAAACTGGCGTTCGGCATTTGTCCCGGAGGGTCGATGGTTGCTCCGTGCAATGTGCTTGTGCCTTGTCGCGTCGGGGTGTGGCTTCGTTTCGGCCTGGATGCCCTCGTCTACCGAGCCAGCTTGCGCTTTCGGCCAGCCTTGGGTGGTCTAGGCAGCACGGCCCGCGTCGCTCGCTCGGATATGTCTATCCCGCAGGCTTTCATAACGACCATTTTGCTCGATGTCAACTCGGGAATCCGTGATAGGCGTCTGATGTAGTCGGACACAGAGGTCGTGACATAACGGTCGGATGGACGCTTGAGCCAGCTCTTACTGTCATCGAACTCTTTCCCCAAAACGTGGGCATAGTTCTGGAGGGGGAGAGAATGATTTGAGATGCGCGGTGAATCTGTATTCAGGCACAGATTCAGTTGTGTATACCCTGATCGAGGGCAGGGAGTTGAGCAGCTGAGTTGATGGCCAGTGCGCCTACGGGCTGGCTAAGGCGGATGAATTGGACGAGCGTCAATGGTGGCCTGCTTGTGAGCGCGCGCGGATGATGCCCACGAACGCGAGTTCAGGGCCGTGGCTGCACTTGGCGAACGAGCTTATCGACCATCGATCATTGTGTTGATGGGGTTGTTCATATGAGGAGGGGTTTGTTTACAACCACAAGCAAACGTCCACCGAATGTCGGTGCGATGTGTTCTGGGTGGAAGCCGAGTCAGGCTCGCATTGGGATCCATTTAACAGCGCCCATTCGAATTACGACGTCGCTGAATATCCCGCATGAAGTGTGATCGGCCGTTCGACTTGTGCGTATCCTGACTAAAGTTACCGACTTCGCACTGGCGGCTTTTCTTGAAGATTGTTAAGATTCGCGCGTATACTTGTTAGACTGGCTCGGATGCCCAGCCGGCGCATACTCCCCACCGTTCGGTCTGGCACCCAGCCTAGAGGCGATTTGACGTGAGTGTCAACTATCAAGTCATGAGACGTAATTAACCAAAGGAATTCTGTTTAAGGAGAGATACATGACCAAAACCTATTCCCTCAAAGTGCTCGGCCTCACCCTAGCGGCATCGATGCTGCTGGCCGCGTGCGGTGGAGCAGCCCCCGCCCCAACCGCGGCGCCCGCACCGGCGGCCACAGACACCCCGGCGGCAGCGGCGCCTGCGGCGACCGATACGCCAGCGGCGCCTGCGGCCACTGACACGCCTGCAGCGGCGACGACTGCAGTCACCTCGACCACGGCTATGACGGCGACCAAGCCCACTGCGGCACCCAGCACCGCTGGCGGCGGCAAGACGGTTACCATCGGCTTTTATCAAGAGCCAAGCGCAACTTATGCCAACTACAGCACCCAGACCTTTGCAGCCTGGCTGGGTAACCTGACCACACTGGGCGTGTGGTATTTCGATGAGAAGGGCGCGCCGGTGCTCGAGCTGGCCGCTGAATTCCCCTCGGCCGACAAGGGCACCATCAGCAAGGATGGCAAGACCATCACGTATAAGCTGAAGAAGGATCTCAAGTGGAGCGACGGTGAGCCGATCACGAGCGCCGACTTCAAATACACCTTTGAACAGATCATGAGCGATGCCAACAAGGGCACCGCCAGCAAGAACGGCTATGATCAGATCGCCAAAATCGATACGCCTGATGCGCAAACGGCCGTGGTGACCTTCAAGGACGTGTTCTCGCCGTGGCCAACATTGTTCCTGGCCAGCCAGGGTGGATTATTGCCCCAGCACGCGCTCAAGGACTTGAAGACGCTTGATAACAGCGACTTTGTCACCAAGGGCACAGGCCCATTCAGCGGCCCGTTTACGATCAAGGAAGTGGTCAAGGGTGACCACCTGACGCTAGCTGCCAACCCGAACTATTGGCGTGGTAAGCCCAAGCTCGACACGGTCAACATCAAGATCGTCGAGAGCCGCGACGCGGTGCTAGCAGGCCTGCGTGCAGGCGACCTAGACATCGGCCCCGACTTTGTCGAAGGCTCGATCCCCGACCTCGACGGCCTCAAAGATACGGTGGACTACTTTGCTACGCCGGGTTCATCGTTCGAGCACTATTTCTTTAACCTCGGCACAGGTGATGCGATCAGCGGCCCGGTCGGCCCATGCCCATTCAAGGACCCCAATGTGCGCAAAGCGTTCATCCTGGGTATCGATCGCCAGACCATCGCCGACAAACTGCTCTACGGCAAGACGCGCGTGATCGCGACGCTGTGGCCGGTGGCCCCGTGGGAGGACACCAACCTCAAGCCGCTGCCGTTTGATGCGGAGCAGGCCAAGAAGCTGCTCGACGATGCTGGTTACAAGCCTGGTTCCGACGGCATCCGCGTTGGTAAGTGCGACGGCAAGGACGTGAAACTGTCGTTCAAGCACGCCACGACTGCTGGCAATACGCTGCGCGCCAATGTGCAGACGCTGGTGCAGGAAAACTTGAAGAACATCGGTATCGAGTTCACGCCCGATAACGTGAAGTCGTCAGTCTTGTTTGCCAGCTACACCGATG
>Ga0075021_10001138_pt1 | contig 13552 bp, 13 predicted proteins | sample ColStrG_CSR_2012_FD_72749 | JGI IMG/M metagenome (GOLD analysis project Ga0075021, IMG submission 72749) | Freshwater sediment microbial communities in response to fracking from Pennsylvania, USA - Cold Stream Run_MetaG_CSR_2012 | ecosystem: Environmental > Aquatic > Freshwater > Creek >...
TGGCGCCGAACGACGGTTTCGCCCGGCGAGGTCGACAGCGATCGGGACGGTCGCTCCGGCAAGCGCGATCGTCAGCCAGTCGTTGATCGTCCCCCACGGCTCGCCAGCCGCGAAGAAGATCCCGAGCGTGACCACGCCGCCGACCGACAGGACGGCGGCTGCCTGAGCCGCGCGGCGACCAACACCACCGAGATCGAGCACGCACCGCGCAGGCGCGGCATCGAACGTACCTGTCGCCATCGGTCTCCCTCCGATCTCAGAACGGCTTCGATTCCATCAACCAGGTGATCAGGACGATCCCGGCGATCGCGACCGTCCCGCCGATCAACGGGCGGCGGTCGTCGAGAAGCGAATCGAGGACTGCGTCATCGACCGGCTCCGGGACGGTCCCGGCCTTGGCGTCGGCTGCACTGGGGATCCCCAGGCCGCGGCGCATCCCTGTCATCGGAATGGCGACGAGCGGGGTCATGACCCCGACGATCACCACCAGCAGGCCGATCGACACCCACAGCCACCACTGTCCGTTGAACCACATGCCCCCGGCGACGCCGGCGAGGATGCCGCTGAGGATCAACAGGAGTCCCGCGACACCCATCGGGGTGATCGCCGCCGCGGAGAGCTCGAGGAGCGGGATGAGTCGCGTCCGGTCTCGTTCCCTGCGGACGCGCCACCAGACGCCCATCGACACGCCGTGGATGGCCAGGAATGCGAACACGCACAGGACGTGTACGACCACGAGCCACGGGTAGGCACCAACCCAGGTCATCGAACGCTCCCCTACTGGACGGAGATCGCGCCAGTCATGCCGGCGTCCCGGTGGCCGGGAACACTGCAGTAGAACTCGAGTGTCCCGGTGGCCGTCGGCTTGAGCGCGACGAAGGTTGTGGACCCGGCCGACAGCGGCACGTGGATCGACAGCGCGTCGACGTCGAAGGAATGAGCGTAGGCGTCCTGGTTGGTGACGAAGACGCCGAGGACGGACCCGGCGGTGGCGACGAGCCCGCCAGAGAACTTCGTGTCCCGGGCCGTCAGCATCGCCATCGATGCGGGTGGCTCGGCTGCGGCGGCACCGGCGCTTGTCGAGGAAGCGACGAGAAGGGACGTCAGGCAGGCGCCGGTCACGACGCCGACGACACCCGTGACGATCGTCCCGGCGCGTCCTCTCGATTCCCACAGGGACCGCCCGCGGCGAACCTCGAGCCAGGACGTCAGGCTGCCGACGACGATGAGGATCCCGCCGGCGAGGGCGAGCACGGTCGTCACGAAGGTCAGTGTGTCGGCGGGGTGCGTCAAGCCATACGGGCCGTAGAAGGCGTTGAACAGGAGAGCGAGGATGCCCGGGATGACGGAGACGAGCCAGAACCACGGACGACGACGGGCACCGGCCCACAGGACGGCGGCGAGGCCCATCCCTCCGAACACGAGGACGAATCCGCCGATGATCCCGATGAAGTCCGCGGCGAAGGGCTGCGTCGCATAGATGACGAAGAACGCGACGACCATGGCATACCCGAGCCCGACGACCCGCATCGCAAAGGTGAACACGTTCAGCCTCCATCGATGGCCGACCGCTCGACATGGCATATCGGGCGGGAAAGGTGGCGCGATGCTATATTGGTTGCATCAGTAAGTCAATAGAGTCGAGGTGCAGCGATTGCCCAGGAAATACGATCTCGGAAGGCGCGCCGTCCAGCAGGCCGACACCCGCCGTCGGATCGTCGACGCGGCCCTCACGCTCTACCAGGAACGCGGAATCGCAGCGACGACCATGCTCGACATTGCGCGCCGAGCAGACGTCGCCCCCGGCACCGTCGCGAATCACTTCGGATCCGCGGAGGCGCTCGCGGCCGAGGTGACGGTCCAGATCATGGCAGATCTCCGCATGCCGACCCCCGAGCTATTCGATGGCGTCGAGCCGCTGCCCGATCGGATCCGGCTGCTCATCGGCGAGATCTCGGATTTCTTCGAGCGCAGCACGCCGTGGTGGAAGGTCTCGGAACGGGAACCCGCGGGCGTCCACGCATGGGCGGATGCGGAGGCTCGCTACAACGCAGACCTCGAAATCCTCGTCCGGGCGGCACTCGGTCCCCTGTCGAAGGACGCCGACGCGGTCGCGATGATCATGGTCGTCCTCGGCGCATGGGTGATCGGATCACTTCAAGCGACGGGCCGGACGGCCGAGCAGGCCGAGCGCCTTGTGTCTGACCTGCTGAACGCGTGGCTGGCGACGCGCCCCGCGATCGACTGACCGAGACGAGGAGCGAATCTCCATCCGCCGGCTCAGCGGTCTGCGGCCCAGATGCTCCGGTTGACGATGTTCTCGAGGCGCTCCTGGGCGCCAGAGGCGCGACGCGGATCGATGCGGCCGTCGGCGACCCGAGCTTCGAGCTCCGGCAGATCGACCGATCCGTCGAGGATGGCCATGCCCAGCTCCCCGTCCCACCCGGCGTAGCGCTGGTCCCTGAGCGCCGCGAGTTCGCCGCGCTCGCACAGGTCCGCCGCGGCGAGAAGAGCCCGCGCGAGCGTGTCAAGCGCACCGATGTGGGCGTGGAACAGGTCCGTGCGGTCAGAGCTCTGGCGGCGCAGCTTCGCATCGAAGTTGAAGCCGCCCGGCGCGATCCCGCCGTGCCGGAGGATCTCGTACATCGGCATCACGAGATCGTCGACCGAATTCGGGAACTGGTCCGTGTCCCAACCGTTCTGGGGGTCGCCGCGGTTCGCGTCGATGCTGCCGAGCATGCCGTTGGCCGTCGCGTAGGCGACCTCGTGATGGAAGCTGTGTCCGGCCAGCGTGGCGTGGTTCGCCTCGATGTTCGCGCGGTACTCCCCCTCCAGTCCGTTGCGGACGAGGAAGCCATGGACGGTCGCGGTGTCGTAGTCGTACTGGTGCTTGGTCGGCTCCATCGGCTTCGGCTCGATCAGGAGCTGGCCGGTGAACCCGATCCGATGCTTGTGCTCGGCGACCAGGTGCAGGAAGCGGGCCAGCTGGGCGCCCTCGCGCTGGAGGTCCGTGTTTAGGAGCGTGTCGTAGCCCTCGCGCCCGCCCCACAGCACGTAGTTCTGCCCACCGAGCCGGTGGGTCACATCGAGCATGTGCTTGACCTGGGCCGCCGCGAACGCGAACACCTCCGGATCCGGATTCGTGGCCGCGCCGGCCTGGTAACGCGGATGGGTGAACAGGTTGGCCGTGCCCCACAGGAGTCGCACGCCCGTCCGTTCCTGGTAGCCGGCCGCATCGTCGGCGAGTGCGTCGAGATTCGAGCGGAAGTCGGCGTAACGCGACCCCTCTGGGGCGACATCGCGATCGTGGAAGCAGTACCAGGGCACGCCGAGCTTGGTGAAGAACTCGAATGCCACCGCCATCTTCCGCCGAGCGGCGTCCATCGGGTCGCCCGTCCCGTCGAGCCACGGCCGGTCCAGCGTCCCCACTCCGAACATGTCGGTGCCAGGCCACGCGAACGAGTGCCAGAAGCAGACGCCGGGCCGGAGGTGGTCCTCCATCCGGCTGCCCAGCACGAGCCGATCCCGGTCGTAGACCTTGAAAGCGAGCGGCGCGGTCGAGCCGACGCCCTCGAAGGGGATCGGTCCGGTCACGTCGGTGAAGAACGGGTCACTCACGGTTGCCACCTCCTGTCTCAGGTGTCCATGGTGACGCAGGCGTCGGTCACGCGTCGTCGGTTTCCGCCGGCGACTTGCATTCGCGCCGACTATACGTATACTCGTACGCATATCTACGTCAGCAGCCTGGAGTTACGATGTCGTGGTGCCGAACAAGACCATCTATGTCTCTGATGGAGACGTCCCCCTCTATCGGCGCGCGCAGGCCCTTGCCGGCGGCAACCTCTCCGCGGCGATCTCGGCTGCCCTTCGTCGCTACGTCGACGTCGAGGAGGGCCGTCGAGAAGGCTATGACGAGATCGTCGTTCGGGTCGGAGCGGGCCGCGGTCGGAAGATCAGGTTCACCGGCATCCTGCTCGGTGAGTGGGTCAACGCGTCGTTCAACCGCGTCGAGAGCTTTCGGGTCTACCGCAGCCGGAAGGGCAATTTCGTCCTCCACATCGAACGAACCCCGGACTACACGATGCTGGACGCCGAGGGCAAGTCGGCCGGCTGGCGCGGCTACCTCGGGATCGGGAACATCAGCTACGGGAACTCGCCAGGCGAGTCCACCCTCGAGGTCATCGCGACGCTCGAGGAGCTCCACGAACGGATCCCCACGCAGCTCTACGACATCGTGGCCGGCCCGGCCAAGCAGCCCGCCCTGGAAGACCTCGACATCTGACCGTCGCCGTGGCGCCGACCGCCTGGGCGGTGCGGCATGACGACGACCGAGACCCGGGTCGCGATCCTCGCGACAGGGCTGCGCAAGTCGTACGGCACGCAGGTGGTCCTCGACGGCGTCGATCTCAGCGTCGCCGAGGGCACCGTCTTCGCCCTCCTCGGGCCGAACGGCGCTGGCAAGACCACGATGATCCGGATCCTGTCGACACTTGTCGCTGCCGACGCCGGTGTCGTCCGGATCGCCGGCCACGACATCGATCGTGAGGCTGATGCGGTCAGAGCCGTCATCGGCGTGACGGGTCAGTTCTCCGCCGTGGACGGGCTATTCAGCGGCGAAGAGAACCTCCAGTTGATGGCGGATCTCCGGCACCTCGGCAGGGACGAGGGTCGCCGTCGCATCAGGCAGCTTCTCGAGCGTTTCGACCTCGTCGATGCTGCGCGGAAGCCCGTCACCACCTACTCCGGGGGCATGCGACGGCGCCTCGACCTGGCCATGACCCTGATCGGAGAGCCACGGATCATCTTCCTCGACGAACCGACGGCAGGACTCGATCCGCGCAGCCGGCGAGGCATGTGGCAGACGATCGGCGAGCTGGTCGCCGGCGGAGTGACGATCTTCCTCACCACGCAATACCTTGAGGAGGCCGATCGTCTGGCGCACCGCATCGGTGTCCTCGACCGAGGCGTGCTGGTCGCCGAGGGCACCCCCGGGGAACTGAAACGGCTGATTCCGGGCGGCCACGTCGAACTCACCTTCGCCACCCAGTCGGAGCTCGAGCGGGCCGCCCGGGTATTCGATGGAGCGTCGCGCGACGACGAGTCGCTGACGCTCCAGGTGCCGAGTGACGGAGGGATCGGCTCGCTGCGTGTCCTGCTCGACAAGCTCGAGACCGACGCCATCGACGTCGGCGCGCTGTCGCTCCAGACCCCCGACCTCGACGACGTCTTCCTCGCGCTCACCGGCGACCCCGACGCAGAGCAAGTGACCGTCCCATGACAACCAGTGCGATCGCCCTGGCCGACTCCGCAACCATGCTCCGGCGCAACCTTCGCCGGATGCGCCGCTACCCCTCGCTGACCACCTTCATTGCGGGCATCCCGGTCGTCCTGCTGCTGCTGTTCGTCTACGTGTTCGGGGGCACGCTCGGTGCCGGGCTCGGCCTGGTGTCGGGCGGTCGTGCGGCGTACATCGAGTACGTCGTTCCGGGGATCCTGCTGATCACGGTCGCTGGAGCCGCCCAAGGCACCGCGATCTCGGTCGCGATGGACATGACCGAGGGCATCATCGCCCGCTTTCGGACGATGGATATCGCACGTGTCTCCGTCCTGACGGGGCACGTGGTCGGGAGCGTGATCCAGACGATGCTGGCCATCGCGATCGTCATGGTCGTCGCGCTGGTCATCGGTTTCCGCTCGACCACCGGTCCGGTCGAATGGGTGGCTGCGTTGGGCCTCCTCGTACTCGCGGCACTCGCGGTCTCCTGGCTCTCCGTCGCCCTTGGCATGGTCAGCAAGAGCGTCGAGACCGCGAGCAACCTTCCGATGTTCCTGATCCTGCTGCCCTTCATGAGCAGCGGCTTCGTGCCGACCGGCTCGATGCCCGACGGTCTCAGCTGGTTCGCCGAGAATCAGCCGTTCACACCGTTGATCGAGACCGTCCGCGGCCTGCTGGTCGGGACCCCCATCGGTGACAGCGGTGCCCTGGCAGTCGGCTGGTGCGTCACGATCTCGGTGGGTGGCTATCTGTGGGCACGACGGCTGTACGACCGGAATCCGATGCCATAGCCATGTTCTTCGTCCGACGCCCGCTACGCGACGTCACGGATCGTCCACGCGGTGGAGCGGCTGTCGGAGTTGAAGTGGGTCGCCCAACCACTGTGCGGACGGTGTCGCCCAGTAGGACGCCATGCCCTCCAGACGGGTCGAATACGTCGCTCGCGCGGCCTCGAAACTCGCCCACGCAGCGTCGTGTGGCTCGATGGGATACCCCGCCATCTCGAGCCGATCGCACACGACCTCAAAGTCGGATCGGTCGAGGAGGCCACTCGGCGTGCCGGCGCGGAATCCGAGGTTCGAGATGTCCTCGACGAGATGCGTCCCCATCCGTTTGAACAGCTTCGCGTCGCCGCGTGGCAATCCCTCGATCGTCGTCAGCACCAGACTCGAGGCGTCGAGCATCGTACCGAGGGCACTGATCCAGGACAGGTTGTCGTGGCTCGAGCGGAAGTACCCGAGTAAGGGATACGCGACGTGCGAATCGAGGACCTCGGCCGCCCACTGCTGCCAGTCCCGGAAGAGATCCGGGAGGCGCTCGACGATGTCCAGGTGGGCGTACGACTCGAGCAGGGCGACCGCCGACGGCGGCGCGCCCGCGGACGCCTGGAGCATCACCACGCGCATCTCGCGACGCTGGTACGAACCGTAGAGCGAGAACAGGAACGTCACGACGAGCGCCACCACGCCGAGTCCCCCGATCGCCGCGACGGAGACCACGAGACGGGCGACGCCACCCTCCGCCACGATGTCGCCGAACCCAAGGGTCAGGACAGAGGTGGCCGCGAAATAGAGCGTTGCGCCTAGGTTCGTCGGCACCGGCTGGAGCTCGTCGCGAGCGGCGTACAGGATGAGGCCGTACCCGACGATCAGGCCGATGAGCCACGTCGCCAGCAGGGCGACCGTCATCGCCGGAGCAAACAGGCCGAAGATGGTGTCATGAGCGCTCCCGGGCCGGCCAAGGAACGATCGAAGGACGCGCCATGAGCCGCGGACGAGATAGCGGCTGATCCGGAACCAGCCGGGTGTCGGCCGTGGCACGACGATCGTCTGGAACAGGTCCCAGAACGTGAGGGCAAGCAGGAACACGCCGATGGCGAAGGTGATCGCTTCCATCGGGACCGATGATGGCATCCCGGCGAACGGTTCGGCGAGCGCAGCGCTGATTCCCTCGAAACCTGGCGGCCTTCGCTCGGGTCTCTGTAGCATCACGGCGATGGATCGGCGACGACGTCTGCTTCTCATTGGTCTGCTTGCGGTCTGGCTGATCGTCATGGCCCGAGCGCTGGACAACGTGTTCGCCGTCTCGCGCTTCGCGGTGGACATCGAGATCCCACTGCGTGCGGCAGAACGCTGGCTTGCCGGCCGACCTCCTTACCTGGTCGACGCCTTCAGCGTCCGTGGAGGCGCCGCCCTGCCGTTCCTCTATCCGCCATTCACGCTGCCGTTCTTCGCCGGCTTGACCGTGCTGCCGCGAATGCTCGTCGAGGTGGTCATCGTGGCGGCTTTGGCCGCGTCGGCGATCCTGGCCTGTCGCCGGCTGTCGGTCCCGTGGCTGTTGCTACCCCTGTTCCTCCTGTGGCCGCCGTTCTCCGAGGGGATCTTTGGGGGAAACGTCCAGATCGTCATCTTCGCGGCATTCGTCTACCTTTTCTTCGCGCCCGGCGGTGTCCCATGGCACGCACGCCCCCGCGACATCGCGGACCCATCGACGAGCGGCGCCATGGTCGGTGGTCTCGCCACCGTGATCGGAGCGGTCAAGGTGTCGCAGCCGCATGCGTGGGTCTATGCGCTCGTCCATCGGCCGATGGCCGCCATCGCCGGTCTGGTCGTTGCCGCGCTCGTGGTGGCGTCGACGCTGTCGTTCACGGGGACCGATCCCTGGCTGAGCTGGGTGGCGCAACTGCGTCTCGCCAGCGATCCGGCCTGGGCGGCGGGCGGGTATGCCCTGACGCGGTACGTGCCGACCGGTGTCGGGCTGGGTATCGCGATCCTCTGCCTTGCCGCTGTGCCATTCGTTCCGCGCCGATCGGCTGGTTCGTGGATCGGCCTTCTGTCCGTCATCGGGACACTGTCGCTGCACATGTTCGGGATGTTGTTCCTCCTTCCCGCGATGTTGGTCATCCGGCGCGAGATCGCGTTGCTCGTGGCCATCCTCGTCACGACGTATCGTCCCGCTGAGATGTGGGCGGCGGTGCTGATCTGCACACTGACGATGGCGGCGTCCACACGGTGGCCGGCGCTGCGAGAACCGGTCGACGTGCCCGTGTCCACCTGATGGCTGTCAGGTCAACGGGGTGGGTCACGACGACGGGGGAGTACGGCGTCGAGACCTTGTCGTCGCTGCGCGGGCGGGTCGCGCACATCGGGCGGATCCGCCGGTCGAGGGCTGCTAGCCTGTCTCGCGAATGCCCGCCGCGGAGGAACCGATGACGACCGTCACGGCGCAACAGTCCGAGACCGACGCGCCCATCAACATGCGTCTGGGCCTGCTGCTCGCGATGGCGATGTTCGTCCTCGTCGTTGACACGTCGCTGATGAACGTGTCGATCTCGGCGGTCGTCCACGACCTCGGGACCACGGTCAGCGGCGTCCAATCGGCCATCGCCCTCGAGGCGCTCGTGTCGGCGGCCTTCATCCTCATCAGCAGCAAGGTCGGGGATCTCATCGGGCGCAAGAAGGCGTATGTGCTCGGCCTCCTCGGTTACGCCGTCGGTGCGCTGGCCATGACCGTCGCACAGGACCTGCGCACGATCATCATCTTTTGGGCGATCTGCGGTGGGCTCGGAGCCTCGCTGCTCCTGCCCGCGATGCAGTCGCTCATCCACGGCAACTTCGAGGGAGCCGCACAGAAACGGGTGTACGCCCTGGTCGGCGCATCGGCGGCCATCGCGGCGGCGGTCGGCCCGTTGCTCGGGGGCTTCATCACGACCTTCCTGTCCTGGCGCGTCGGCTTCCTCCTGGAACTGGGCGTCATCGCGGTCGTCCTGTCGCAGATCGGGCTCGTGCGAGACGTCCCGTACCTCGGTCCGCGCACGATCGACCTCGTCGGGTCGGTCCTGTCGGTGATCGGGATGGGCGGCGTCGTCCTCGGGATCCTCGTCTGGCAGGAGGGCGGTGAAGCCGTCGCCGTATTCATCGCTGCCGGGGCCGCGTCCCTCGGAGCCCTCGCCTGGTGGCTCGTTCGCCGCAAGCGCCAGGGCATGCCGACATTGCTCGACCCGGACCTCTTCCGCGCGAAGATGTTCCGGATCGGGATCTCAGAGCAGATGCTCCAGCAGATCGCACTCGGCGGCGCGATGATCGCCCTCCCGATCTTTCTGCAGATGGTCCTCGAGTACAACGCGCTGCAATCGGGCCTGTCGCTCGCGCCCCTGTCGCTGAGCATGTTCGTGGTTGCGTTGCTCGCCGGAAAACGGGCCGGGGCCCGCCGCCCGAGCTCCATCATCCGTGCCGGATTCGCGCTGCTGTCGATCGGCATGATCGTGCTGGTCTGGGTCGTGCCCCGCGCCGACTCCGGGCTGTGGCTCGCGGTCCCGCTGCTCATCGCGGGGTCCGGCCTCGGACTGCTGGTTTCCCAGTTGAACAACTACACCCTGTCGCCCATCGACGAGGAGCGCATCAGCGAAGCGGCCGGCGTGAATTCGGCGGCCGGCTCATTCGGGCTGTCGTTCGGCCTCGCCTTCGCCGGCGGGATCATGCTCGCGACGCTGGCCTTCACGTTCACGGCGATGGTCAACGCGAGCACGGTCATCCCGCCGGACCAGAAGGAGGTCGTCTCGACAGTCCTCGAGGACGACGCCCAGTTGATGTCGAATACGCAGCTGGCGGTCCTCCTCGCCGACGAGCCGGCGGACGTCTCGGCCGAGATCATCCGCATCAACACCGAGGCGCGACCGCTGGCGCTCCAGGCGGCGCTGCTGGTCCCGCTGGTTGCCGGTCTCCTCGGGCTCGCCAACGGCTTCCGGATGATGCGCCTCCCAGACCCGGCCCCGTCGACCGCCGCCGAAGGGATGGTCGTCGGCTAGGACGCGCCGCAGTTCGCGACGTGCTGGTCGGGAGCGATAGGCGCGAGACATCTCAGCCGATCGGCTCGTCTTCGGTCAGGGCCTCAAACGTGCGTCTTGACCTTGGAGCGACTCCAGCGTCTACGGTGCCGCCGTCGCAGCGGGTCGGGACGTCGCTTCGATCGCTGTGGGCTCGAGCCGCACGCGCGTGGTCGGCAAGCGCTGCCGACGGCCGCACGCGGGTCCTCAGCCAGCTCGTGGGCGATGCGGCTCACTCAGCTGTCTGTCCCCGCCATCTCCATCCTGGCAACGAGGAAGGCGCGCTCGGGATCACTCGTGGCCAAGTCGGCCGCCCGAGCGTAGGCGACGGCCGCGGCATCGGGGCGCCCGAGGCGTCGCAGCAGGTCGGCGCGAGCCGCGTGGAACAAGTGGTACGCGTCGAGGTCGATGCCGTCGAGGATCGTCAGGCCCGCCTCTGGACCCTGGACCTCGGCTAGCGCGATTGCTCGGTTCATCGCCACGACGCGGGTCGGTGTCATCATCAGGAGCTGGTCGTACAGCGCGAGGATCTGGTTCCAGTCGGTCGACTCGAACCAGCGGGCATCGCAATGGACCGCGTTGATCGCGGCCTGGATCTGATAAGGGCCCGGCTGGTTGCGACGAAGACAGGCACGGACGATCGCATGGCCTTCGTCGATCATCCTCCGGTCCCACAAGCCGCGATCCTGATCGCGAAGCGAGATCAGCGAGCCGGCCGCCCCGAACCGGGCCGGCCAGCGCGATTCCGTCAAGAGCAGGAGCGCGAGCAGTCCTGCGACTTCGGCTTCATCGGGCATCAGGCTGGCTATCGACCGTGTGAGGCGGATGGCCTCGTGGCGCAGTTCGTCACCGGAGGGTCCGTCGGTGCCGGCGTTGTAGGTCAGGTACAGGACGGCAAGGACTGGGCGCAACCGCTCCGGCAGTTCGGCTTGGGACGGGACGCGGTACGGGATATGAGCCGCCTTGATCTTGTGCTTGGCCCGGACGAGGCGCTTTGCCATGGTCGGCTCGGGGACGAGAAAGGCACGGGCCACCTTCTCGGTCGTGAGGCCACCCAGCAGCCGCAGCGTCAACGCAACCTGCGCCTCGATCGAAAGGGCGGGGTGGCAGCACGTGAAGATGAGCCGGAGGCGATCGTCCTGCATGGGTCCGGACTCCTCCCCCGTCCGTTCGTCAGCGATCTCGACCACCTGCTCGAGAAGTTCGCGCCCTCGCGACTCGCGCCGGAGGTGATCGATCGCCCTGTTGCGGGCGGTCGTTGTGACCCAGCCGCCGGGGTTCGGTGGCAAACCCTCGACCGGCCACTTCCGGAGCGCGATGGCAAAGGCCTCCTGGACCGCGTCCTCTGCGATGTCGACGTCGCCGAAGATGCGGATCAGCGTGGCCACGGACCGGCCGGACTCCTCGCGAAAGATCCGGCCGATCATCGCGTCATCGACGATCGGCAAGCCGTCAGCCACCCTCGGTGGCGGCGAACGGCCAGACCTCGATCGGCGACGAGATCGTCCTTGTGACCTTCGACGCCCAGCCGAGTGCAGTATCGAGATCGGCGGCCTCGATGATGTAGAAGCCGGCCAGATGCTCCTTGGCCTCGACGAAGGGCCCATCCGTCGTGAGGATCTCGCTGCCGGAGACGCGCACGACCGTGGCCGTATCGGCGTCGTGCAGGCGACCGGAAAAGACCCAGGCGCCTGCCGACTTCATCTCGGTCTCGAGGGCCTGGATCGGCTCCCATGCCTTCTGCATCTGCTCCTCGGTCATCGGCTCCCGGGTCGCCCCAGCGACGCTGTGCGTCGAGAGCAGGTATCGCGGCATGTGGTGCTCCTTGTGGTGGCCAGTGAGTCCAGCCTCTCATCTAACGACGAAGGGCGCTCGGCCGGATGGACATCGTCTCGGCACTGGGTCATCCACGTGAACGCGCCATTCGACCGGGATGTCCCGAGGGCCCAGTGGTCAACCCTCCGGCGCTAGCCTTACGGGTGTCGTGCGTCGTGCGATGCCCCGGTAACCAGAGGAGGGCGCCAGCCGTGTTCATCTTCGGTGTCCACCCGATCGAGCTCGTCGCGCGGACCGTGATCATCTATGTCGTCTTCGTCGCGGTCCTGCGGGTGTTCGGCAAGCGAGAACTCGGACAGTTCACGATCTTCGACCTCGCCCTGCTTCTCCTCGCGGCGAATGCGCTCCAGCCGGCGATGACCGGACCGGACAACTCAGTCGTCGGCGGTCTGGTGATCCTGGCCACCATCTTCGCCCTCAACTGGATCACGGCGATGGTCCGCGAGCACGTGCCATGGGCCAGGCGTCTCCTCGAGCCAGAGCCGACCGTCCTGGCCCGCGACGGGGTCTGGCTGGACATGGCGTCGCAGGCCGAGAACCTCGACGAAGCCGACCTGACGGCGGCCCTCCGAGAGCACGGCCTGGAGCGGGTCGAGGACGCTCGCCTTGTCGTCCTCGAGCAGGACGGATCGATCAGTGTCGTGCCCAAGGAGACCGACCGCGAGGCACTCCGCCGACGGCGCCTTCGCACCCGTCGCATCTGACCGCTGCGAGCTTCGCCGTCTCGACGGTGCGCCTCCAGGAAGCGTTGGCATTCGAAGGCGACTTCAACGCAGCGGGCTTCGTCGGAGCTCGACCGCAGACTCAGGCGACGCGCACGGACTCCGGCATCGCGGGTGGGCTGAGGTGGAGCCGTCGCAGCAGTTGCGCGTTGGCTGCGACGATGATCGTGGACGCGCTCATCGCCATCGCGCCGACCGCCATCGAAAGGTCGATGCCCCAAGGTGCCAGGACGCCCATCGCGATCGGGATGGCGATGAGGTTGTAGCCGGTCGCCCAGGCGAGGTTCTGCCGCATCTTCGAGTAGCTTGCCCGGGATAGTCGAATGGCACCGACGACATCGCGTGGATCGCTCCGGACAAGGACGATCCCAGCCGACTCGACCGCTACGTCGGTGCCGGCACCGATCGCGATGCCGACGTCCGCTGTCGCAAGCGCCGGCGCATCGTTGACGCCGTCGCCGACCATGGCGACCTTGCGTCCGCCCTGCTGGAAGCGCGTGACGGCGGCCGCCTTGTCACCAGGCAGGACCTGTGCAGCGACCTCGTCGATGCCGAGGCGGCCAGCGACCGAGTCCGCCACGGCATGGCTGTCGCCGGTGATCATCGCCACTCGGATGCCGAGTCGGTGGAGCTCGGCGATCGCTGTGGCGGACTCCGGCCTGATCTCGTCTTCGATCGCGATGGAGCCGAGCACGCGGCCATCGGCGATGACGTGAAGGACGGTCTGACCCTCATGCGCCCAAGCTTCCGATCCGGTCATCGGCGCAAGCCCGAGTTCTTCGAGGAGACGCGGGCCGCCCACCGAGACCCGCCGACCATCGACGGTCGCGCGCGCACCTCGCCCGGCCAGGGCCTCGAAGTCCGTCGCAGCTGCTGGTTCGATCCCGCGACGCT
>Ga0075021_10001142_pt1 | contig 13522 bp, 11 predicted proteins | sample ColStrG_CSR_2012_FD_72749 | JGI IMG/M metagenome (GOLD analysis project Ga0075021, IMG submission 72749) | Freshwater sediment microbial communities in response to fracking from Pennsylvania, USA - Cold Stream Run_MetaG_CSR_2012 | ecosystem: Environmental > Aquatic > Freshwater > Creek >...
ATGGCAAGCAATCCAGATATCTCACTGCAATGGCTGGGTTTTCGTCAGTCGCGGATTGCCGGGTATGCGTCCCGAAAGCTTCACGTTGGCCCGATCCACAGCCTCAAGCCATAGGATATGATAGCCACGCTGCCAACGCCGCCGAGCCAAAGTACGGCGAACCACAACAGGCGTTGCGCCAGCGGTCGCGGCTTCTGCTCTGTTGGCATCAATGATAGCCGCTCTCGGGCCTGACCTTGCCTCGGAATACCCAATAGGCCCACGCGGTATAGCCGAGAATAAGCGGCACCAGCACGGCAACTCCGAACAGCATGAAGATCTGGCTGTTCGGTGGCGATGCCGCCTGCCAAATGGTGATGCTCTGCGGCACGATATAGGGATACATGCTGATGCCGAGGCCAGCATAGGACAGTGCGAACAGCGCCAGCGAAAGAAAGAACGGTTGATGGTCCTGCTTGTTGGCGAGGCTGCGCAACAGCATGGCCGTTACGGCCGCAACCGCAATCGGCACCGGCGCAGTCAGGATGATGTTCGGCCAGCTGAACCAGCGCTGCGTATACTGGACGTGGAGGAACGGCGTGGCGACGCTGACTGCACCGATGGCGCCCAACATTGCGAACAACAGAAACCAGCTCAGACGATAGGCTTTGTCGCGAAGCTCGCCCTCGGTCTTCAGCACCAGCCATGTCGCGCCAAGCAGCGCGTAACCGACGGCCAATGCGAGACCGGTCAAGATGCTGAACGGCGTCAGCCAGTCCCACCAGCCGCCGGCATATTGCCGTCCCTCGACGTGCACGCCCTGCAGTATCGCGCCGAGCGCTATTCCCTGCGCCAGTGTCGCCAACAACGATCCGCCGGCGAATGCGACATCCCAGCGGTTTCGCTTGCTCTGCGTCGTCCGCCAGCGGAATTCGAAGGCAACGCCGCGAAATATCAGGCCGATCAGCATCGCGACCATTGGCGTGTACAGTGCCGGCATCAGCACCGCATAAGCCAGCGGAAACGCGGCCATCATCCCTCCGCCGCCAAGCACCAGCCAGGTTTCGTTGCCATCCCAGACCGGCGCAACGCTGTTCATGATTACGTCGCGATCGGTCTTGTTCGGAAATAGCGGGAACAATATGCCGAGGCCGAGATCGAATCCGTCCATCACCACATAGACAAATACCGCGAACGCGATGATGAACGCCCAGACGGTCGCGATGTCGATGAAGCCGGTCATCAGACGGATCCCCGGACTGCCACGCCGGCTGCCGGCGTAATGCCCGCGGCGCGGGCCGGCGTATCGCCGCGCGGTCCTTGTTCGCCGTGATGCGGCGGCGTTGCCATCATTCGCAGAATGTAGATGACTCCGGTGGAGAACACCGCGAAATAGACGATGACGAAAGCGATCAATGACGAGGCAACCGCGGGAGGCGCGAGCGGCGAGGCGGATTCAGCCGTTCGTAATAGCCCGTACACCGTGAACGGCTGGCGCCCGGTCTCCGTGGTGATCCAGCCCGCCAGCACGGCAATGAAGCCAGCCGGGCCCATCGCCATGGCGAAAATATGCAGCAATCGGGATCGGTGGAGAGTGCCTTGCCAGCGCGCCCAAAGGCTGAGAAGGCCGAGCCCCATCATCAGCAATCCCATTCCGACCATGATCCTGAATGACCAGAAGATGATCGGCACGGGCGGCCAATTTTCGCGCGGCACGGTGTCGAGGCCCGCGAGCGGCGCATCCAGAGAATGTTTGAGAATAAGCGAGGAAAGCTTCGGAACCTCGATGACGTATTTGACCCTGCCCGCGGCCTGATCCGGCAGGCCGAACAGCAGCAGCGGCGCGCCGTCCGGATGACTCTTGTAGTGACCTTCCATCGCCATCACCTTGACGGGCTGATGCTCCAGGGTGTTGAGGCCGTGCTGGTCGCCGGCGAGAATCTGGATCGGCGCGACCAGCGTCGCCATCCACATCGCCATCGAAAACATCACCCGCGGCCCCGGAAGATGCTGATTGCGCTGCAGGTGAAACGCCCCGACGGCGCCTACCACGAGTGCTGTCGTGAGATAGGCCGCGAGCACCATATGAACGAGGCGGTAGGGAAAGGACGGGTTGATAATCGCCTTGAGCCATTCGGCTGGAACGAACTGCCCCTCGGCATTGACGGCGTAGCCGGCCGGCGTCTGCATCCAGGAATTGGCGGAGAGAATCCAGAAGGCGGAAATCAGCGTGCCGATTGCGACCATCAAGGTTGCGAAGAAATGTAGCTTGTGACCGACCCGCTCAAGGCCGAAGAGCATTACGCCGAGGAACCCGGCTTCGAGGAAAAATGCGGTGAGTACCTCATAGGCCATCAGCGGGCCGATAACGGGACCGGTCCTGTCGGAGAACGCGGACCAGTTGGTGCCGAACTGGTAGGACATCACGATGCCCGACACCACGCCCATGCCGAACGCGACGGCAAAGATCTTCAGCCAATAATTGAACAGGTTGATGAAGACTTCGCGTCCGGTCCACAGCCACAGGGCTTCGAGCACTGCGAGAAAACTCGCAAGTCCGATCGAGAAGGCGGGAAACACGATGTGAAACGACATCGTGAATGCGAACTGTGCCCGGGCCAGCACTACGGCATCCAAGCCCTCGAACATTGCCGCCATCCGTCATCGCTACTGCAGCGCAGACCCTACCATGCGGGAGACGGCGATGGTATCGCCCAGTTCGCAGGGACCGCTCAGCTGGAGGCGTTCAACAGGCGGGCGATGGTGCGGTCCATTTGCTCGTACTGGCCTTCGCCGTCATGCTGGTAAACGATTTTTCCGCTCTGATCGACGATGTACTGCGCTGGCCAATACTGGTTGCGATAGCTGTTCCAGGTCTGCGACTCGTTGTCCTGCGCGACCGGATAAGTAATGCCATGCCGTTTCAGCGCGGCCCGCACGTTGGACGCGGATCTCTCGAACGGGAACTCCGGCGTGTGGACGCCGACGACAACGAGACCGCGATCTCTGTATTTCGCGTAGAGTTCGGTGACGTGAGGCAGGGTATTGACGCAGTTGACGCAGCCATAGGTCCAGAAATCCACCAGCACCACCTTGCCGCGCAGGTCAGCCATGCTGAGCGGCGCGGAATTGAACCAGTTGCTGATGCCGGCGAAATCGGGCGCCGTGCCTTGCGCTGCCGCGATCGCGATTGGAGCCATCTGGTCGCGCGCAACCTCGCCGCTGATGCACGGTAAGGCGGTGCTGGTCAGACAAGCGGTAATCAATGAGGCGGCTGCGGCGAGAGATCGTATCGTCATGGAATTCTCCTTTGTGTGGATTGATTACAGGCCGAGCTGGCCGTTTGGATAGAATGCCGTCAGCCACGCCACGATCAGCGTGTCGTATTGAAAATAGGACGCGATTGCGAATGCGACGACGACGATGCCAAATCCCTGCTGCAGCCTTGGGGAAATTCGCGCGATGCCGCGAACGCGGGTGGTGACGGCCTGGCCGCCATAGGCAATCGCCAGCATCGGAATTGCCGCACCGATGGCATAGACGACGAGCAGCGCGCTCGCCCACGCGGTGTCGCTGGATGTCGCGACTACGGTCAGGATCGAACCCAGTACGGGACCGGCGCAAGGTGTCCAGACCAGGCCGAGCGTCGTGCCGAGCACGAAGCCGCCGATGTTGCCTTCACGGGCCATAGTGCCGGCAGCGGAGCCGCCGTTCATGAGCCCGCCGATCTGGAACGACAGCCGCTCGAACGGCGCCGGCCATATCATCAGCAATCCAAAACCGAGCAGTAGAATAACAGCACCGGTCCGCAGCGTGTCGGGATCGAAGTCGAAAATGCGGGTGATCGCGCTCAGCAGCAAAGCAGCGGCAGAAAACGACATGACAAAGCCGAGCGCGATCATCGCGGGCCTTGCCTTGCCGGTTTGGCCTACCGATGCGCCAAGAAGTATGGGCAGCATCGGGAGCGTGCAGGGCGCCGCGACGGTGACCACGCCGGCGAGCAATGCAAGAACAAGGTTGAACATCGGGTAAGGGTCCACTCAATGATCCCGGCCCAAGACTTGCGGCCTGGCGGGAACTCCCATGGTTCTTCGGCGGGCCGATGCGGCGTGTTACTCAGCCTCACGTGTTCGTGAGGTCTCTCAGCGTCGCAAAGTCCTCCCTAAACGCAGAGCGACCCGGAGGGGGGCATCCCGTCCGGGTCGTTGGAGGTACTTGGGAGGTTAGAAAACTTGTTCAGCGGGCGCTGGTATCGCCCTCGAAGGAGATCACGCAGACCTCCGATGGATTCTTGTTGCTGCAATCGATCACCTGCTGGCGCACCAGCATCGAACCGTGTTCGCGCTGCGCGCGGGGCGCGGTATTCTGCGCCGACAGCGAAGCCAACGTGCAGATCGCGCCGAGCGGAATGATGAAGAGGCGGAAGGATGGTTTCAGCATTGTTCGCTCTCCTCGTCGGCTTTCATTCTCTTCGGCGTTGGCCACTATTGGTTTAACGGGTAAGTTTTTCCTGGTGATGTCGTCTACTGTTTCATTTGAGTTTCGCGGGCGACGCGTATTGAAGCCGGTATCTGACGTTAAATACGCGTAACATATTGAATTTGTTATTATTTATCCTTAGGCCGCGAGGCTTTCGACACCGGCGCCTTTGAGCAGGTCGGCGAGCTGCTTTCGGGCATAGAACATCCGGGTCTTCACCGTGCTTTGGGGGATCCCGATGATCTCGCCAACCTCCTCCACCGACTTCTCATGGTAATAGACGAGGTTGATGATCTCGCGGTGGGCCGGGGACAGTTTGGCAACGCAGGCGCGCAGGATAGCGCTGGTGTTGCTGCGATCGAGCGAGGCCTCGGGCGTGTCGGCCTCGTCGGCTATTTCAAGTATGCTCTCCTGATCGATGTCCTCGTGGCGGCGCTGGCGTAGCGCGGTCAACGCCTTGAAGCGCGCGATCGACAGCAGCCAGGTGGAAACCTGAGAACGGCCTTCGAACTGGCTGGCGGTGCGCCAGACGTCGAGGAAAACCTGGCTGACAAGGTCTTCCGCCATGGTGGCGTCGTGGACGATGCGAAGGATGAAGCGGTAAACCCGGACATTATGACGGGAGTAGAGGATGTGCATCGCGGTCCGGCCGCCATCGGCGATGCTTTCCAGCAGCATTTCGTCCGAGGTCGCTTGGGCAGCGATGATGCCTTGGCGGGCTGCGGCATTGATGGCGATGACGTTCTGCATGACTGGCTCCCGGTGTCGCTTTGACGGCGCTTCGTTGAGCAAATTGTTAATCAGCGAACGTTTCGGGACGTCTGCACGAAAAGGGGAAAATGGTTTCATGTGCCGGAGAATTGTTTCGTCGCGGCGTCCGCGACGAAACAATTGGGCATGAAATGCCAGTAATTTTAATTGGATGGGAGTTGGCAGGACCCGAATCAGGCCTTGTCTCCGGCAGGCGAGAACAGGTACCCGCCACCCCTGATCGTGCGGATTACCGCGGGTTTGGTCGGATCAATCTCGATTTTGCGCCGGATTCGCATGATCCGAAGATCTACGGCTCGGTCGAAGGCTTCGCTGTCGCGTGCATTGGCCAGCTCCAGCAGCCGCTCGCGCGATAGCACCCGCTTCGGGTTGGCCGCGAAAACCTTGAGCAGGCCGAATTCGGAAGCGGTCAGCGGATGCTCGTTGCCTTCGTCGTCGCGCAGAGCCTGCGCCTCGAGATCGAGCCATTTCGTTCCGAATCGTACTAATTGGTCTTTCGCCGCTTTTGCGCCAGCGGCTTCCGGCGTTGCCGCCGGTGCCCTGACCGGTGCGCTACGCCGCAATACCGAGCGGATGCGCGCCATCAATTCGCGCAATTCGCACGGCTTTGCGATGTAGTCGTCGGCGCCGAGTTCCAATCCGACCACGCGGTCGATCGGGCTGGCCGTGGCCGTCAGCATGATGACCGGAACATTGGTGCGGCTTTTCAGATCGCGAATGATAGAAAGCCCGTCTTCCTCAGGCATATTCAGATCGAGCACCACGAGATCGGGTACGCCGGTTTCGATCGCGTCGCGCAGGCTCTTGCCGCCGTCGCACAGCGTTACGGTAAAGCCGTGCATTTTGAGGTACTCCCCGACCATCTCGCGGGCCGGTGCCTCGTCGTCGACAATTACAATGTGCTGACTTTGGGTCATGGAATCTCTGTCGCGGGCAATGTGACCGTGAAGGTCGATCCCTGTCCGGGTCCGCCGCTGTCCGCAGTCACATGGCCGCCATGCATGTCGATGATGCGTTTGACGATCGAAAGCCCAAGACCGGTCGAGCTTTCACCGGCGGTAGGTTTAGCGGAGAGCCGCTGGAAGCGGCCGAACAATCGCCCAAGATCTTCGGGAGAGAGGCCTGCGCCTTCATCGGCGATGCGGATGATGGTGTTTTCCTGCTCGTGATTCACCAGCACAGCGATCTTGCCGCCGATCGGACTATATTTGATGGCGTTGCTGACGAGATTGTCGATCGCCTCCCGCATCCGGTCGGCATCGCACATCGTAACGAAATTTGGCAGCGCCGACACCGTGATGGTCTGCTGCTTGTTGACGGCCAAAGGCTGGTTGGCATCGGCGACTTCGTTGACCAGAGCCGCGATATCGACCGGCTCGCGGCGGATGCTGATGTCGAAGGCATCGGCCATCGCGTCTGAAATCAGATGATCGACCATCGAGGTCAGGCGCTTGGTGGCATCGCGGATGTGATCGACCTGGGCAGTGACGCTCTCCTTCGAAGAGCCGGCGCTGATCAGTTCGGTCAGCATTTCGGTACGGCCAAGGATCACGCCCAGCGGATTCTTCAAATCGTGGGCGACGGTGCCGAGAATTTCATTCTTGAAGCCGTTGGCTCGCTGCAATCGCAGCCATTGCGCCGACAGCCTGCGGTTGGCCTGCATCAGCGCACGGGTGCGCTGTGCGACGCGGTCTTCGAGCTGCGTATTGGCCTCGTGAAGCTGCTGATAGAGAATGACATTATCGAACGCAATCGAAAGCCGGCTACCGAAAATCTCGACCAACGACCGGTCCGTCTCGGATAGCGGGCGCTCTGCCTGCAGCAGTACGACAACTTCCCGTCCGCTGCCGGTGCGAATGTAGAGAACGGAGCGGTGGTCGAGAAATTCGTGCTTGCGGCGCTTGAAGGCGGCTTCCACCATCGATCGTAGGTCGGGGTCCAGCAATTTGGATCCGGAAGCGCCGATGAAGCGGCTATAGCAACCCGAGCCGGCCAACACGGAAAAGTCGTCGCCGACCACGCCGCCGTCGCGCAGCACCAGAATGCCGGCGCAATCGACATTGAGCAGCGATGCGATTTGGGTCAGCACGCCTTCGGCGAGACGTTGCATCGATTTGAAGTCATACAAGGTCGAGGCGGCATCGATGATGATTTCCAGCCCGCGCCGGGTCTGCACCATGCGCTCAAGCTGCTGATAGCTGCGCAACGCCGCGGTCAGTGATGTGAACAGTTTGTCGGCGGTCAGCTCGGTCTTCGCCTTGTAGTCGTTGATATCGTATTGGACGATCACGCGGCGCTCGGGCGCCTGGCCGGGCTGCCCGGTACGCAGGATGATGCGGACGGTCTCGTTCTTGATTTCGTTGCGGATGTACTCAACGAGATCGAGGCCTGCGGCGTCGGTTTCCATGATGACGTCGAGCAGCACGGCCGCGACATCGGGATGCGCACGCATCAATGTCCGGCCCTCGGCCGCCGAATAGGCCGACAGGATTTCGAGCGTCTGTCCGTTGAGATTGTAGTCGCTCAGGGCAAACCGCGTGCCTTCGTGTACGGCCTGGTCGTCATCGATCACCGCGACCTTCCATCTTCGCGCGGTCGATGCCTCCGGAGCAGTTCCGGAATCGTCGATCAGGTGGAGGACATCGTCCTGTTCGGCCATTGAGGGGTCCCGTCGCTTGCTGAGTTTTCGGTCGCGGAGCCGCCTTTGGTGGCCCTCGGTATAATAATGCGAAATGTGGTGCCTTGTCCCAGTCTTGAATCAAGCATCATACGGCCGCCCAGTTGCTGGGTAACAAGATTATAGACAATGTGCAGGCCAAGTCCGGTGCCGCCCTCGCTGCGGCGCGTGGTAAAGAACGGGTCGAAGGCCTGTCGCTGCACGTCCGGCGTCATTCCGGCCCCGTTGTCGGAAAAAATAATCTCAACATCGTCATTACCGCGGGGTTTCGCTGCAATCGAGATCGCCCCGGAGCGCCCATCGGCAAATGCATGATTTGCGGCGTTGAGGAAGAGATTCGTCAGAATCTGCCCGTATGAACCCGGGTAACCGTCGATCACAAGGCCTTCCGGCACGTCGACCGACAGGGCGATCGGCGCCTTCTTCAGAACCGGCCGTAGGCTGGCGATAATCTGGTCGGTGGACTCGCTCAGACTGAATTGCCGGCGTTCCGCATGCGAGCGGTCCACCGCAACCTGTTTGAAGGACTGGATCAGCTCGCCGGCGCGATGCAGATTCGCCACCAGTTGTTGGGCTGCGTCGCGCGAGACACGGACGAATTCCTGGAGTTGAGATCGGCGCAACGGCGCGTCGGATTTCAACTCGGCGTCGAACATCTCCGCGCGGCGCGAGAAACTGGACGCTACCGTCAGGCTGATACCGATTGGGTTATTCACTTCGTGGGCGACGCCGGCGACCAGACCGCCGAGTGCCGCCAGGCGCTCGGCGTCGATCAGGTTTTGCTGGGCGGCGTTCAGTTCAAGCAGGGCGCCCTCGGCTTTCTCCTTGGAAGTACGCAACTCATCTTCGGTCTTGTTCTTGGCGATGGCGTTTTCGCGGAATACCTCCACTGCGCGCGCCATCGCGCCGACCTCATCCTTGGCGCTCGTTCCCTGCACGCGCCGATCGAAGTCGCCCGATGTGATGGCGCGCATTGACGCCATGATCTGCTGCAACGGCAGCCGGATGCTCAACGCGATCACAACGCCTGCGGTAATGATGATGCCGAGAAAGATCACCGCGATCGACAATACCCTGCGGGATATATCGGCGAGCGTCCGATCGAACGTCTCCTGCGCTTTCTGCTCGCGCTGCCGCATCTTGATCGACAATTCGTCGATGGCGCCAATGGCTTCGGCCTGGCTGGCGTCAATGGTATTGCGCAACAGCTCGGTTCGGTTCGCAAGCTGCTCAGACAATTTCGCAAGGCCTTCCCGCAGCGCCACAGCCCGCGTGTTTAGTCGCTGCAGCGCCAGGCGCTGCAGGTCGTTATCGGCAAGGTCGGACATCACCGGGATCGTTTTCTCGATCGTCTCGGTGTTCCGGCGTGCCTCCTCGGCAGATGCCGTCGCCAGCGAAAGATAATAGGCATTGGCGGCGACCAGCATGGCGGTAAATGCCTCGCGGGATTTTCCAAGCGACGGCCAGATCAAGGCATCACGGTGTCCCGTTGCGCCCTCAATGATCGAATAAAGCCCCGCCATATCCCGGGCCGGGGTCAATACCTGGTCCTCGTAAGTTTTCGAAATTGTCGCCTGGACACCGCGCAATTCGCCGAAGCCATTGAGGAAACGCTCGGTGACGCGCTCAAGCTCCTCGACTGATCCTGAGAGCATCGGGTCGGTCGACGCGCGCGTCGTGAGGGTGCCGAGAACCGCCTCGCGCAAAAGCAGTATCTCGGCAAATAATTCGGGGCTCGGCTGATTGATGTAGCGGTGGATCAGGTTCTGCAGGCGGCCGGTTTCGCTCTCCAGCAACGCCAGGATTTTGTCGGACTCCCGCACTTGGCGCACGTCATCCCAGGCGGATCCGAGCACCTGGGCGCCGTTCCATATCATGGCGGCAAGTATCACGACGACCGCCGAGTTCAACGCGGCGATCGACAGGATCCGCCACCGGATGGGTATCGCGCGGACCAGCCCGACGATGAAGAAACGACCTCGTGCGGCGAGACCCGCCGGCCGTTCCGCAGCTTCGTCCTGCTGGGTTGTTTCCAAGACCAATTTACTCCACTCCGCGAATTCGTTCGATCAGTTTGCCGACTGCCGGATCGCGTTGCGCTTTTTCATAGATTCCCGCCATGGCAGCTTCGAAAGGCTTGCGGTCGAAGTCGGTCACGATCGTCACGCCCGCGGCTTTCGCCCGCCGGCGCGATTGATCCTCCAGATCCTTCCACCTCTCGCGCATAAAGCGACTCGAACTGACCGCTGCCTCGCGAAAAATCGCCCGGTCTTCGACCGACAGGCTCTCCCAGGCTTTCTGCGACATCACCAGCACTTCCGGACTCATCGTATGTTCGGTGAGGGTGTAATAGCCGGCATATTTGTAATGGTCTGTAGTAACAAAGGATGGCCAGTTGTTCTCCGCGCCGTCGATCAGCTTTGTGGCAAGTCCGGTGAGGACTTGTCCATAGGGCAGTTCGAGAGGTTCCGCGCCAAGGGCCTTGATCATATCGGACATCAATTCCGATTGTTGCACGCGAAGCCGCAGGCCTTTCATGTCGGCGAAGGAGCGGACCGGCCTGACGCTGTTGTAGATCGATCGCGCCCCGGAATCGTAAAACGCCAGACCAACAAATCCATAAGGCTCGAAGCTGTTCAGGATTTCGTTGCCGATCGGGCCGTCCAGCACCTTCTGCAAATGCTCAACGGAGCGAAACAGAAACGGCATCGCCAGCACGTTCGTCGCCGGCACGAAGGTTCCGATCAGCGCTACGTTGATGCGATTGAGGTCGATGGCGCCGGCGCGGGTCTGTTCGATGGTCTCCTTTTCTTCGCCGAGCTGATGCGAATGAAAGACCCGGATCTGGTGGCGGCCCCCGGTGCGATCTGCGATCAGGCGGCCCATGTAACGCAGCGCCTGTACGGTCGGATATTCCTCATTTTGGGTATCGGCGGCGCGAAATTCGCGCGCGACCGCGCTCGCCGAGATCGCCGTCAAAAACAGCGTAACGACGACTGCTGCGGTCCGCGAAAGGCCGGCGCGGCTGTACACAGGCGACTTCATCCCCTTATGATGTCCATGGCGGGAAAAAAAGGTTCAATGCAATTTAGCAGAAGCCGGCGGAAGTTGGCCATTTTGTCGGCGTCGCTGACATCGTCAATTGTGCGCTGCGACCGGTCTTTTCCGGATTGAACTCGCTGCCGCGGGGCTTTATGAGAGCGCGCGACGGGCAAAATCGCGTTTCGAACCTCGGCAGATTGGAACGGTTTTATCGTGAAGTTGGCTCGGAGAGTTTTGCAGTTCGCTGTTGCCGCGGCAACGGTGACCTTCGCGTCCACGGCCTGGGCGAGCACCGATATCATGTGGTGGCATGCTATGTCGGGCGAACTCGGGCGGCAGCTGGAGAAGCTAGCCGCGGATTTCAACGCATCACAATCCGAATACCGGATCGTACCAAGCTACAAGGGGAATTATACCGAAGCGGTGACAGCGGCGATCTTTGCGTTTCGCTCGCGCACCCAACCGGCCATCGTTCAGGTCAACGAAATTGCGACCGCGACCATGATGGCCGCGAAGGGCGCGATCTATCCCGTGTTCGAATTGATGCGGGACGAGTCAGAGGCATTCTCACCGGCCGCGTATCTGCCGGCCGTTACCGGCTATTATACCGACGCCGCCGGCAACATGCTGTCATTCCCGTTCAATGCCTCTACGCCGATCCTTTATTACAACAAGGACATGTTCCGTGCTGCCGGCCTGGACCCCGAAATCGCGCCAAAGACCTGGTCCGAAGTAGGCGCTGCGGCGAAACGGCTGCGCGCGGCCGGAAGTGCTTGCGGGTTCACCACGTCCTGGCCTTCCTGGATCAACGTCGAGAATTTTTCCGCATTCCACAACCTGCCGCTTTCGACCAAGGCCAACGGTTTTGGCGGTCTCGACGCGGTGCTGTCGTTCAACAATCCGCTGATGGTGCGCCACATTGCGCAACTCGCGGAATGGCAGGCCACCAAGGTATTCGACTATAGCGGCCGCGCCACGACGGCGGAGCCGCGGTTTCAAAAGGGCGAATGCGGAATTTTTGTCGGCTCATCGGCGACGCGCGCCGATATCAAGGCCAATTCGAAATTCGAGGTAGGCTACGGCATGTTGCCGTACTGGTCCGATGTGGCAGGCGCACCGCAAAACAGCATAATCGGAGGAGCAACATTATGGGTGCTGCGAAACCGGCCGCTCGCCGAATACAAGGGTGTCGCAAAGTTCTTTGGCTTCCTGTCGAAGCCGGAGGTTCAGGCCGCATGGCATCAGCACACCGGCTATCTGCCGGTTACCCGCGCGGCCTTCGATCTGAGCCGCGCGCAAGGCTTCTACGATCGAAATCCCGGTGCGGCGATCTCGATCGAGCAGATCACCCTGAAATCGCCTACCGAAAATTCAAGGGGTGTTCGGCTCGGGTCGTTCGTTCTGATTCGCGACGTGATCGACGATGAACTGGAGCAGGCCTTCAGCGGCAAAAAATCCGCGCAAGCCGCGCTGGATTCCGCCGTCGAGCGCGGCAACAGGCTGTTGCGTCAGTTCGAGCGGGCCAATCCGGATCAGTAGTCGTTGATTTCCGGAGCTTGCCGTTTGCGCACAACAAACGGGCGACGCTAATATCTGCACTAACAATAGGCAAACGTATTTCTTTGTATGCAAGGCGCTTTCCCGCCTTCGAGATCGCGCTCCCCCTCCTCAGCTTGATATTCGACAGTAAAATCATGCGTTTAAAGCCGCGTTAGGCTTTCGTTAAGATCTGGCATGAACCTTGCGAAGTCGCTCCAAAGCCAATTCCCTTGTGCGTTGGAGCATTCAAATGAAGCGCCGCGATTTTCTGAAATCCGTCTCCGGGATCGCCGCGGGCGCCATGGTACCCGCGCCCGCGATCTGGTCCGCCGCCAAAGCCGACGCCCGCTCGGAAACCCTGCTGATCGTCTCCGAAGGCGGCCCCAACAACCTCGACATTCACGGTATTGGCACCAACGTTCCCGGCTACGAGGTGTCGTGGAATTGCTATGACCGGCTGATCAGCCACGAGATGAAAAGCGGTCCCGGCGGCGTGCCTTATTACGACCGCGACAAGTTCAAGCCCGAACTCGCCGAAGACATGAATGTCGGCGATATGTCGGTGACCTTCAAACTGAAGAAGAATGCGAAGTTTCACGACGGCGCGCCGGTGACGGCGAAGGACGTGAAGTGGTCGCTGGACCGCGCGGTCAGCGTCGGCGGATTCCCGACTTTCCAAATGAGCGCGGGCTCGCTGACCAAGCCGGAGCAGTTCGTCATCGTCGACGACAACACCGTGCGGATCGACTTTGCCAAAAAAGACCGCCTGACGATCCCCGATCTCGCCGTTATCGTGCCCTGCGTGGTCAATTCGGAACTGGTGAAGAAGAGCGCCTCCGAGAAGGATCCGTGGGGGCTCGAATACACCAAGCAGCAGACCGCGGGCTCCGGGGCCTACAAGGCGACGAAGTGGACCGCCGGCACCGAAGTGATCATGGAGCGTAATGACGACTGGGTCGGTGGTCCGATGCCGAAGATCAGGCGCGTGATCTGGCGAATGGTGCCGCAGGCCGGCAATCGCCGCGCGCTGCTTGA
>Ga0075021_10001143_pt1 | contig 13522 bp, 12 predicted proteins | sample ColStrG_CSR_2012_FD_72749 | JGI IMG/M metagenome (GOLD analysis project Ga0075021, IMG submission 72749) | Freshwater sediment microbial communities in response to fracking from Pennsylvania, USA - Cold Stream Run_MetaG_CSR_2012 | ecosystem: Environmental > Aquatic > Freshwater > Creek >...
CTCTTGTGCATGGACGCGTCCAGGCCCGGCAGCATGACGGCCAGCCCCGGCGTCATCAGATGGTGGGCCGGCGGCAGCTCCTCCTGTATCTTTCGCGGAATGCCGATGCGGCGCACCACGAGCTCCCCCACGTATTCCGACGCCTGGGACAGGCACAGGCCCAGCTTGGCCGTCTCGAAGGTGACGGTCATCTGGGCGATGACCGTGGATTTCGACGGATCGCCCGTGAGCCCGGAAAGCCCGGAGGGGATGTCCAGGGACAGGACGAAGGCGCGCTCGCCCAGGCGGTTCACCGTGTCGATGTGGGCGGCGAATTCGGGCCGGGGTTCGCCGGTGAGGCCGGTGCCCAGCAGACCGTCCACCACGATGTCGGTTTCGGGCAGGCGCTGGGATTCGGCCGGAGTCAGAAGTTTCATGGCCACCCCCGCGCGTCTGGCCAGTCGCAAGTGCGCGCCCGGAGCCCCGGTATAGCTTTTGGCCGGGCGGGTCAGCAGCAGAAGCGTCTCCACCCCGGCGTCATGCAGGTGCCTGGCCAGGGCCACGGCGTCGCCGCCGTTGTTGCCCGGACCGGCGAAACACAGGGCGGTCATGCCCTCAAGGGGGCCGAATTTGCCCTCCAGGGCGTGCAGGGCCTCGCGGCTGGCGTTTTCCATGAGCATGGCCGTGGCCAGGCCCATGCGCGAGGCAGCCTTGTCCCAGGCGTTCATTTCGCCCGGAGTGAGCAGCGGTGAAAAGAGCAGGCTGTCCATCACGGAGCCTCCAGCACCACCACGGCGGCGGCCACGTCGCGGCCGTGGGTCAGGCTGACATGGGTGTGGGTCACGCCAAGGGTCATGGCCCGTTCCCGGGCGTAGCCGTGGAAGAGCACCCTGGGCTTGCCCAGGGCGTCGGCGATCACTTCGATGTCCTTGTACCAGATGCCGTCGCGAAACCCCGTGCCCAGGGCCTTGGCCGCGGCCTCCTTGGCGGCGAAGCGCGCCGCCAGAAAGGGCACGGCCTTGGCGGGCATGCTCTCGCGCTCCGCCTGGGTCAGTATCTTGTCCAGGAACCGCTCACCGTGGCGCGCGTACACCTTGGCGATGCGGTCCAGCTCGGTCACGTCCATGCCCAGGCCCACTATCATGCGTCACATCCCATAAAACGGGATTCCAAAGGGACTTGTCCCTTTGGCCGCCGGAGGCTTCCCCCCGGCCACCCCGCCATTCTCATGTTAGTCCACGAATCCCTGAACGATCCCGGCCATTTTCCCAACCGCCTCCGGTATTCCGGTGAACACGGCGCGCGAGATGATGCTGTGGCCGATGGAGTATTCGCAGACGCCCGTCACCTTGGCGAAGGCCCAGATGTTGTCGTAGTTGAGGCCGTGGCCCAGGTTCACCTTGAGCCCCAGGTCCAGCCCCAGGCGGATGCCTTCGAGCACCTTGGCCAGCTCGCGCTCGCGGTCCTTGGGGGTGGGGGCGTCGGCGTAGGCTCCCGTGTGTATTTCAATGTACTGCGTCCCGGCGTCCTTGGCGGCCCTTATCTGGTCAGCGTCGGGGTCGATGAACAGGCTCGAACCGATGCCCGCCTCGTGCAGGGGCGCGAGGTAGCGGGCCAGCTCCTGTTCGCGGCCGATGCAGTTGAGGCCGCCTTCGGTGGTCAGCTCCTGGCGCTTTTCAGGCACCAGGCAGACCATGTCAGGCCTTATCCCCAGGGCCAGCCTGTGCATCTCGGACGTGGCGGCCATCTCCAGGTTCAGCCTGGTCTTCACCAACTGGCGCAAGAGCGCCACGTCGCGGTCCTGGATGTGGCGGCGGTCTTCGCGCAGGTGGACGATGATGGCCCGGGCCCCGGCCATCTCGGCCAGGTGCGCGGCGGTGACCGGTTCCGGTTCGTGGCCGAGCCTGGCCTGGCGAAGGGTGGCGACATGGTCGATGTTGACGGCCAATATGGGCATGGAGCGGCTCCTTATAATCTGTTGGAAATGTATCCTATACCGTCAGGACCCGCCAGATTCAAGTTGCCGGTTGACAAACTCCCCCGGCGCTCGTATCGGATGCTGCCCCATTTGCTGGGCCTCAACCTAAAAGAATGGAGATGCGCGGATTATGAACCTGTGCATAGTTGGAACCGGTTATGTCGGCCTCGTGAGCGCGGCCTGTTTCGCCGAGATGGGCAACGACGTCTGCTGCGTGGATATCAACCCCAAAGTCGTGGAAAACCTCCGCAACGGCAAGGTGCACATCTACGAGCCCGGCCTTGACGAGATCGTCAAGCGCAACACCGAACAGGGCCGCCTGAAGTTCACCACCTCCATCGCCGAAGGCATGGAAGGCGCGCTGTTCGTGTTCGTGTGCGTGGGCACCCCCTCCAAGGCCGACGGCTCCTGCGACCTGAGCTTCGTGTATCAGGTGGGCAAGGAAATCGGCCAGAACATGACCGACTATAAGATCGTGGTGGACAAATCCACCGTGCCCGTGGGCACCGCCGACAAGATGCGCGCCATCATCGGCGAGGAGCTGAAGACCCGCGGTCTTTCCATCGAATACGACGTGGTCTCCAACCCCGAATTCCTCAAGGAAGGCGACGCCGTCAGCGACTTCCTCAAGCCCGACCGCGTGGTCGTGGGCACCGAGAACGTCCGCACCGCCGAGCTGCTCAAGGCCCTCTACGGCCCCTTCGCCCGCAGCCGCGACAAGGTCATCGTCATGAGCGTGCGCTCCGCCGAAATGACCAAGTACGCCGCCAACTGCATGCTGGCCACCAAGATATCCTTCATCAACGAAGTCTCCAACATCTGCGAGCGCGTGGGCGCCGACGTGCGCGACGTGCGCATGGGCATCGGCTCCGACAGCCGCATCGGCTATCAGTTCATCTACCCCGGCATGGGCTACGGCGGCTCCTGCTTCCCCAAGGACGTCAAGGCCCTCATCGACACCTCGCGCCAGCACGATTTCGAGCCCCAGCTGCTGGCCTCGGTGGATGAGGTCAACAACCGCCAGAAGCACGTGCTCTCGCGCAAGGTGCTCAACTACTTCGAGCCCCAAGGCGGCGTGAAGGGCAAGACCCTGGCCATCTGGGGCCTGGCGTTCAAGGCCAACACCGACGACGTGCGCGAAGCCGCCGCGTTCGAACTGATGCGCGACCTCACCGCCAAGGGCATGAAGATCCGCTGCTTCGACCCCGTGGCCGGCCCCAACACCCGCAAGGAGTTCGAGGGCAACGACCTGGTCGAGGTGGTGGACGAGCAGTACGCCGTGCTGGAAGGCGCCAGCGCCCTGGCCGTGGTCACCGAGTGGAACCAGTTCCGCAACCCGGACTTCGACCGCATCAAGAAGACCCTGAAGGCCCCCCTGATCTTCGACGGCCGCAACCTGTACTCTCCCAGTCTGCTGGGCGAAATGGGCTTCGCCTATTTCTGCATCGGCCGCAGGGACCCGAAGTAGCAAGATAAGAGAAGAATAATCGGGGCTCCGCCCCGAACCCCGGCAGGGCGCCGCCCTGCACCCGCCAGGGGGGAAGCCCCCCCTGGACCCGCAAGTAACGCGGCCCAGTCCACCGGAAGACCGGTGGACTGGGCCGCGTCTTTTTGGGCTCAAGATCGCCTGTGTTGGCGCGTCCGACGCGAAGCTATACAGGATTCCAAAGGAACGCAGTTCCTTTGGCGGGAGAGTCCAGAGAGGGCAGCGCCCTCTCTGGCCGCCGGAGGCTTCTTACTCTTACTCTCGCTCTTACTCCCCGCCGAGCCTTTCCACCAGTTGGGTGAGCGACCCGGCGGTGTCCGCCAGTTCGTGCACGGCGCGGGCCGCGTTGTCCATGCCGCCCGAGGCCTGTTCGGAGATGCGCAGGACCTCTTCCATTTCCGCCTCGGCCGACTGGGCGCTCTTGGATTGCACCCCGGCAGCGGCGGCGATTTCCTCGGCCCGGCTGGCGTTGGAGCGGGCCATTTCGACTATGCCCGTAAGCGCCTGCCCCGACTCGGCGGCAAGCTGGGTGCTCTGGGCGATGAGATCCACGGCCGAGTGCATTTTTTCCATGTTGGCCGTGGCCATGTTCTGGATCTCGCCGATGCTGTCACCCACTTCGCGGGTGGCGGTCATGGTTTTTTCGGCCAGCTTGCGCACCTCGTCTGCCACCACGGCGAAGCCGCGCCCGGCATCTCCGGCGCGGGCGGCTTCGATGGCGGCGTTCAAGGCCAGAAGGTTGGTCTGGTCGGCGATGTCGGAGATCATCTCCAGGATGCGTCCGATGGAATCGGTGCGCGCCGAAAGGGTGGACATGCTGGTGGCCAGTTCCTTGGCGTTGGAGTCCACCAGGTTGATGGACGCGACGGAGCGCTCCACCACCTGAAATCCTTGTTGGGCGCGGGTTTGTGTTTCCAGGGCCTGCGCGGATGCTTCCCCGGCGTTTACGGCCACCTGGGTGGCCGAATCGAGCAGTTCCTTGACCGCCTGGGCGGCTCCAGTGGTGCGCCGTCCCTGTTCGCGAGCCCCCTGGGCCACCGAGGTGATCTCATGGTCCAGGCTTTTGCTCGCTTCGAGCAGTCCGTGCACGATGGCGTCCATTTCCCGGGCCGCGTGCTGCATGCTGGTGGCGTGGTCCAGGGCGAGCTTTTCGCTGGCCCGGATGGCGGTGAGGTCGCTGTAGACGCACAGGCCGCCGATGAGCTTGCCGTCCAGGTCGAAGAGTTTGCGCCGATCCGCCTGGAGGGTGACTTTGCGTCCCTGGCGGCCGGTGAGCACCGTTTCGCCGGTGATGGCGTCCTGCGTTTCGCGCATGACCTTGGCCACGTTGGTGTCGCGGGCAGGGTCCTGGTAGAAGAATTCGCCCGCCTTGCGTCCCAGCCAGTCCTCGGCCCGTCCCGGAACCTGGAGCATCTCCAGGGCCTGCTGGTTGATGTTGGTGATGCTGGCGTCATGGTCCACGGTGAGCATGGGCAGGGGGAAGCCCTTGACCACGGAGAGGGCCAGTCCGAGGTCCTTCTTGAGAGTGTCGGTGGCGGTAAGCATTTTGGCGGCCAGCACGGCGAATTCCGGAGCCGGGACGCAGGCCGGGGCGGCCTTGAAGTCGCCTGAAGAGAGGGCGTCCAGAAACGGATGGAACGATTTGAGGGTGGAGACGGTAGTCTGGTGGTGCATCCAGACCAGGCAGACGGCGGCCAGGGCCAGCCCGGCCAGGAGCCAGGCCTGGGTGAACCCCGCCAGCGCAAGGACTGGACCGGCCAGCAGGGCGATGGTGGCCGCGACGGCCTGAAAACGAAGGGAACGACACCAGTGCATGGCCACCTCCGGGATAGGGGACGGTTGTCCGGCAGCAAAAAGCTCTTGATCGTGGTGAATCTCGTTCCAAAAGAGGGGGGCTGTCAAGACAGTGTCCGGACAGCCCCCGCGAAGCTAAAAGGGATTCCAAAGGGACTCGTCCCTTCGGCCGCCGGAGGCGTATTTCTCTTCAGCGTTCCCTCCGGCGTCTTTCTCTTCAGCGCACCCGCCTAAACTTAGGACCAAACTTCCTGCTTGATCCTTTCGGGCTTGAAGCGGTTTTCCTTCCAGCCGGTCTTTTCGGGCCAGCCCAGGCAGACGAAGGCGAAGGGCATGATGGACTCGGGTATGGACAAAATGGTGCGGTATTTGGCCATGCGTCCTTCTTCGGGATAGGCCACGGTCCAGACGGAGCCCAGACCCAGGGCGTTGGCGGCCAGCAGGATGTTCTGGGTGGCGGCGGAGCAGTCCAGGGGCCAGGTGCCCTGGGATTTGGAGATGCCCGGCTCGCCGCAGACCAGGATTCCGGCGGCGGCGCTGGCGGCGGGCTTCGAACCGGCCTCGAAGATGGCCTTGAGCTTGTCGCGGTTCTTGACCACCACGAAGTGCCAGGGCTGTTCATTGAACGCGGACGGGGCCGTCATGGCCGCTTCCAGGAGCTCCTTGATCATTTCGTCACTGACGGGTTTTTCCTGGAACTTGCGGATGGAGCGGCGGGTCTGGATGCACTGGATGGCGTCCATGCCCTTGGTTTCCTGGCCGAATGCGGATCCGGCCGCCAGCACGGGCAGGGCAGCGGCGAGGCCGAGGACTGTTCTGCGTTTGATGCTCATGGGAGTCCCTCCTGGGATGTGTTTCGATGCAACAACACATGTCTATGTCCGCCAGCGGGGGCGTTTTGGTTACGCCCTCGCGGAGAAGAACCTCTCCGGACGCATCGCCCGGCCCCCCTCTGTCGCGCCGTGCTGCCGCATGGACATGAGTTCCGGGTGGACTTCGTTCCCGGGCGTGCTATAATGCGGACGGACACTCGGGAATTCAGATCGTCCATAAGCCCTAACGCTCGCCCCGGTCAAGAAAACCGAAGGAACGTCTGGGGAAAGCCACAGAGTTCGCAATGCCGTTTTTCTGATACGATGGCGCCCGGGTTGGACTCATTCCTGGAAACGAACCGCGCATTGGGAGGGGACCGATGTCGAACAAGCGGAAGCGAAGCCGTGTGGACGCCGATTTCGAAGCGGTGCTGTCCTGCGGAGGAATCGAGAAGTATGCCGTGAAGGTGCAGAATCTGAGCCTGAAGGGGATGCTTTGCGATCCGGACAAGCGCATCGGTTGCCTGAAGAATTGCAACATCACCATCGCGTTGTCGAATTCGATCAACTTCACCATTGAAGCCCGCATGATCCGCAACGACGAGAAGGGCTTGGCGCTGGATTTCGAAGGCATGGACGAGAAAGCCTTTTTCCATCTGCGCAATTTGGTGCGCTACCACTCCCTGGACCCGGACGCCATCGACAAGGAATTGTCCGTGCCGGCGTTCAAACCCAAACGTTCGTGAGGGGCGTCAGGAAAGCGGCCGGGCGCTCAGTGGGTCATGCCGTTGCCGCCGTGGTCCTGCTTGACGGCCTGCTGGGGATGGAAATGCAGTTTGAGTTCCTGGCCGGACATCTCTTCGAGAATGTATGAACCGGACAGCCCCAGGTCCAGCCCCAGGTCGTCCGCGCGCCCATAGAGGGTGAGCGCGGCCAGGGCGGCCTTGTCCGGCGGGCATTCGCGGTTGAAACACAGCAGGTACAGCCCGTCGTCCTTTGATTCGATGATCAGGAACAGATTGTGTTCGACGAAGTAGATGTCATCGATGGAGTGCGTCACCTTGAGACCCAGGGTGGAGAGCAGGGAATTGATCGTATCCAGTGAAGATGCTTCGTTCATGTCGGAAAATCCTTCAAAGCTTTCGGGCGAAATGCGTTCCTCCATCATAGCTTTCCGGGGCTTAATTTGCAAAGCCTCCGTGCCCGGCGTCTTGCGGCCCTTGTCCGGAGGTTTTACCTGGCAGGGCGGACGCCGATGGCGTTCCCCTTGAAATCATAAAGAATATCCAGAATCTGGAAGCTGCTTGCCCCGAGGATGGTCCTTCCGTCTCCACCCTGGATGACGCGGGTCAGGCCGGACCATTGGGCTGCTTCGCTGGTGGCGGCCACCGGGGCCATGCCCGCCGGGACGATGTCGATTTTCATTCCGGGCCGCAGCAGGCCGTCGCGGACGATGGCGCCGGGCGCGGGCGGGCTTTTGGTCTGGAGCAGATTCAGCGAGCTGCCCGAATCGAAAAGTATCTTGCCGCACAGCTTGTCGATCCCGGCTTCCCCGATGGAGACGCAGACATCGATGGTATTGTGTTTGAAGAAGGCGTCCCGCCAGTTGGCGGTCAGGGTCATCCGGGGCATGGGGTACATGGTGAACCCCTGCCGGTTGCCGGGCGTCAGACCCAGGGAGAGACTGGCGGGGCTTCCGTGCCCGCCTCCGTGGAAGATGTAGCCCCCGGAAAGTGGGGAGGGAAGGCAGGTAAGCGGATTGTCCAGGGGGCCCACGTCGCCGAGCCCCACCCCCATGATGCCGCCGATGGATTTGGAATTGAATTTCTGGGCGGGGCAGTCGGGCTTGTCCTTGGCGCAGTAGGCTTTGTCCACGGAAAGGAGGAATACCAGCCCGGCCGTGGAGACTGGCCCGAAGTTCACCCGGGCCTTGACGATTTCCCCCTCGAAGGTGGTGCCGTCCAGAAAGCCGTGCCGCATGCGCCGCCCGGTTCTTTCGATCCCCTGTTTGCCCAGCTTGTCCGCCATGATCATGAGGCCCCTGGAACCCGTATCCAGGAGCATCATGGCGCTCTCGCCGTTCCCGGCATGTACCGGGAGCCAGTATCCGATGCGCCTGCCGTCGGCGGTCCTGTCGATCAGGGGCAGCTGGGCAGTCTCCTGGGCAGCGGCCCCGCAGGCCATGGCCAGGAGCAGGGCGCACGCGGCCAGGAACCTGGCCAGGGAAGGATGGACTCGTGGTGATGGCATACGTTTAGCGTTCAACAGGGAGTGCCCGCCAGCCGGTCCGGGCCCGCGCCACCCGGCCCGTTTGGAGCAGGGTGGCGCGGGCCTGCGGGCCACGGCCAGGGTCAGGCCTTCAGCGCATGGGCGCCCTTGAAGGTGATCTCGGCCCTGGCGGAACCGTCCGGCATCGGACGCACCGCGACGCTGACGGGCTCCTTGTAGTAGTCCGCCGAGCCCATGAGAATGCCCTCGAAATAGTCCCCGTAGCCGCGCTTGGAGTGGTAGGTCATGATCAGCTTGCCGCCCTGGTCCTCATAGGTGAAGCGGGGGGGCTGGATGCCCGGGAAATCCTTGGTGAGCTGGGCGTGCGTTTCGTTCATGGTCAGGAGGAATTCCTTGAGGCTCTTGGCCTTGAAGTAGCGCTTGTACATCTTGTTGAACTGCGGAACGGTGTAGCGGCCGAGCCCCACGAAGATGTCGTGGAGGCTCTTCCCGCTCAGGCGGGCCATGCCTTCGGCCATCTGCTTGAGCACCTGGTCCGGGTAGCTCTGGCCGGGCAGGAATGTGGGATGCCCCATCTCAGCCAGTACCGCTTCGCTGACTTGGGGGCCGAACTCCCGTTGCATGTACTCCAGCATGAGCTTGGGGAGCACGCCCTTCATGTCGCCCTTGGAGGCCCTGAGCTTGGTCTTGTCCGTGGTGGAGCCCGTGAACTGCTGCGACAAGGTGAGGAGCTCCAGCGAGAGCTGAGCCAGTTCCCTGGTGGCCTGCGCGGTCTGCACGGCGCTTTCTTCGGACTCGGAGGCCACGCCCGCGATATCCTCGATGCTGCGGTTGATCTCTTCAGCCGCCGCTGACTGCTGTTCGGCGGCGGTGGCGATCTGGGCCACCTGGCCGGTCATGTCGTTTATGCGCCGTTTGATCCGGTCGAGCTCTTCTCCCGCCTTGCCGGTGGAGCCGGTGCTGGATTCCACATGGCGCTCAGTCTCTTGCATGGAGGCCACGCTCTTGCGGGAACCCTCCTGGATGCTCAGGATGGACTGTTCGACCTCCTTGGTGGCGGTCATGGTCTTTTCGGCCAGCTTGCGCACCTCGTCGGCCACAACGGCGAATCCGCGTCCGGCTTCACCGGCCCGGGCAGCCTCGATGGCCGCGTTCAGGGCCAGCAGGTTGGTCTGGTCGGCGATGTCGTTGATGACGTTGATGATGCGTCCGATCTCGGCGGCCTGGCCGTCCAGCTCCGAGAGCATCTGTCCCAGGGTGCGGGTGGAATCGGCCACCAGGGTGATCCCGGCCACGGCCTCGCTGACCTGGCGCGCTCCCGAGGACGCGGCCTCGTTGGCGGCGTTGGCCGATTCGGAAGACACCGAGGCGTTGCGGGCCACTTCCATGACCGTGGAGGTCATCTCTTCCATGGCCGTGGCCACCGTTTCGGACTGCGCTTTCTGGCGCGTGGCGCCGCGCGCCTGCTCGTCGGCGGTGGCGGAGAGCTCCTCGGAGGCGGAGGCCACCCTCTGGGCTAGGCCGTTCACTTCCTGGCCGAGCATGGCCATCTTCTTGCCCGATTCCACGATCTGGCGCTGTTGTTTCTTGGTTTCGGTGAGGTCCACCATGGACATGACCGCGCCGAGCACGTCGCCGTTGGACGACCGGATGCAGTCGATGTTCATCCAGATGTCGGCTTTGCGGCCATCCCACAGGGTGATCTCGAATTCCTCGGAAAGCTTGGCCTTGTCGCGGATGACCTTTTCGGTAAGGGAGTCTCCGGACCGGTTGTAGAACGCTTCGGCCACCGTATGCCCGAGCACGTCCTTTTCGGATTTCTTGAGGAATTCAAGCAGCGACTGGCTGGTGTGGGTGATGACGCTCTTTTCCTCGCACATCAGGAAAGGAGTGCCCAGGGCGTAGACCGCGCCCCGGTAGTATTCCCGGCGGCGCATGTTGAAGGTGAGCACTTCAGAGGCCAGTGCCCCGAGTTCACCGTATTGGGTCCACTCGGCGACCTCGCGAAGCAAGAATTCCCTCTTGCGGGAATTGACCAGTTCGAGACCTGCCCGCAGGAGCTCCTGCGGTTTCTGAACGGAGGCGGACACGAACCAGGCCGCCACGGCCCCGGCGACGGCGAATCCGATGGCCGCATAGACTGTCCCCGCGAAATACGCCGCCAAAACAAGGACACAAAGACCCAGACCCAACAGGAGCGTCTTCCGGCCTGATTGCATGCCATTTCCCTCGTAGTCACGGTCCCGTCCGGAAACATCGCCCGGACGGCGCCTGTGTTGGCCGCGATGGCGTCTCGCCGGCAGCAAGCGCGCTGGAGTCACGCGCCCATTATGCTTTGCCGGCGAACCCTTCCCTGTCCGATCGAAGACGGCGTTGCCGCGGTCTTCTCCCACCGGAAACGTCTCTATCCTATTTGCCATGCAGACCACAAGACACACGGTTTCCGCGTCTCTCACCACGCCAAGAGGCCGGGCGGAAGTTTCGCGCCGGGCCGCGCACAGGCCCGGCATCGAGGCCCGGCATCGAGGCCCGGCATCGAGGCCCGGCGCACAGGCCCCAGGCGGGCATGAACCCCGGTACCGAGGGGTGGCGGGCATTTCCGGATTAATTTCCATTTTCTTTTTCGCGGCGTGGATGTTGGTCGAATCCGCCTCGTATATCCAGGCAGGAATGCGAAAAAGACAATCGGCGTCTTGATCGTTCCATGAATAGGTTTGAACGTTTGTATTTTGTTGGAGGCTTGTATGCAGCAGGTCAGCTATGATTTCGAGTTCGCCAAGGAACTCATGTCGAAGGTGTTCATGGTCAGCGGTAACACGGCTAGCGATGCCTGGGGCATGGTGGACAAGGTTGTCCGCATTTGTCTGAACAAGCATGCCGGACGCGAAGATGAAGACGATGTTGCACGCGTGAAAGGGATGATCGTGAATCGTCTCGTCGATGAAGTGGATCATCCCTCTTACTTCAACGGGAATGAGAAGTGTTCCGTCCAGACATGCATCGTGGTCATGTCCAGGGAAATCACGCTCAACTACGTCCGCAACGCGCACTACGCCCACACATCGATCTCAGCCGTCTTCAATTCAATGAATGTGGACACGGCCGGGGCAAAAGAATCCCTCGACGCACTGGACGACATGTTCTCGGCGTCCCAGAAGTGCGTTCTGCGCCTGCTGTACGGTGAAGGATGCTCGGTGGATCAGGCGGCCGGCATGCTCGGCGTGTCCACCGGCGAGGTGCGTGCCCTGCAGTGGCAGGCCCTGGAGAGGCTCCAGGAACGCTGGCAGGCCCTGCGCGCCGGAAACGATCTCCAATAATTGCGGGCCATGAGGAGTCCTTCGTGAACTGCCTGAATACCAATGAGATGGCCGCCTTCCTGGACCAGGCGGGGAGCACGGAAGAGGAGTCCCGCTGGCGGGAGCACTTCCGGCGCTGCGCCAAGTGCCGCAAGGCCATGGAAGAGCTCAGCGCGCTTCTGTGCCTGGACCCTCTTGAGCCGGGCGAAGACTGCGCGGTGAAGGGCAAGGCGCTGCTGCAATACGGGGCCGCCCTGGAGGGCGGGACGGCGCTTGCGCCACCGGGAAAAATGACCTTCGGCAAATTCGGGATGCAAACCATGAATCTGGGAGGAAACTGAATTTCACAGCGTATATATAAATACCATCACGCATCGCGACGCAAAGCAAAGATAGATTTCACGCCGATTGTCTTCTTCGCATTCCCGGTCGCCAAGGTTCCGTAGTGAATTGATCGCTTCGGATATGACGGGAACAGTGCATTCAAATGAGGAGGCAATCGACATGCTCGACACCGCTTCGTACCTGAACAACTTGCAGCCGGTAAGCACTTCCAGCAGCTCCAGCAGTTCCAGTAGCTCGTCGTCGAGCACCACTCTGGGACAGGACGATTTCCTGAAAATCCTGGTGGCGGAACTGCAACACCAGGACCCCAACAACTCCATGGACACCACCCAGATGGTGGGCCAGCTGACCCAGTATTCCATGCTGGAGCAGCTGACCAACATGAATACCACCCTCACCTCGTGCCTGAGCTCCATGAACCTCCAGACCGCCACCACGGCGGCCGGGTACATCGGCAAATCGGTGAAGGCCTCCGGCTATTCGCTGAGCGTGGCCAGCGGGAGCGCCTCGTCCAGCTCCTACACCCTGAGTTCCGACGCCACCTCGCTCAAGGCCTACATCTACGATTCCAGCGGCGACACCGTGCGCACCGTGGACCTGGGCAGCAAGAAATCCGGCACCTACGACTTCCAATGGGACGGCAAGGACGCCAGCGGCAACACCGTGGCCGACGGCAAGTACTCCCTGGCCATCGTCGGCAAGGACAGCAGCGGAACCCAAGTCACCGCCAGCACCACCATCTCGGGCGTGGTGAGCGGGGTCTCCACGTCCAGCGGGTCCATCATGCTGACCCTCAAGGACGGCCGTGAAGTGGCCCTTTCCAACGTCAGCAGCGTGACCAACAGCGACTCGTAAGCCGGAAAAGCCAAGGAGAATCCACCATGTCCCTCATGTCAGCCATGTACGACGGTATTTCCGGCCTCACCGCCCACAGCCAGGCCATGGCCGTGGTGGGCAACAACCTGGCCAACTCCAGCACCATGGGGTTCAAGCGCACCAGCACCCAGTTCGAGGATTTCTTCTACCAGAACGTGACCACCGGCAGCACCTTCGGCCAGGTGGGCCTGGGCACCGACATAGCCAGCATCTCCGGGGACTTTTCCCAGGGCGCCTTCCAGTCCACGGGCAATGCCACGGACCTGGCCATCAGCGGCAACGGGTTCTTCATGGTGAACAACCCCAGCAACGGCTCCACCTATTACACCCGGGCGGGCAACTTCGAGTTCAACAAGAACGGCTACCTGGTGGACCCCAGCGGCTATGTGGTCCAGGGCTGGAAAGCCTACACCGACACCACCTCGGGGGCGGTCTCCAACGTGGGGGCCCTGGGCGACATCCACCTCACCAGCTTCCAGATAAGCCCCTCGGCCACCACCAAGCTGAGGATGGTCACCAACCTCAACAAGAACGCCACCGAGGACACCACCGACGCCACGGACCCGTTCTTCGCGCTCTTCAAGACCTGGGCCGGACAGTCCGACACGCCCCTGTCCGACTCCAGCTACTCCTACCAGAGCACCCTCAAGGTCTACGACAAGGCCGGGGGCGCCCACAACGTCACCGTGTATTTCGACAAGGCCAGCAACGCCGCCGGGGACAACGT
>Ga0075021_10001144_pt1 | contig 13519 bp, 14 predicted proteins | sample ColStrG_CSR_2012_FD_72749 | JGI IMG/M metagenome (GOLD analysis project Ga0075021, IMG submission 72749) | Freshwater sediment microbial communities in response to fracking from Pennsylvania, USA - Cold Stream Run_MetaG_CSR_2012 | ecosystem: Environmental > Aquatic > Freshwater > Creek >...
CGAGCCAGCGCTCTAACGCCGGTCCTGATCAGAACTGCATGGGCTTCGGATCATCCTCGGGAAGGTGCGCCCCTTCACGTCACCCCGCCGAGGCCCATCCACAGGTTCTGATCATTGCTCGCGCCAGGGCGGAGTTGACCCCGCGGGGCTGGGGTCGGTAGTCATCTACGAATAAGCGCTTGGTGAGCGCGCCTGCGGGTCGGTGCCGGCGGGACCGCTGACCGGGGCGATCTGGGCGTCGCCAGTCGCGTGATCCCTTGGAGCGCAGCGCGTATCTGCGCGGCCTGGCGGTCGCGGCCGACCAGGACTGCACTGACGGATGAGTAGTGCGCCACAAGTGCCTTGTGACGCGGTGCAAACGGGGAGTAAACGGGGTGGGCGCGAGGCGGGCCGCGTCTGCGAGGTTGCTGCTGTGGCGCAGGCCCCTTGGGTACTCCCGAGGCCTGCAGGCCGGCGACGGCCGAACTCATCCCTTCGGTTGGCCGACGAGCCAGAGCAGAGTCCTGGCAATGGTGCTCGGGGCAGCCCAGTGCCCGGATGTCAAACCTGCGGTCGCAGTTATCGGCTCACCAGCCGACGGCAGTGACTGGCACGTCCAGGGGATATTCCTGGTCCCCTGAGCCCGGATCGAGTCGGCTGGCCGGCGGCGAGCTGATCCGGGCAGCTAGCCGCGGAGTTGCTTCTCCCTGGCAGCGGCGCGTTCCTTCGCTCCATGCCGGCCTTTCGTGGTCGGTACGGTCTGAGCGCTGGAGTAGGCGCCATAGCCGTACCCGTAGCCATACCCCTGGCGCCCGCGCTGTTGCGGAGCGAAGTTGAGGACCGTTCCCAGCAGGCGAGCATCGACCTGGGCGAGCGATTCGACTGCCCGGTCGAGCTGCTCCCGTGTGGTCTTCCCGTGGCGAACGATGACGATGGCACCGTCTGATGCGGCCGACAGGATGGATCCGTCGGTGACGAGTAGCAGCGGAGGGGCATCGATGATCACCGCGTCGAAGTGGGTCCGGAGGTCACCGATGACGCTCATCATGTGCTTCGATCCCAGCATCTCCGACGGGTTCGGTGGGACGGTCCCGGACGGCAGGGCGTGAAGCGAACCTGGGGGCCAGTACACCAGAGCCTCTCGGAGCGGAACCTGACCGGCCAGGACGTTGGCGAGCCCGACGGTGCCGTCGATGCCCAGGTACTCCGCGACGCGTGGGCGGCGCAGGTCGCCTTCGACGAGACAGACCTTCAAACCGCTCTGAGCCATGGCGATCGCGAGGTTACAGGCAGTGGTCGTTTTGCCCTCTTCTGGCACGGCCGAGGTGATGACCACGACACGTGGGACGTTGTCGACGTCGACGAACTGGAGGTTGGTACGGATTGTCCGGAAGGCTTCCGAACGCGGTGAAGCGTGATCAAGAGCTGCCAGAGGCCGAGTCGCGCCCTCGGGGTCATAGACCACGACCCCGAGGGGCGTCGCGTCGGTCGCTCGCTGCAAGTCCTGGGGCCCGTTGACGCGGGTGTCGAGGATCTCGCGCACCAGGGCCAGGCCGATGCCGACGGCGAGCCCCACGAGCAGTCCGAGGACCAGGTTGATCTTTGGCCTCGGCGACACAGGAGTCGTCTGGGGCGTCGCCTCGTCAACGACCGTCACCTTAACCGGTGCGGAGCTGCTGCCGATCGGGGTCTCGAGGGTCTCAACAACGCTGCTGAACTGCGCCGCAACGGCGTTGCAGACAATAGCCGCCTGAGCTGGGGAGCTATCGGTCACCGTGAGGTTGATGAGCACGCTGTTCGGGGGGCTGACGGCCGAGACGCGCGACGCGAGTTCAGAAGCAGATTCCCCAAGGTGTAGCTGATCTATCACCGGCTGGAGGACTCGGGCGCTCGTGGCTATCGCTGTATAGGACGAAACGCGCTCAAGGGTGAACTGAGACCCGCTGAGGATCTGGTTCGTGCTGGTGTTCGAAGATTGGTTGGTGATCGCGACGAAGAACTGCGTCTGAGCCTGGTATACCTTCGGGCTGAGCAAGGTGACCACCCCTGCGGAACCCATGCCGACGAGCGCGAGCACGCTGATCGAGAGCCATCTCGAACGGAGTATCCGAATGTTCTCACGCAGTTTCACGAAGCTTCCGTCCTCTTTCCCCGGTTGACTCACTACCAGAAGGTCGAGCGTGATCACAGGATAGAGGACGGTGGGGAATGATCAGCCGAGCTATCCGGATGTGGCGCAACCGGCCATCTGCATCTTGGCAGTCTGGCGCATCACCAACGAGGGCCAGCGCGGGGACCCACGCGCGTACCGGCCCGCCGCGAGACCACCGTCTGCCGCGTCACATACCCCGCTGCACGATCTCAGCGTTCACCGTCGCCTCGGACGCCAGCCACACGGTGCATGCGCGCGCCAAGCCAGTCGCAGGCGACGATGCGGACACCAACGACGTCGAGACCGCCTCGTCCCCAAGACGAAGCACCAAAGTATCACAAACCGACACGCCCGATTGTCTGCCACCAAAGACTTGCTAAGGACTAACGACCGCGGCGTAGGCACGTAGACTCGGCGGGGACATGAGCCAGCCTCCGCCCTGAAGACAGTGCGCGCTCCAATATCTCATGGAGGCGGCTAGCCTAGCAAGATCATGACAGCATTTGACCACATCACTCATAGTGCGGCAACGGACGGTGCGGGGCACGTGTAATTTCCAAGGAGATTCGATGGCTACGGTCGATGCAATAGTAGTGACGCATAACAATGCCCTAACAATCGGAGCCTGTTTAGCATCCCTTGATTGCCAGTCGCATGTTCCAAATGTCTTCGTTATCGATACATGTTCCGCGGACGATACGCTGGAAGCCGTCTTGAACCACGGGCTCACGGCGACGACCGTGACGAATAGGGGGTTCGGAGCTGCATGCAACGAAGGGGCGCGGCTGGGCAGTGCCCCCGTTCTGTTCTTCATTAATCCCGACGCTCGCTTACTGCCGGGCGCACTCGACCGAATGGTCCTAACGTACGAGGAGATGGCGTCAGAGGGCGGCTCCGTTATGATCGGTCCCTGGATCGGCGGCCCTTCCGTCGATAGGGACCCCAACTACTGGAGCTGGATCTATCCTTCTTCACTCGCCATACGTAGGCGACTGTTTCGCGGAACCTCTAATCGACCGTGGGCGAGCGCTACCGAACCCAGCCTTAGGAAGACGAAGACCATCAGCGGCGCTGCTTTCCTTATGAGTCGGGAGGACTTCGAGCATCTGGGCGGCTTTGATGAGAGATTCTTTCTCTACTTTGAGGATGCAGACTTAGCGCGAAGGGCGCGGCGTTTAGGCGTTCTCTGTCTTATTGATGCCCGGGCCCGAGTCGTCCACGAGGGTGGACGGAGTACAAGCAAACTCCGCGATCTAGGCATAATTCAGGCACAATCCAATGTCTGGTTTGCTAGAAAACACCATGGGCGCCTTGGTGGACTCATCTGCACGATAGACCTAGGTGTAACCACGCTCCTCTATAGTGCAATCGAACTGCTCATCGGACGGGGCACGGAGGCGCGACGACGGCTGAGGCGACTTTACGTGATCGCTCATCCCTTTACGTCGCCTCAGCTCCGCCCTGCTGAGGAAGAGACGAACTCAGGGGTCTATCCTACAAGAAGCGAGTCGAAGTCCCTGACTGTTCTCCCCCTCAGCCGGTCGCAAGATCCCGCTTCTCCAGTTACGGAACCAAACGCTGATGTTCCGACTAGAATAGCTCCATGAAGGTAAGTCAACCGATACGTACGTCAGTTGACGCGTCGGAACTCGCAGGTAGTCAGCCTGCCCGCATCTCCGCAGTCGGTGGCTGTTCGTCTGCCGGCCTACCTAGCCCGCATCCATCGCACCGAGTGGGTAGCGGCGACGCGTCTAGAGATCAAGTTTTTATGGAACGGACTGATGCCTCTTGCGACCGACAGCACTGGACCTCCGGAAGGACGGCTGACAGATGGAGCATCTGACGCCTCGGGCCCGGTTTGGGAGACCGTTGATTCGGGTGGGTGCTCGGGCGCGGCGACTCGACCGACGATCGCGACTTGCTGCCTGTCGCAGCGCTGCCAGAGTCGTTCGATGCGAGCGGGCGGCCATGCACGACCAGGCGCGGCTGTGCCGCTTCCGCTGACGCGGCACGTAGCAGCAAGAACGCGCTGCACGTGCGGTTCTCAGTTAGCGTATGGCGGGACGCCCAAAGTCCAGACCGGAATCGAAGCGACCATCGAATGGGCGTGGAGGGTGATCCCGTCCCAGTTGTCGACCCCGGAGGTCCCCGGCAGCGGCGTGACCGAAACCACACGCACCGCCTGTACACACACGAAGGACTTCCCCACCCGCCCCTTACCCGTATGCTGCGCAGTCGGTCCTGCATGAGGTTCCGTAGTGATCCAGACGAGGAGTAGTGCTGTAGCGGTAAAGGGAACGACGCGACTAAAGGTCAAACATCGGATCGGCCGCGGTGACCGGATGACAACGAAACGCTGGCTGCCGGTTGAGCGCTGGCTCGTGGTGGGAGGTGTTGCAGCAGCGTGCGCCTTGGGTGTAACCGTCGCTCGCTCGAATGTTCTCGCCCTATTTCTGGCGCTTCTTGCAGCCTTCGTCTGTTTGGCCCTATTCGCGACGCGACTCGGACCCACGGTGGTCCTGCTACCCGCATTGCTAATTCCAGTCAATGCAATGACCTCGAGATCCGTCGGTCTGATTCCGCTCGGGCCGGCCATAAGTCTCTCGGTGTTCCTTGGCGCTATGTGCCTACCGGGCCCACGAAACGGCCCGTTAGCTCGGTTAGGTTTCCTCGCGCTCGGTTGCATGGGTGCGGGAGAGATTCTCGCCTACATCGCCGCGGGCTCAGCAAGGAGTCCACTGGCGGAGCTACAGTTCCTGCTGGTCTGGGCAGCTGGACTGACAGTCGGTGTCGTGATGGCGAGAAAACCGCAGGCAGTCGACATCCTAATCTGGGTGGTCGCCACGCTGGCGGCGCTGGCGGTATTTGAACTGGCTAGCGGACCGAATCCGTGGGTCCTAGTCCTGCAGGCGAGTAGATACACAGCTACGACCGCGGGCATCGTGAGGAGCACGTCAAGCTTCGGACATCCACTTATCGCGGGAGACATCTTCGCAGTAGTGGCCCTTCTAGCCATCGGGCGAAAGGGGGCGCTTCGCTGGGTAGCTGGTCCGCTTCTTATCATGGGAGTGATCTCGACAGTCTCCAGAAGCTCGGCTATTGGGCTTCTGGTTGGTCTGATTGCGTATGTTGTCTGGCTCCCCGAGTACAGGTCACGGGTCGCCACGCTTGTTGTTCCCCTCGGCTCCCTGCTCATTCTCGCGGGATTTCTCTTCTCACCTCTCCGGCAATCAATCGAGGGGCGTGTACTGTCGAGTGACTATCAACAAGTCACTCGTCAGGCCACAATCGGGCGCATCATGACCGACATCGAGAATCGGCCACAAGCCCTGTTGCTTGGAGGTGGCATAGGGAGCACGCAGATCCAGTTGACCAACGTCGGTGGCATCGGCGGCGTCGACGCTCTCGACAACCAGTTCGCGACAAGCATTTACGATATCGGTTTGATTCCGTCGCTTGCATCGTATGGTCTGCTCATCGCGATCGCCAGCATTGCGAGTAGGCGACGAAGCACGGTTGGCCCGGCGCTATTCTGCGGGCTTGTGACCATGGCGTTCAGCGACAGCCTATACTGGCATTCATTTGGAGTGTTGCTCTGGTTGATAGTTGGGCTGGCCGCCTCATGTGAGAACCCCAGGGAGGCCATTTGAGCCACAGATCGCAATCTCAAGCGCCCAGTCGGCGGCGCGACCACCAGCGAGCGAAGCTGGCTCACTCGAACCTGGCCTCTCTACTTACGCAGATACTATTGCTCGCTCCCAGTCTGGTGCTCTCTCTCATAGGCCTGGTGTCCCTCAGCACACGTCAATACGCCCTATGGGCACTTGTCTTTTCGCTCGGCAGCGCTGCAATTATTGTCGATGGTGGAGCATCGACCCTGGCACAGGTGTATCGAGCCGAGGGGGTGGTGTCCTCGCGTGAGCTTCTGCGCCTCTTCGGGTTGGCCTCCCTGGCGCCATGCGGACTCACCCTCGTAATGCTGGGGCTGTGGGGCCCGATTCAGAATCTAGCGGCGGGCCCACCCGCAATGTCCGAGCTCTGGTTCCCTCTCGTTCTCGGGTTGGGCACCACCGTGAGATCCTGGCAGAATGTGGCTAACGGGGTCGCGATGGCCTCGGAGGCGCGGCGAACGCGACTCAGCGTTGCGGCGCTAGCGGTCGTGGTTCAAGTGACGATGCTGGGCGTGTTTGCTCCACGAATCAGCCTTCTTGATCTTGCGATTGTCTACAGCATTGGAGCAACTATTGGGGTAATCGGGCTCACTCCGGTCTTGATTCGATCGCTGGGTCGGCCCCCAGCCCGCGGTCACGATGCGTTGCTCACTCGCGGGGCGCTCGCAATGATCGGTGTGGTGGTGACGCAGGGCGATCGAGTCGTTGTGGGAGCGGTGAGTTCAGCCGGCGGATTAGCGGCCTACGACGTTGCTGCTCGACTTGTATCCACGACGGCGGTAATCTGTCTAATTGTGTCGTACGGTCTCGCCGCGGAGGGCTCTCGATGGGCCTTGAAGGGGCGCGTCTTGCCAATTCGCCAGGTTATTCATCGAGCGCAGCGTCTTGTTGACGTCATTTCGGTTGTCATGTTCGCAAGTTTACCCTTCGCTGCCGCCGCCATAACGCTCTACACAAAACCTGAGCTTGCCAAGCCGGCTGTAGTGGCAACGTGTATCTTGGGAGTAGGGTATGCGGTGAATGCGACAACCGCACCCATAACCAACTTTCTCAGTGGAGCGCGGATTCTTCGCCCCGAGACCCTCTACCTGGGGGGGGTGTTCGCTATCACTGTGATATGCGTCCCGCCGCTCGCGATCTGGCTCGGAATGCCCGGCGCAGCAGCCGGGTTCAGCCTAGCCGCGCTTGTCCCGAGCGCTTGGCTGCGCATCATGGGACAACGCTACGCTGGCAGTCCGATGGCGCCGCACAGTTGACCTCGTCTGCCCTCAGGCGGTCCCGCCCACACGGGAAAAGCGTGCCGGCGACTGCATGCGTCGATTGCTAAGAGAGAGTGCGAATCGGATGAATGACTACTCCGGCCAAGGACTGAGACCGGACTCTCGGCTCCCGGTTAGCGCTGTCCTAAGGACGTTTTGTGAGTTGGGGGCCCCTCGGATTCGAGCTGCACGTGGAAGAATGTTCGGACGCCTTGCCGGCTTCCCTGGGGCGATCATTCCACCCGGCAGCCGGCTGGTTGGCGCGAAATCGCTGCGACTGGGTGGCGGCTTCTTTGCATCTGGACCGGTGCGAATTGAGGCGGTTCACCGGCATGGGGAAGATGTGTTCCAGCCGTACATTGAGATTGGCGAGAACTTCCAGGCGGGTGACCGGCTTCACATCGCTGCGATCGACCACGTTAGCATTGGCCGAGACTGCTTGTTTGGGAGCGGCATCCTAGTAACTGATCACAGTCACGGACGCTACACCGGGAGCGGGGGCTGCTCGGCTGTATCACGTCCCGCGGACAGAAGGCTCTGGTCTCGCGGCGAAGTGGTCATCGGGGATCGAGTCTGGCTTGGTGATGGCGTCGTCGTCCTACCAGGAGTAACGATCGGGCAAGGGACGGTGGTGGGTGCGAACTCCGTGGTAACAAGGGATATCCCAATGAACGTTGTGGTGGCTGGGAACCCCGCAATTATCCTCAGGGACTATGACGGCGCGGCTGGCTGGATCGACAGGAGGAGGGGGCCGTAATCGGCGAGATGGACTGCTACACATGTTTCGAACAGCGGCCTTGAGTTATCACGCTGCAATGCCCGTGCCGCGGTGTCAGCTTGAACCAGTGCCGCCACGGCGGGGTCGCGGAACTCGAGCTCCTCGACGTCGTCACAGCCGCCGGGTGTCGGGTCCGTAGACGCAGTCGTGTCGACTGTTTGTCGTCTTGGACTTGCTGGTTCTTTCATGTGTGCCGTGGCCCGCCAACCCACGATGGGGGGCTGAATCGCCCTGGCGATAAAGCAGTACGCCGATCTTCAGCGTGGAGTGTCGTTGATGTAGTCGCTCGCGTTGGTCAGAGCCTCGCGGCCGCGCTGGGGCGTTAGCCGTCGGCGCTGGCTGCGTTTGCGAAGCCGGAATCGCTGGCGCGCACGGCTGCCGGGCTTTGTACCCGGCGCGCCAGTGATCGGGTAACCTTCACGCGAGTCGTCCAGACGTGATTGGGTGGCCGCGAGGGTAGGATAGTTGACATGGATCCGAGACCGCGTGTTCTGCATATAACAAATCGCTTCAGTGCCGGAGTAAAGACCGCAATCACACAGTACGCGCAGGCGCTCCCTGACTGCGATCATTTCCTCATGAGTAATTCGGAACCGTGGGATGCTGATGGCCCCATTGAAAGTGTATTTATTGATCGATTCCCCTTTCATAGCAGGGCTTATGGTGCCGTGCGACAGATCAACGCATTAGCGCGATACCTCGCAGTTGATGTGCTTCACGCACATTCGAGTGTTGCGGGGGCGCTGGTCAGACTGACCCGCACGCCAGCCTCGATCGTCTATACTCCCCATGCCTACGCAGCGCTGGCTCCTCGAGGAAGCCGCGAGTGGCTCGCTGGGCAAATGGAGTGGGTGTTCGGGATGCGTCGAATAGTCATTGCCGCACCAAGCGAGGACGAGATCGTACGGTCCAACAAGTATAGTAGGGGTGGCCGCATAGTCCGTATTATCAACCGGCCCGACGCCGCTCTGAGGCAAATCGCGAAGTTCCGTACCCCGTTGACTGTGGTTATGACTGGCCGTATCTCAACTCAGAAGGATCCGAAGTTCTTTGCACAGGTCGCCGAGGTCTGCCGTGGGGAGATGAGATTCAGGTGGCTAGGCGACGGTGATGTCAAAGGCCGGTATCTTCTCAAGCAAGCCGGGGTTGACGTAACAGGATGGCTGTCCCGCGCAGACCTTCACAGTGAGCAGGCGGCGGCTGGTATGTACCTGCACACAGCGATCTACGAGGGCTCGTGTCTGTCAATTCTTGATGCGGCAGCTCTGGGAGTACCGTCGATTGGTCGCCCCGTCCCTGGAGTGCGGGAGATCAAATGGATGACGCATGCCTCGTCGCCAATGAAAGCGGCGGCGATTCTGCGTGCCCATCTCGATGAGGAAGTGTGGCAAGCGGCGGCGGCGCGGGCTTCCGCTGGAGCGCAGGCCTTGACCATCGAATTGCAGGCCCGACTTCTTCGAGATGCCTATGGCTTCCAAGGTCATTCGGATCAGAACGCTCTATGCCTAGGTGATGGTGGTCCCTCAAGGGGCTCAGGGTTTCCTTGATCGCCAAGGCAAGAGGTCTTCAAAGGTGCGGCAGTAGTTTCTGAACCGCTTCAGGTGGCGATACGGGGAGGTCGAGCGAGTATGGCCAAAGAACGTCGATAGGTCCACGGTATGGACTTCAGCAGCCCGTGTGGACTTTCACTCGTCCTCTCGAACCTGTACCTTAAATGCAGTCCGAAGCATGCCTTGCCGAGCTGGGCGATGAGGCGGAACCGGTCCAAAGAGGGCCGGCTGTTGCGCTTGGGCAGGGCGCGCGGACCGAGGTGACTAGGCTGCCCCAAGTCCATCGCCATCGCTCGGCGTTTCGTGTTCCACAGCGGGGAAATGAAGAGGTCTATAGTTCCACGTGGAGCGCGTTGACGCAGTGTGACAGTAGACGCGCCGATCGCCCTGTGGATGCTGGGAGGAGATGATCTGTATGCCCGTCGCAGGGACCGCGGGAGCTGGGGCAGGGTCGAGGTGGACATCTCATACGGTTCGATTATGCCTGCGTCAGCCATTCGACTGGGATCGCCAGCACTTGGAGGGACACCAAGAACGTCCGTCCATCTGGGACAGCAAGCGCCTACCAAGCTGCGCCCAGCGGCGACACGTTCATCAGCCCCATAATGCGGCAACCGGATTGCCGCGCAAATCGGAGACTCGGCAGTCGGATCCCGTACGAGGCGGTCGGATAGAATGCACAAGTGACTTTGGCATCATTGAGTGTCAGCTTGCCTTCCAGCCACCCTTCTTGGGCAGGCACGTGACATTCCGGAAAGCGAGCACTAGGTGACCCGAGGCCGCTGGGGTGATGGGGGTTCACGAACGCATATTGCGTTCTTTCACCCGTACCCCCGCACCTATGGTGGCTCACAGAAGGCGCTCGAAGCGATGGTGGAAGCTTTGACCGAGTCAGGATTTGCCACGCACGTGATTTTGCCTGACGCGGGATCCCTGCTTGACCGGCTCGAGGAGTCTGGGCAGTCTCCGCAAGTCGTGGCGGCACCAAGTTCACTTCGGGTGTACGGCCGCTCACGCACGCCAACCGTGTTCTGGCGGGCTGCCGCAGCCCTACCGCTCTACTGGGTGCGCCTATACCTCCATCTTCGGCGCACCCGGCCAGACATTCTGCATATGAACGACCATCGAGGCGTCATAATGGCTGCACCTGCGGCGGTACTATTGAGGATTCCCAGGGTTTGGCATATACACGGCATACTTTCCTCGCGACTCTTGACTGCCGTCGCTGCTAAGCTATCGACAGTCATCATCGTCCCGACGCGTGCAGCCGCTAATGACACTCCATTATCGCGTGGTGCTCGATTCAAAGTGCGCGTTGTCTCGAATTGGTTGCGGCAACCTCAGTCGAGACTTGACGGCCCGACGCCGGCCTCAAACCCGATCATTGTTTGCGCAGCAAGTGCGCGTCCAGAGAAGGGCTTGGATGTCCTTATCCGGGCTTCGGCTCTGCTCTTGTCGAGACATCCGGGTATGGAGGTCCGGATCGCGGGCGGAGTGCAGGTGGGGTATGAGCACTACTACGTTGAGCTGCAGCAGCTGATATCGGATCTTGGTCTCGTGGGTGTCGTCTGCTTGGAGGGTTACAAAGTGGACGCTTTTTCCGGTTGGGATGAAGCGTGCATTTATGTTCAGCCCTCGCGATCCGAGACTTTCGGGCTCGCAGTGTTGGAAGCGATGTCATCGGGCCTTGCAATTGCAGTCACAGACGTAGGCGGGCTCTCAGAACTCATTGAGGACGGCGTAACGGGGCTCGTGGCACCGTCTGACGATCCCGCTGCCCTCGCCGCAGTGCTTGAGAGACTTCTTAGCAGTGCGCTGCTTCGAGCAGATCTCAGCGCGCAGGCAAGTTTAGCTGCGGCTACTTCGTATTCACTAGACACCGCATTGACGAATCTGCTTCTAGCCTACGAGGAGGCGCGTCGGCCCACCTACGGTTGGCGCTGGCTCCTGCTGCCGCTGCGCTACTTCCGTGGATCAGGTGGCACCGAGACGGGTTCTGCGACCCAGCCGGCTGACAGCCATAAGGCGACCTGAAACGTGCATTCGGGGAGCTCGCTGAGGTGTGGGTCGACGCGAAGCTCGTGAGGGCCTTCAACCACGCTGATCCCGAGCAGGGACTGCGCAACGCCCTCCACCTCGCCAGTCGACTCCTGACTTGGCTCACGAGCTGGCGATCGGGGCGGCTGCAGGGCTGTGACCTGCGGTGATGGTTGCGGGTTGGTGCATTTTCACGCACTAATGGGTGCCCTAGGGTCGGGCGGTGGCTTTCATCCGGCGGGTGCGGACGGCGTCGGGGGCGACGGCGGTGCAGATCGCTGAGTACGCCGGTGGACGGCAGCGGATCGTCAAGCACATCGGCTCGGCGCATACCGAGGCCGAGCTGGGGGTTCTGCTGCAGCAGGCGCGTGACCTGCTTGAAGACCCGTCGCAGGGCGTGCTCGATCTCGGCGTGGAACCGAGTCCGCGGGTGGCGGGTCTGGTGCCGGCGGCCGGCGAGGCGACGTTGCTCGAGCCGGCTGCGGCTGGACCGGCGCCGCAGCGTGGGCGTGATGGTTCGGGGCGGGTCCTGGCCACCGACTCACGGGTGTTGTTCGACGCCCTGGCGGCGGTGTTCACGGCGTTGGGGTTCGACACCCTCGGCGACGCAGTGTTCCGGGACCTGGTGATCGCCCGGGTCGTGGAACCGAGCTCGTTGCTGGACGCTGGTCGCGTCCTGGCCGACCTGGGTCGGGTGCCGGCTAGCTACGCGACGATGAAGCGGACCCTGGGCCGGGCCGGGGTTGGTAAGTACCGCGGTCAGGTCGCCACCTTGTGCTTCGCCCGCGCCGCCACCAGTGGGGACATCTCGCTGGTGCTCTATGACGTCACGACGTTGTACTTCGAAGCGGAGAAGGAAGACGACCTGGGCAAGGTCGGGTACTCCAACCAGCGCCGGGTCGATCCGCAGATCGTGGTGGGTCTGCTGGTCGACCGTGGCGGGTTCCCGCTGGAGATCGGCTGTTTCGCGGGTAACAAGGCTGAGACCCACACGATCATCCCGGTCATCGAGGCGTTCCAGGCCCGCCACAACCTGGCCGACATGGTCGTGGTCGCCGATGCCGGGATGCTGTCGGCGTCGAACCTGCTCGAGCTGGACCAGGCGAGCCTGCGGTTCATCGTCGGCTCCCGGGTATCGAAGGCCCCGGTCGATCTGGCCTCGCATTTCCGTTGGCACGGGGATGCGTTCGACGACGGGCAGATCATCGACACCCTCACCCCGCGGACGGGTCACCAGAACGAGAACGACCCTGCGCAGCGGGCCGAACCGGTGTGGGACCCGGGCCAGCACGCTGGCTCGTGGCGGGCGGTGTGGGCCTACTCGCGCAAACGAGCGGTCCATGACGGGCGGACACTGACCGCGCAGGAGAACCGTGCCCGTGAGGTCATCGCCGGGCAGCACAAGAGCAAGAACCCGCGATTCGTCAAAGTCACCAACGGCTCACGCAGCCTGGACGAGACGGCACTGACCCGCGCGCGGGGGCTGGTCGGGCTTAAAGGCTATGTCACCAACATCAGCGCCCAGCTCATGCCCGCCGCCGAGGTGATCAGCTCCTACCACGACCTGTGGCACGTCGAGCAGTCCTTCCGGATGAGCAAGTCCGACCTGCAGGCCCGGCCCATGTTCCACCGCACCCGCGACGCGATCGAAGCGCACCTGACCATCGTGTTCGCCGCACTCGCGGTCGCACGCACCGTGCAGGACCGGACCGGACTGGCGTTGCGCAACGTCATCAAACAGCTCCGGCCGCTGCGCTCGGCGACGATCGCGATCAACGGCACCCGGCAGACGTTCGGCCCCGCCATCCCGGCCCACAAGCAGGCCATCCTCGACGCTCTACATGGCGCGAAACTCACGCACTAAACAAATGAGCCAACTCAGGTTCAACTGAGCTGCCCGGCAGTTCCCGGACAGTCGCCCCCAAGTAGAATTGGGGTCGACTGAATGGAGTGATTATGGCGAAGAGGCAGAATAAGTATTCTCCCGAGTTTAGGGAGGCGGCGGTTCGTGAGGTCATCGATAAGTCCAGGCCTATTGCTGATGTGGCTCGAGAGAACGGCCTTGTCGCGCAGACCTTGGGTAACTGGGTGAA
>Ga0075021_10001145_pt1 | contig 13518 bp, 11 predicted proteins | sample ColStrG_CSR_2012_FD_72749 | JGI IMG/M metagenome (GOLD analysis project Ga0075021, IMG submission 72749) | Freshwater sediment microbial communities in response to fracking from Pennsylvania, USA - Cold Stream Run_MetaG_CSR_2012 | ecosystem: Environmental > Aquatic > Freshwater > Creek >...
GTCCGTTGCTTGCTGGCCTCCTCGACCGTGCCCCCAGTGATGTTGATGAGGGGCTTGATGGAGAGCATGGACCCGAGGAGGTGAGCTGCACCACCGATGCGTCCGCCCTTCTTCAGGTTGTCGAGCGTGTCGAGAGCGGCGTAGACCCGGGTTCGGGCCACCAGATCATCGACGAGCGCCAGGACGGCGTCGAGCGAGGCGCCCCCGTTGGCTAGCAGGGCGGCCTGGCGCACCACGGTTCCCTGGCCGGCGGTCAACGTGCAGCTGTCGACCACTCGGACATCGATCTCGCCTTCCAGCGATCGGGCCGCGTTGCGGGCCGATTCGATAGTGGCCGAGAGTCCGCCCGACAGGTTGATGCACACCACCGAGTCACCTGCGCTGGCCGCCCGTCGGAACGCCTGCTCGAAAGCTCCCGGCGAGGGCGCAGCGGTCTCGGGGAGGTCGGGTGACACGGCCATGCGCCGGTAGAACTCCTCGACGCTCAGGTCTTCGCGGTCGGTGAATTCGTCGGTGCCGAAGCGAATGCTGAGGGGCACGATCTCGACGCCGAGGTCGGCGGCCTCGGCGCTGGTCAGATCGCAGGCGCTATCAGTGACGATGCGTACTCCGGACATGGTCCCCCTCGTTCGGTCGTTCGCCGCGGAGCGTAGCGGATGGCCCTTAGGCTCCGTTCCCGCGCACCGGGTGCGTTGACGCCACAAGACGCTTGTCGCGACGGGCGTTGCGGAAGTGGCGAGCCCACCACAGCACCAGGAAGAGTCCAGCCGCGATGGTGAGGGCCAGGCCGACGCCGGAGACCGCGGTGGAGCGGACGGTGAATCGGGTGGAGGCGATGGCGGTGGCCCCATCGGGTGTGACGACGGTGACTTCGAGGGGGAACGAACCCGAGGCTCTCGTTAGCACGGGGATCTCCACCCGCGTGGGCTGCCCGGCGGCGAGTTCCACCAGTTGGGTGGAACCGCCGGGGAATTCCAGCTTGGCGCTCGACAGATGCAAGGCCACGGTCACGGGATAGTCGAGCGCGTTGCTGATGCTCAGCGGGATTTTGGCCTGGCTGGAGGTGAGGGTCACCACTACCTGATCGGGAGCGGTGATGGACGAGAGCTGCGCCTGCACCGTGGAATTCGCCCCGTCGAGGTAGCTGGATCGCGTGGTGTCGTCGAACTCCGCGGCACCCGAACACAAGACCACGACGTCGAGCGAGCTGGCGATATCGGAACCCTTCGGCTCGTGGGGCACGATCATCGATCGGTAGCCGCCGACTGCATTCGTGGTGGAGCGCAGATCGGCGGGGTAGCTACCGAGCGCGGTGGGGGTGGTCCCGACCAGCTCCCGCACGAGGACCGCCCCCGTCGACCGGGTTCGAAAGCTGGCCGAGGCGCGATCGACGACGGCGAAGAGGTCGTTGACGGTGACCGCGCTGGCTAGCGGTGCGCCGGGCACGACCGCGGTCGAGCCTCCGGTGCCGTTTCGATCGGCGAACGCATCGAGGAGCACGGCAGCGGCGGGCTCGGCGGCGCGGGCGGAGGAGGGGAGCTCGAGGGCGAGACCGCGACTGCACCCGGTCGCGTTGTTGCCGGCGAGGATGCACGGTTGATAGCGGGACTGGTCGAGTGAGAGCAGGGCGACCTCGGCGAGCACCTCATGGGCGGCGAAGCTCGGGTTGTCGCCTTCGGTCAGCCGACGGGAGAGCCGAGAGTCGACCGCCACGGCCGGGACCCGCTCTCCGTCGGTCGACGTCAGGTCAAACGTCTGGGTGAGCGTCGCGTCGTTGACGCGGCCCTCGATGGGAGCCACGAGGTCACTCGGAACCAGGGCCGTCGCGGTGTTTCGGTCCACCTGCTCGCCGAGAACCTCCGGAGTAGTGGTGTGGTCCACGATCAGCGTGCGGCGGTCGGCCACGGTCTGGAGCTGCGAGTTGAGCACCAGCGCGCCGGCTTCGAACTGGTTGTCCAGATTGGCGCTAAGCCCCTGACTGACCCAAGCGCCGCGGTCGACGTTCACGTAGGTGTTGTTGATGACCTGACGGCCGGCTCCTGACGCCTTGGCCAGTGCTTCCACCAAGGGAGCCGCTCCCGTCGAGCGGTCCCGCTCGGCTAGGGCGTCGATGGTCTCGGGAGTCGGGGTGAGCGAGAGCGGGACCGACGACTGGCGCGTCAACTCGCCGATCAGACCCTGGAAACCGGCGACGGTGTCAGGGTCGAGCGTCGATGCGCCGGTTTGATCGTGGCTCACGGGGGTGTGGATGGGAACGACGAGCGCCACCGCGAGTGGGGATTGGTTGGTGTCGTTGGTCGGAAGGCGGATGAGGTGGGTGACGATGCGCCCGGTCTCGTTCCCGTCGGTCCCGACGATCCCGAATGACATGGGATAGACGCCGGCAGTCCCGATTCGGAACCCGTAGGGCGGCGGATCTCCCGTCGAGACGATGGGGAAACTCAACTGGAGGGCGTCGCGCGAGCGTTGCACTTGGTTGACCGGTACGAGGACGGGTTGCTGGATGGGTCCGCCCAGCCCGATGCCCTGGCCGGTTTGGGCGAGGCGGGCGGGAGTGGTCACCCGTGAGTACAAGCGCACGAGAATCTGGGCGTCGGGCGCCAGGGTGCCGGCCTGGAGTGTGATCTTGAAGGTGCCGTTGGGGGCGACCCACCCGCTCTGCGCCGTGAGGGTCAACGGCGCGTCTGAGCCTGGAGCGCCGCCCGAGACGGGAGCGGGAACCGTGGTCCCTGTCTGCGCCGCGCCCATAGGCGTGAAGGCGACGACGGCGACGACGGCGACGACGCCCGCGGCCAGGACGACGAGGAGCCGGTGCATAAAGGGGCGACTCAAGATGACGCTCCACCGGCGAAAGCGCGCTCGAGTACGTCCAGGCCGTCGTCTTCGAGCACGAAGCCCAGGTGTTCGTAGAGCGATAGCGCCACGCCGTTTCGCTCCTGCGTGTTGACCAGCATCGAGTGGGCTCCGCGGCGCTGGGCCCACTGCAACGCGTCCAGCGTGAGGGCCGTGCCGAATCCGCGGCCCTGACGTTGGGGATGAACAGCCAGGCGTTGAAGGTAGCTGATCGTTCCGGCGCGCCCGGTCACCGCGTAGCCGGCCACTGTCCCGTCGTCGTCGATCACTCTGAACCGTGAGGACGGGGTCGCCTGGCGAGCATCGTCGAGGCCGGCCTGGTCGAAGCGCCAGAACGGATTGAACGCCCCGTGGTCGACCTCGAGAACCTCCGCTCGGTCACGTCGTCGACCCCGACGGGTGGGAATCGACGGGGCGGTGATCTGCCCGTCGAGGGGATGGCGAAGGAGGTGCAAGTGCTCGTGGATCGTGAATTGCAGGTCGAGAAACGCCTCCTGCTCGGCAGGGGTGAGTGCTGAGGTGAGCGCCGAACGGAACCCGCGACCCTCGAGGAGGCGGACGCATTCCCCCACGGAGTGGACCGAAGGAGGTCGGCCCGGGATCGGAGCGATGTAGGCGATCTCGGCGTCACCGCGCCAGGGCCCGACCCGAAGTCGGTCCGTGCCCCATTGCACCGTGTCGAGCCTGCCCATGCCAGTCCTGTTCGGGCGCGCGCCGGTTGCCGCGCCGTGCGATCGTGACCTCTCGGGCCGTGTCCGGCTCCGAGGATACGACCCTCATCACGAGGGGGGAGGGCAGTACCGTGTGGACGTGACCGTGCTCTTCACCACGCACCCCCAGTTTCTGGCGCATGACACTGGTCCGTTCCATCCCGAGCGCCCCGCTCGGCTGGAGGCGGTGGCGGCGGGGATTGCGGCCGCCGGGCTGACCGAGGCCCTCGTGGGATTCGAGCCTCGACCGGCGACGGCGAGCGAGATCGCGTTGGTGCACCCGGGCGGATTCCTGGAACGCCTAGAGACGTTCACGACATCCGGTGGGGGAAATCTGGACCCTGACACCGTGGCCGTACCCGCTTCGTACGAGGCGGCGCTGCTGGCGGCCGGAGCGGGGCTGGAGGCCGTGACTCGCTTGGATGCCGGCGAGGGCGACGTCGCATTTTGCGCGGTCCGCCCTCCTGGCCACCACGCCACTCCCACCCGATCCATGGGGTTCTGCCTGCTCAACAACGTCGCGGTGACCGCGAAGACGTTGGCGGCCCGTGGCGAACGAGTGCTGATCGTCGACTACGACGCCCATCACGGCAACGGCACCCAGGACGTGTTCTACGCCGATGGTGACGTCGTCTATGTCTCGTTCCACGAGTTCCCCCTCTACCCGGGCACGGGTGGGGTTCCGGAGATGGGTGATGGTGATGGGTACGGCGCCACCATCAACTTCCCGCTCCCTTCGGGAGCCACCGGCGACGTGTATCGCACGGCGATGGATCACGTGCTGGCACCCCTGGTCGACGACTGGAGGCCGACGTGGCTGCTGGTGTCGGCCGGCTTTGACGGCCATCGTCGGGATCCCATTACCGGCCTTGGCCTCACGGCAGGTGACTTTGCTGATTTCACCAGAACGCTCAGCGAGTATGTGCCCGCAGGACGCCAGGTGGTCTTCCTCGAGGGCGGCTATGACCTCGAGGGTCTCGCCTCGTCCGCTGGTGCCGCTTTGGCCACCATGTGCGGCGAGGACTACCGGCCCGAGGCCGCAACCAGTGGTGGTCCTGGGTTGCACGTTGTCGAGGCCGTCCAGATGCGCCGCCACGAGGCCGGCCTCGCGTAGATCGGGCATCGGCTTCGTCGGGTCGGCCGAGCACCGGTAGCGTTCCGGTCCGTGATTCCTGACCGCCTCCGTCCCATCCTCGCCGAGGTTCAGCCCCTGGCGGAGCGATTCGCGGCTGACGGTAAGCGGCTGTACCTCGTCGGTGGGGTCGTTCGCGACCTGCTCTTGGGCGATTCCCTCGGTGACGATGACGACATCGACTGCACCACAGATGCCCGCCCGGCTGACATCAAGCGCCTGGTCAACGGGTGGGCCGACGCGGTGTGGACTCAAGGTGAACGATTCGGCACCATCGGTTGTCGGCACAACGGTCGGGCGTTCGAGATCACCACGCATCGCGCTGAGGTGTATGCCCCCGACTCGCGCAAACCCGACGTGGCCTACAGCGATGCCATCGAGGTCGATCTGTCGCGCCGCGACTTCACGGTCAACGCCATGGCGTTGGCGGTGCCGAACCTCGAGCTCATTGATCCGTTCGGCGGCGCCGACGACTTGGCTGCCGGCGCCCTGCGGACACCGCTCAGCCCGACCGAGTCGTTCACGGACGACCCACTGCGCATGTTGCGAGCGGCCCGGTTCATCGCTGGGTATGGACTCAAGCCCGATGCCGACCTCGAGTCGGCCGTCGAGGAGTTGGGCGACCGCTTGGCCATTGTGTCGGCCGAGCGAATCCGCGGCGAACTCGACAAGTTGTTGGTCACCGACGACCCGTCGTCGGGTCTGTGGTTCCTGGTCGACACCGGGCTCGTTGAGCACTTCCTGCCCGAGTTACCGGCGATGCGTCTCGAGCAGGACCCGATCCACCGCCACAAGGATGTCTTGCACCACACCATCGCGGTGGTGGCCAAGACCCGCCCGGAGCGCCTGGTTCGTCTCGCCGCTCTGCTCCATGACGTGGGCAAGCCCCGCACCCGAGCGATCGGCGATGGTGGCGTGAGCTTTCATCATCATGAAGTCGTCGGCGCCCGGATGGCTCGCGACCGGATGCGGGCGCTGAAGTACTCGAACGAGGATGTCGAAGCGGTCAGCCGACTGGTGTATCTGCACCTTCGTTTTCACACCTACCAGATGGGTTGGACGGACAGTGCGGTCCGTCGCTTCGTGCGCGATGCGGGCCCGCTGCTGTCTGAACTCATCGAGCTGACCCGATGTGATTGCACGACCCGCAATGAACGCAAGGCGGCGATCCTCAGCCGACGCATGGACGAGCTCGAGGCGCGAATCGCGGAACTGGAGGCTAGCGAGGAGTTGCGGGCGATCCGTCCCGATCTCGACGGCGATCAGATCATGGCCCGCTTGAGCATCGGTCCCGGGCGTGATGTGGGCCGCGCCCTCGACTTCCTGCTCGAAGCCCGTCTCGAGGAAGGCCCCTTGGGCGAGGACGAGGCGTACCGCCGCCTCGACGCCTGGTGGACCCAACAACGGTAAGGCTGCGCAGGCGCCAGCCGGAGCAGCTAAAGGGACGGCACCCTCAAATTCCTTCTTTGGTGGCGCGTATCAGCAGGGTGGCGGGTGCCCAGCTCATCGCCTCTTGCCAGTAGGCACTCCGCTTTCCACTGGGTTCGGGCTCAAGGATCGTGTCCACCCGGAAGTTCGTGCGGGCCAGACTGGTGAACAGTTCCCCGACGGTCCGGGGGAGGTCGCTACCCCGGTCATGCTCCATGGCCCAGGGCCGAGCCGAGCGGCTAAAGTATGAGCGGGTCACGGTGGGCGGATCGCCGGAGTCAGGGTCGAACATGGCGTAGGCGGCGTGGGGCATAGAGAACACCAGGTGCCGTTCGGTGTGGAGCACGCGGTGCACCTGACGAAAGACCCGATCGAGGTCGTCGACGTTGGCCAACGCGTAGACGCTGAGCGCCAAGTCAAGGGAGTCGGCGCGCAGGAACGGCAGCTCGGCCAGGTCGGAATGGTGCAGCTCGATCTTGACCTCGGCGGCGTCGGCATTGGCCCGGGCCACCTCGATGTGATGCAGCGATGGATCTACGGAGATGACGCGGGCGCCCTGGCGGGCCATGGCGATCGCCTCCGCGCCCGAGCCACAGCCGAGTTGCAGGACACGTTGGCCGTCGAGGTTGCCGAGCAGGCGATACTGCGCCTCGGTGGGAATGTCGGGGCCGTAGGCCACCGAGTCGGTGGGCTGGCGGGCCTCGGAGGGGTAGGTGGCCGATATCGGCAACGTGATCGACGGTCCCGGCGCAGGAGCGGGAGCGAGGTTGCGGGTGGTGGGGTGGCCCGAGGTGATGTCCTCGTTGCCGGAGAAGCGGTCAGACATGACCCAAGTCTCTCGCGCTACGCCACCACCACGCGGGATGGACTAGGACCCGTTGGAGAAGTCCTCCACCATCTGGTGGGCGATGTCGTCGTGGTATTGCACCGGTGGGCTCTTCATGAAGTAGGCGGACGGGCCCAACAGCGGGCCGCCGATGCCGCGGTCCTTGGCAACCTTGCAGCACCGGAGGGCGTCGATGATGACGCCGGCCGAATTGGGCGAATCCCACACCTCGAGTTTCATCTCGATGTTGAGCGGGACATCGCCGAAGTTGCGGCCTTCGAGACGGATGTAGGCCCACTTGCGGTCGTCGAGCCAGGCCACATGGTCGGAAGGGCCGATGTGCACGTCGCGGGCGTCGATGCCGTTCTCGATCTGGCTGGTGACGGCTTGGGTCTTGGAGATCTTCTTCGACTCGAGCCGCTCGCGCTCGAGCATGTTCTTGAAGTCCATGTTGCCGCCGACGTTCAACTGGTAGGTGCGGTCGAGCACCATGCCTCGGTCCTCGAACAGACGGGCCAAGATGCGGTGGACGATGGTGGCGCCCACCTGGCTCTTGATGTCGTCGCCCACGATGGGGACACCGGCAGCCTCGAACTTGGCTGCCCATTCAGGGTCACTGGCGATGAACACGGGGATGGCGTTGACGAAGCCGACCCCGGCATCGATACAGGCCTGGGCGTAGTACTTCTGGGCCAGTTCCGAGCCCACCGGGAGGTAGGAGACCAGCACGTCAGCGTTGGAGTCGCGCAGGGCCTGAGTCACGTCGATGGCGGGGGCAGGCGACTCCTCACAGGTCTCGCGGTAGTACTTGCCGAAGCCGTCGAGGGTCGGGCCGCGCAAGACCGAGACGCCCACGTGGCCCACGTTGGCGAACTTGATTGTGTTGTTCTGCCCGGACCAGATGGCCTTGCCTACGTCGAGCCCGACCTTGTCGGCATCGACGTCGAACGCGGCCACGACTTCGATGTCGCGGATGTGGTACCCGCCCAACTCGACATGCATGAGGCCGGGGACCTCGTCGCCCGGCTCGGCGTTGCGGTAGTACTCGAGGCCCTGGACGAGTGAACTCGCGCAGTTGCCGACACCGGCGATGGCCAAACGGATCTTGCTCATGGGGTGGTACCTCCGGTGAGGTTGGATAGGGGTTCGCCCGGTTCGTCGACCCCGGCACTGGTGGTGGCGATGAGCTCGTCGATCCAGGTGAGGTCGTGGGCGAGGGATTGGGTGTCGTGCTCTCGCAGTGAGCGTCGGTAGGTGTCGGTGCGGCCATCGGTCACCCGTGACCGTTCGGCGAGGCGCCGAGCCAGTTCGGCCTTACGGCGGGCGAAGAGCGCCAGTCGTTCGTCGGTCGAGAGGGTTTGGCAGAACGCCACCTGCACGGTGAAGGTGCGGTCATCAGTGCGGTCGTCGAGCAGGAGCTCGCGGAGTCGTTGCCGGCCGATCTCGGTGATGCCGTACACCTTCTTGGTGCGGCGGCTCTTGGCCGGACGACCGAGCCGAGCCCGGAAGGCGGCGATCTCTCCGCTCAGGGCGCCGGTCATCGGGATGGTGTCGTCATCGACGGTGTTGGCTTCGACGGCCTTGACGGCGCCGGCCTTCTCGAGTCGGGCCAGGGCGGGGTACAGCGACCCGAACGAGACGCCCGAGCGCGAGCCCACGAGTTCGGCCAGACGCTTCTTCAGCTCGTAGCCGTGGAGGTCTTGTTCGTCGAGGAGGCCGAGGATGGCGAGATCGATCATGCGGTGGTCACTATATATCGAGGTGATATATCGATGCAACCTCTCCACTCGCGATAGTACGCGACAAGCAATCCCGCCCATCGGAGCGCTGGGGCTCCATCCTCACTAGCCTTACGGCGGTGACGTTCCGACCCGGAGCCATCCGGGGTGCCGATTCAGGCGCACCCGGGGAGATCGATTACCGCTTGGCGCGCCGGGCGCTCATCTCCGAGTTCAAAAAGGGCCGATTGGCCCAACACGAGGTCTGTGACGCCCATCCTGAGCTTCGTCGGGCGGCGCAGCAGTGCAGTGAGGCCACCTCCATGGTCTGCCCGATCTGCGAAGACGACCATGTTGTGCTTGTCTCATACGTGTTCGGGCCTCGACTCCCGGCCCATGGCCGTTGCATCACGTCGAAATCCGAGCTTCGGGCACTGGCCAAGCGGTCAGGTGAGTTCGCCTGCTATGTCGTCGAAGTTTGCCCCTCATGCTCCTGGAACCATCTCGCCCGTACCTTCTTGTTGAACCCCGCCCGCTCGGCCTGAGCGGTCGGTCCCGGGCGTGACCACCGAGCCTGCCCGTCGTGGCTTCCTCTGGCGTTGGCGGCGGGTGCTTTTCGCCGTCGGGCTACTGGGCCTCCTGGGTATCGCCGGGGTGGCCTATCTGCTGACGCAGGTCCCACTGCCGGACAAGGAGCCCCCGCTGTTGCAAACCACGTTCGTCTGTGCCGATGACGTGACGTCGGGGTGCGATGCCGACAACGCCATGGCCCAGCTGTCTGGCGGCGTCGATCGGGTCACCGTCACGCAGGCCCAGATCCCCCCAATTCTGGTCGACGCGGTGGTGAGCGCCGAAGATCGTGGATTCTTCAAGCATGGCGGTGTCGACCCCGTAGGCGTAGGCCGGGCATTGTGGGCTGACCTGCGCAGTTCCGGTGTGCAGCAGGGCGGCTCGACCATCACCCAGCAGTACGTGAAAAACACCTACCTGACCGACGAGCGGACCGTGACCCGCAAGGTCAAAGAGGCCGTCCTGGCGGTGAAGCTGGAGCGCGAGCTGTCCAAGGAGGAGATCCTCACCCGGTACCTCAACACCATCTATTTCGGCCGAGGCGCCTACGGCGTACAAGCGGCATCGAAGACGTACTTCGGCAAGAACGTCCAGGATCTCAACCTCGGCCAAGCGGCGTTCCTGGCCGGCCTGATTCGCTCGCCGGAAACCGCCGATCCCAATCGGGGAGCGTCGGATCCCTTGGCGGCTACCAGTCTTGACACGGCCACTCGGCGCCGGCTTTCGGTCCTCGATGCCATGGTCGAAGAGCGCTACATCACGCAGGAACAACACGACTATGTGGCCAAGTCGGGCTTTGACGACGTGCTCCCCCGCCAACAGACGACCGCGGGGCGACTGGCCCACCCCGAGCTGGGGACCGGCTACATCGTCGACTTCGTGCAGCGTGGACTCCGCGAATCGGGCCAGTTCACGGACGCGGAGCTGCAGGGCGGCGGGCTGCGCATCTATACGTCCATCAACTACGACCTTCAGCGCGACGCCATCGACGCGGTCACCGCAACGCTGAACCAGCCGAATGATCCGGCCGCGGCCGTCGTCGCGGTGGACACGCAAGGTCGAATCAAGACGATGGTGGGCGGGTTGGACTACGCCAAGTCGCAGGTGAACCTCGCCGTCGGCGCCGACGGTGGTGGTGGGGGCCGGCAGGCGGGCTCGACGTTCAAGGCCTTCGCCGTGACCGAAGCGCTCAAGCAGGGCATGGGCCTGGGCAAGATCTACAACTCGCCCGCCACCATCACCATCCCCGGGGCCGACGCGGGTAACGACTGGAAGCCGTCCAACGACGACAACCAGAGCTACGGCAACATCAACATGGTGACGGCCACCCAGGATTCGGTGAACACCTACTTCGCTCAATTGGTGGAGGACATCAACCCCCAGAACCTGGTGTCCACCGCCAATCGAATGGGGGTCGACAGCCCGCTCGCACCCAATGCCTCTTTGGTGCTCGGCACGAGTCCGGTGTCTCCCCTCGACATGGCAAGTGGATATTCCACCCTGATGGACAACGGGGAGCACGTCACCCCGACCATCGTCACCCGGGTGACCGACGCGGCCGGGCGAGTCCTCTACGAGGCCCCGACCAAGCGCACCCGGGTGGTATCGCAAGAGATCACTGATCAGGTCAGTTGGGCGCTCAGCCAGGTCATCTTGGGGGGCACGGGCACATCGGCCAACTTCGGCAAGCCGGCGGCGGGCAAGACCGGGACGACGGAAGACTTCAAGGACGCCTGGTTCGTCGGGTACACCTGCCAACTCACGACGGCGGTGTGGATGGGCTACCCGGGTGAGCCCGCTGCGCCCGGCCAAGCGGCCAAACCGGTGAAGGCCATGACCAGCGTGCATGGTCGCAAGGTGTTCGGGGCCACGTTCGCCGCGCCCATCTGGGGGAAGTTCATGGCCAAGGCCACCAAGGATCTGGACAGCTGCCCCTTCAATCGCCCCAAGAATGTGTCGGCGGGCGTGACGGCCGGGACCGGGGTCCCCGGCACCACGCCGCGAGCGACGACCACCTCGACCGCGGTCCCCGACTCGACGACGACGTCGACCACCGCCCCGGTGACCACCACGTCGACCACCGCTCCGCCCACCTCCATCTCGACGACCACGACGGCACCGCCCGGTCCGAAACCACCCTGATCTCTGTGCGGCTCCTGCGTCGCGGCCGGCTTCGCCGATCCGGGTGTCATGGCGCCCGCTGCTCCGGCTGGCGCCTGCGCATCCTGACGGCCGCTCTAGAGTCCTTGGTGTGAGTGGTCGGTGTGAGAGCTGTGGGCGTGACGACGAGGACCTCGTGTTGGTGCGGCGTCTGTACGTGACTCCAGAGGCATGGGACACCCCCGGCCGCGTGGAACAGGGAGACGAGGAACGCTGGTGCTTCGTGTGCCGGACCCACTACCCCCATCAGCAGCTCGGCTCTGACTGAGCGGCGACGAGGGAGCTGCACGTCAGGCTGCGCAGGCGCCAGCCGGAGCAGCGAGCAAGGCGGGACCGGGATCGGCGGAGCCGGCAGCGACGTAGGAGCTGCATGGCGGCTTGGAGCTGCACAGCTGGTAACTGCAAAGTAGGTAGCGCTGTGCCTATGCTTTGTTTACCGCCGGCAGCCATGGGGCGCTGGACGGAGTAAGGAGGCCCCGCAATGGGCAACAACGTCACCGCGCCATCGGTTCGTTCCGTCAAGGTTCGCTCCGGATCCGACCCGCTCGTGATGGTCACGGCCTATGACGCGCCCGGGGCGCGCATGGCTGACGAGGCCGGTGTCGACATGATCCTGGTGGGCGATTCCCTGGCCATGGTCGTGCTCGGCTACGACGACACGCTTCAGGTCACCATCGACGACATGGCTCACCACACCGCGGCCGTGGCCCGAGCCAAGCCGCGTGCGTTGATCGTGGGTGATCTTCCGTGGATGAGCTACCACGTCTCGACGGAGGACACGGTCCGCAATGCCGCCACATTGATTCGGGCGGGCGCACAGGCGGTGAAGCTCGAAGGGGGCCGCAAGCGGCTGCCGATGATCGAGGCGCTCATCGACGCCGAGATCCCAGTGATGGGTCACTTGGGGCTCACCCCGCAGTCGGTGCACGCCATGGGCGGCTTCAAGGTCCAGGGCCGAGAACAAGAAGCGGCGCTGCGTCTGGTGGCGGACGCCAAGGCGCTCGCTCACGCCGGATGCTTCGGGTTGGTGCTCGAGGGAGTCCCTGATCAAGTGGCCCGAATGGTGACTGACGCCGTCGACATCCCCACCATCGGGATTGGTGCGGGGCGCCATTGCGACGGCCAGGTGCTGGTGTTCCACGATGTGCTCGGCATCGAGGATCGGATCCTCCCGAAGTTCGTCCGCCGTTACGCATCGCTCAAGCAGGATGGCGTGACCGCCCTGGAGGCGTACGCCTCCGATGTTCGTTCCGGACGGTTCCCCGCTGACGAGGAGAGCTACCACCTGAGTGGCGAGGTCGCCGAGGCGCTGAGCGTGTACGGCGGCGGTTCCTGAGGTCGAGCACGACCCGCATCAGGGCGCACCGCCGGCGCGTTCAGGTGCTGGCCGTCGCCGCCGTCGCTTTGCTGGGTCTGCTTGCCGGTTGTGGGTCCTCCGCTGACCCCAGCAATCGCGCCGTGGCGCCCACCACGCTTCCCGCCGATGCCCCCACCCAATCCCTTGCGGGTTTCCAACGGATCATCGTGCGAGTGGTGGCCGCCGACGGCTCCGTCGTCCAGCACTGCATGTTGCTGGCCGACCGAGAGGCCCTGCGTCGCCAGGGTTTGATGGGCATTACCGACCCTGGGCTGGACGGCAACGACGGCATGCTGTTCGTGTTCGACGAGAATGGGACGGACGGGTTCTGGATGAAGGACACGGTATTGCCCCTGTCGATCGCTTTTGCCGACGCCCATGGGACGATCACGGAGACATCGGCTATGGATCCGTGCCCGCCCGAGACCCAGGACTGCCCCGTCTATCGGCCGACGGAGCCGTATCGCATGGCTGTCGAGGTGGCACAGGGGCGTCTGGGAGCCCTGGGGTTGGAACCGGGGGCGCGGATCGAGCGTGGTGACGGATCGGCCTGTGAGCGCGGCCAGGACTGAGCCCCTCCGAGGTTCGGACCTGTCGATTCCTGTCACACCTCCTCGCCATACTGAGCCGATGAGGGATCCAGCCTCGGCCTCCACTACGATGCGCCGGTCAACTGACACCCTGCCCCGATCGTCGGGGCCCCGGTTTGCCGGGTCCAGAGGGAGGTGATGCGCTCTATGCGAGCGTATGAACTCATGATCATC
>Ga0075021_10001147_pt1 | contig 13510 bp, 12 predicted proteins | sample ColStrG_CSR_2012_FD_72749 | JGI IMG/M metagenome (GOLD analysis project Ga0075021, IMG submission 72749) | Freshwater sediment microbial communities in response to fracking from Pennsylvania, USA - Cold Stream Run_MetaG_CSR_2012 | ecosystem: Environmental > Aquatic > Freshwater > Creek >...
GCCGACGAGAACGACACCGCCAACCCCGACGACGCCGTCGCCGTCACCGTCAACGGCGACTGCGCCAACGTGCGCGCCGGCAACGCCGCGAACGTGATGGTCTGACTCGCCTTCGTGACCGCGAAGCTCTGCGGGACCCCCACCGCCGGCAGGTACGCCGCGTTGCCCGCCTGGTCGGCCTGCACGGTGCACGTCCCCACCGCCACCAGCGTGATCGTCGCGCCGTTCGTACCACCCGACGTACACACCGCGGGCGTGGCCGACGAGAACGACACCGCCAACCCCGACGACGCCGTCGCCGTCACCGTCAACGGCGACTGCGCCAACGTGCGCGCCGGCAACGCCGCGAACGTGATGGTCTGCGCGGTCGGACCCGACAGGGTGTTGAACGTGGCGTCGGGGGAGGCGGTGGTGCCGACGCTGTTCGTGCTGAGCACGCGGAAGTGATACGTCGTGGCGAGCGCCAGGCCGCTCAGGTTCTGGGTGTGGGACAGCACGGTCGCGGGGTCGAGGGTGGTCGTCGACCCGTAGGCCGTCGTCGTGCCGTACTCCACCTGACTGCTCGACGGCTGGTCCGTGGTCCACGACACGGTGGCCGTCGACAGCCCGACGTTGGTCGCAGCCACGGCCGAGATCGACGGGGGCGCGGCGGAGATGCTCAACGGGCGGGTGATCTCGACGGCGGTCAGGTTCCACCGGTCGTTGATCGGGGCTGAGTCGGAGATGGTGGACAGGGTTTCGACCGGTCCACCCGGCGCGTTGAGGGCTTGGGCCCAGAACGTGTCGCCCGATCCGGTGTCGACCCACTGGTGCGCCAATGACTGACCCGAAACTGGCGTGCGAGTGACGGCACGATCCCAATCGTTGCCCACGCCATAAACGAGCGAACCGAAGCGGCTGGCGGTGAAGGTGGCACTGGGCGCGCCACTGATGGCGCTCGCGCTCGCCGTCGCCCCGATGCCGACGGCCCCCTGGAAGGCCACGACCGTGAGGGACTGGTCATAGGTGCCGTTGACCTGGCTGGCGGTCACCGTGACATTCGTCAGCACTGCGGGCGCGACGGCCTGCCACACCTCAGCAGTCCCGGGCTGGGCATTGGTGCGCCGCATCACCGTCCAACTCAGACCGGCACCGGTCACGGCGGCGGACTGTGGACCGGACCGGGGCCCGTCCGAGGCCACGAAGGCCACTAGGAGCTCACCGGGCGCGGCGGTGCTGAAGGGGGCGGTCGTCTGGGCCCCTCGACCGTCCTTGAACACGGTCTTGTCCACCACGATGGGCGGCGAGACGCCCGGGGTAGTGAACGTGGCATCCGCCGATGCTCCCGCATTGCCATAGGGGTCCGTGCCGTTGACCCGATAGTGATAGGTGGTGGAGGGCACCAACCCGGTCACGAGCAGGAAGTGCGTGGTGACCGGGGCCGGGTCCCGCGTGCTGGCACTTCCGTAGGCCACGGTGGTGCCGAACTCCACCTGGCCGTCGGCGGGCTCATCGGTTGTCCATCCGAAGGTGGCTTGGTCCGGCTGGAGGTCGGTGACACGAACGTTGGTGAACACCGGGGGGGTGACCCGGGGCGCGGCGGTGGTGAACGAGTGGCCCGTGCTTACGCCTTGGTTGCCGGAGGAGTCGGCACTGAGGAGGTCGCAGAAGTACGTCGTGCTGGGGGCCAGCCCGGTGATGGTCTGACCGTGCGTGGTGACCAACGCGGGGGCCAGCGCGGTGGATTGGCCGAGGGCGGGCGTCGGCCCGTAGTTGATCTGGGTCGTGGCCGGTTCATCGGTCGCCCAGCCCACGGTGGCCCGATCAGGGCCGACCGCAGTCGTGGAGAAGCCGGAGATGGCGGGCGCCGTGTGGTCGTTGCTGACAGCGGGCACCAACTCCACCGCGGACAGGTTCCATCGATCACCAACGGGATAGGAGTCAGCCACCGTGACCGGAGTGCCCGCCGCCGGGGTGGGGCCCGGGGGGGCCTGTATCCAGGTGGTGTCGAGACCGGACTCGTTGACCCATTGCTGCACCATGGTCTGGCCGTCGAGGGGAGTCCGGGGTATGTCATGGTCGGGGTCGTTCCCGACGGCCATGACCCACGAGCCGGGCACGGTTGTGGTGAGCCCCACCGAGGGCGCGCCACTCGCGCCGCTGGCCCCGGCAGACGCGCCGATCCCTTGGGCCCCTTGGACGGCCAACACGGTGAGCGTCTGGTCGAAGCCCCCGACCGCCATCGTTGAGGTCACCACGGCGTTGCTGAGTTGGGCCGGGGCCAGGGCCGTCCATACCTCGGCGGTGCCGGCCTGGCTGTTGGTCTGACGGCTCCTCGTCCAGGTGAGCCCACCACCCGAGACCGTCACCGACTGGGGGTTGCCGCCACCCTGCGCGGCGACGAGGGCCACCAGCAACTCGTTGGGGGCGGCCGTGGAGAACGCGGGAGTGGAGGCCGTGCCCGCGCCGGAGTCGGTCATGGACTTGTCGATGACGAACGCACCCTGCGACACCATCGAAGGAAGCGTCCTCACCGTGTCGCCCTGGATCTGCACCTTCAGGTCGGTGACGTTGTTGGACTTGTCGGACTCCAAGAAGTTGTTGTCCGGATCAACGACGCTGTGGAACCAGTAGACGCCGTCGGGAAGCCCGGTGATGTCGATGGCCTGGCCCGGATCGATTCGGTTGTAGAGGTCTCCCCAACCCGGGTCGATGCCGCGGACGGCCGTGGGGTCGGCGCAGGTGTAGCCCACATAGATCTTGCTGGACGGCGAGTGCGGAATGGTGGGGTCGAGTTGCACCGAGTCGCCGATGCAGAACCCGTTCTTCGGACTCAGCGCCACCGGCGAGCCGACCGATCCGTCGGGGTTCACGCCATAGAGACCGAAGCTGGCCAACGGGAAGTGAAAGTGACCGTGCAAGGCGTGGTAGACGAACTGGTCCTTGACCGGCGCCTGGCTCTCGAGCACGGCGTTGCCACCAGCGTCATAGGAATAGAGGCGCTGGGTCCCGGTGGCCGTGTTCGTGGCGGGGTCGTAACTGGGCAGGACGTCGAGGGGGCCCTGGCCGGCGTTGAACACGATGTGCTCGTAGTCGAACTCCTTGGTCCCCGCCGTGGGATGGCTGATGGCGAAGTCTCCCGACGGAATGACGGAGATCAGGTCGGGGTAGGCGATCGTGCCGGCCGCGGCCGCGGGCGATGGAATCGTCAACGACACCGGTGCCCACACCGCGGTGGCGACCACCGCGCTCAGCGCGGCGATGGAGATCGCGTAGCGACCATGGCGCAGATAGGACCGAAGGATGGACATGCACGCAGCCTTGAACCGAGGTCTCGCGAACGTAACACCGGGGTCAAAGGCCAACAACGGGCGCCTCAGAACTTCAGGAAGACTTCAGCCGAACCAGCCGGCTACGTCGGTGATGACGTCCGCGCTCCCCGAGAAGTTGAACACCGACACCTTGCCCGCATTCGAACCACCGGTGCCGAGTTTCACCGTCACCGCGTTGGGGATGGTGACGCCCGGGCTCCAGTTGAGGCTCGACGCCGTGGGCTGGGGGATCCCCGCCGGCCACACCGTCAGGTACGACGACCCCGTGGTGTTGGTCACCGTCGTGTTCAGCACGACCGAGTCGGCGTTGGGCGGCACCTCAGACAAGTTGCCTATGGCCACAGCCCGGGTGAGCGACGAACCCCACGGCGTCGAATAGACACCAACCTGGCTGTCGGGCCGCGAGTCAAGGACACGACCGGGGTCGACCGGGTGGAAGGCGTTCCCGGTCCCGGCCCGGTAGTAGCCGGCCACGTCGATGATCACGTTCACGTTGCCCGACAGGTTGAACACCGACACCTTGCCCGCGTTCAACCCACCGACGCCCAACTTCACCGTCACCGCGTTGGGGATGGTGAGGCCCGCCGTCCAGTTGAGGTTCGACGCGGTGGGCTTGCCCTCACCGGTTGGCCACAAGGTCAGGAACGACGAGTCGGTGGTGTCGGTCACGGTGACATTCAAGACGACGGCATCAGCGCCGACGGGCACGCCCGCGGCGGCGACGGGCACGTCACGGGACGTACCCGAGGTCCAAGGCGTGGCGAACGCGCCGACCTGGCTGCCTGGCCGAGAATCCACCAGCCGGGTGGGGGCCTGCGACGTGAAGCCGTCTCCAACCACAGCTTTGTAGAAGCCAGCCACGTCGATGATCACATTCACGTTGCCCGCCAAGTTGAACACCGACACCTTGCCCGCGTTCAAAACCCCGGTGCCCAACTTCACGGTCACCGCGTTGGGGATCGTGCGCCCAGGTGTCCAGTTGAGGCTGGACGCCGTCGGCTTGGCTTGCCCCGCCGGCCACAGCGTCAGGAACGACGAGCCGGTGGTGTCGGTCACGGTCACGTTCAACACCACGGCCACGGCGTCAGGCGGGATCGTCCCCACCCCACCGACGGCCACATCACGGATCGTTCCCCCCACCCACGGCGTGGCGAATGCCCCGACCTGGCTGGTGGGCCGCGAGTCGGCCACCCGCAACGGAGTCACCGCGTTGAACAACGTCGGCGTCGTCAGCGTGACCGGGCTCGACGCGTACGACGAAGGACCGTCACCGACCGCGTTGTGGGCGAACACGGTGAAGGTATAGGGAATGGCCGGAGCGAGCCCGGGAACGATGCACGTCAAGGGACCGGTGGACCAGATACAGGTCTGGCCACCGGGCGACGCCGTCACCGTGTAGGAAGTGATCGGTGAGCCTCCGTTGGAAACCGGTGCCGCCCACGACACCGTCACCGAAGTACTCCCGACGCCGCTCACGCTCACATTCGTGGGCGGGCCAGGGACGGTGGGCGCGGCACACGTGAGCAGGGACTGCAGCGTCCGGTTGGCGTCGATCATGCCGCTGCCGACGATGTCCGCCGAGTAGGCCATGGGTCGCGCCGACGAGCGCTGCGCGGCCAGGATCTCATCGGGCGTCCGGCACGGGAACTTCTGGCGGGCCAAGGCCCCCACCGCGGCGGCGTGGGGCGCGGCGGCCGACGTGCCGTAGAAGCGGTTCGGCGATCCCCCACCGAAGAAGCTGTTCTGCCCGCCATCGGTGGCGGCGAAGTCCACCGTCTTGGTCTGGCAGGGCGTGATGATCGCGCCCGGGCTTCCGGTGTAGGTCCTGGTCCCGTCGTTGTAGGAGCCCGCCGATGGGCCCCAGCACTTCTTCAGGGGCCCGTGGCTCGAGTACGACTCGGGGTCGAACGGTGCGGTCGAGTTGAACGGCACCGCGGCCACGGTGGCGGCGCGGGTAGCGCCGTTGTGGCCGAACACCGAGGGGCCCACGATGTCGTTGCCAGTGGTGACGTTGTATTGCACCGAGGTAACCGACGGTGCCCCGTTGGGGAAGAACGCCAGTTTGAAGCGGGGCGTTCCTGCGTCACCACCAGCGACGCGATACCGGGGGACCACCAGGCGCACCGCCAACGGCGAGCCAGTGGGGTTGTGGAACTGGAGGACCTCGCTCGGATCCTCCGTCGTCGTATTGATGGTCAGGCTGGCATTCAGAATGCTTCCGGTGGACGCATCGACCACATAGAGGTCGAGGTCGGTGGTGACGGCGCCCTGGGGTTGGCTATACGAGAGCGCGAAGGTGACGGTCTGGTTGCCGGCGATGGTCATGGTGTCGCCGTTGTCGGGCGAGCCGCCCTGATTGAAGTTGTGGCAGGTCAGGTTGGGATCGGCCTCGTCGGAGATGACGGCGGCCGGACACGGCGTCGGCCGATACGCACCCGACTCATAGGAGGTCGCCTCATGGCCGCCGATGCTCAGCGTGTTGTTGCCGGCGGAGGAGTAGTAGGTGGCACCGGCGGCCACCACATCGTCGACCGCCTTGGCGATGATGCCGTCTTGGAACATGGGCTCGTTGAAGTAGGAGATGTCGTCGACGATGACCGAGGCCCCGCCGGCCTGGAGGGCGCGAATCTGGTTGGCGAAGTCGACCACACCGTTGAAGGCGGAGGCGAAGGCCAAGGGTGACCCGGGGGCCAGGTCGTGCACGATCTGGGCCATAGCCCGACCCTCGTCGGCCCCGCCGCTGCCTTCGGCTTGGACCTGGACGGGCGTGGTGAAGCCACAGGTGTTGGCCGCCCCCGGCAGCTCGGCTCCGGCCACGTCGGTGGCGGCGCCGCCGAGGTTGTTGAACGAGTCCGACAAGATGCCGACCTTCACGCCGGCCCCGTTCACCGAGAAGTTGGTGCGGGCCTGATCGGCCCGAAGCTGGGCGTCACCCTCCGACACCAGGCCGGTGGGGCAGGGCGGCACCACATTGGTGACCGCTTGCGCCGCGGCCTGGGTGGCGACGGCCACCGATGAACCCGGCGAACCGACGATGGGCGTGAGCTCCTCGACCACCGATGCCACCCCGGGAACCGCCACCAACGCGGCCAGGTCCGCGGGGGCGATCACACCGTTGGCGGCCAAATCGGGTGCCGACAACGAGAGGTTGGCCAGCCCGGCGGCGCGCACGGCGTCGAGGGTGGCGGTGCTGGTGTCCGTGAAACGAATGCGGACCACGATGCGCCCGCCCGGGCGGTGCATCAGGCTGCCCGGACCGGTATCGGCCAGACCGACGGCGTGTGATTGCTCGGGCGCGGAGTAGGACTGAACCGCGGGCTGCGCCAGCGTGCGCAGGTGGGGAGAGAGCTTGCTCCCTCGGCCGACAACCGACGCGTTCGTCACCGGTTGGGAGCGGGCGGCCGAGGCCACGGCCATCGGCGTCACCACGGCGGTGAGCACCACTGCGGCCACGATCGCCGCGCTCAGCGGGCCCCTGCCGTTCCGCGTCTTCGAACCCATCGCCTGTCGCCTCCAGCCCGACGGCCACGAGCGGTCGGAAGCGACAAGCTACTGCACGCGCCGAACCGGCGATCAGCGAGCTATGGCAGGTCCGAGGAGTCCAGATAGCGGACCGACCACGGTGGTGATCACCTTGGAAACCGCATCGACGCGTGGAGCCCGAGAAGGGAATCGAACCCTTGACCTGCTCATTACGAGGTAGGTCGCTCTCAGCGCTGTGCCGTCCGCCGTGTGACCTGCGGGTCTACGGAATCAAGCGGAGCGCTGTGCGCCTGATTATCCGCTGAGCACAGAGGGAGCAGAGCCCTATGACCACCATCGACACTGACGGCGAGGCTATCGCCCTGATCGAGGAGCTTGCCGTTTTGCTGCGCGACGCCCAGACGACGCTGCGCGAGATCAACGAGCAGGCCCAAGAGATCGTCGCCGCGTTACCAAGCGGTGGCAGCGCACCAATGGGATCTCCGCTCGACATGGCGTTGCGGGCGGCGCAGTCGGCGGACATGGCCACCGACGAGGCCGGCGAGTTGCTGTTCCTCGCCCGGATCCGGTGCCAGGACACGATCGAGCCTCCGTCATGACCGCCCCCGAGACCGACATCACCCGCCTGGTCCTCCGCTACTGCTCGGAGAAAAGCAAGCTCGGCGAGTGGAACGCGCGCAGCCTGGTGGTGTACCGGTCCGCTCTGTTGGACTTCGCATCGACCACCAAGGTCCCGATCGATCGCGTCACCCGCCACCAGGTCATCCGCTTCCTCGAGCGCGAGGGCCTGTCGCCCGCATACCGGCGCGGTCGGTTGTCGCGGCTCCGGGGGTTCTGTCAGTGGTGCGTGATCAACAAGCACATGCGCTCCGATCCGACGCTTGGGGTCAAGCCCCCGAGACAGGCGGCCCTATTGCCGCGTGCGTTGTCTCGGGACGAGGCCCAGGCCGTAGTGAAGGCAGCGAGCGCGGATCTCCGCACCGAAGTCATCGTCCTGCTCATGCTGCAGCTGGGGCTGCGCCGCGTCGAGGTGTCCCGGGCCGAGGTCGGCGATATCGACTTCCGCAAGTCCACGATGCTGGTGCGGGGCAAGGGCGCCGATGGCGGGATCAGCGCGGCCTTGCCGCTGACCGATGAGGTACGAGAGGCCCTGCGCCTATACGTGTCGACCGAGGGACTCACGGCCGGCCCTCTCTTTCTTGATCGCCGCGGTACCGGCCGGGGGATCTCGGCGGCGCATGTCGGCATGCTGGTGGTCGAGGCGTTCCGCGAGGCGGGCGTGAAGAGCCACAACGGGGACGGCCGCTCCGCCCACGCGCTCCGCCACACATGTGCCCAAGATCTCTTCGATGCGGGGGTCGAGACCCGGGTCGTGCAGAAAGTCCTGCGGCACGCGTCGATCCGCAACACCGAGATCTACCTCCGGGGCGAGGTCGGTGGGCTGAGGGAGGCCATGGAGGGGCGCAGGTACTCGAGGGGCCAGCTCACCAGGCCGGAAGGGGCGGAGGGATGAGCCGCACTGGCCGGACGCGCACCGACCGGACCGGTATCGACCTGGGCGAAGTGTTCGCGGAGGTGCTGGGCGCCTACCTGCTCGACCTCGAGCGGAAGGGTCTGCGGCCGTCGTCGATCCTGAAGTACCGGTTCCAGCTCGTCGCGTTCGCGGAGTGGATCCACCCGGCCGAGATCGTGGGGGTGGATCGCGAGGTGATCGACAGGTTCCTCGACGGCCGCCAGCTTGTCCCGAAGACCCGGTATGCGTGGATCAGCGCGTTGCACATGTTCTTCGAGTGGGCCGTCATGAACGGGCGGGCCGTCGAGGATCCGACGCTGCGGATTCCGAGGCCACGATCGCCGCGGTTGGTCCCGCGCCCGATCCGCGACGAGGACCTGGCCGACGCGATGGTCGAAGCGCCGGCCGATGTGAAGGCGATGCTCGTCCTGGCCGCGTACCAGGGCCTGCGTTGCGGTGAGATCGCCACCCTGGACCGTGACGACCTCCTCGACCGCAACAACCCACCGGTGATGATCGTGGTCGACGGCAAGGGCGGCCACCAGCGTGTCCTGCCGCTGCACCCGGCCACGATGCCCGCTCTCCGTGTCGCGGGGCTCCCGCGGGCCGGTTGGGTGTTCACCCGGCCCAACTCGACCTACCGCCTTCACGGCTGGCAGGTCAGCCAGATAGTCGGCCGGTACCTGCACTCGATGGGGATCGACGCCTCGGCCCATCAGCTGCGTCACTGGTTCGGGACGAAGACCTATCAGGCGAGCCGGGATCTACGAGCGGTGCAGCACCTGATGGGCCACGCGTCTCCGACCACGACGGCCGGGTATGCGGCGTATTCGACGGAGGGCGCGCGGGCGGCGGTCGAGTCGCTCGAGGCGACACGCTGACCGGCCGGTACCGTCATTCGTTCGAGCCCCCGTTCCCCCGCCTCCGCACCGACGGGCGCGGACGCTCAGGTCTTGTCTACGAGACGATGGCGGAGATGGTGAGAGTCATCGCTGGTACGAGGCCAACGATTGCGAGGGTCGTTGGCCTCGCCCCGATCTTGCGCACGGTGACCTCCGAAGCATTCATCCCAACCACTGTCCAGATGATCACCCAGCCCCAGAGCGCGACTAGCCAGAAGCCGAGCTGGTCTGACGGCACAAACCCCACATGCATGCTTGGACTCCTGCTGGGTTTCGAGACGGCCGTAGGCCACTCAGTGAGATCCACCCACCCCGCTTACGCCTGCCTTCTTTATAGTCCTCCTGATCGGACGAGCTGCACCAATCTGGCGGGTCGCGTGTTTCCCCAGCGTGTGGAACCCGTTAGACCGCGTCCAATACGCTGACGGTCGTGGGGGCGAGCCACTTCGGCACTTCCCAGTCGCCTCCAGATCTAGGCTTCGAGCGTCGATATTCATCGCGTGGGACGGGCAACGAGATGATCGAGGTGGCGGGCACAGCGAATGAGGGTGTTGCGGCCGACGCTGACCGTCCGAAATCAAGCCCGTGGCGAGTCTTCGTGAGGCTGACACTGGTGGTGCTGCTGGGTGTCGCACTCATCTGGGCCGGGTCCCTGTGGTGGGCCACCCGCAGTGAGGCCCCGAGAATCGGATCCAGGCATCGTGTCAAGGTCGGCGTTCTGGAGGTTCACTCCGGTGATTGCTGGAACAACATCGGTCCAGTCCAGGTCGACAAGCACGGCTGGACGAGCGACGCCCACGCCCCCGACCAGTGGGGAGTAGGAGAGGTCCCCGGCTGGTTGGAGGTCACTGCGGCACCTGGCCCCGGTCCCACGGCCACCTTCACCGCTGACGTGGGCGGCACCGTGACATTCAACGGTGGCTTTGCCGGGCCGCCGATAATGATGAACTGCTTTGGCAGCCCGCAGACCTGAATCGCCGGGTCCGACGACCGACGCACTCCGCTCACTTCTCCCCAGCCCGCCCTCGCCGTCGATGCGGCGGAGAATGCCGGAAGTACGCCGCATCCGCGCTGCCTCTACCGGCGAGGTGGGGCGGGTGGGGATCGAGTTCCGCGTCTGAGGTCGCCGAATGCGCCACCATGATCACAAATGCGTGTGGTCCGCGTGAGTCATTTGGACCATCGGACTCAGGCTTCGAGCGTGGCGGTCGATATGCAGATGTGTACGAATGGGGCGTCATTTCGGCCTGCCATTGAACCTCAGAAGAAAGCAGCCTCATGAGCGACTCCATGACACCCCCGCCTCCGCCTCCGCCGTACACCGGCACGGAGGCCACCAAGAACAAGAACAAGTGGCTAATACCGCTGTTGGCGTGTGGCGGGCTGTTCCTGCTGCTCATCATCATCGGAGCGATCGCTGGCGGCGGAAAGAAGGACACGGCGGCCCCCGCAGCATCCTCCGCGGCGTCCACGACCGTTACAACGGCGGCCCCTTCCACGACCTCAGCGCCGACAACCACAGCGGCACCGACGACCACCACGACGGCGGCTCCGACCACGACTGCCGCACCCGCTCCTACAGCGCCCCCCGCCCCGCAGTTGACGGTCAGCCAGCAGAGTGCCATCCAATCCGCTCAGAGCTACCTGAGCATGGGTAACGGTTTCTCCCGCAAGGGCCTCATCCAGCAGCTTTCATCCACTGCCGGTGAGGGATTCCCGATCGCTGACGCCACGTTCGCCGTGGATTCATTGAACGTGGACTGGAACGCTCAGGCCGCTCTGTCGGCCGCGAGCTACATGAAGATGGGCGGGTTCTCCCACGCCAGTCTCGTCGAGCAGCTTTCCTCGGATGCGGGCGAAGGCTACACCAAGGCGCAGGCCGAGTTCGGCGTCAAGTCGGTGGGTCTCTGATCATCGCCTAGGAGCCGGAGACTCGGGTCAGCCCGGCCACGGAGCACAGAAGTCTCGCACCCGGTCGCGGGTCACTTCGATCACTACATGGGGTCTATGTTCGAGGATGTCGACGACGTTGGCCAGGTGCAGCTCGAGCACCTCGATCACGTCAGGCGCCTCGCAACGGAGGAGGACAGTTTGGTCGATCGTGCGGCGCTTGCGTTGGGCCGCCAGCTCTTGGTCCTGGGTAATCAACGCGGCACCGCGGGTCGCTGCGTAGACCGACTGGTCGTTGTCAGCGGCGAGTGCGTTGCCGGCCTGGTTCGCTGTCCACGCGGTGTGGCCCCAGCTCTCAAGCATCTTGCACAATCGGGCGTCGACGTCATGATCGAGATAGAAGCGCACGAGCCGAGCGTTCAGCCAGCGAGCAGCCCTCGAGCGAGGTCGACGTCCGCGGCAGTGAGGTGTGGAAACGCCTCGAGGATCTCCGCCTGACTGAGGCCCCGCCTGAGGTACTGCTGGACTGTGGCCACCGGTGTCCGGGTGCCGGCGAATACCGGCCGGGAGCCTTGGACCCCGCGGCGGCGCTCGACGCGACCCACCGACTCCTTGCCTCGCTCCTCGAGTCGGCTCCGCACCGTCGCTCGGATCAGGTCGATGTCGATGACATCGGTGATGACGGCCTGGTTGTGCCGTCGGCCACCTGTCCACGTGCCGTCGGAGTGTTGGGCGTACATGTGACCACCGTCGACTCCCCACCTGAGCTCGAGTAGGGGGCGGGCGATACCGTCATTCTCGTGGCGTGCGGTGACGAAGCGGATGTGACGGATGTCCTGGCCTCGATCCTCGAGCTCGCGGATCACGCACATCTCGACGAGCTGGTCGAAAGCGTAGAGACGGATCCGGGTGCCGGGGCCCAGCATCCGATCGACGGCGGGCAGCACCAAGCCTTCGTCATGCCACGACCGGAGGCGTCGGACAGAGATCGCAGCGATCGACGATGCGGTGGCAATCGGCACTCCCACTAGATCATCCACAACTTGCAGTGGCATGCGTCGCTCCGGTGTTCCGCCCGTTGGGGACAGGATAGACACGCCGAGGCGGGAGCGTTGGGTCACAGTCGCCATATCGGCTCAAGGTATTCCGGCCTGAAGCTCCGGCCTTGTCCCACCCGTCGCACTGGTCTTACTTCTGCCGCGGGGATAGACGGCGCCACGTCAAGAGGTCGCAGGCCCCGACCGGGTGACCCTCATCCCCGGTCGGGGCTCACCACGCCACCGGGGAGCCCCTGAGGAGAGCTCAACCCCGCGGTGGCGAGCATGGGTCAGCTGACTGGCGCGTCCGCGCCCACCGCCGACAGCCGCACCGGCCCCTCGTTGTCGGGCACGTCGAGGAATCGGGGAGCGCCGGCTACGCCGTCTCGAGTGAGCGTGTACTCCCACAACGTGCCAGGGGTTTGGGCGATGGCGTCGCTCGAGGTGCCCGAGTTGGGCCGTAGCCGGAGGGGCGTCAGATCGCCGTCGACGACCGCCTGGAGGTTGCCGGCGTCGTCGAACGCGACCTCGACCTCGATGCCGATCTCGATCGGCGTGCCGCCGTGGGTGTAGGCGACAGCTTGGCCGGGCCGGGACCGGACGAGCTTGACGGTGGCCGACACGGACTCGGCCAGGCCATGGTCGAGCTGGACCTGGTGAAGGATGACGGGGATGGCCATGGTCAGCCTCCGGTCTGAGCGGGTCGCGACGGGTTCGGCCCGATGCTCGGCATGTCGCCGGACGCGATGGCGCCGTCGGACCACTGCGCCGGGAACGCGTCCGGCCGCGGCGTGAACTGGCCGGTGGCCTGGTTGAAGTCGGAGATGCTGACACCGGCGAGCGAGCCGGGCCGGACCAACGCCACCGCGGGCAGGTTCAACTCGAGATCGGGGCCGCGCACGTCAAACTCAACTGCGGCCCCGCCCGGCGATTGGATGACCACGTCGGGCAGCTCAGGTTGGGCGGCTACGGGCGGGACTTCTGGCCACGGGGTTACGGGCGTGTCGGACATGGGGAGATTTCCTTTCGAGAGGACGAGTCAGAAAGACGGGATCATTGCGACGGGGGTCCCCTGGGGATCCCGATCCGGCCGGAAAGCCGGGATCATCTCGGGCTCCGCTGCCTGGACGACCTGGAGCGGCACCGGCGCGTGAACGAAGCCGCCGAGGTACCCGCAGACGACTCCCACCGGGACGACGATCGGGCCGAGCTCAACATCGTCGATGATGTAGGTCATGGCCGGACCGCCAACAGTGACCTGCTCCATAGTCACCGAGGTCCCGGGCTTCGGCCGCAAGACCTGGCCGCTCGCGACCAGTAGGCCGGTCACGGCGGACGGTTGAATAACGCGCATGAGGGGTTCTCCTTGGGGGG
>Ga0075021_10001148_pt1 | contig 13509 bp, 9 predicted proteins | sample ColStrG_CSR_2012_FD_72749 | JGI IMG/M metagenome (GOLD analysis project Ga0075021, IMG submission 72749) | Freshwater sediment microbial communities in response to fracking from Pennsylvania, USA - Cold Stream Run_MetaG_CSR_2012 | ecosystem: Environmental > Aquatic > Freshwater > Creek >...
GCGCGCGCGGCCAGCTCGGCCATCGCCAGCGCCGAGAGCGGCGTCTGCCCGGCGGGCTTGACGATGAAGGTGCAGCCGGCCGCGAGCGCAGGCGCGGCCTTGCGCGTGATCATCGCGGCAGGGAAGTTCCACGGCGTGATCGCGGCGACCACGCCGACCGGCTGGCGCAGCACCAGGATGCGCTTGTCGACCTGATGACCCGGGATGATCTCGCCGTACACGCGCCGCGCCTCCTCGGCGAACCACTCTATGTAGGCCGCGGCGTAGGCGATCTCGCCCATCGCTTCGGCGAGCGGCTTGCCCTGTTCGGCAGTCATCAGTGTCGCCAGATCCTTCTGGTTCGCCATCGTGAGTTCGAACCAGCGGCGCAGGATCTGCGCGCGCGCACCGGCGGTGCGCGCCGCCCAGGCGGGAAAGGCCGCGGCGGCCGCATCGATCGCCGCGCGCGTCGCCGCGCCATCCAGCTGCGGCACCGTGCCGATGAGTTCGCCGCTGGCGGGATTGTGCACTTCGCTGCTGCGGCCGCGCTCATCGCCCAACCATTTGCCATTGACGTAGCACTGGTTGCGCAGCAGGGAATGGTCAGTCAGTTGCATGAGCGATCAGCCTATGTGGGTCTTGAGGAAATCCTGGGTACGCTGCCAGGCCAGCGCAGCGCTGGGCTCGTGATACGCCGCGCGCGCGCCGCAATTGAAGCCGTGCCCGGCGGGATACAGATAATAAGTGCCCTGCGGAAAGGCCGCACGCACGGCCGCCACGCGTTCGAGCGGAATGCCGGCATCCTGCTCGCCGAAGTGCAGCAGCATCGGGCAGGCCGGCAGGCGATCCATCACTTCCCACAGGCGGCTGGCGTAGTAGCCGACCGCAGCGCTGACCGGCAACTGCCCGGCACTCACCCAGCTCAGTTGCCCGCCCCAGCAATAGCCGACGGTGGCTACCTTGCCGGCGTGTTTCACGACGTTGATCGCGGCGGAGATATCCAGCAGGCTCTTGGCGCGCTCGATCTGCAGCATGTAACCGCGCGCGAGCTCGACATCGCGCGGTTCGTAACCCAACTCGATGTTGCGGCCAATGCGATCGAACAGCGCCGGCGCAATGCTGAGAAAACCCGCTGCGGCATACTGCTCGACCACGCCGCGGATGTGTTCGTTGACGCCGAAGATTTCCTGCAGCACCACGATCGCGCCTCGCGGCGTGCCCTGGGCGGGTGCGAGGTAGGCAGAGAATTCGTGCCCATCGCGCGCCATCAGCGTTTCCCAGCGGGCCATCGCTTCAGGCTCCGAGCCAGGCGTCGGCCTCGATCTCCACCAGGATCTCGGGCGAGATCAGCCGGCTGACCTCGACCATCGCCGTGGCCGGGCGGATGTTGCCGAACACCGCGCCGTGCGCGCGGCCGATCTGTTCCCAGTCGGCGATGTTCACCACGTAGATGCGCGTGCGCACCACCTGTTCAAGCGTGGCGCCGGCCTTCGTGAGCGCCGCGCCGATGTTCGCCAGCACCTGGCGCGTCTGCGCGGCCGGATCATTGATGCCGACGATCTTGCCGTCGGCGCCAGTCGCGGTAGTACCCGAGACATGCACGTAGTCGCCGACCCGCACCGCACGCGAGTAGCCGACGATCGGCTCCCAGCTCGCGCCGGAAGAAAAATTCTGGCGCGGCATCAGCTGCGCTCGACGATCGCGGTGACGCCCATGCCGCCAGCGGTGCACACCGAGATGAGTCCGCGGCGCGCTTGCGCATCGTTGGCGAGAATCTTCGCCAACGCGCCGAGGATGCGCGCGCCGGTGGCGCCGAACGGATGACCCAGCGCCACGCTGCCGCCCTTCACATTGATCTTCGAGGGCGTCACCGAACCCAGTGCCGCGCTGCGACCCAGGCGATCGCGGCAGAAGTCGGGCGATTCCCAGGCTTTCAGCGTGCACAGCATCTGCGCGGCGAAGGCTTCATGCAGTTCGTAGTAATCGAATTCCTGCAGCGCCAGGCCGACATCGGCGAGCATGGCCGAGGCGGCGTAGGCCGGTGCTATCAGCAGGCCTTCATGGCCCGTGGCGAAATCGACCGCCCAGGTCTTGCCGGCGCGCAGGTAAGCCATGATCGGCAGGTTGTGCGCGCGCGCCCAGTCCTCGGAAGCGAGCAATACCGCCGCCGCGCCATCGGTGAGCGGCGTGCTGTTGCCGGCCGTGAGCGTACCCGAGCCGCTGGTATCGAACACCGGGCGGAGTGTGCCAAGTTTCTCCACCGTGGCTTCGGCACGCACGTTGTTGTCACGCGCGAGGCCCACGTGCGGTGTCACCAGGTCGTCGTAAAAGCCTTCCTTCCAGGCCGCCGCTGCCTTGATATGGCTCTCGTAGGCGACCCGATCCTGCTCGGCGCGGCTGATCTTCCAGGTCTTGACCATCAGCTCGCAGGCCTGGCCCATCGACAGCCCGGTGCGCGGCTCGATCACGCCGGGCAGCACCGGCTTCAGATCGCGCGGGCGCAGCCTGAACCACGGCGCCAGCCGCGCGCCGAAGCTGCGGCCGCGATAACTCTGCAGCAACAGCTGGCGGAACGAATTGGGGAACACCACCGGCGGATCGCTGACCGTATCCACGCCACAGGCAATGCCGGAATCGATCTGGCCGAGCGCGATCTTGTTGCCGATGAGGATCGCCGCCTCGAGGCTGGTGCCACAGGCGCGCTGGATATCGAGCCCCGGCGTCTGCGGGTCGAGCCCCGTGGAAAGGAGTGATTCGCGCACCAGGTTGAAATCCTTGCTGTGCTTGATCACGGCGCCGCCGATCACATCGCCCAGGCGCTGGCCCTGCAGGCGGTAGCGCTCGACCAGGCCGCGCAGCGCGGCGGTCAGCAGGTCCTGGTTGGTCTGGCTGGCATAGGCGCCATGCGAGCGCGCGAAGGGAATACGGCTGCTGGCGACGATGGCGACGCGTCGCGGAGTAGTTCCGACCAGCATAGGGGCCTCCCAATCAGCGTTATGAGGACATGCCGCAGCGCGCGGCCGCAGCCCCGTAGGATGCCACCTTGCCGGCCATTGTGCACGATGCCCGCGCCGGGCAAGATGCCAAATTCTTATGTCCCGGCGAGGAGTTGGATGGTGCGTGCGGCGATCGACCGCGTATTCGAGCGTCGGCTGGCCGCCCTGGTCAACAGCCGCGCGGGCGGCGTGCTGGCCGGCGGCAAGCGCGGGCTCGAACGCGAGACGCTGCGGGTCACGCCGCGCGGGCGCGTCTCGGCGCACGGCCATCCGCAGGCGCTCGGCGCCACGCTGACCCATCCGCACATCACCACCGACTACTCCGAGTCGCTGCTCGAGCTGGTCACGCCCACCTTCACCGACAATGCGGCGCTGCTGCAATACCTCAGCGACCTGCATCACTTCGTGTACCGGCACCTGGACGATGAACTGCTGTGGGCAGCCTCGATGCCCGGCGAGATCGCGGGCGAGCACGAGATTCCGATCGCGCGCTATGGACGCTCGCACCGCGGCAAATTCAAGGAGGTCTACCGGCGCGGCCTGCAGACCCGCTATGGCGGGCTGATGCAGGCGATCGCCGGCGCGCATTTCAATTTTTCGTTTCCGCAGCAGTTCTGGCCGTTGTGGGCCGAGGTGTGCGAAGCGCGCCAGGTCGATGCGGCCTTCATGTCGCGCGCCTACTTCGACCTGCTGCGCAATTTCCGCCGCCACGGCTGGCTGGTGCTGTACCTGTTCGGCAATTCGCCTGCCTTGTGCCGCAGCTTCATGCAGGAGCGGAGCGATCCCGAGTTGCAGCCGCTCGATGCCTCCACACTGCATCTGCCCTACGCCACTTCGCTGCGCATGAGCGATCTGGGCTATCGCAACCGCAACCAGGCGGGTTTCGAGGTTTCACTCAACGCACTCGAGGAATACCTGCGTGACCTGCGACGCGCCACGCACACCCTGCATCCGCCGTTCGCGGCGCTGGGCGTGCTCGTCGATGGCGAGTACCGGCAGCTCAATGCCAACGTGCTGCAGATCGACAATGAGTTCTACAGCAGCATCCGGCCCAAGCGCGTGCCGGGTGCGGGTGAGTCGCAGAGCACGGCGCTGGCGCGCGGTGGCGTGGAGTATGTCGAAGTGCGCTCGCTCGACCTGTGCGCCTTCGAGCCGGTCGGCGCCTGCGCCGATCAGCTGCACTTCGTCGAGGCCCTGCTGGCGCAGTGCCTGCTGCGCGAGAGCGCGCCGGTGGGCTCCACCGAGCTCGCGGAGCTCGAACAGAACCAGCTGCAGGTGGCGCGTCGCGGACGCACCCCGGGCCTGATGCTCCAGCGTGATGGTCGTGCCGTTTCGCTGCAGGATTGGGCCGCGGAGCTGCTCGATGGGATGCAGGGCGTGTGCGAACTGCTCGATCGCGGCGACAGTGCGCGCCGCTACCAGGGTGCGCTGGCACGGCAACAGGCCAAGCTGGCCGAGCCCGAGTTGACGCCCGCGGCGCGCTTGCTGCGTGAGGTGAAACTCGCTGGCGGCAACTTTGCAGCCTGGACCTGCGCCATTTCGGCGCAGCATCGCACCAGATTGCAATCCGGCGCGGGCCACGCACCGGCGCTGCAGCAGCAGTTTGCCGCGGAAGCCGCTGAATCGCTGATCGAGCAGGCGGTGATCGAGCGCGCCGATCGCGGCAGCTTCGAGGATTACCTGCGCCGTACGCTGGGCCCGGATGTTGCATGATATGAGGCCATGATCAAGCCGCCGTTCCGCCGCATCCTGATCGCCAATCGCGGCGAAATCACCATCCGCGTCATGCGCGCCGCCAGCGAACTGGGCATCGCCACGGTGGCCATCTATTCGCGCGAAGACCGCTTCTCGTTGCACCGGACCAAGGCCGATGAGTCGTACCTGGTGGGCGAGGGGCAGGGCGCCCTGCAGGCGTATCTGGGCATCGATGAGATCATTGCGGTCGCGCTGCGGGCGAAGGCTGATGCGATTCACCCGGGTTACGGCTTCCTCTCCGAGAGTCCGGAGTTCGCCGAACGCTGCGCGGCCGCTGGACTGGTGTTCATCGGGCCCACGCCCGCGACCATGCGCACGCTCGGCAACAAGGTCGCGGCCCGCAATCTCGCCCAGGCCGCCGGCGTACCGGTGATGCCGGCGACACCGCCGCTCCCGGCCGATAGCAGTCGCTGCGCGCAGCTGGCCGCCGAAGTCGGCTACCCCGTGATGCTCAAGGCGAGCTGGGGTGGCGGTGGTCGCGGCATGCGCGTGATCGAGAACGAGGCGCAGCTCGCGGAGCTGTTGCCGCTGGCGCGCCGCGAAGCGCAGACGGCGTTCGGCAACGATGAGGTGTACCTGGAAAAGCTGGTGCGCCGCGCACGCCACATCGAAGTGCAGCTGCTCGGCGATACGCACGGCAACCTGGTGCATCTGTACGAGCGCGATTGCACGGTGCAACGGCGCAACCAGAAAGTGGTCGAGCGTGCACCCGCAGCTTTCCTCAGCGACGCGCAGCGCAACCAGCTGTGCGCCGCGGCGCTGAAGATCGGCCACGCGGCCAGCTACTGCAACGCCGGCACCGTGGAATTCCTGCAGGATGCCGACAGCGGGCAGTTCTATTTCATCGAGGTGAACCCGCGCATCCAGGTGGAGCACACCGTCACCGAGATGGTGACCGGCATCGATCTGGTCAAGGCGCAGATCCGCATCGCCGCTGGCGCGCGCATCGGCAGTGCCGACAGCGGTGTGCCGGCGCAGGCCGACATCCACCTGGGCGCGCATGCACTGCAATGCCGCGTGACCACTGAAGATCCCGAGAACAACTTCGTGCCTGACTACGGGCGCCTCACGGCTTATCGCAGTCCCGCCGGCTTCGGTGTGCGGCTCGACGCCGGCACCGCCTATGCGGGCGCCGTGATCACGCGCTCCTATGATTCGCTGCTGGTGAAGGTCACCACCTGGGCGCCGACACCCGAGGAAGCCGTGGCGCGCATGCACCGCGCGCTCTGGGAATTCCGCATCCGCGGCGTGGTCACGAACCTGCGCTTCCTCGACCAGGTGATCACCCATCCGCGCTTCATCAATGCCGAGTACACCACGCGCTTCATCGATGAGACGCCGGAGCTGTTCCTCGCCCCCGCACGCCGCGATCGCGCCACGCGCATCCTGAACTTCCTGGCCGAGACCATCGTCAACGGCAATCCTGAAGTGCGCGGCCGTCCGGCGCCAGTGCGCGTGGTCACGCCACGCTTGCCACCGCCGGCCCTGACTGCGCCGCCCGCTGGCAGCAGGCAGCTGCTCGAGGAGCTGGGGCCTGAACGCTTTGCGCAGTGGATGCTGAAGCAGGAGCGCGTGCTGGTCACCGACACCACGATGCGCGATGCCCACCAGTCGCTGCTGGCCACGCGCCTGCGCGGCTACGACATGCTGCGCATCGCGCCTTACTACGCGCAGCTGCTGCCGCAGATGTTCTCGCTCGAGTGCTGGGGCGGCGCCACTTTCGATGTGGCGATGCGCTTCCTGCGTGAAGATCCGTGGGAGCGCCTCGAGCGCCTGCGCGCCGCGGTGCCCAACGTGCTGCTGCAGATGCTGCTGCGCTCGGCGAATGCGGTCGGCTACACCAACTACCCCGACAACACGGTGCGCTATTTCGTGCAGCAGGCCGCGGCCGGCGGCATCGACCTGTTCCGCATCTTCGATTCGCTCAACTGGGTCGGGAACATGCGCGTGGCCATCGACGCGGTGCTCGCCACCGGCAAACTGTGCGAAGCCTCGATGTGCTACACCGGCAACTTGAGCGATCCGCACGAGCGCAAATACACGCTCGACTACTACCTCGGCATGGCGCGCGAGTTGCAGGCCGCCGGTACGCACATCCTCGGCGTCAAGGACATGGCCGGGCTGTGCCAGCCGCAGGCCGCCTTCACGCTGGTCAAGGCACTCAAGGACGAGATCGGATTGCCGGTGCACTTCCACACCCACGATACCAGCGGCATCGGTGCCGCCAGCGTGTTCGCCGCGGTGGCCGCCGGTGCCGATGCGGTCGACGCGGCGATGGATGCGATGAGCGGCCTGACTTCGCAACCCAACCTGGGTTCGATCGCCAGCGCGCTGCGCTTCGGCGCGCGCGATCCGCAGTTCGAGCCGCAGTCGCTGCGGCTCATCTCGCACTACTGGGAACAGGTGCGCGCCTACTACGCCGCCTTCGAGAGCGACATCCGCTCCGGCACCTCCGATGTCTACGTACACGGCATGCCCGGCGGCCAGTACACGAACCTGCGCGAGCAGGCGCGCTCGCTCGGCATCGACGATACCCGCTGGCCCGAAGTGGCGCAGGCCTATGCCGAGGTCAACGACATGTTTGGCGACATCGTGAAGGTGACGCCAACTTCAAAAGTGGTCGGCGACCTGGCGATCTACATGGTCAGCAGTGGCCTGACGCGCGAGCGCGTGCTGGATCCAGATTCCGAGATCGCCTTTCCATCCTCAGTGGAACAGTTCTTCCACGGTGACCTCGGCCTGCCTTACCAGGGCTTTCCGCCAGCGCTGCAGGCCAAGGTGCTCAAGGGCCGCGCGCCGCTGACGCGCCGGCCCGGTGAGTCGCTGCCCGCGGCTGACCTGGCGGCGCTGCGCGCGAGTGCGGGCAAGGAGCTGGGCCATGAGCTCAGCGAGCGGCAGTTCGCCTCGTACCTGATGTATCCCAAGGTCTATGGCGAGTACGCCGCCGAACGCATGCGCTATGGCGATGTCGCGACCTTGCCGACCATGGCGTATTTCTATGGCCTCGAGCCCGGCCAGGAGATCAGCGTCGAGCTGGAGGCTGGCAAGACACTGATCGTGCGCTACGTGACGCGCAGCGAGCCGCACGAGGATGGTTCGCGCACGGTGTTCTTCGAGCTCAATGGCCAGCCGCGTTCAGTGCGCGTGATCGATCGCGCGCTGATTCCCCAGCGGCCACCGCAACGCAAGATCGAGGCCGGCAATCCGCGCCACATCGGCGCGCCGATGCCCGGCACGGTCGCGACCGTGGGCGTGAGCGTCGGGCAGAAGATCCAGCGCGGCGAAGTCGTGCTGACGCTCGAGGCGATGAAGATGCAGACCGCGGTGCGCGCCGAGATCGACGGCACGGTCAGCGAGGTGCTGGTGCGTCCCTCCAGCCAGGTGGACGCCAAGGATCTGCTGGTGGTGCTGCGCGAGGGCTGAGACCCGCCGCGCGGCCGCGCAGCTCAGCGATCGTAGCGCAGTGACAGTTGCAGCTGGCGTTCGCGCTGGGACGTATCGATACCCAGGAAATTGCGCATCGGGGTCGTGCTGGTGACCGTGAGGCCTTCGAGCGCCAGGTTCCAGTGTTCACTGAGGCTGCGCTGCACGGCCAGCGTCAAGGCATGACCGTCATCGCCGAACCAGAAGCCGATGCCGGTCGCCACGCTGCAGAAGTTGCAGCTGGTCTGCTGCAGGTCGAATTCATCGACGCGTACGCTGTAGCGCCAGCGCTGCTGCAGCCAGCTCGCCAGCAGGAAGCGGCTCTGGTAGCTCCAGGCGTTGATGGGCGCCGTGGTATCGAAGTAGGTGCGGCCGTGCAACCACTGGCCGATCACTGTCAGCTGCTCGCTTGGCGTCCAGCGCGCGCCCAGGGAGTCAAAGTAGGTGTCCCAGGTGTAGTCCTGGATCCGGTCGGAACCGTCGGCCAGGTTGGCGCGGTTGTTGTAGTGCAGGCCGCGCAGCTCGAGCAGCCCGCGGTAACGCAGGCTGGCGCCCAGGGTGTAGCCGGCGCGCTTGTCCAGGTCGTCGTAGAACAGCGTGCGCGAACCGAGCGGCCCGCCGACATTCGCGAAACGGCCGAACAGCGTGCTCTGCCGGTCATTCAGTCCCCAGCCCCGGGTTGCGATGACCGTGCCGGCGGTGTCGTTCCAGCCGAAGGCTGCAGCGCTGGTGCTGAACTCGAATCCATGGCCGTGTGCGAGGCCGAGCCAGTCCAGGCTGTATTCGGCGCCGATCGTGCGCAGCTCCTCGCCTACCCAGGTGTTGATCGCGGAGTAGGACAGCGTGTACGGCGAGCGCCAGCCACGCATGCGATTCTCGAGCGAGATCTCCGGGTAGAACGCGCCGAGCTTCAGTCGCGAGCGCCAGGCGGAGGAGGGAATCGGCCGCCACTCCAGGTACAGCTCGGTCAGGTCGATGGGGTTCACGTCGTGGTCGCCGTAGCCCACGGCCTCGAGCGTAAAGTGCAGCGTCGGGCTCAGATCGCCTCGATAGCCCAGGCGCAGATAACCCAGTCGCAGCCCGTCTTGTCCAGAGTCGTAGCGCGGCTTGCCGAGCGCGCCCTCGAGGCGCGTGTCCGTGGCATTGCTGCTGACGGCGCGCAGATCGACGCTCAGATCGAGTTCACCGGCGCGCGTGAGCGCGGGGACGAGCGCGAGCAGGCCCAGACCCAGCGCCAGCGGCAGCGCCGCGCCGTTCAGTAGTCGGCCCATTTTCCGTCCGCTCCGTGGTTGTGCGTCGGCGCGCGCAATGGGCGCGAGAGCCTGAAGCTGGCCGTGCCCGACTGGTTGTCGGCGATGCTGATGCGCTGTTCGAGCTGCGCACCGGTTTCATTCAGCAGCGCGTGCCAGATGTGCACGGTGTAGTCACCGGGCGGCAGCTCATGCAGTTGCAGCCGCCCGTCGGCGGCGGTGCGGGCGAACCACGGCGAGTCGGTGACCCAGATATAGCCGAGCATGTTGTCGTGGATGTTACAGCCGAGCGTGACCAGGCCCGGCTTGTCGAACACGATCGGCGCGTGCGCGCGACCGGCATAGAGCGCCAGCTCGAATTTCTTCGCGGGTGAAAATGAATAGACCTGGTGCCGCACCTGGTCACTGTTCGGGAAGTCGACTGCGGTGCCGGTCATCACCACCAGCACGTCAGGCACGAACATCAGGTTGTGCTGATCCATCACTGCCACGGCTTTCTGCGCGCTGTGGGTACGGGCAACAGGCTGCAAAGGTTCAGCGATGACCACCGCACCTGCAATCGGCTCGCCGGCTGCGCCGCTGATCGACACGGCAAGCGTACCGCCGGCTGCTGCAGTGCGCGGCAGGGCCAGAACCGTGCAGGCGGTCACACAAGCCAGCAGCGCTGCACACCTATTATTCATAAGCGGGTGGATTAGAGCGCTTAACCGTGGGCAGCTTCAAGAACCGACTACTCATTCTGATCGTTTCCCTGATGGCGCTGGCGCAGGGTGTGACGATCGTGCTCGCGCTCGGCTCGATACGCTCGGCCGTGCGCAGCGATTCGGCGCGCCAGCTCACCGCCACGCGCGCGATGCTCGATCGCACGCTCGCCGAGCGCACGCGCCTGCTGAAATCCGCCGCTGACGTACTGGTGCGCGACTACGGCTTCAAGGAAGCGGTCGCGACTTCCGATCAACCCACCATGCAGTCGGCGCTCGCCAATCATGCGCGCCGCGTGTCGGCCGACCTGGCCGTGCTCTATGCGCTCGATGGCAAGGTGATGAGTGCCAGCACGCCGGCACTGGCCGAACAGGCCAGTCGCAATCTGCGCCTGCCCGATGGCGACAAGGACGCCGCGCCCTTCGCCATCGTCGGCGGTCGCCCTTACCAGATCGTGATCGCGCCACTCAGTGCGCCGCAGCCCATCGCCTGGGTGGCTCTCGGCTTTGCGCTCGATGAGCCGCTGGCGGAGCAGCTCGCGGCGCTGGCCGGGAACGATGTCAGTTTCGTGTTCCACGAACCGGCCCACGGCAACAGCATCATCTCCTCGCTGGAGCCGGCGCGTGCCGCGGCACTGGCACGCGCCACGCCGCAGAGCACCGCGCGCGGCGTGCCGATGCTCACGACCCTCGAGGGTGCGCAGTACCTCACGCTCAGCGCACCGCTGTGGGCGCAGAGCGGTTCATTGCAGCTGATTGCGCAGCAGTCGCAGGACGCGGCGATGGCGCCGTTCCGGCAGATGCGCTTCGCCCTGTTGCTGATCGGCGGTGTCGCATTGCTCGGCGCCATCGTGGTGGCCTTGCTGGCCAGCAGGAGTGCCGTGCGGCCGCTGGGCATGCTGGTGAATGCCGCCCGACAGATTGAACGTGGCTACTACTGCGACGACATCAGCGTACCGGGCGGCACCGAATTCCAGCGTCTCGCCGGCACCTTCAATACCATGCAGGCCGGTATCCGCGAGCGCGAGGCGCACATCGTGCATCAGTCGACGCACGATGCGCTGACCGCGCTCCCCAATCGGATAGGCCTGCTCGAGCGCCTCGCGGCACAGGCACCGGCGGAACCCTGCAGCGTCGTGATGCTGGACGTGCGCCGCTTCCGCGACGTCAACGCTTCGGTCGGTCACCAGCTCGGCGACCAGTTGCTCAGGATGCTGGCCACGCGCCTGCAGCAACTCGCCGGTGCACAATTGCCCTGCGCCCGCGTCGGTGCCGACCAGTTCGTGGTGCTGTGTGCCTTGCACGACAGTGAACTGCTGCACCGGGTGCTGGTGTTGAGCGACGAGCTGCGCGCCGGCGTGCAGCTCGATGCCTTGCGATTGAGCATCGACATCCGCGCCGGCATCAGCGAGTGGCGCGCACCGCGCGTCGGCATCGACGATCTGCTGCGCCAGGCCGACGTCGCGCTGCTGCAGGCCAAGGAGCAAGGCACCGTCGCGGTGGTGTACCAGCCCAGCCATGATGCCGATCACCAGCGGCGCATCCTGCTGGTTTCCGAGTTGCGCCAGGCGCTGGCCAACAACAGCCTGGCGCTGCATTACCAGCCGCTGGTGAACATGACCGATCGCGCCGTGGTCGGCTTCGAGGCGCTGCTGCGCTGGGCGCACCCCACGCTCGGCAACATCTCGCCCGCCGAGTTCATTCCGCTGGCCGAGCGCGCCTCGGTGTTGCCGGATCTCTCGCACTGGGTGCTGCGCACCGCCATCGCGCAGCTCGGCCAGTGGCAACGATCGGGCATCGATGCCGAGATCGCCGTGAATCTCTCCGCCGCGGACTTCGCCGATGGCGAACTGCCGGCGCGCGTGCTGGCGCTGCTGCGCGAACATTCGGCGCCGGCCACGCGCCTGCTGCTCGAAGTCACCGAGAGCACCATCATGCTCGAACCGCAACTGGCCGCGCAGGTGATGCAGCAGTTGCGCACCGCCGGGGTCCGCTTCGCGATCGACGACTTCGGTACCGGGCACTCGAGCCTGGCGCAGTTGAACGCGCTGCCGGTCGACGAGCTGAAGATCGATCGCGCCTTCGTGATGAACATCGAGCGTTCGAACAGCAACGTGGCGATCGTGCGTACCACCATCGAACTCGGCCACAGCCTCGGCCTGAAGGTGGTCGCCGAAGGCATCGAGACGCCCGAGGTCTGGGCCACGCTGCTGCGCCTGGGATGCGACATGGCGCAGGGTTACTTCATCAGCCGGCCGATGCCCGCCGATGCCGTACCCGGTTGGGTGCGCGGCCAGGGCCAGCAACTGGCGCGCACACTCTCGAGCGCGGAGCAGGCCGGCATCATTTCGAGCCTGCGCGGCCGCGCAGGCTGATTCGCCCACAGCACCCGGGTCCGCAGTACCCGTGCCCGCACCACCGGCGGGCAGCAGGCATTCCCGGGCGCGCCAATTTGGTGCCGCGCCGCTCAGGCATCCGCGCGTTCACGCTTTTCCGGCCGCTGGCACGCGCCGCACTCCGTGGCACGAAAGGTGCATTTCCAGTCTGCCGGAAGGCCGACCCCACATGGAACGGAGGCGGGAGTGCTCGCATGAAACTGGTTACTGCAATCATCAAACCCTTCAAACTTGACGACGTGCGCGCCGCGCTGTCCGAGATCGGTGTCTCGGGCATGACGGTCACCGAGGTCAAGGGATTCGGCCGTCAACGCGGCCATACCGAGCTCTACCGCGGCGCCGAGTACGTCGTCGACTTCGTGCCGAAGACGCGCGTCGAAGTCGCGGTACGCAGTGAGCTGGTGGATCAGGTTGTCGAAGCCGTGCTCAAGGCCGCCAAGACCGGCAAGGTCGGCGACGGCAAGATCTTCATCACTGAGATCGAGCGCGTGATCCGCATCCGCACTGGCGAGACCGACAACTCAGCTCTCTAGCACCCCTGAAGCCGGCAGGTCACGCGCCCGTAGTATCCCCCCACTGCGCTGCGCGTGGCCTGTCCGGCTTCAGGCCGGCTCTACCAGCCGCAGCGAGCGGCTGTTGCGGCTGATGCCCAAGGCGCCGCTGCGGACCACTTCCAGCAATTCGCCGTGCGCCGCCAGTTCGCGCAGGAACCCGCTGACCTCGGTTTCACTGCCGAGCAGCTCGACCACGAAACCCTCGATCGAGGGATCGAGCACCCGCCCGCCGGTGCGAACCACGTAGCCACGCAGCGCATCGCGGCGCGTCGGCTCGACCCGCAGCTTGACCAGTACCAGCTCGCGCTCCAGATGTTCGCCGCGGGTCATGTCGTCGATGCGCACGACGTCGATCAGCTTGCCCAGCTGGTTGACGATCTGCTGGACGACGTGCTCCGAGCCGCTGGTGACCAGCGTCAGCCGCGAGACCGCTGGGTCGTCGGTCGGTGCCACCG
>Ga0075021_10001149_pt1 | contig 13499 bp, 12 predicted proteins | sample ColStrG_CSR_2012_FD_72749 | JGI IMG/M metagenome (GOLD analysis project Ga0075021, IMG submission 72749) | Freshwater sediment microbial communities in response to fracking from Pennsylvania, USA - Cold Stream Run_MetaG_CSR_2012 | ecosystem: Environmental > Aquatic > Freshwater > Creek >...
GTGATGTACCGGGCGCCGTCGCCGGCGAGGAACACGACCGTGGGCGCGATGTCGTCGGGTTCGCCGACCCGGCGCATGGGAATGCTGCGCGCCAGCGCGTCGCGCAGCTTCGGGTCCGTGTCGGCGATCTGCGCCAACAGCGCGGTGTCGGTGGGGCCGGGACTCACGCAGTTGACCCGGATGCCGTGGCGAGCGGTCTCGCGGGCGAGGGTCTTGGAGAAGGCGACGACGCCGCCCTTGGTCGCTGAGTACACCGCTTCACCGGTGGATCCGACCCGGGCCGCGTCCGAGGCGAAGTTGACGATCACCCCGCGGCTGCGTTCGATCATGCCCGTCAGTACCGACTGGCAGCAGTGGAACGTGCCCATGAGGTTGACCGAGATGATGCGCTCCCACTCGTCGACGGTGCTGTCGACGAACGGCTTGATGATGTCGATACCCGCGTTGTTCACGAGCACGTCGAGGGGTCCGAGCTCGGCCTCGACCGTGGCGATGGCCGCGTCGATGCTGTCCCGAGACGTCACGTCCATCTCCACGCCGAATGCGTTGGTCGCGTCGGTTCCGACCAGGTCGCCGACGGCGACCGCGGCTCCTTCTCGTGCCAGCGCGTCGGCCACCGCGGCACCGATACCACGCGCGCCGCCGGTGACCAGCACTACTCGTCCCGCCACACTCATGCTTGCCCGCTCATGCGCGCGCGTCCTCCACCGTCGTTCGAATACCGGTGACGTAGATTACTCATTCCGCCTTCGAGAGGAGCCGCCGGTGGAGGAGCTGTCGGTGAACGACCCGCGCCGCGACGTGCCGCACGCCATCCACGGGAACGTGTGGGAAGACATGACGGTCGGCGGCGCGTTCCGCACCGCGGCCCGCACCGTCACCGAGAGCGATCTCACCGCGTTCGTGAACCTCTGTGGGTTCAACGAGCCGCTCTTCTACGACGAGCGACACGCCGCCGAGGGTGGGTACGGCGGGCGTCTGGTGCCCGGCGCGCTCGTGTACGCGCTGGGCGAGGGATTGGTGATCCAGACCCATTCCTTCGCGGGGACGGGTCTGGCATTCATGCACATGGAGCTCGACGTGCGGCGCCCGACGTTCGTCGGTGACACCATCGATGTCGTCGTCGAGATCACCTCGGCGCGAGCGTCGAGCAAGCCGGGCCGTGGCGTCGTGCAGTCGCGGAACACGGTGTACAACGCGCAGGGCGACGACGTGCTCGTCTACACGCCGGTGCGGTTGGTGCGCGGCCGCGACTTCACGGCGTGACTCATGCGCGCAGGATGTCGCGCACGCGTGCGCAGCCGTCGACCGCCTCGGCGTCGTCGGCGGCGACCGGGATGAGATCGAAGGTCATGCATCCGGCGTCGACGAACGGCGCCAGCGCGGCGGCGATGTCGTCGGGGGTTCCCGCAGGCGCGTAGCGAGCAAAGCGCTCGTAGGGCACCTGGTAGAGATCCTGCATCGTCGCCGCGAGGCGGCTGCGGGCGGCGTCGGCATCGGTACCGATACCACACCACGCCACGAGGCCGTGCCGGTCGGGCGGGTCGGGGCGGTCGAGCATTTCGGCCTCCGCCTCGACCCGGTCACGGGTCACGGTCCAGCGCTCGGCGGTGACGAAGACGCCGATCCAGCCGTCCCCGAGACGCGCGGCGCGATGCACCGCGGCATCGGAACGGCCACCGACCACGATCGGCACCGGTGGTGACGGCGCCGGGACGATCCGGGCGTCGTGCACCACGAACTGCTCGCCGTCGTGGTCGACGGTCTCGCCGCCGAGCAGGCCGCGCACGATCGCGAGCGACTCGTCCATGCGCCGGCCGCGCGTGTGGGGATCGACGCCGCACACCTCGAGCTCGTGCGGGTCGTCACCACCCATCCCCACCCCGAAGACGAAGCGGCCGGGCGCGAGGGCGGCCAGCGACGACACCTGGCGGGCGACCCCGACCGGGTGCCGCAGCGGCAACAGGTACACCGACGTGTGCACGGGCAGTCGCGAGAGCATGGCGAGCGCGGTCGCGTGCAGGAGGCCGTCGTAGCCGCGACCGCCGCGGAAGCTCACGTGGTCGCCGACGCACAGATGGTCGAGCGCGACGGCTTCGGCGGCGGCGACGAAGGCGCGCAGGTGGGCGGGATCGCCTTCGAAGCGGGCGTGGGGCGGCCGGATCCCCACGCGCACGTCGGTCATGATCGGGGCTCCTTCGGGAGCCCGAGCACGCGTTCGGCGACGATGTTGCGTTGGATCTCGTTGGCGCCGCCGTAGATGGTCTCGGCGCGTGAATTCAGGAAGACGCTCTGGTACGAGTCGAGCGCGTACCGGTCGCCGACGACCATGCCGTCGGCGCCGAGCGTGTCGACCATCAGCTCGCCGAGATCGCGGTGCCAGTGCGACCAGAACAATTTCGACAGTGACGCGTCAGGTCCGAGCGCGCCGTCGCGCATCAGCCGCGTGAGCATGCGCGCGTTGTTGAGCCGGTTGAGCTCGAGCCCGATCCACGCGCGCGCCAACCGCTGGCGCACGACCGGATCGCGCGTCCGGCCGCGGGCGCGCAGCTCGACGACCAGTTCGTGCAGTTGCTGCTCGAACGCCGCCTGGTAGGGGAGCACGGTCGTGCCGCGCTCGGTGCCCACCGTTCCCATCACGACCCCCCAACCGCCGTCGACCGGACCGACCACGAGGTCGGCGGCGGTGCGGGCGCCGGTGAAGAACACTTCGGCGAACTCGCGCCCGCCCGCGAGGTTGCGGATGGCGCGGACGTCGACGCCAGGCTGGTCGGCGGGCACGAGGACCAACGACAGGCCCCGGTGCTTCGGCGCGGTGGGATCGGTGCGGCACAGCACGTAGAGCCAGTCGGCGCGCGCGCCGAAGGTCATCCAGATCTTCTGGCCGTCGATCACCCATTCACCGGCGTCGGCGTCGAGCACGGCGCGTGTCCGCACTCCTCCCAGATCGGAACCCGCCTCGGGCTCGCTGAAGCCCTGGCCCCACATGTCGTCGCACGCCATGATGCGCGGGAGGAAGCGCTCCTTCTGCGCGTCGGTTCCTGCGTGCAGCAGCGTCGGCCCGAACAGGTCGCGGCCGTGCACGCCGACCCAGTAGGGCGCTCGCGCTCGAAAATGCTCCTCCAGGAACACGATCTCCTCGTCGAGCGTGCCGCCACGACCCCCGTACTCCGGTGGCCACGTGATGCCGAGCCAGCCGCCCGCGGCCAGCTCCCGCTCCCACTCCAGGCGCAGGTCCCAGTGGGAGTCGTCGGTGGGGCCGCCGACGCCGGGATGCGCGGCGAACTCGCCGACCAGGTGCTGGGCCAACCAGTCGCGCAGCTCCGCGCGCAGGCGCGCTTGGGCGACCGTGTCGGCGAAATCCATAGCGTTGAATACGCTAAACGAATGACCGACCTTGACGAGTTCCGCACTCGCGCGCGCGCCTTTCTCGCGGAGCACGCCGATCCCGCGGGTACCGAACGCCACGACGACGAAGCGGCAACGGTTGCCCGCGCCAAGGCGTTCCAGCGCGCGCTCGCCGACGCCGGGCTCGCGGCGATCACCTACTCGCGTGATCTCGGTGGTGCAGGACTCGATGCCGAACACCAGCGCGTGTTCGACGAGGAATCGAGTGGCTTCGAGTTGCCGTCGCGCCAGTTCATGATCGGCCTCGGTATGTGCGCGCCGACATTGCTCGAGTTCGGGACCGACGAGCAGAGATCGCGATACCTGCCCGCGTTGTTGCGGGGCGAGACCGTTTGGTGCCAGCTGTTCTCCGAGCCGGGCGCCGGATCCGACGTCGCCAGCCTGCAGACCCGTGCGGAGCGCGACGGCGACGAATGGGTGGTCAACGGCCAGAAGGTGTGGACGTCGGGCGCGCACTACTCCGACTTCGGTCTCCTCGTGGCCCGTACCAACACCGATGTACCGAAGCACCGCGGCATCAGCATGTTCGTGGTCGACATGAAGACGCCGGGGATCACCGCGAGACCGCTGCGTCAGATCGACGGCCACGCACACTTCAACGAGGTGTTCCTCGACGACGTGCGCTTGCCCGTCGACGCGCTGGTCGGTGAGGTCGATGACGGTTGGCGGGTCGCGGTGGCGATGTTGGCCAACGAGCGCGTCGCCATCGGCGCCGGCGGGAGCTCACAACAGATGGGCGGTGACGGCTACGCCACGTTGGTGGCGCTCGCGCGCGCCTCTGGGCGCACCGACGATCCCATCGTGCGCCAGGAGCTCGCCGACGTCTTCTCGCGCGAGCGCATCCTCGGGTTGATGGGTCAGCGGATCCGCGCCGCGTTCGTGGCCGGCCGCGCCCCTGGGCCCGAAGGCTCGGTGGCGAAGCTGGCCACCGCCATACTCGGCAAGCGCGGCGCCGACCTCGCGATGGCGATGGCGGGCGCGGGTGGGCTCGCGTGGGAACCGGGTGATACCTCGGGTGGCGAGCAGGCTGCGGGGTTCCTGTTCGCGCCGATGCTCGGTATCGCCGGCGGCACGAGCGAGATCCAGCGCAACATCATCGGCGAGCGCGTGCTCGGGCTCCCCAAGGAGCCGGTCGTCGACCGCGATGTTCCATTCCGCGAGTTGCGCGTCGGTACGCAACGCGCCTGACCGGTGCGCCCGAGCTCGACGCGGCGAGCTCAGCGAGGTGGAAGGGGCGCGAAGTTCGGGCCACGTCGTTCGGCGTACGACGCCACGCCTTCGCGGAAGTCGGGCCGGCGGGCCGGTTCCTTCACGAGCAGCGCCGCTTCCTCGATCGATGCGTCGATCTCACGTGACCAGTCGGCCGCGACCTGGGCCTTGACCGCCTGCATCGCGAGCGGGGAGCAGTTGGTCGCGAGGTCGGCGGCGTAGGCCTGGGCGGTCGTGAGGAGCTCGTCGCCGGGCAGGACCCGGTTCACGAGGCCCATCGCCGTCGCTTCCTCGGCGGTGATGGCGCGTCCCGACAGCAAGAGGTCCATCGCGTTGCCGACGCCGACGAGCCGGGGCAGCATCCACGACGCGCCGAATTCGGCAACCAGGCCGCGACGGGTGAACGCGGTTGCGAGCTTCGCGCCCGCGGCTGCGAAGCGAATGTCGGCGACCAGCGCCTGGATCAGGCCGATGCCTGCGCACCCGCCGTTGATCGCGGCGATGAGCGGCTTGCGCAGCGTGAGCGCGTGGGTCATCGGACGCTCGACGCCCTCCGCCCCGGTGATCCCCTGCGTGCGATCGGCCAGCACGCTGGCGTCGAGACCGGGGCAGAACCCGCGGCCGGCGCCGGTGAGCACGACGGCCCGCACCGAGGTGTCGTCGTCGAGCGCGTCGACGAGGTCGAAATAGGCCACCTCCATCTCATAGGTCCACGCGTTCATGCGATCGGGCCGGTTGAGCGTGATCGTCGCGACGCCGTCCGCGATGTGGCAGAGCACCGGCGCGGGTGGAAGTGCAGTGGTCGAGGTCATGGCGAGAGGATGCCAGACCGTCCAGCTGCGTGGGGCCCGCGGTCGGCGCCTCATCTACATTCGCGCCGTGTACCTCGCGCTCACCGACGACCAGCAGTTCTTCCAGGAGACGACCCGCAAGTTCCTGGAACAGGAGATGCCCCTCACCGCGGTGCGGGCGCTCGTCGACGACCCGGCCGGCTTCGACCGCTCATGGTGGAAGCGCGGCGCCGAGCTCGGCTGGACGTCGTTGCTCGTGCCCGAGGCGGATGGCGGCGGCAGCCTCGGCGGTGAAGGCGTGCTCGACCTCGTGATCGTGGCCGAGGAGATGGGCCGAATGGTGTCGCCCGGTCCGCTCGGCCCCACCAACGTCGTGGCCGAGGCGGTCGCAGCGGGAGGCTCACCCGAGCTGCGTGCGAGCGTGCTGCCCGGCATCGTCGCCGGCGACGTGGTGGCCGCGTGGTGCCTCGCCGGTCCGGGTGGCGCCTGGGACGGTTCCGGGGTCGCGGTCACTGCGGTCCGCGACGGCGACGAGTTCGTCCTCGACGGTGAGGCGGCGCCGGTCGAAGCGGGCGCACAGGCCGATGTGCTGCTCGTGACCGCGCGCACCGGCGATGAGCTCACGCAGCTCCTCGTCGCCGTCGACACGCCGGGAGTCACGCGCGAGCCGCTCGGTTCCGTGGATCTCGTGCGCCGCTTCGCGTCGGTGCGCTTCGATGGTGCACGCGTGGCGGCCGATCGGGTCGTCGGTGCGGTCAACGGCGCCGGCTCGGCCGTCGAGCGGCAGCTGCACCTGGCCATCGTGCTGGACTGCGCGGAGACGGTGGGGGCGCTCGATCGCGTCGCCGAGCTCACGCTCGAGTACCTCGCCGACCGCAGCTCGTTCGGCCGCCCCCTGGCGTCGTACCAGGCCATCAAGCACCGCTTCGCGGACATGAAGATGTGGCTCGAGACCGGCCACGGCGCCACCGAGCTCGCAGCGCGCGCGGTGCAGGACGACGCCGCCGACGCGGCGGAGATCGTCAGCGCGGCCGCGTCGTACCTCGGTGATCACGCCACCGAGTTCGTGCAGGAGTGCACGCAGTTCCACGGCGGAATCGGTGTGACGTGGGAGCACGACCTGCACCTCTACCTGAGGCGGATCACGCTCGACCGCAGTCTGCACGGCACCCCGGCGCAGCATCGCGAGCGCATCGCGGCGCGGCTGCTCGCCGACGAACAGGAGCACGCCCGTGCCTGACACCGCGGCCCCGCAGCGCGAGATGGAATCGGTCGAGTCGTTCCGGCTGCGGGCGCGGGCCTGGCTCGCCGAGCACATGCCGCGCCTCGCCGAGGGCGCGCCGCCCGTGGCGAGCGCCGACGACGCCGCCGTCTGGGTGCGCGATCGCGAGCTCCAGCGCATCTTGTTCGACGGCGGCTTCGCCGGCATCTGCTTCCCTGCCGAATACGGCGGGTTGGGGCTCACCGTCGAACATCAGCACGCGTTCACCGAGGAATCGCTGCCCTACGAGATGCCCGTCCACCTCAACGTGCCCAACTTCAGCATTCTCGGCGCGACTCTCGTCGACTACGGCACCCACGAGCAGAAAGCCGAATATCTCCCGAAGCTCTTGAGCGGCGAACACCAGTGGGTGCAGTTCCTCTCCGAACCCACCGGTGGATCCGACCTCGCCGGCTGTGTGACGCGCGCCGATCGCGACGGCGACGAGTGGATCCTCAACGGATCGAAGATCTGGAGCACCGCGGCGATGTCGGCCGATTACGCGATGTGCCTGGCGCGCACCGATTGGGACGCGCCGAAGCACCGCGGCCTCACCATGTTCATCATGAAGATCCACCAGCCCGGCGTCCAGGTCGATCCGATCAAGCAGGTCAACGGCTCGCTCGAGTTCTGCCAGGAGTTCTTCGACGACGTGCGGCTCCCGGCCGACTCGCCGATCGGCGACGTCAACGACGGCTGGAGCGTCGCGCAGGCGCTCCTCGCTCACGAACGGAACGCCGTTGGGGGCGGGTCGCCGTACATCAGTGGGCGCAACCATCTCGCCGAGGGTGCAGACGGGGCGCGCGACACCACGTTGACGTCGTTGGCGTCCTCGCTCGGGATCAGCGGGGATCCTCTGGTACGCCAGCTCGTGGCCGAGGCCCACGTGCTCGACGTCGTGCAACGCGGCCTCGTACAGCGGGTGAGGCTCGGTATGAGCAACGGTTCGCTGCCGGGACAAGCCGCGGCCATCACCAAGTTGTTCAGCGCGACCTCGGGCGTGCGCAAGACCGAGATCGCGCTCACCCTGGCCGGGCCCGACGGCGTCACCTGGCCCGGCGACGAGCGGACGGTCGGCCGCGACGCCGGCGAGCCGTTCCTTCAGCGCCAGGCCCTGTGCCTGGCGGGCGGAAGCAACGAGATCCAGCGCAACATCATCGCCGAGCGCGTGCTCGGCATGCCCCGGGAATGGGCCGCCGACCGCGACATCCCCTACAAGGACGTCCGCCGCAACACCCTTCCGACCGGTCCCCGCTGACCGGCCCGCGCCGGCGCCGCCGTTCCTGACCAAATGCGTCCCGTGCCGGACGTCATCGTCGGTCGGTACCATCGAGGCGTCGGCGGCGTCGACCGGGAGGTAGCACCATGCCTGACGCATTTCTCTGGGCCAACTCGGGTGATTCGCATTCGCTGGGCGAGGCATCGGTATGGGCCGAGATCCTGCCGAAGGACCTCGCGGCGCGCATGCCCCGCAGCGAGAAGTTCGACGGCTATGAGCTCGTGCACGTCGATGGCGAGACCTTCCGCCGCGACATGCCCAAGCTGATGACCAAGAAGGTCGACGGCAAGACCATCGGCGAGCTCGTCAGTGAGCGCGGTGCCACCGACATCGAGTCACGACTGCGCGACCTCGATCATGAAGGCGTGTGGGCCGAGATCGTCTACGACTCCCTCGGTCTGTGGGAGTCGATGATCAAGGACCAGAAGCTGCTGGCGGCGGCGAACCGGGCCGAGAACGAATGGAAGGCGACGGAGATCATCTCCCGGTCGAACAACCGCCTCGTGCCCACCGCCGCGATCCCGCTCCTCGACATGGACCTCGCGATCGCCGAGCTGCAGCACGCCGCCGGCCTGGGCTTGAAGGTCGTGAGCATGCCGTCAGGGGTACCTGCGGGAATGCCCGACTACAACCGCGACGACTGGGAGCCGCTGTGGTCGGCGGCGGAAGAGGCGGGCATGGTGCTCGGCTTCCACATCGGCACCGACAACGACGGCAAGGGCAACACGCCGTACGGCGGTCCGGGTGGTGCAGTGCTGAACTACGTGAACACGACGTTCGGCGGGCAGTTCGTGGCCATGAAGCTCGTCACCGGCGGCGCGCTCGACCGTCACCCGAACCTGCGCATCCTGATCTCCGAGGGTGGCGCGAGCTGGGTGCCGTTCATCGGCGACCGCATGAACGAGGGCTACCGCCAGCACAGCATGTTCGTGCGTCCGGTGCTCTCGATGCTGCCGAAGGAGATCCTCTACCGCCAGGTGTACACGTCGTTCCAGCACGACGAGACCGCGCCTGCGGCGATGTGGGCGATGGGCTACCGCAACGTGATGTGGGGGAGCGACTACCCGCATCTCGAGGGGACGTTCGGCCACACCCAGAAGACGTTGCACGAGCTGTTCGACGGCGTCGCACCCGAAGTGAGCCAACGGATCCGTCTCGGCGCGTTCAAGGAGCTCTTCCCGCACGTGAGCGATCCTCCCACCCCATGACCGACGACGCGGCGATGATCGAGCAGTTCGCCGATCTCGGGCGGGCGTTCGGCGATCCGGAGGCCGCAGCAGCACGCGCCACCGCGGAGCCGATGCAGATGTACCTGGATCGCGCGGCGAAGTGTCCCGTGGAACGGCTCGACGACAACTTCGTGGTGCTGATGCGCATGGAGGACATCCTCTTCGTCAACAAGCACCACGACGTCGAGCAGATGTCCAAGTACCTGGGCAGCAGCCGGCCCGCCATCCCGCTCGGGCTGGACGGCGCCGAACACCGCAAGTACCGGCGCCTCCTCGATCCCGTGTTCACCGCGCGGCGCATCGCGCCGCTGGCCGAGAACGTGCGCGAGCTGGCCGACGAGATGATCGACGGCTTCATCGGCGACGGCGAGGTGATGGCCCACCAGCGTTGGTGTGAACCGCTGCCGTCGATCATCTTCCTCTCGATCCTCGGGCTCCCGGTCTCCGATCTCGACGACTTCCTGCACTTCAAGAGCCTGACCCTCGGCAACGAGTTCGCGACCCTGCCGTTCGAGGAGGCGATGGCGCGCCGCGAGGAAGCCGTCGTCTGGATCCACGACTACTTCAACACGTTGCTCGACACGCGCCTCGGTGCCGTCGACCCGGGCGACGATCTCCTCGGCTGGTTGCTCACCACCGAGATCGAAGGTGAACGGCTCCCGCGCGAGGACCTCCTCGACATCCTCGGCCTGCTGATGATCGCGGGGCTCGACACCGTCGCCGCCTCGCTGGCCTGCTTCCTCAGCTACCTGGCCCGCCACGACGACGACCGGCGCCGCCTGACGGCCGACCCCACGCTCTGGCCCGGCGCCATCGAGGAGCTCCTGCGGTTCGAGTCGCCGGTCACCGAGGGCGGACGCATCGCACTCGTCGACCTCGACCTGCCGAGCGGTGAACACGTGACCGCGGGCACGAAGATGGCGATCTCGTGGCACGCGGCCAACCTCGACCCCGCGGTGTTCACCGATCCGCTCGCCGTCGACTTCGAGCGCGCGCCCAATCCGCACATCGCGTTCGCCAGCGGCTTCCACCGCTGCCTGGGCTCGCACCTCGCGCGCATGGAGATGCACGTGGCGCTCGAGGCCTGGCATGAACGAATTCCGGACTACTCGATCGTGTCCGGCTCCGATCTCAGCTACAGCGGCAACCCGCGGGCGCCACACCACCTCCACCTCACGTGGTGAGGTGGGAGTGACGGACCCCGAGGTCGTGCGCTACGACCGTGATGACGATGTCGCGCTCATCACCCTCGATCGGTCGCCCGTGAACGCGTACGACGACGCCTTCCACGTCGCGTTCCAGGCCGCGTGGCAGCGGGCCAAGGTCGACGATTCACGCGTCGTGCTCATGCGTGCCACCGGGAAGCACTTCTGCGTGGGCGCCAACCTCCGCGACCCGCAGCCCGCGCCACCAGGCGCCGCGGTGCTCGCGCCCGAAGATGAGATCCGCCTGATCAGCTCGGTGATGAAGCCGACGATCGCGGCGGTCCAGGGCGGGTGCATCGGCGGCGGGCAGCGGATGGTGTGGCCGTGCGACCTCGTGTTCTGCAGCGAAGACGCCTTCTTCATGGACCCCACCGCCAGCATGGGGATCGGCGGGATCCAGTCGCACCTGCACACCTGGTTCTACGGGCCGCGGCTGGCCAAGGAGATGATCTACAGCGGCATGCGCCTCCCGGCGAGTCGCCTCTACGCAATGGGCCAGGTGAACCGGATCTACCCCGACACCGAGGCGCTCCATCGCGAGGCGCTGGCCTTCGCGCACGAGATCGCACGGCAGGATCCCGCGCCGCTGCGCCAGGCGAAGCGCGCCGTCGACATCACCATGGATCTCATGGGCCAGCACTATGTCGTGAGCCGCATGGCTGAACTGCTCGACCCGATGCCGCCCATGAACCTGCACCCACCGGAGCGCGACCGATGAACGACGCCGAGCTGGTGGAGCGCTATCGCGGCGTCACGCTCGACCACACCAACAAGCACTTCTACCGCGCGCTCTTGGATCGCGAGCTGCGGCTGCAACGGTGCGCCGACTGCGGATGGTGGCACCACCGGCCGAAGCCGATCTGCCCACAGTGCTGGTCGAAGCAGGTCGTGGCCACTCCGGTCAGCGGTCGGGGCACGATCCACCTCGCCATCTTCCTGCACCAGGGTCCGCCGGCCGACGGTGTCGACTACGCCGCGGGACCGCATCCGGTCGTGACCGTCGAGCTGGAGGAGCAGGCAGGCCTGCGCTTCACCAGCACGATCGTGGGCGCGAGCAATGACCAGATCGTCATCGGCGCGCCGGTCGAGCTCGCGTGGATCGAACGCGACGGGCGACCGTTCCCCGCGTTCATGCTGACGGGCGCGCAGTGATCGGCGACGCCAACCCGCACAAGGATCGGATCGCGTTCGCCAGCGCCGCGACGACCGGGTTCCGGCGCGATCACGGCGAAGTGACGCCCGCGTCGTTGGCGCTCGACGCGTGCACGGCCGCCATCCGGGACGCCGGTGTCTCGGCGGCCGAGATCAACGGATTGGTCGGCGCCAACGCGCCCTACATCCAGTCGGCGTTGGGGATCCCGCACCTGACCTACTGGAACGGGCCCGGCATTCCGTTCGTCTCGGCCATCGCCAACGCGATGAACGCGGTTGCCACCGGAGCTGCCGACGTGGTGCTGGCATACCACTCGCTCTACCGCAACCCGATGTTCTCGCGCGCCGCGGCGCAGGATCCCTTCCGTGCCGCGACGTTCGGGATCGGCGGGCTCGGCGCGGGTATGGGGAGCGACGGGTTCGGGCCCGACTCCATCTCGGGGGCCGTCGGTTACACCGCGTGGGCGAGCCGTTACCTGCACGAGTACCACGCCGAGCGCGAGACGTTCGGTTACATCGCGATCAACGACCGCTCCAACGCGGCGCGCAACCCGGCGGCGGTGTTGCGCGATCCGATCACGATGGACGACTACCTCGCGGCGCGCATGATCCGGTGGCCGCTGTGCCTGCTCGACATGGACGTTCCCGTCGACGGCGCCGACGCGTTCATCATCACCACCACCGAACGGGCGCGTGACCTGGCGCTCCCTCCGGTGCTCATCCACGCGTGTACGCAGGGGATGATCGCCCAGAACGAGGAAGACCAGACCCCGAGCCTGCGCGACCACGGTCAGCATGTGGTGGTGGAGTCGTTGCGGAAGAAGAGCGATCTCTGGATCGACGACGTCGACGTGTACTTCCCCTACGACGGCTTCTCGTTCATCACCGTGAGCTGGATCGAGAACAGCGGATGGTGCGGACTCGGTGAGGCGCGGTCATTCATCGAGGATCAGTGGGACCACGACTCCAACCGCATCCTCATCAACGGGCGGATCCCGGTGAACCCGCACGGCGGCGGTCTCTCCGAAGGCGGCACGCAGGGCTCCGGCCACACGCGGGAAGCGATCCACCAGCTCCAGGGCCGCGCCGGCGAACGTCAGGTGGACGGCGCGACCACCGCACTGATCACCGCGGGCGGTTTCTTCTTCAACGCCCAGGGCTGCGTGCTGCGCGCCGACCGTTGATGATCGGCACGTGAGCGACGCCGCAGCGTCCGTGCCGCTCCAGGAGGGCAACGAGGCGCTGCTCGACGACGACAACTTCCACGAGCCGGAGTCGGACCACTGGTGGGAACACGAGACGTACTGGTTCTGGTTCTTCGCACCGGAGCGCAAGCTCGGTTGTTGGAGCTACCACTACGTGCGCCCGACCATCGGTGTCGCCGGTGGTGGCGTGTTCGTGTTCGACGACACCGCGTGGTCGCACCTCGAGACGCCCTACTACGTCAACTACAGCAACACCGCGTTGCCCGCCGAGCGCGACCTGCGCGACTTCACGTTCCCGAGCGGGCAGCGCATCGAGATGCTCGCGCCCAACGAGCACTACCGCCTGACCTTTCACGATCGCGACACGATCAGCTTCGAGCTCGACTGGCGGGCCGCGGGCCCGCCGTGGGTGCGCACGACGCGCGACCGGCGCGTGCAGGGCGGGGGTGAGCCGGGGGAGGACAAGCCGCGCCACCTCGACCAGTTCGGTCAGGTGACCGGCACGCTGCGTCTCCATGGCGACGACATCCCGATCGACTGCTACGCGATGCGCGACCACTCGTGGTGGCACCTGCGACCGGAGCACTGGAAGGACAACGGTGGGCGCAGCACCTACATCACTGCGATGGCATCGCCCGACACCGCGTTCTTCGGCGCGGGCCCCGGCGGGTTCCTCCTGCTCGACGGGGTACGTCGCGACATGGTCGAAGGATCGAAACGGCGCGAGCGCGATCCGGAGCACGGGTTCATGCGGCGCATG
>Ga0075021_10001150_pt1 | contig 13496 bp, 12 predicted proteins | sample ColStrG_CSR_2012_FD_72749 | JGI IMG/M metagenome (GOLD analysis project Ga0075021, IMG submission 72749) | Freshwater sediment microbial communities in response to fracking from Pennsylvania, USA - Cold Stream Run_MetaG_CSR_2012 | ecosystem: Environmental > Aquatic > Freshwater > Creek >...
CCGATGCTGGCGAATTGGTATGCCCAGGGCAAACTCAACCTCGATAGTGTCGTCAGCCGGACGATACGGCTGGACGAGGTCGATGACGCCTTCGAGGCCATGAAGCGCGGCGAGACACTCCGCTCGGTGATTGTGTTTTGAGGCGGGCTTTAGCAGCCGGAGCGCTTGCATTTTGGTGTGCCCAGCACTCCGGCAGTTTGGTCAATGCTCTGCCCGGTTGAAGATTTCAGCCGCAGCCAGGCCGTGCGCCTCGCCGTTCTTTTGGGCAAACTCTCGGATTCGCTTTTCGACCTCAACGAAATTTGCGCCGAGTTGGCTGTGGTGCTCCCGCAGCGCGGCTATCTTTAGCGCCAGTGTGTCCGTGATGTCAACGACTTGATTTACTTCGGGCGCACCCATCACGAACAGCTCACGCACCTTGTGCGGTTTGAGACCTTCAGCGAGTAAATCGGGGAAGTCCCACGGGTTCTGCGCAGCGGGATACATGGCCGCGATCGCCGCCGTACCTGCCGCAAGGTGATCGGGGTGATGCCGCCCGATGGCATAGTTGGGTTTCCAGTTGCGATCGGGTGACTGGCAGATCAGCCGCGTAGGGCGGATCGTCCGAATCAACCGCACCAGCATTTTGCGCAACTCAAGCGTGGGCATAAGCAAGCCGTCGGGTTGGTCGAGAAAGATCACGTCGCATAAGCCCAGGATGCGCGCGGCGGCATGCTGTTCGGCTTTGCGCGTGGCTGTGATCGCTTGGCGTGCGGACAAGCCCACATCTGTTGCGTCGTCTGAACCGCCGCCGGAAGCATCGGTGCATACGACCAGATAGATGGCCCAACCCTCGCGCGCCCATTTTGCCACTGTGCCCGCGCAGCCAAACTCTGCGTCGTCAGGGTGAGCGACAACAACCAGGGCGATGCCGGGCTTGTCTTTGCCGTCTGCAGGGTTCTCGACGGGTCTATCGTTTGGTGAGTTTGGTGAGTTTGGTGAATTCGGTGAATTCGGTGAGGATGGGGTATCGGATTGCATGCCGCAGATTATCAGCGCTTCGTGAAACCCAGTGGGACGGCGTTTGGCGCGACTCACCTGACAACGGTTGCCCGACAACGGTTGCCCGACAACGGTTGCAGGCACCGGCCCTCCGAATCCTAGCGTTTTGGGCTAGTGCGCTTTGTTCTTCGTATGCGGCTTCTTGCCCAAATCGCGCCAACTCGTCTCAACCATGTCCACGCCGTAGTGTTTGGCGACCTTCTTGCTGTTGGCGAAGGCAAGGTCATGATCGCTGTCTGATACGGTCTGCACTTGATCGAACCGGGCCAGTGCGTTTTGCACGTGTTCGGCATCGGTCAACGGCTCTTGGCGTTGTTTCGGAAAGGCGAAGATGCTATCGGGCAAATCGTTCTTGTCTTTGGTGCGCAGCTCACCATGCTGCGTGTGCGGTTGCCAAGTCGCTTCCATAGCTCATGACTCCTTTATTACCCCCCTTGGCTGGCGGCAGGCTGGCCCGCAAACCTGTGGAACAGGCTAGCGGCTCATGCCGTCATTGCAGTCAGGCCACGACTGATCAACCTGTCGGAGGTGTTGGTCAGCAAACACCCGCTATGCTGCTATCAGGCGCGGCCCTATTGCGCGCCCAAACAGGGCCCGGTTGTCGTCAAGCCGGGCAAGTGGCGACTGTCCGATTGCAGGTGTGCCAGGACTTGAAGCGCTTACTGGACTTGTGCCTCAGACCTTGCTTTTGACGTCGGTTTCGGCGTCGAAACCGGCGCCGATTGACTGCCCGCGCCGAGTTGGTTCATCAGACCCATCACGTCGTTATTCACCCAACTGTCGGTCAGGCGGCCAGCGACGATGCGCACCAGTGTCTGACCGCGCATCGTCACAACCTTGCCCGTGGGCGGGATGCCAAAGATCATGCCCGTGTGTGTGCCGCGGGTGGTTGTTCGCACCGCCACCTTGTCACCCTCGGCCACCATATCGTCGATGGTGATTTCGAGGTCGGGGAAGCCGGTGTGAAACATCTTGACCACCTGCTTGATGCCTTCCGCGCCAGGTGGTGTGCCAGGTGGCGCGTCGTGATAAACATACGACGGCGATAGTAGCTCGTCGAGCAGTTCCACCTGCCCCTGGTTAAACACTTCCTGAAGGTAGCGCCGGTAAACGGCTTTACTGTGTTCCATACTCATTCGTTTTCTCCTTTACTTTCGAAGCCACGTCGCACTGGCTGGAGGGTTGATGCCGGAGCGTTACGCTTTCGGTCTGAAGCAATACCGCCGCCTGCCCAGCCCCAATTCGCAGCCGGTGGTCAGACCAACGCCAGATCAGCGCACCTTGGCACACACAGCCCTCACCCGCGGCATGTGTGGCCGGCCGAAGAGCCAGGTTGCCTAGAAACTGCGCGTCGCTTTACACCGGTCAAAATTTGGTCAAGATCTGCCTGCTGCGTAGCGCTCATGCCGCCTGTGTTGTCCGTTTTGACACCGTTCTTGGCACACTGTCGAAGCGCCGAGATGGGGTTTGAGGTCGTCGCAGTGATCTGAGGCTGGTCGGTCATTGCACTGTTTGTGTTATTGCCGCATCGGCCGGAAGAACTCGCGCACATCGCTCACGAGCAATTCTGGTTCCTCCAGCGCGGCAAAGTGCCCGCACCGCGGCATTTGGGTCCAACGCTGGATATTGAAGTAGCGCTCGCCGAACGCGCGCGGTGCGGGCACAAGGTCTTTGGGAAAGAGGGCTACACCCGTTGGCACACCTACCGGCGCCGGGTCGTCTTGTGGCGGAGGGTGGTGTTGATTGTCGAAGTAATACTGAAACGACGAATTGATTGTCCCTGTGAGCCAGTAGATCATCACGTTCGTCAGCAGTTCATCTTTGCTAAAACACCTTTCAACATTGCCGTTGCCACCAGAATCACTCCATGCGCTGAATTTCTCAACGATCCAGGCTGCCAAACCCGCTGGCGAATCGTTCAAGCCATAGGCCAGCGTCTGCGGTTTGGTAGATTGAACCAGCGCGTATGCGCCCTCGGTCATGCCCCATACTTGGCCAGCCTTGAGGTATTGCTGCTCAGCCTGCGATAAGGTTTCCGTCGGCATACTGAAGATGTGCCCGTGGGGGATATCGGTCATGTGGATACCGATGAGCGCATCAGGATATGCATGCGCAAGCCGCTCGGTCACGCCGCTACCGACGTCACCCCCATGGACGGCGAACCGTTTATAACCCAACACCTCGGTCATGGGCCGTTTGAGCTGATCAGCGGTTTGGACGACAAATGATGGCTGCTTGGCTGTCCGGTCAGAAAATCCAAACCCCGGTAGTGAGGGCACGATCACATCGGCTGCATCGGCTGGACTGCCCCCATAGCTGGCTGGATCGGCCAGCATTGGGATGACCTTATAAAACCGGTAGAACGAATCCGGCCAGCCGTGCAGCAGTAGCAGTGGCATAGGGCTAGGTCCTTGACCGTGCTCGTGGATGAAGTGGAGGCCCAGTCCATCGATATCGACCCGAAAATGGTGGAAGTTGTTGAGCTTTGCCTCTTGACTACGCCAATCGAAGCCGTTATGCCAATAGTCGAGCAGCGCTTTGAGGTATCCCAAATTCGTGCCATAAGCCCAACCGGCATCTTCGGCTTCGTCGGGCCAGCGTGTGTTTGCCAAACGCCTCTTTAGATCGGTCAAGGTCTTTTGTGGGGTTTTGAGTTTTAGTGACTTTGCTTTTGGCATGTTGCCCTAGCACGATACTCATTGTCACGCCTAAAGCAATCAGTTTGGCATCGAGATCGGTGTAGGACATCGCAGTTGTGACTGTCAGGACGTATGACACGGCTTGGTGGGGCAGGATGAATTGAGTCGCCAATCGCCAGTCGCAGGTATGGATGTGGTCAGTGTCTGACATGCACACGGCCAAATGTCCGGCAGAAATCAAATCCGTCTACGGTCCACGGCACTGCATCCCGCTATCCCGCTCGGCGCCATCGACTCGATCGAGCGCAACATGCTGCGTTTGAGCCACATTGCAAGCCATATACACTTACCGTGGTCAGCGGCCACGACTGGTGCGACGCGCCGGTAAGCTGCACCCGCGGGATTTACGCTTGTTCCAGCTGGTCCAAGGGGCATACGCGCCTTACGAGCGCCTTATAGGACGGTGCCCCGATACCGAAAAGGCCGAACAGATGCAGCATGCTTTACACCCGTGCGGCACAGGCAGGACTTGGCAGGCTGAAGCGCACGGTTGTGCCACTTTTTATGCTGCTATCAATCTGCAGTATGCCTCCAACGAGTTCGGCGCGTTCGCGCATGCTGCGCAGGCCGAATGAACCGCTAAATACTTGGCTTGGATCGAAACCACACCCGTCATCCATGACAGTCAAGGTCGTCAGCGCCTGATCGCACCGCAATGTCAGTCGCAGATGGGTTGCTTGGGCATGATGAACCGTATTTTGTACGGCTTCCATACTGACGCGATACAGCGCTTCCTTGACCTCAATAGAGAGTTCCGGCTCATCCGCGCATAAATCCAGCGTCAGTGTTACTTTATGCCGCACACTGAGCGCCCGGGCTTGTTTGCGCAGTGCGGTCAGCAAACCATCTTCCTGTAACGTCTCCGGCCGTAATTCAAAGATGAGTGCGCGCATTTCGGACAGGGCGGCGTCGGCCAGACCCAACACCTCGCCCATCGAAGCCCGGGCCCGGTTCGGTTCAGTATCAAATAGTTCAAGCGCTGCGCGCGTCGTCAGCACCATGCCAAATAGCGACTGTGAGACCGAATCATGCAGGTTGCGCGCTAGCCGCTGACGTTCGGCGAGCGTGGCAGCCGCGATGGCTTCGTCGCGCGCGCGGGCCGCCTCAATGGCGACGGCCGCCTGATTGGCGAAAGCCATCGCCAGTTCAGATCGTTTGCTGGTAAAAAATGCCGAGTCCGGATGCGTCAGCGCGAGCATGCCGATTGTCTTACCGCGCACGACCAAGGGCACGCCCATCCACGCCGTCAGTTTGTGCACAAGGTCAATGTCGTTTGAGCCAAAATACGCGCTGAAAGGTGCGCGAAATTGGGCATCAGTTCGGACATCCGGCACAATAACGGGTTGGGCCAGTTCGATGACGCGCTTCCAGTGTGGGGTTTGGGCGAGTAGATTGCCCAAAGGATCGACGAATTCGGTCAAATCGCCTGTATGGCGTAGTGTCTGTACCTGGCTATCCTTGAGCGTCAGCACTGTGGCCGAGCTATATCCCATCACGCGCCCTAGTTGCACCAGAATTTCATCGAGCAGCGGATTTAGGTCAAGCGTCGAGCCAATGGCCCGGGTCACGTCTAGCAATTCAGCTTGCTCACGCACATGCTGTTCTAACTGCGTTCTTGCGCTGAAAAGTTCGGCATTGGCCTGTTGCAGATTCGTGAGGGCCATCCGGGTGCGGTTATAGTGCCGCCACAACCGCTGCAAGATGTCAAGGGCCAGGAGCGCCGATAGTGCCAGTAAACCAATTTTTGTCCCGAGCGGTGGTGTTGCGCTGGCGATGAGCGGTACTCGCAGGTCGTTGCTCAAACCCACCAGCAGCAAGGCGACAAGCGTCATCCACGCGCATAGCGTGCCCCAGAACATGACGCGCCGCCCTGAGGCCCCCAGGCCATAGCACACGGCCGCAAAGATGAATAACGTCGCCAGCGGCAAATAACTGGGCGTGACCATGGCCGAGAACACCGCCAGACCGATTCCGCCCACCCAGGTCAGCGTCGACGTTAACCCTGACCAACCATGCCGGATCGAAGCTAGATACAGGACCGTCAGCCCAAACATAAACGCTGTCCCAACCACATAAACGCCGGATGTTGCGGTATGGGACCCGGCTGCCCCGACGATCGCGGCGGCCAAAATGGCACCTGCCGCAAGTTGAGGCCAGATGGTGCGGAGTGATAGTGGCTGAGTGGGTGGTGGAGCTGAGTTGATCTCGAAGTTGGCCTTATCAGCTGCGTTGGCTGCGTTGGTCTTGTCGTGCGGGGTGTGGGTGGTATCGGGTGTCAGGGTTGTGTTGCGCATGGTGCAACCCCCTCATGCTTTGGGCGTCGGTCATATTCCATGTTTATTCCAGGGTGCTTCCATGGTAATAAATGTCATGGTGTCAGGCATTGGCAAAAATCATGAGATTTGCAGTTCGCCCGTATAGTTCAGCCATGTTTGATCTCATCAAAGAACTCACCGAGTTTATTGCCCCCGTTGGGCAGGAAGCAGAAATCGTCACACATATCGAAAAGTTGTGGCGCTCGCAAGGTATGCGCACCGAGCGCACAAATATTGGCAACTTAATTGGACGCTGGGGTGGCTTAGAAAGTGCCAAGCGACTTCTCATTGCGGCCCATGCGGATGAGCTGTGTTACCTCGTCCGGGCGATCGACCCGCAGGGATTCTTGTATCTTGCAAATGGTCAAGGCTGGACACGCACCACCGAGATTCGCAACGGCTTCACCATTGGCACGCGGGTAAAGATCCTGGCTCGCAACGGTCTTGTGCCGGGTGTCATCGCCGCACCCACCGGTCATGCAGCCACGCTCGCGCTAGCCGATTTGCGTGAACTCACCTGGAACGACTTGTGGGTCGACACCGGCTTGTCGCGTGATGCGCTCATCGCCAAGGGCGTCACGCCCGGCACCCGCATCGTGTGGGACAGCCTGACCGAGCGCTGGGGTGACCATTTGGTGGGTAAGGCGTTGGATGATCGTGTGCCGGTGGCGATCATCACCGAACTCGCCCGGCGTGTCCCGATTGAACAGCTCAAATGGAATGTGACGCTGGCCGTGACCGTGCAAGAAGAGGTGGGCGTCATCGGCGCAAGTGCGCTGGCCTCACGCGAGAAGTTCGACGCAGCCATCATCGTCGAGATCGGCTTAGCAGGCGACATTCCGCCGCTTGGGATGAATGCTGTGCCAGTGTGCTTAGGGGATGGGCCGGTTCTGGTTCACAAAGATTCGCTCGTTCACTATGACCACGCGCTCACGAGTGCGCTGGAACGGTGCGCGACCGAAGTCAACATCCCGATCCAACACGCCGTGTTTGGTTCATTTGGCAGCGATGGTGCCCCGTTTATGCGGGCCGATGTGCCAGCGGCCATGATCGCATTCCCTGCCCGTTATACCCATTCGCCGTTTGAGATGGGTCACTTAGGCGATATCGAGGCGATGGTCAAGTGGCTGGCGGCGTTCGTGCAAAGCACGCCACCAACAGGTGCGCACGCCGGGTGAGGTAAGTGACGACACACCGGGTGGACAGCCATATCCAAGCCTGTCCGATTGTGTCGATGACACGGCTGCGAGCGTTGCCGAGCATTGCTGAGCGTTGCCGAGCGCAGCGATATCACCTGTGACGGCTCGCGCCCGCGCCGCCCTAACGGACCAGCGCCATCTCCTGGGTCTTGTCGCGCTCTTCGGGCGTCTCGCCCTTGACAATGCGCTCGAGTTTGGCCTCCATCTCGCTCCAGCCGAGCGGTGAGAGGCCATATTTGTATTGCGACTGCTCTTCGTTAAACGCACCCGACCGATAGTCGCGTAAGGCACATGTCCAGCGGAGTTGCTCAAATGTCAAAAATGGCAAATGAGCGGCCAGCGCGACCTTCCGGTTAAAAATGTATTCGAGGTTGCGGCCGGTGCAGGTAAACAAGCGTCCCTTTGGCCGATATCGCTCGATATGGGTATCGAGTGCAGCCAGACAATCATCGCTGACCGGCAACCGGCGCTCCTTAAACTTGAGGTGCTTTTTGTCATAGCGAATCCACACCCCATGTGGCGCGCGCTCGATATCATCGCAGGTCAGTAACAAGCACTCAGCCTTCTTGACACCGGTCTCAAGCACAAGCGAGATGATGGCAAAGGGCCGGGTGTCAAGCTTGTCGCCCGCGGCGATGTCACGTGCGGCTTGCAGCACGTCTGTGGTTTGGGATTCGGTCAGATATTCTGGGATCGGGTCGACCAGCGGCTTATAAGGCACACTGTCGGCTGGGTCATGTGCGATGCGCCCGGTCTCATGCAGCCAGCGGAAGAACACCTTGACAGACGTCAGCCGGCGCTCGATGCTTTTCGGGCTGTTGGCATTGGCCCGTTTTTCTTCATGGGCGATGAATGCTCGGATACGCTCGGCCGTGATGGTGCTGAGGAGCGGGGCGGGCGCGGTGCCCTCATCTTGGGGCATCATGAAGCGCGCGAATAAGCTGACATCACCCCAGAAAGCCTTGCGGGTATTGCTACTGATCGGCCGCCGTTCGAGGTGTTGGGCATAGTCGCTCAATGCTTCATCTAGTCGCGTCGCTGCCATAACCGGGAGTGTAGCACAGATGTTCTGATCTGCAATAGCCGTGGCCTTGGACCCGCTGGCCCCCAGTGCGGCGTCTGGTGGCAGACCCCAACCCGCACGCACCAGCAGACACGCGCTGGAGGCATGCTATATTCCCTTTTCCATGCGATCTCCGTTCAGCCTGCGCAACTGGCTTTTATTCATCCTCATCAACATCGTGATCTCTGCGGCGACGGCATACATCGTAGTGCGCATGTTGATCCAAGCTGCTAGCCGGCCTGATCAGGCCATGCTCGGCGTGCCGGCTGCCCTGCAGACGCCGGGCATCGCACCGATAGCGCCAGCGGGCACGCCGGGCCTGCCAGGGGATGGTGCACCGGTTTCAGCTGGGAACGCGCTCGCGACCTCACCCGCCGTCGTTACGCCGCCGGCCACCGCCGTCGCACCCCAAGCCCAAGCACCAGCGCCAGGCGGTGGGACTCGATCTCCGGCTCAAGCGCCGGCCCAAGCCACACGAGCCGTCCAACCCTCGCAGGCTGTCACGTCGACGGCCAATGTCCGCATCAGCACGATTGTGTTCGCGGGTCAACGGGGCCGTGAAGCGGTCGTCATCGTGAACGAGGGTGACCAGGTCGACCTGACGGGCTGGACGCTGTCGACGCCCCGCGGTCAGAGCTACACATTTGGTAACGTTTTACTGTTCAAAGATAGCTTTATCAACCTGCACACGACCAAGGGTGTCGATGTGCCAACCGATTTGTTTTGGGACCAGGATGCGGCGGTTTGGCAGAAGGGCGACACAGCCACCCTCAAACGCGGTGAGCAAGTGATGGCTACGTTTCAGGTAAAGTGATGCGGCCCTCACCCGTGCTGGCCTTGCAACCGTGACAGGCTGATTGACCACGTGTGATACTTGACAGTCGATATCCACAACAGGGCACTGCATATCGTCCATATGCTCACAAACGTCGACCTTAAAAAACTCATCACCGCTGGCCCCAGCGCCCGGATCGAGGTGCTGTCACCAGCGGCCGCCACCGCCGAGAGGATGGCCCGTTCACTCGTGGCGCTCGCAAATGCGCGTGGTGGCGTGTTGCTGGTGCCCCTTGTCCCAAAGGCGAAGGTCGAACCGGATGAGGTGCGCGACCGGGCCATGCAGGCGCTCTTGATGAGCGAGCCGCACCTGATTGTGCCGCTGCCCTATTTCATCGGTGACGTGCCCGCTACACCGCCACAGGCCCTGGTGGTTGAGGTGCCCGAGGGACTCCCGAATGTGTATAGCATCGAAGGTCGCTACCTGGCTCGCGACGACTCGCGCAACGCGGTGATGCTGGCGCGGCCGTTACGCGAGCTGATGCTGATGCGGGGTGAGGGGACCTGGGAATCGGCCTCACCCAGCGGTTCCGGCCGTGAAGATCTGGACTGGAGCAAGATCGACGCCTATGCCCAAAAGGTATTGATGGCAGATGACTTGATCGACGATGTCTTGCTCAGACGTGGCTGTCTTGTCAAGAAGGGTCGCCAGGTCAAGCCGACCTACGCTGGTCTGCTCCTGTTTGGCCGCCATCCACAACGCTGGGTGCGCGGCGCCGAAATCCTGTGCGCACGCTTCAACTCAAGCGAGATGGACGATGCGTTCGCCCGCCAGACGATCAATGGCACGCTGCCCGATCAAATTCGCAAGGCCGAGACCTTTATCACCGAGCACACCGCCCACCGCTCACGCATCCGGAACTGGCAACGCAGCGACGAGCCGCCCTATCCATCCGGCGTCTTGCGTGAGGCCATCGTCAACGCCGTCGCGCACCGCGACTACCGGCTGACCGGCAGCCAAATACACGTCCTGGTATTTAGCGACCGCATCGAAGTGCGCAGCCCCGGCAAACTGCCGGGTCACGTCACGGTCAAGAACATCCTGCGCGAGCGCTATTCACGCAACGAAGCCGTCGTGCAGGTGTTGTCGGACATGGGCTATATTGAGCGCCTGGGTTACGGCATCGACCGCATGATGCGGGCCATGAAGGATGCGGGCCAGGAAGCGCCCCAGTTTGAGGAGACCGACGCTGGCTTTAACGTGACCCTGTATGCCAATACGGCCAGCGGCAGCGCCAGTGAGAAAGTCGCGCTGTCGGCGGGCAACCCGCAGCAAGAGCGGTTTGGCAAGATGCTGGCGTTTATCAAAAAGAACGGCCGGATCACCAACCGCGAGTATCAAGAGCTGTGCCCTGATGTAAACCCCGAAACGCTCAGACGCGACTTTGTGGACATGGTTGAGCGCGGCGCTATCCTACGTATTGGGGACAAGCGTGGGACGTATTACATTTTGAAATAGGCCAGGGGTCGTGGAGACCTGAATGCGCCGTCGCGCCTGGCTGGACAACTCTAGCACTGAGCAGCCTAGCCCGTCGTGATCAACCCGGCTGTGCCGTTTCAGGCCGTTACACGCTGCCACGCACGATGCGTCTCACGAACGCAGGCTGACGTGGAACGACTGATCGAAGACGCTCAGTGTGAGCGTCCCTATGTCCTGGGGTGGCACCGAAACGCTCAGCTGAAACGATAGCGTCTCTCCCGGTTTGATGGTCGACGGCAGCGTAGGCAAGAGTTGTGTCATCGTGAGCGCCTGCCCACTCGCTTGCGCTAGCGCTATGTCCGGCCGGGTGAGTATGATCGGCTTGTCATCGTCATTGTGAATCTGGCCGGTGATGTAAACCTCATTTGCAAGACTGTCGAATTGGGCCGCACTGATGCTTGTCCTGACATTCGGTCCAGCGAACATTTGCCAGGCCCGCACAGTGCCGTCAGCGCTGGCGGAGAATAGCCGCGACCCATCGCGTGAGAAAGCGAGTGCCGACACGAAGCTCGCGTGCCCGGCCAAGCTGCCGCGCGACTGACCCGTGATGGGGTCCCACAGGCGGATGACGGCGTCGGTGCTTGAGGGTTCTTGGAGGATCGGTCGATAGGCCACCGCTAGCAGACGTCCATCCGGGCTCAGGGCCGACACTGCCCCGACGTTGTTTATCGTGCTCTCGCCAACGTAGCACCGGATCAGCTTGCCCGTCTTCGCATCCCATACATTGAGGCCACCGCCATTGCCGATGGTGATGAGCTGTGCATCGCCGGGCAGTCACTGCATGCTCGTCGCGTCCGTGCTGTGGGTGTTGGTGATCGTCGTTGCCAGCCAACCGGTGTGGCTGTCAAAGATCATCACTGGCTGGCCACGCGTGCTGACCGCAAGCCGCTGACCATCGTGGCTGGCCGCGAGCGTCAACACGTCGCTCAACTGGATCGTCGCGCGCGGCTGGCGCGAAGCGACGTCGACCATGGCTACGACCGCGTCCGTCACGCACGCTACGAGCGAATTGGTCACGAACAGCGTTGGCGGAAAGAAGACCGTGCGGGTGATGTCCAGATGGCGGCGCGCGCAGGCGTCCACAAACCCAAGCCCATTGGCCCGTGGGTAGTCATACAGGTAGGTCGAGGCAGCGGATGGGCCCCAGGCAACTGTTGCCATTGAGCGCCCGTCCGGGCTGAAGCTGATAGCCCGCGGGCCGTTACCGACTTGACTCAGCGGGGATTGTCTGGACGTGCCGCTGTCGGCATTAAAGATTTCAACCCCTTGGGGCGTCGTGATGAGGAGATCATGACCGGCCGCCGAGTTGCCAAGCGCCATCGAGAGAATACCTTCTCTAAAACCAGGCACGACGCGGGGCACGCCGGGCGAATCGGTCGAGAGGGAAGCGCGGCGGATTTCGATGTGGTTACCGCTCGCTTCCAGCCGCCAGTTGCCATCCGGGCTAAAGGCGCGGCCGCTGGCAAGCCAAAACCCCTCGGGCAGCGCGACGGATTTGCCCGTGCTGGCATCCCATGCCAAGGTCTTGAGTTCGCGACTCGGCGGGGGCATGCTGACGAGCCCGATCAGCCAACGGCCGTCCTGTGAATAGACGAGCCGCAGTATCGAGGGCCAGTTGTTGTCTGCCAGGTTTTGCATGCTTTGACCGGTCTGAGCGTCGAAGACGTTGATGCCACCCAACGCGAGTGTGGCAAGCCGTTTAGAGTCTGGACTGAAGGCCAGAATGGACGGCCCATCATTCTGAGCTTGCGGGGGCAGGCGAAACTCAAACAGTTGAGCCGTAGCGCCATCAGCCAGCTTAAACACGCGCACGCGGCCATCGAACGTGCGCACGGCTAGCCGTGCCCCATCATTGCTCAGTTCTACCTCGACTGAGCCTGGGATGTCGATCGTGCTGGTGACAACGCTCTGGCCGATGGCGGGCTGATCGACGACCTTGCCTGACGTTGCGTCGCGCACGGTTACTTGCGTAAAGCCGCCACCGATGGCGATCAGGTGTCCGTTATACGAGAAGCTCGAATCGGGCGCGACACCGCGTGTAATCACGAGTGTGCGCTTCGCAGCGGCGATATCCCAAACGTCGATCTCGCTTGACCCGGCCTCAGAGGTCGCAAGATGGCTGCTGTCGTGACTCCATTGGGCGTTGTTGTCCCAGGCCACGACCGGGATCATGCCGGTCTCGCTGAGCGAGGCGCTGTCATAGATATAGATACCCGTGGCCGCTTGCACCGCGATGCGCTTGCCGTCCGGCGAATACTGAGCCCCCCAAGCCGCGCCGCGGCCGATGTGCCACAGCTGTTTGCCGATGACGGGCCGGGATGTGGCTGCAGCGGGTGCCCTGGCCATGGGTGTGGCTGGTGGGTGGGGTGACATCGATGCGATGAGCGCGTTCGACAGGTGTGCCCGTAGCGCGGGCAGCGCAGTCAGCGCGGCCAGGAACATGGCCGACAGACAGGCAAGGGCGACGGCTGGCATCCAGCGCCGACTGCCCAGATTCGCAGAGCGTGAGGTGCGCCGCAGCATGCGGCGGTGCACCTCGAATGACACATCCGTGTTGGGCACCTCCCGCCGGGCATAGTCTGCCAGCGTCTCGCGCACGATCTGTTCATCAACCCCACGTTTCTCGTTCATGATTCCCACTTGCCCTGCGGCAAAAAATCGGCCGCCAGCGCGTTACGCAGTCGGCGTTTGGCCCAATGCAGGCGCCACTTGGCTGTGCCGAGCGGCACGCTCAAAGTCTGTGCGATCTCACGCTCGTCCATGTCGGCGCAATACCGCAGCACAATCGCTGCCCGCTGTTCGGGTGGCAAGGCACGGATGGCGGCGATGACGCGCCCCTGGCGCTCGCGCTGTATGACGTGTTCG
>Ga0075021_10001151_pt1 | contig 13482 bp, 12 predicted proteins | sample ColStrG_CSR_2012_FD_72749 | JGI IMG/M metagenome (GOLD analysis project Ga0075021, IMG submission 72749) | Freshwater sediment microbial communities in response to fracking from Pennsylvania, USA - Cold Stream Run_MetaG_CSR_2012 | ecosystem: Environmental > Aquatic > Freshwater > Creek >...
TCGGAGTCGTAGCCGTAGGTCGTGGCGTGCGAGTTCCCGTCGGTCGACCTGGTGAGCAGCCCGGCCGCGTTGAACTGGCGGCGTTCGGTGGTCGCGCTGGACGTGCCGAACCCGCGGATCACTTCGGTGGGCTCGCCGCCGCCGGAGAACGACATGTCGGTCACGGCCCCGGTGGTGCTGTTGGTGATCTTGGTCTCGAGGCCTTTGTAGGCGAATTCCAGCACCCGCCCGGCCGGGTCAGTCTGCTTGACGACCTTGTTGGCGGTGTATTCGTTTTTGGTTTTGCCTGCGCGGCCATCCGTCATTTCGGTCAGCTGGTGGGAGGCGTCGTATTTGCAGCTCCACCGGGCGCCAACTTCGCCAGGCTCGGTGACCGTCGCCAGATTGCCGGCTTCGTAGCTGTATTTGACGGTCTGGGTGGTGCCGCTGGCGGTGAGTTCGTCGACGAGCCCTTCGGCGTTGTCGTGATATTTGTAGCCGATCCCGTTGGGCAGGGACACCGCTTCGATTTTCCCGGACCCGAAGTAGGCGACTTTGACTTCGTTGCCGTTGCGGTCGGTCTCGGTTTCAAGGCGGCCGGTGGCACCGGCGAACACCAACTTGGTCTGGTCAGGATAGGTCAGCGTGTAGCTGGTGGCTTTGCTGCCCGTCAGCTTGGCCTGCGACCAGGCAGGCGCGCTGAAGCTTTCGCCGCCGGCTTCCGCGAACACTGCGGTGCTGCCGTTGGCTTGGTGCAGCGTGACCCGTTTGCTTTCCACTTCGGCGGTCACGTGATCGCTAAACGGAGTGCTCCAGCCGTACCCAAAGTCGCCTTTGACGAGTTCGGCCGCCGCCTTAGAGTTGTAGGTGCGCGTAAACGCCTGCCCTGGGCCGCGGCCGCCCTCGGAGAGATCGGTCTGCGTCTCAACCAGGTTCCCGGTCGCGACGTTGACCGGCCTGCCGCACACTGGGCATTCCAGGCCCGGGGCCCCAGGGTTCAGCAGGCCGTATCGTTCGGCCGCCCCGATGCCGTTCAGCGGGTTGACGAACTTCAGTTCGCCGACTTCGGCGTGAACGCCGCCGTTGTTTTCAAACGGCGTTTCAATCACGGTAAGATGGAACGATTCCACGGATTCAGTCTTCTTGAAGATGCCCGTGTTGATAAACGACCCAGTCACTTCGACCCCTGTCCCTTCGAGCCGCAGCGATGGGGCCTCGAATTCCCGTTCGGAGTTGGCGATGAAGGTCCCAGAGTTTTCAACGACCGAGCCCAGCTTCTGGCCAAGCGCGCTGCTTTCCTTCAACGTGAGCGACCCTTCGTTGACAAGCTTGCGTTCCCAGATGTGGGCGATGCCGGCACCGGACGCGATTTCCGAGGTCGCGCCTGCTTCGAGTACAGTCTTGCCTTTGCCTGTCATCTTGCTTTCGTTCTTCCACTTCAACGCTTTCGAGATCGCGAGCGTCCCTTCGCCGGTCACGATGCCTTCGAATTTCACAACGAAGGTCGCGATGGCCACTTTGGTGCCGCTCGGGATCGTCATCGTCGAGCTTTCGAGCGTAACGCTGCCAGAAGGGGCGGTGAATTTGCCAGCCGACACCGCCGGTCCGTTGAACTGCACTTCGCCTTCCAGCACGCTGGAGTTCGCGAGCGTCACCGTGTGGCTCGAGTTGCGGAACGCGATCGCGCCGACTTTGCCGTTAACGGTGCCTTTGTTTTCGAAGTTGATTTCAACCCGCGCCTGCTGTTCGTTTTTCGTCGTCTGGAACGTGCCCGTGTTGATAAACGTCGTCGCAGCGCCGACTTCTTCGTCGTTGATGCCGAAGATGCCTTGGTTGTTCTCATTGAAGGTACCGGGGTTTTCGAACTTCGCGCCTTCGTACATCGCCAGGCGAGCGCCGCCCGTGGTTGTACCTTCAAGGGTGGCGGTGCCGTGATTGACGAACGTCCGGACTTTGAGCTTGGGCGTGCCAGTAGGCCCGGCCAGGGTCGCTGTGGCACCCGACTGCACGACGGTGGAGCCCGTACCCGACATGGTGCCGGTGTTCCAGGTCAGCGTTTCCGTGATTTCGACGGTCGCCGTGCCGCTCAACGTCGAACCAAATTCCATTGTCAGTTTCTTGACGTGCGACGGTTCCAGCGCCGTCGCCACTTCCAGCGAGCCTTCGTGAATGATCAGGGTACCTTCGTCTTTGAGTACCCCCGCCGTATTGCCTTCCGAGGTCACCGAGACTGTCGTTTCAGACGCGATGCACGCGACATCCGAGGACGTGGGCGTGTGAGCCGCCGACCAGTTGCCAGCTTCCTGCCATTTCCCGGCGGCCCCACCCGTCCAGGTATCTGTGCAGAGCGGTTCGGCGCCGGCCCCGGCTGGAAGCCCGAAGCCGGCAACCATGACGCACGCGGCGACCGCCAGACCAAGGACGACCGGCGAGCGCCGCGACCACAGGGCAGAAACGTTCACGGCAGGCAGCTTGGGCATGAGCTTCTCCTGAGCGAGTGGGCGCCAGGCCGGCTACTGCCTGGCCACGATAGGCCACGTGTCGAAGCCCGAGTCTAAGCACCAGGAACTGTAGATTTCAATATGCGGAGCAGGAAAAATACGGCGCACGTAGCGCTAGGATCGCGCTCGGGACCAGGGTCGCCAGCACAGAGAAGGCGCCGAGCGGCGAGCCGACGTCGGCGTCTGCCTGCAGCCCGGCCGCCCGCGAGGTCGGGCCACCAAAGATTGGCTGAGGAGCACCGTCCAACCCTTGGCCAGGCGCCCCCCAGCTAGGGAGTCTCATCTCGCGCCTGGGACGGTATTGGAGTGGCACCCGTTTCGTGGCCTGTCTGATCTGCCTGTGTAGCTTGACGCTGTCTGACGGGTCCGTTTCTGGGTTCGCCAGGCATCGGGCAGTGGTGTCCGAGGCCCTCGTGAGGGTGTGGCCGGCGACGGGATGACTCGTGATCTGACTGGCCATTACGTGCCCTGCCCGGGATCTGTCTCCCGTCGCCGTCCACGGATGCCGCCGTGACTTCATAGAAGCCTGACATCACTCGACACAGTTCTGTCCGGCGGCCTCCACATCACGCATGTCACCGAGGAATGCGGAGGAGCGATGATCGCAGTTGGAGTAGACACCCATAAGAATCGTCACATAGCAGTGGCGCTCGATCGGCTCGGGCAACTGCTGGGCGAACTCTCGATCCAGGCGTGCGCGGCCGGCTATCTTGAGCTGCAACTCTGGGCGCTCGCTCTCGCCGAGGGCGGGCAGCAACTGGTTGTTCGGCATCGAGGGTGCGGGTAGTTGGGGAGCCGGCCTGTGCGAGCACCTGCAGCTCGCTGGCTGCTCGGTGCTGGAGGTCGAGCGTCCACTGCGGCGAGAGCGGCGCACCGGCAAGACAGACCGCATCGACGCGATCTCTGCCGCCAAGCGCGTTCTCAGCGACGAAGGCACTTCGACCCCGCGCCAGCAGGGAACTCGCCGAGCGCTGGCGGCGCTTCTCGTCGCCCGACGCTCGGCCACTTGCGAGCGCACAAGGCTGCTGAACCAGCTTCAGTCATTGCACGCGACCGCCCCGGTCGCATTGCGCGAGCGCATCGGGGAGGGCACCGGCAAACAGCTCGAGCGGCGTCTGGGCGTGATGCGCACCCGTCCGGGCGCGCCGACGGACGAGCGCGCGATCTTCGCGGTCCTGCGCGACCTGGCGGCACGCTCACGGGCGCTCGCCATCGACGCGCGTCGCTACGAGCGCGAACTCACAGAGCTCGTCTCATCGCTCGACCAGACACTACTCGGGGAGGTCGGTGTCGGGCCGGTCTCGGCCGCAAAGCTCCTGGTCTGCGACCCGGCGCGCTTCTACTCCGAGGCAGCGTTCGCTCGCTGCAATCGAACGGCGCCGCTACCGGCCTCCTCTGGCAAGACGGTCCGTCACCGTCTCAGCCGGGGTGGCGACCGCCAAGCCAACAACGCCATCCACACGATCGCTCCCAGCCGCTCGCTCCACCACCCCGAAACACGCGCCTATCTGGACCGCCGAATCAGCGAGGGAAAGACAAACCGCGAGACAATGAGAGCGCTCAAGCGGCACCTCTCACGAACCCTCCTCAAGAGGCTCGTCAACGTGCCCTTGACTTCATAGAAGCATCCCGGCTTTCTTGGAGTCGGCGGTCTGGAATCAGGCGGCGGTCTGTTGTCGTTGGTGTTGGCCCGGCGGCGAGCTCACCTCGTTTCGGGCCGGGTTCATGGAGTCCCGGATGGCAGGGCCGGGCTGCCAGATCTACGCGGGCCCGGCGGGAGCGCCAGCGCCGGTCGAGCTGCCCCGCGTGAAGGACCCGCTGGGCCTGCGGCTGTTCGGCGTCCGGACCGCGAACGGAACCGTGCGGCTGGAGGTCAACGGGCAGGTGAGCGAGATCCCGATCCCTGGGTATCACGTGATGCTGGGTAGCCTTTGCGCCGATCTCGGCGGGCCGGTATCGCCGATCGCACCCCAATCGCTCGTCGGGTTCGTGCAGGTGTGGCCAGCACACGCGGAGCCGGTCGTTGCGCGGCCGTGGCTGGTTGCCGGCGACAACTCGCGCGTCGACGCCTGGCGACTCCGATGTCCTCTCAGCGACTTTCGGGAGCTATCAGGGTCTATCGAGAGCCCGGTGAGCGCCGGATGTCAGGCAAAACGGTACCGCACGGGTACCGCAGATTAGTGGCCGTCTCGCCCGCTATTATCCGTGCCTGACCGGCCTTCGTTTCCCGAGTCGAGCAGCCGAAACCGCCTGCTGGAGCCAAAGCTGGCCCGAGGTCTCATAAGCGGCGAACGGGTCTCGAACCCGCGACCTCAAGCTTGGGAAGCTTGCGCTCTACCAACTGAGCTATCGCCGCACGGCCCCCGATTCTAGGGGCTCGACGCGCGCTCGGGCGCCCGGCATCCGCGGCGTGCCCGCCGGACGACGGCGGCGGCGACCGCGCGGCGGCTTCTAGGCGCCGGCGGCGGATACGACGTCGGCCACGCTCGTGAGCATCGAGGCGACCAGCGCCTGCGCCGACGGCGGCAGCGCGCGCGCGGACAGCAGCACCAGTGCCTGGCCGCGGGATGGGAGGGCGATCGCGAACCCGGCACTCGCCCCCTCATCCACCGCCTCCGGCGTCAGCAGCATGACGCTGCCTCCGGCGATCGGACGAGCGCGCTCGATGACGCGCGCGAGATTCGGCCACGGGGGCTCACCCTCGAGCGGGCCCGGTCTCTTAGCGTCGAGCTCCCACAGAAGCGCGGTGGTGAACTCGCCGCACTCGCGTAGCGGCGCGAGCAGGCCTGCGAGCGCCTCGAGGCTGGGCGCCACGCGCAGCGCATCGATCGCAAATCCCGTGATCGCCGTGAAGGCGACAATCGTTCCCGTTCGTTCGAGTTCGGCGCGGCGGCGCTCGGTCACGTCGTCGATCGTGGCGAGGACCTGGGGCGAGCCGGCGAGCGAGATCATCACGGCGGAGGTCTCCCCCGCCCTGATCGTCCCGTCGGGCCTCTGCACCCGCACGAGAACCCGATCGAGCGATCCCTTCTCGCGGAGCTCCTCGATCAGCGCGGGCCGCCTGCTTATGTCCCACCACGCCCCCGGGTCGGTCGAGCGCCTGCCGACCAGTTCATCGCGTGCGCGCCCGACGAACCGGCAGAACGCGTCGTTGACCTCGTGGATGACCGCTGTGTCGGGATCGGTGATCGTCACGGCTGTCGCGCTCGCGCGGAGAATGTGTTCGAGCACCCGCTCGGTCTCCGACAGCCTCGCCTCGGGCCGCGCCGCGGCACGGTCGAGTTCCGGCGCGTGGCCGAGCAGACGACGCAGCCCAGCGATCGCCGAGCTGTCATCGCCGCGGATCTCGCGCATCCGGTCCATCAGCAGGTCGCGCTCGTCGAGGATCCGGCGGGCGCCCGCCAGCAGGCCGGCGCCCGCGTCGGTCAGGCGGATGCCTCTGGCGCTCCGCTCGAACAGCGGTGTTCCCGCGAGCGCCTCGAGATTCGACACGCGCTTGGCGACGGCGGGACGGCTGATTTCGAGCGCTTCCGCGGCGGCTCCGAACGTCCCCTCGCTCGCGCACACGACGAGCGTTTCGAGCTCCGCGAGATCTGGCGCGCGGATCGGCGCGGTGGACACGGCCGAGGGCTTCGCGTAACCGCCGGTTACCGGCGCCGCTGCCAACACCGTGTCGCCGGGCGCCGCCTCCGAGCCGAAAGTGGCTTTGCGATTCACCGTTGCGCAATGGTACTCGCGGGGCCGCCTTGCACGCGCAGTTCACGCCGGCACGACGCCTGTGGGGACAAGAATAAGACGCAGTCTTATGATAGGTTGGCCGTGGTCGTGGTCGGCCGACCGCTCGATCGCGATCGCGACCGTCTGGAGATGCCCATGTACACAGCGCTGCGCCGTGCCATTCCCGCCTCACTCGCGCTTGCGCTGCTCGCCGGGCTGTCGACGGGCTGCGGCAGAACCTCCCCGCCGCCCGCCGCCGCGGGCTCGACCGGCGCGAGGTTCCGTGTGGTCGCCGCCGAGAACTTCTGGGGGAGCATCGCCGCCCAGCTCGCGGGCGGCAAGGCGCTGGTGCAGAGCATCGTCGTCAACCCGTCCACCGACCCGCACAGCTACCAGCCCAACGCCGAAGACGCCCGCGCCGTGGCGAGCGCGAACATGGTCATCGAAAACGGCATCGGCTACGACAGGTGGATGCGCCAACTTCGCGGCGCCGACGGCGGAGGCGGGCGCACGGTCCTGTCGGTCGGCGACCTGCTCGGCGTCGCCGAAGGCGAGAACCCGCACCAGTGGTACTCGCCGTCGAGCGTCTCCCGCGTGATCGATCGGATCGTCGCCGACTACGTCAGGCTCGACCCGTCGGACGCCGCCTTCTTCGCGCGGCAAAAGCGTACGTTCGAGATGCGCGAGCTCGCCGGCTACGACCGGCTGCGGCGAGAGATCCGCACGCGCTACGCGGGCGTGCCGGTCGGCTACAGCGAGAGCATCTTCCAGCTGCTCGGCGACGATCTCGGCCTCAGGCTGCTGACACCGTATGGCTTTGCAAAGGCCGTCGCCGAGGGCACGGACGTGACCGCGTCAGAGAAGGAGACCGTCGACCGCCAGGCCCAGCGCCACGAAATCGCCGTGTGGATCTACAACAGCCAGAACGTGACGCCGGACGTGCAGCGAGTCACCTCGATCGTGCGAGCGCAGCACATCCCGATCGCGACCGTCACCGAGACGCTCTCGCCGGCGGGCGCCAGCTTCCAGCAATGGCAGACCGGCGAGCTCGAAGGCCTGCTCGCGGCGCTGCACGGGGCCACCGGGAGGTAGCCGCTCGCACCGATACGGCGACGCGTCACGCTCCCGATCGGCGGCGGCCCACATGGCAGGATTCTCACGGTTGGCGCGGTCCCTGCGCGCGATCGTGACCCGCGAATGCTGACCTGCTGCGTGCGGGTATTCGTGTCGCCTATGGCACCGTGGTGTTTTCATATCCCGTCGCCGGATCGGCTCACGAAAACCGGCAACCGGAGGTGTCATCGGTGACAAAGATCGTGTGCTGATTTATGTTCGGCGGGTGGCTAACGTCCGGTGGAGGTCATCGGGGGTTCGGCGCGACCGAGTGCTCGGACAAGCAAGTGCTGCGTGCCCCGGTGACCATCAACAGGTGGCGGCGCAGCCCCCGCGTGGCCGGGCAGTCGCGATGTCGCCGGGCGTCTGGTGCGCGAGCTCAGGCGACGGCGAGCAGCGGCACGGCCTCGGGGAGAGCCTGCTCACTCGTGAGCACGCGCCCGTCCGGCGTCATCCAGCGGCCGGGAGCGACGCGGCGTTTGAAGCCCGCCTCGACGAGCAGCCGCTCCGCCTCCTCGCGCGCGATCTGAAGGCTCGCCCCTGAGACGGTCGTTGTCTCGATGAAGCTGCTAGCGGTCATCGGCGCTCCCTTCGTTGCGGTCTCGTTGGGCGCATCCTCTCGCGCAAAGCTTCAGCGCACCGAAAGACGAGCCAAAGATTGGCTCAGTATTTGCGGCCGCCGAGCATCGTCGCTTCACCGCGGGGCGCCCGCCGTCGATGCCGAACGACCCGCTGGCCCGATGACGGCTCTACCCTTGTGCAGCAGTGAGACGCCGCGCCCTCCCCATCCTCGCCACGCTCGCCGGTGCAGCGCTCGTCGGCCTGCTCGTCTATGGAGTCTCCACGCAGGCCCCCAACCGGACGCTCGACGACCTCGTCGCTCGCGGCGCTCGTCCGGTCGCGCCCGAGGCCCAGCGGATGCTGCCGATCCTCGGCGGCCACGGCCTCGCACAGCTCGCCTCGTTGCGCGGACGCGTCGTCGTGCTCAACTTCTGGGCGTCGTGGTGCGAACCGTGCCAGGTCGAGGCTCCCCTGCTGGAGCGCTACCAGTCGACCCTGCTCCGCCACCGAGCAACCGTCCTCGGCGTCACCTACCTCGACAACACGCGCGACTCGGAGCGCTTTGTGCGCCACTTCCGTCTCGCGTATCCCAACCTGCGCGACAACGTCGGGACGTTCGCCCACGCCTACGGGACGAACCAGCTGCCCGAGAGCTTCCTGATCGATCGCAGCGGCCGCATCGTCGCTGTCTCCAGGGGCGAGATCGAAGAACCGTTCATGAAGCACGCGGTCGCGCTGGCGGCGAGCTCGTGAGAGCCAGGCGCCGTCGCACCGCACGCGCGCTCGCGACGCTCGCCTGCCTCGCGGCGCTCATCGTCGTGGCCGGCGCCAGCGCCCGTGCATCCTCGCCGCCCTCGCTGCCGGTGATCGAACGCCAGGTGATGTGCGTCACGTGCAAAATCCCGCTCAACGTGGCCGAGTCCCAGCAGGCGGACCGCGAGCGGACCTACATCCGCGAGCTGATTGCGGAAGGGCGCAGCGAAAGCGCGATCAAGCACTCGCTCGTCGGCCAGTATGGCCCGGCCGTCCTCGGCCTGCCGAGCACGAGCGGGTTTGACCTGTCGGCCTATCTCGTGCCGCTGATCGTCGTGATCGCGCTGCTCGCCGTGCTGCTCGCAGTGCTGCCACGCTGGCGCCGGCGCGCCCGCGCGCAGGCGACCGCGGGTGCCGATGCGCCGGCACTGGAGCGCGCCGACGCGGCTCGGCTCGACGCCGACCTCGCGCGCTTCGACTGAGCCCCGCGTCGTCGCGGGCTACATCTGAGCGGGCGCGCTCACGCCGAGCAGCCCGAGACCGACAGCGATCGTGCGCATGCTCGCGAGGCACAGGGCCAGGCGCATCGACTCGACGGCCGGCGGCTCGGCACCGAGCACGCGGCAGTCGCTGTAGAAGGCCGTGAAGCCCTGCGCGAGCTCGAGCGCGAAGGCGGCGATGCGGTGCGGGGCGCGGCGCTCAACCGCCTCGGCGAGTTCGCCCGGAAACGCCAGGAGCTGCTCGATCAGTGCGCGCTCGGCGGGGTGCAGCGGCTCGCCGGCAGAGCTCGCGGCGACCGTCGCGGCGGCCGCGAGGACGCGGTCGGAGCCGGCCTTCTCGAGCACCGACGCGATTCGCGCGTGGGCATACTGGACGTAGTAGACCGGGTTCTCCTTGGACTGCTCGCGCGCCAGGCCGAGGTCGAGATCGACGGTGGTGTCGTGCGAGCGCGCGAGCAGGAACCAGCGCGCAGCGTCGACGCCGATCTCCGCGACGAGCTCCTCGAGCGTTACGAACTCGCCCGCCCGCTTGGACATCTGGGAGCGGCCGCCGGCGCCGACGAGGTGCACGAGCTGCATGATCAGGAGCTCGAGCTCGCCCGGGTCTCCGCCGAGCGCCTCGTAGGCGGCCTTCATCCGCCGCACGTAGCCGTGGTGGTCGGCGCCCCACACGTCGATCTGGCGGTCGAAGCCGCGGTCACGCTTGTCCTGGTGGTAGGCGATGTCGGGCGCGAAGTAGGTGTGCTCTCCCCCTGAACGCACGAGCACGCGGTCCTTGTCGTCGCCGAAATCCGTCGTGCGCAGCCACACCGCCCCCTCGCTCTCGTAGGTATGGCCACTTCGCTCGAGCAATTCGAGCGTGCGCTCGACCGCGCTGGGATGGCCCGCGTAGAGCGCGCTCTCGACGTACCAGCGGTCGAAGTCCTCGACGCGAAAGGCCGCCAGCGGTGCCTTGAAGTCCTCGATCAGGAGCGCCACGGCGGCGCGGCCCAGCGTGTCCGCCTCGATCGTCGCCGCCTCGGGTATGCGCGCCGCGAGCTCCGCCACGTAGTCGCCGTGATAGCCGTCCTCGGGGAGTGGCTCGCCGCGCGCAAGTGCCTGGATCGACGCGCCGAACTTGGCGACCTGGGAACCCGCGTCATTGACGTAGAACTCGCGCTCGACGCTGTGGCCATACAGCGCGAGCATGCGCGCGAGCGAGTCGCCGTAGGCCGCGTTGCGGGCGTGACCGACGTGCATCGGCCCGGTCGGGTTCGCGGAGATGAACTCGACGAGGATCCGCTCCGGCCGGCGGGCGCCGCCGGCGCCGAAGCGCTCGCCCTCGATCAGGACCGCACCGAGCGCGCCGCGCAGCCATGAATCGCTGAGAAACAGGTTCAGGAACCCGGGACCCGCCACCTCGAAGCGCTCGAGCTCGGGGCCGAGCCGAGCCGCCAGTGCATCACCGAGACGCTGCGCCAGATCGCGCGGGGGCGCTCCGGCGAGCGGCGCGAGCAGCAGCGCGGCGTTCGTGGAATAGTCGCCGAATGCCGCGCGCCGCGGGCGTTCGAGCGTGATGCCCTCGGGAGCCGGCGCATGCGCGTGGATCTCCGCGGCCGCTGCCAGGACCTCTCGCCGCAGCCGATCGAGCGGCGCCGGCGAGCCGTTCGCCGGGGAGCCCGCAACACCCGGGTCGTGATCGATGGAGGGCTCGGTCATGGGTTCGTGCTCGACGATTGCGATACTAGCTATGTGAACGACCAGGATTCAGGCGCCGAGCGCCACATAAACATTCATCTCTCCCCCGAGATCATGGGGGGCGTCTACGCGAACTTCGCCAACGTCAGCCATTCCGATTACGAGTTCACCGTCACGTTCGCCCGGGTCGACCACGAGGTCGAGTCCGACGAGGTGCCGGGCGTCGTCGTCTCCCGCGTGAACCTGTCGCCGCGCTTCATGCGCGAGCTGATCGACGCGATGGAGGACAACTACTCGAAGTGGCGCACCCGCGAGGGCATCAAGAACCTGCCCGAGTACGGTGGCGGCGAGGACGATTCGGAGCCGGCTCCGGATTAGGCCGTCGCCGCGCCCGTCAGTCGTTCTCGCGCGGCGTGGCCGCTTGCTTGCAGCGAGATGAGCCGTGCAACCCGTGGAGAATTGGGGTGTTCCTAGCCCTGCAACGATGAAGGTCGCCGTCATCTCCGACATCCACGCCAACCGGCACGCGTTCGAGGCCACACTCGACGCGGTGGCTGCCAGCGACGCGTCCGAGCTGTGGTGCCTGGGCGATCTGGTCGGCTACGGCGCCGAGCCCGACGCATGCGTCGAGCTCGCGCGCGAGCATGCCGCCGTGTGTCTCGCCGGCAACCACGACATGGCGGTAACGGGCGAGATCTCGCTGGAGGAGTTCTCGCGCGGCGCGAGCGTCGCCGCAGAGTGGACGCGAGAGGTGATCGCCCCGGAGAACCTCGACTTCCTCAAAGGGCTCGCGCCCAGCGGCGAGGAGTCGCGGATCGGGCTCTACCACGCGAGCCCGCGCGACCCCGTTTGGGAGTACGTGCTCTCGACTCTGCTCGCGGAGCTGTGCCTCGACGCCCAGGACCAGCGCATCTGCCTGATCGGACACTCCCACGTCGCACTCTCGTTCGAGCGCCACGAGGGCGAGCCGGCGACCGGCGAGCCTCGCCGCGACGGCGCGACGCTCGACATGGCCGACGGCGAGTGGCTGCTGAATCCCGGCAGCGTCGGCCAGCCGCGCGACGGCGATCGCCGCGCGTCGTGGCTGCTGCTCGACCTCGACGGCCACGCCGCCACGTTCCATCGTGCCGAGTACGACGTCGCCGGAGCGGCGGCCGCGATTCGCGCCGCTCGGCTACCGGACTCGCTCGCCGAGCGCCTGGAGTACGGTCAGTGACCATGCAGACGATGCACCCCACAGCTCCCACCCCGCGGAGTAGCGCGCGCCGGCGCGCCGGAGTCGCGATCCGTGTGCTCGCCACGGCCCTGCTCGGCGCCGCCGCCGCGCTGCTCGTCTCCTGCGGCGGCTCGGGCAAGGGCCTGATTCCGGCCAGCGCCGCCGGCCCGCTGAAGGCCGACTTCGAAGCGGTGCAGCAGGCCGCCGAAAGCGGCGCCGGCTGCGCGGCGACCGAAGCTGCCCTCAAGAAGACCGAGGAAGACTTCGCCGTGCTGCCGTCGAGTGTCAACGCCGCGCTGCGCGCCAACCTGCGCCAGGGCATCGAAAACCTGCGCGTGCGCGCGCACGAAGCGTGCAACCAGCCGAGCGCCGCCACGACCGCGACGACAACGACGACGCCGAAGACGACGACCAGCACCCCGACGACAACCACGACCACGACCACGCCGACGACCACCAGCACAGCGACCACGACGACGCCGACGACGCCCGTCGGCCCCGGACCGGGCGGCGGCACGCCGGCCCCGGGCGAAAACGAAAAAGAAAAAGTGGGCGGCGAAAGCGAAGCCGCGGGCGGCGGCGTGGGCGCAGGTGGCGGGGTCGGCGCGGGCGGTCAGGAAGCCGGTAAATGAGCGTCGGCGATATCGCCGGGCGATACCGGCTCGAGGGGCGCCTCGGCTTCGGCGGGATGTCGACCGTGCACCTCGCGCTCGACATGCGCCTGGAACGCCAGGTCGCCGTCAAGCTCCTCGCCGAGCACCTCGCGGACGACCCCGCGTTCGTGTCGCGCTTCCAGCGCGAGGCGCAGGCGGCCGCGCGGCTCGTGCACCCGAACGTCGTGCAGGTCTTCGACTCGGGCCGCGACGAGCGCACCGACCAGTACTTCATCGTGATGGAGTACATCGAGGGCTCCTCGTGCGCGGAAATCCTGCGCGACGACGGCTGGGTCGAGGTCGACGAGGCGCTCGCGATCATCGAGCAGGCCTGCGAGGGCCTGCACTACGCCCACCTTCATGGCGTCGTGCACCGCGATGTCAAGCCCGGCAACCTGCTGCGCTCGCGCGAAGGCGAGGTCAAGCTGGCCGACTTCGGCATCGCCAAGGCCACCGAGCAGTCAAGCATCACCCAGGTCGGCTCGGTGCTCGGCACGGCGGCGTATCTCGCGCCGGAGCAGGCCCGCGGCGAGGAGGCGGGCCCGAAGGCCGACCTCTATGCGCTCGGCGTCGTCACCTACCAGCTGATCTCCGGGCGCCTCCCGTACGAGGCGACGTCGCTGACGGAGCTCGCGCTGAAGCAGCAGCAGGAGGAGCCGCCGACGCTCGACACGCTCGTCGCGGCCGTCGGCCCCGAGCTCGCCGACGCCGTGCAGATCGCGCTCGCGCTCGACCCGCGCGACCGCTATCGGAGCGCGCACGAGATGGCGCAGGCGATCGCCGACGGCGCGGTCGGGGTGGCGCCCGGGGAG
>Ga0075021_10001152_pt1 | contig 13481 bp, 11 predicted proteins | sample ColStrG_CSR_2012_FD_72749 | JGI IMG/M metagenome (GOLD analysis project Ga0075021, IMG submission 72749) | Freshwater sediment microbial communities in response to fracking from Pennsylvania, USA - Cold Stream Run_MetaG_CSR_2012 | ecosystem: Environmental > Aquatic > Freshwater > Creek >...
TGTTGCTCGGGTGAGCAAAAAAAACTAGGATGGCAAAATAAGCTTGGATACCTTGGAAACCATATGGAATTCGTGCCAATTTTTGGGGGACCTATCGGAAATTGTGGGTTTTTGGGGCAACCCTAGCTAATATTGCTGTCCTAGAAAAAAACCATCATGGCTGACTTAGTAAATCTGACGATAGACGGTGTGGCGCTGGCGGTCCCAAAGGGGACGCTCATCGTCGATGCCGCTAAAAAGATCGATAACGACATTCCGGTGTTCTGTTATCACCCCAAGCTCAAGCCGGTCGGGATGTGCCGGATGTGCCTAGTGGACATCGGCACGCCCAAGATGGACCCGGCCACCCGGCAAGTGGTGAAGGATGATAAGGGTAACCCGGTCATCGCCTTCATGCCAAAACTCAACACCGCCTGCACCACGCCGGTGAGCGAAGGCATGGTGGTGCGCACGGCCACCCAGCAAGTGCGGGCCGCACGCGAGGACATGCTCGAGTTTCTCTTGACCTCGCACCCGCTCGATTGCCCCATCTGTGACAAGGGGGGCGAGTGCCCGCTCCAAAATCTGACCCTGGCCCATGGCCCGGGCGTGAGCAGCTTTGACTACGACCAGAAGTCGCATAACGACAAGCACGTGCCGCTGGGGGACTTGATCTTCCTCGACCGTGAGCGCTGTATCCAATGCTCGCGCTGCATCCGCTTCCAGGATGAAATTGCCGATGACCAGGTGTTGCAGTTCTTCCAGCGCGGGCGCGACATGGAGATCGTCACCTTTAGTGACCCGCCGATGAACACGTATTTTGGTGGCAACACGACCGATATTTGCCCGGTGGGTGCGTTGACGACGGCCGACTTCCGCTTCAAGGCCCGGCCCTGGGAGCTGCAAAGCACGCAGAGCGTGTGCACCCATTGCTCGGTCGGCTGCAACCTCACCCTCAACACCCGGCTCGAGACAAAGACCGGTGGGTATGAGATCAAGCGCGTCATGCCCCGCCAAAACGAGCAGGTCAACGAGATTTGGATGTGCGACAAAGGCCGCTTTACCCACCACTTCACCCGCGCCGCCGACCGTATCCGCACGCCGTTCATCCGTAAAGACGGCAAGCTGGTCGAGGCGACGTGGGAGCAGGCCCTGCAAACCGTCAGCGACCGGATGAAGATCGCCGGCTCGAGCGTGAGCGCGGTCGTCGGGGACCGGATCGCGACTGAGGACGCGTTTGTGATCGCCCAAGTGATGCGTGATGTCAAAGGCCGGGCGGCCATGTCGCCCCAAGCCCCGACCGCCTATGCCGATATCGTCCAAACCTTTGGGGTCGGCAAGGACACGGACTTCAAACAACTCGGCAAGGGCGACGTGATCCTGGTCGTCAACGGCGACCTCGAGGAACAGGCCCCGGTGTGGTTCCTGCGTCTGCGCCAGGCGGTGGTCGATCGCGGCGCAAAGCTGATCGTCGCCCATGACCGCAGCACCAAGATGCACCGCTACGCCAGCGCCATTCATCGTTACGACACCGGCCGCGCCCCACACTGGGCGGCCGAGCAAACCGCGGAGCTCTTCAAGGATGCCCGAAACGTGCTTATCGTCTTTGGCGACGAGAGCCTGGATTACAACGCCGCGCGCGCCTTTGCCGGTGCACTCGCGAACCTGCTGATCGACACGGGCAAAACCGGCCAGGCCAACAGTGGCTTACTCGCGCTTTACCCGCATGCCAATACGCAGGGCGTGTTTGATATGGTCGGCAATGGCGGCATCCCGGTCCAGACCGATGTGGCCTGGCTGATCGGCGTCGGCGACATGGCCGATGTGCCCAAGGCCAAATTCAGCGTCGTGCAAGAGATCCTCATGACCGACCTGGCCCAAGAGGCCGATGTGGTGCTGCCGGCGCTCAGCTTTGCCGAGCGCGAGGGCACCTTTACCAGCGGCGACCGGCGGGTGCAGCGCTTCTACCGCGCCTTGCCACCCCAGGCCCAGGCCAAGCCCGATTGGTGGATCGCGCAAGAACTGGCCAGTCGGCTCGGCTTCCGCTACGGTTTTCAAGGCGCTGCCCATATCTTCCAGACCCTGGCCGCGAAGGATGCCCGCTATAGCGCCCTGAGTTACGATGTGCTGTCCAAGACCGAGCCCCAATGGCCGCCGATGGGCCGGGGTGACTTGTATTACGGCGGGACGGTGTATGACAACACCGGCGGCCTGGGCGAACGCACCCCAAGCGGCGCGGAAGGGGGAGACAAGACTCTTGGCAAGTTTGAGGTGAAGCTGAGTGAGCCGAGCATGCTGGGTCTGGAGCGCGGCGCACAAAAGCTGTATCGCGAGGGCGAGTTGATCCGCCGTAGCCACGTGGTCGAGGCCCACATCATTCCGGTCCACGAGATCGCCTGACCCGCGACGTCCGTTAGGACGCGCTTTTTTAACGTCTCCTCGCGTCTCTCGCGTCTCTAGGCTGTATCGCCTGTATCGCTTCTATGGCTCCATTACTCGAAATCATCCTCAAGTCGGTCGTCTTGATCTTCGTCTTGCTGACGGGCTTTGCCTATATGTCGCTGGTCGAGCGTAAGGTGCTGGCCCGCCTGCAGGCCCGGATCGGCCCAAACCGGGCCGGCCCGATGGGGTTGCTCCAACCGCTGGCCGACGGCCTCAAGCTGATCGTCAAAGAGAGCATCACGCCTGGCACGGTGGATAAGCCGATCTACTTTCTGGCGCCGGTGCTGGTCGTCATCCCGGCCCTGATCCTGTTCGCGGTCATCCCGGTCGGGAGCTTGCCGATCTTTCAGCTGGCCAGCAACGTCAACGTCGGCGTGCTGTATGTGCTGGGGGTGATGGGCATCGCGGTCTACGGCATCACGCTGGCCGGCTGGTCCAGCAATAACAAATATGCCTCGCTCGGCGGCCTGCGCGCCAGCGCCCAGGTGATCTCATACGAACTGGGCATGGGCTTGTCCATGGTCGCCGTGGTGCTGATGGCCGGCAGCTTGAGCCTGGCGCAAATCGTCAACGCCCAGCTCCCGGGCCAGTGGGGCGGCATCCTGGGCTGGTATATCTTCCGCCAACCGGTGGCGGCGGTCATCTTTGCCATTACTGCGCTGGCTGAGACGATGCGCGCACCGTTCGACTTGGTCGAGGCCGAGCAGGAGCTGACGGCCGGGTTCATGACCGAATACAGCGGGATGAAGTTCGCCCTGTTCTTTATGGGTGAATACGTGAAGATGATCGCGGTCAGCGCCCTGTTTACCACGTTCTTCCTGGGCGGCTGGAGTGGCCCGTTCGTGACCGAGGTGCCCATCCTGTCGGTGGTGTATTTCACCGCTAAGGTTATTCTGTGCTTACTGGCCATGATCTTGACCCGCGCCACGCTACCGCGCATGCGCTATGACCGACTGATGGGGTTTGGCTGGAAGGTGCTCCTGCCGGTGGGGCTAGCGAACGTGATGGTGACGGCGCTACTCATCGTGGCAAAGATTCCGGGCTATCAGTAAGGGCGCGAGTGGCGCCATTAGCGTGTCGAACAAGCGTGTCGGTCTTGCGTGTCGGCCAAGCCCTGAGCGATGACAACGACAACAACAACGCCAACGCCAACGCGCGCCCGCCCGCGAAACACATAACACATAAAACACAAGACTTGCGATGAGCTTAAAAGATGTTTTGACCAAAATCCCGGCTGGCTTTGCGACGGTGCTGAAGACCGTGACCCAAAAGCCGGTGACGGTGCAGTATCCCGAGCAGCACAAGCCGATGAGCGCGCGCTTCCGCGGCCGGCATCACTTAAAGCGCTATGACGATGGCCTCGAGCGGTGTATTGGCTGTGCCCTGTGCGCGGCGGCTTGCCCAGCCGATGCGATCTATGTCGAGGCGGCTGAGAACACCAATCAGGCCCGCTATTCGCCTGGTGAACGCTACGCCAAGACCTACGAGATCAACATGCTGCGCTGCATCTTTTGCGGCTACTGCGAAGACGCCTGTCCGACCAACGCGATCGTGCTCGAGCCGATCGAGTTCCCGACCGGCTACACGCGCGAAGGCATGATCTACAAGAAGGACATGCTGCTCGTGGCGTCCCCGACCGGCTCACCCAGCACGCCCCAACAGACCCCGCCTGGCAAATATGACCGCTCGATATTGCCGTTCCCACCCATCAATGAGAGCGAGTAACAGGCGAATAACAGGCGAGTAAAGGCGAGAAGTAGGTAAGTAGACAGCGGTATATCTAGATTTATGGGCGATCTTCCCCTCCTCATCCTCCTCGGCGCCGTCAGCGTCGTCGCGGCGATTGGCTTGCTCACCAGCCGCAACGCGATCTACGCCGCGCTGTATCTGGTGCTCAACTTTGGCGTGGGCGCGGTGATCTATCTCGTGCTCAATGCGCCCTTTCTGGCGGTGATCCAGGTCAGCGTCTATGCGGGCGCGATCATGGTGTTATTCGTATTCGTGATCATGCTGTTGGGCGCCGAACGGCTTGCACCAGCGGACAATCCGCCCGGCGAAACCTTCCAGCGGCCGCTGGCGATTGTGTTGGGGGTGGTGCTCATGGTCGCGGCCGTGTATGTCTTGTTCGCGCGCCAGCCGCCAGCCGTGGCCGCCGCTGCCCCGGTTGATACGAGCCCGGCCGCCATCGGCCTGATGCTGTATGGGGCCTATAGCTTCCCGTTCGAAGTGGTCTCGATCCTGCTGCTCGTGGCGATGATCGGGGCGGTGGTGCTGACACGAAATAAGTAAAGCCGCTTTAGTCACGAGCTCGACCTCGAGACTATGAACGGTAACTGGTCATGGATTCAACAACATTCGTCACCTTTCTCTCGACCATTCTTTTCACCCTGGGCGTCATGGGCGTGTTACTCCGGCGCAACGCGCTGATGATCTTTATGTCGATCGAGCTGATGCTCAACGCGGCCAACCTAGCGTTTGTGGCGTTTGCCCAGCGCTGGCACCAGCTCGACGGGCAACTGTTCGTATTCTTCGTCATGACGGTTGCGGCGGCTGAGGTCGCGGTGGGCCTCGCGCTGATCGTGACCATCTTCCGCACCCGGCGCAGCACGAGTGTGGATGACCTGGCGACCCTCAAGGGGTGATGACCCGAGCGTCACGCGCGTGACGGCGCGAGCGTAGAACGCTCACCGAATGCGCTCAGCACTGATGCAAACACACGAGCCGATGGACGGGGTGGACGGGATGATTGAAGCGGGTGAACCGGGTAAAACGGGTGACAAGCCCATGCAGGCGCTGCGAGCCTTTGGCCTGGACCCTTGTCAGTTCGCCCTCAAGCCGTTTGGTTCAGGTCACATCAACAAGACCTATCTAGCCCATGGCCCAGCCCCTAAAACGGGCCGCGCGGCCTCGGAGGGCCACCTGCCTCAGGTCCAGTCTCCAAGCGAGGACAAGCGGTATGTGTTACAGCAGATCAACACGGGGGTGTTCAAGCGGCCGGAGGTGATCGCGGCCAATCATCGCCGGACCTGGGAATACCTGGCCAAGACCCGGCCCGATTACCTGTTCTTGCGGGCGCTGCCGACGGCCGATGGGCAGGATCTGTGGCGCGCGAATGGGGACGTTGACGGTGGGGTGTGGCGGCTGATGCCGTATGTGCCGGATACGATCACGCTCGACCGGGCCGATTCGCCCAAGCAAGCGTATGAGGCGGCCAGGCAGTTTGGCCGGTTTGCACGTTACACGGCTGGGATGGACCTATTGGGCCTGGAGCCGACCATCCCCGACTTTCACAACTTAACCTTGCGCGTCGGGCAGTTCGAGGACGCGCTCGCGCAGGCGGATGTGGCCCACCGGGCACGGGCCGGGCCCGAGATCGAAGCGGTGCGGGCGAGTGCGCACATCGCGACACGCTACGCTGGGCTGATGCGCGCGAGGATGCTGCCCGAGCGGTTGATGCACCATGACACCAAGATCAACAACGTGCTGCTAGGAGCCCAGACATACGAGGGTGTGTGCGTCGTTGACCTAGACACGCTCATGCCGGGCGTGATCCTGAGCGACCTGGGCGACATGGTGCGGACGTATGTATGTCCGGTGAGTGAAGAGGAGCAGGACGTGACGCGGGTGTGCGTGCGGGAGGATTACTTTGCGGCGCTCATGGATGGGTATGTGTCCGAGATGCGGGACGAGTTGACCCGTGCAGAAAAAGACGAGCTGTTTTTCGCGGGACAATTCATGATCTACATGCAGGCCGTGCGCTTCCTGGCAGACTATCTAAATGGCGATGTGTATTACCCCGTCAAGCGCCCCGAGCACAACCTCGACCGGGCGCGAAATCAAATCAAGCTGTTACAGCGGCTGAATCAGAAGGAGCAGCCGCTCAAGAAAATCATACAGGAGTGTTTGTAACCGGATAACCGGATCGTTCTATCAAGCGTCGCGTGCGCTCGCTGGGCTAAATGGGCTGGCTGGGTTGGGCACGTGACCAGCGCCACTCGCCCGGTGAGGGTTAGGGCGCTTGGGTCAGAAGACGCTTAAATTTAGACGGACTCGTATCGCAATCATGGGGCTATTCCTTATTTCTCCAATCCTATTTCCGCTCGTGGGTCTGGTGATCAACGCGCTCGTTGGCAAGCGGCTGGGTGAACGGGCGGTGGGCGCCATCGCCACCTTAGCCGTCGCGGCCTCGTTCGTCACGTCGCTGATGATGTTTAGCCAACTCTCCGGCGCGGATGGTGGTCAGGCCGGTGGGCTACATGCCACGCTACTGCCGTGGATCACCGCCGGGACGTTTACCGTTAATTGGGGCGTCCAGGTCGATCAACTCAGTGCGACGCTGATGCTCATCATCACCGGTGTCGGGGCGCTGATTCATCTGTATAGCATCGGTTATATGCATGGCGATGAGAGAATCTCGCGCTACTTCGTGTATCTCAACTTGTTTATCGCCTCGATGCTGGTGCTGGTGATGAGCGACAACTTCCTGGGCCTGTTTGTCGGCTGGGAACTGGTCGGCTTATGCTCGTATCTGTTGATCGGCTTCTGGTTCACGAACATCAAGAACGCCGAGGCTGGCCGCAAGGCATTTGTCGCCAACCGCGTCGGCGATGTTGGCTTTGTGCTGGGCATCTTGCTCATCTTCGTGACCTTTGGCAGCCTGAATTTCACCGACGTGTTTGCGAAGGCCACGGCCCAGGGGGCGGCGCTCGCGGGGGTCGCCACGACCATCACGCTCCTGTTGTTTATCGGCGCGACCGGCAAGAGCGCGCAGATCCCGCTGTTTGTGTGGCTGCCCGATGCTATGGCCGGCCCCACGCCGGTGTCGGCCTTGATCCATGCGGCCACCATGGTGACCGCTGGGATATACATGATGACCCGCGCTCACGCCTTGTTCGAACTGGCCCCGGCCACGCAGAGCGCCGTGGCCATCATCGGCGCGCTCACCGCATTTGTCGCCGGTTCGAGCGCCCTGCGCCAATATGACATCAAGAAGGTGCTGGCCTATTCGACCGTGTCGCAACTCGGGTTTATGGTGGCCGCCGCAGGCCTGGGGGTGTATGTCGCCAGCGTCTTTCATCTCCTCACCCATGCCTTCTTCAAGGCGCTCTTGTTCCTAGCGGCTGGCTCGGTGATCCACGGCATGGAGCACTACGCCCATAGCCAAGCTGGCCACGCTAGCCATGATGCCCAGCACACCGACCCACAAGACATGCGCAATATGGGTGGGTTGGCCAGGAAGATGCCGGTCACGTTTATCACCTTTTTGATCGGCGGGCTGGCGCTGGCGGGGGTGCCGCCGCTTTCGGGCTTCTTCTCGAAAGACGAGATCGTGAGCGCGGCGCTCGAGAAGAACATCCTCGTGTTCGCGCTGCTCGGGGTGACGGCCGCCTTTACCGCGTTTTACGTCGGCCGCCAGCTCATGCTGGTGTTTGGCGGGACGGCTCGCACGGCCGATGCCGAGCATGCCGCTGAGTCCACGCCGCTCATGACCATCCCGCTCGCGGCGCTGGCGGTCCTAGCGCTGGTGGGTGGGGCAATCAATCTGCCGGGTGGCGGCTGGCTACACCGCTGGCTGGAACCCATCGTCACGGAGCCGGTCGCGGGGCTCAACATCGCCGTAGCCGGGTTCTTTGCGCTGCTGGCGGTCGGGGCGGCCTGGCTGGGGTGGTCGATGTATCGCGACCCCTCAAAGGCGCAGACCGAGGCCGATACGGGACTGGGCAACTTCCTGTTCAGGGCCTGGCGCTTTGATGATGTGTATAAGGCACTGGTGATCAAGCCGTTCTATGTCATCAGCACCGTGTGTGCCCAGGTGCTGGATGTCAGCCTGATCGACGCCATTGTCAATGGCGTGGGCCGGTTGGTGCGAAGCGCTTCAAACTCGCTGCGTGGCTTGCAGACCGGCTTTGTGCGCAACTACGGCCTGATGATGCTCCTAGGCGTGGTGGTGGTAGTGGCGTATTTTGTGGCCAATGCCCGCTGACCGGCGTTAACTGGCGCAATGCTGAATCGATGTGTTCTTGACTCATCCGCATAGTTGAGGTTGTCATGATCGTCCAAACCCAAACCGTTTTTACCGAACTGCATAACGTCGCACCGTCTGGCTATCTCGTCCGACCGGACGATGAGCGCAGCTATCCCGGCATCGTCGTGATTCAAGAGTGGTGGGGCCTGGACCCCCACATGCGTGATGTGGCCATCAAGCTGGCGGGTCAGGGGTTTGTCGTGCTCGTGCCGGACCTGTTTCATGGCGCAGTGGCAACCGAGCCGAGCGATGCCCAGAAGCTGGCGATGATGACATTCCAGAACATCCAGTCCGCGCTGGGTGAAATTCTGACCGCGCTGAAATACCTCGAGAACAACATGGGCGTGCGCCCCAAGAAGCTCGGCCTGATGGGTTTCTGTATGGGCGGCCATCTGGCCTATCGGGTCGCCGAACACTATCCAAACCTGGGGGCCCTGTCGCCGTGGTATGCCGGCGGCTACGACCCTGTAGCCGAAGACGTGGCGAAGATCAACGCGCCGGTGCTAGCGATCTATGGCGAGACCGATGGCGCCATCCCGGTGGCCCAGGTCAAGAAGATCGAGTCACTGTTTAAGGCGTCGCACAAACACGCCGAGTTCCGGATTTACCCCAACGCCGGGCATGCCTTTAACAACCCCGACCATGGCGCGGGCAAACCCGAGGCCGCCAAAGACGCCTGGGCGCGGGCGGTGGCCTTTTTCAAAGCCAATCTGAGCGACAAAAGCGACAAACACGCCAAAAGCGACAAAAGCGAGAAAAACGAAAAATAGGTCTGTTCGACGCATCAAACTTGAGCGGCCAGTGCCCGGGCGAGTACGAGTGCCCATGCCGCTGGAGTGCCTGATGCAGCAGCTCTCATGCTCTCACTCATTACCTTTATCCCCCTGATCGGCGCGCTGATCGTGGCCTTACTGCCCAAGGGTGCCGCCACTAAAACCGTGGCGCTCCTGGCCAGCCTGGCGTCCTTTGTCGTGTCGCTGGCGGTGCTGACGAGCTTTAACCCGGCTGCGGCCGGCTATCAGTTCGTCGAGTCGGCCCAGTGGATTCCGCAAGCCGGGATCGGCTACAAGCTCGGCATCGATGGCATCAGCATCTGGCTGGTGCTGCTCACCACCCTCATCTTCCCGGTCGCCATCTGGTTCTCGTTTGATTCGATTCATACCCGCGAGAAAGAGTATTACGCGCTGCTGCTCCTGATGGAGACGGCGACCCTGGGCGTATTCCTGTCGCTGGATATGTTCTTGTTCTATGTGTTCTGGGAATTCGCCCTGGTGCCGATGTATTTCATCATCGGGGTGTGGGGTGGCGAGCGGCGGGTATATGCCTCGGTCAAGTTCTTTATCTACACCATGGCCGGCAGCGTGCTCATGCTGATCGCCATTTTGGTGCTGGGGATCAATGCCAAGTCGTTTGATCTGGAGATCGTGGCCAAGAACAACCCCTTTGGCGCGAACTCACTCATGTTCCTGGCATTCGCGGTCGCCTTTGCGATCAAAGTGCCGCTGTTCCCATTTCACACCTGGTTGCCGGATGCACACGTCGAGGCGCCGACCGCCGGCTCAGTCATCCTGGCCGCGGTGCTACTAAAGATGGGGAGCTATGGCCTGATCCGCTTTAACCTGCAACTGTTCCCCGAAGCCAGCCGGGTCTGGGCCCCGCTCATGATTGTGCTCGCGCTCATCGGCATCCTATACGGCGCGGTGGTCGCCTTTGCGCAAAGCGACGCCAAGAAGCTGGTGGCCTACTCGTCCGTCAGCCACATGGGCTATATCGTGCTGGGCATCTTCGCGCTCAACCAAATCGGCGTGCAAGGTGCGCTGTTGCAAATGGTCAACCACGGCCTGAGCACGGGCGGCCTGTTCTTGATCATCGGGTATATCTACGAGCGCCGCCACACGCGCGAGATGGCAAAATTTGGCGGGATATGGGCGCGTATGCCGCTGTATGGGACGCTGGCCCTCTTATTTGTGCTCAGCTCGGTCGGCTTGCCAGCGCTCAATGGGTTTGTCGGCGAGTTCGTGATTTTGCAGGGGGCGTTCCAGCACAGCCCGCTGGCGACAGCCTTTGCCGCATTTGGCATGGTGCTCAGCGCCGTCTATCTGCTCACGATGTTCCAGAAGGTGTTCCTGGGTGAGAGCCGCGACGAGGCCAACAACACGCTGGTGGACTTGAACTGGCGGGAAGTCGCCACCGTCGTGCCGCTCCTGGTCATGTGTTTTGTCATCGGCTTGTATGCCGCTCCGTTCCTGGGTGCGATGAATTCGAGCGTCGCGGGTCTTTTGGCCGGTAGCGGCCTGGCCATGCGTTAGACGGCGATTTTTGGGGGACGCATCTGTCGCCCACGGCGCGTGGTGTGGGGCAATTGATTACAAGCAAAACGGGCACGACTCTTAAAAGTCGTGCCCGTTAAACGTTCCCTACTAAAACTGCCGTTCACCCGGACCCGGGCTAGCCGTGGGTCCGCATGGCGAAGCGAAACTGTGCGACGTGATGGGCCGCTAAGGGGTGTTCGGGATATACGGTTTGGCCTGTTTCACCCTTAAGTTTTGGCCCATGGCGGGGTCCTTTCACCCCGGAAGCGCGGGACAAGCATGCTGATGCCGGGGTAATTCAAGCGCTGTAACTGCGCGATGACGGCTGCGGTGTCATATGTGACGAGGCGGTGGGTGAGTGTGTGCCCCTTTTCGTTCGCGTCGATGAGGTAATAGCTGGCGCGTAAATCTGGGCCCCAGGGCACGCTCACGCTGCCGAGGTTGACCACGCGCACCCCATTCACGGTCACATCCATTTGCCAGTGGGTATGGCCGGTAAAAATCAGGTCGGCATTACTGCCCTCGATCGCTTGCGCGATTTCAGCATCGGTCATCGTCGGCACGATGCCGTCCCCGTCGTCGGTGCCAGGCGAGGCGTGCACCAGGAGCACGCGTGTGCCATCCGGCAGCGTCGTGCGTCGCTCGAGGGGCAAGCCCGTCATCCAATTCATCCAGCCGCTGGCGATCAATGCGCCCTGGGCCCAGGTCAGCATGAGTTGCCGCCCAATGTGCGCTTCGGCCCCACCCGGGTCCTGCTGAAGCAATGAATTCGTCTCCTTTGGGCTCAGCAGGCTGCAGACATAGCGGTCGACGTTGCCGCGGACAAACGTCGCATTGGGCAGTTCGGCCAGTGTTTCTAGCGCCCCCACCGGATCTGGCCCAATCGCCGCCATATCACCGACAATCCAATGCGCGTCGGCGCCGCCGTTTTGTTCGATGTCGTGAAGGACGGCGTCCAGGGCAATCGTGTTGCCGTGAACGTCGGAAAGCACAGCAATTCGCATGGGGTGTATTAAAGCAGACTTGAAGCCATTTCGTAACTAAAGTTACGATATGTTTGCCCTACGATTCCCTGAGTTGTTTTCGCTGCCAGGATACGCGTCACGACAAAACCAGCCGGTAGGCCCAACGCACGCCCCAAGCGTCTCCACCGCTTACACGCGCCTACACGCGCCTACACGCGCCTACAAATGCCCATAGACCTAGACACCGGACCGTGAGGCGTGGCCCTGAAAGGAGGTCTGTGGGCGCGGGTGGGCCGCCAAAGCCTGTCTGCAAGCTTTGGCGGCTTGTGCCGGACGACCGGCACGCTATTTTTTGCCCGTGACCAGCACTGCCATCGCCCCCAGCATGAGTAGCGCGCCAAACAACGCCTGGGGACTCAGTGGCTCACGCAAGATGAGCACGGCGATGAGGGTCGAGGTCAGCGGTTCCATCAAGGTGGCAATACTGGCCGAGGAAGCACTCGTGGTGCGCATGCCGGCGTAAAACAACCCATACCCGATGGCCGTCGAGACGATCCCCAGATACCCCAGACGCAACCACCCCTCCAGCGGATACTGCGTGACCAAACCAGAGGTGGTGCCGGCGATGATGACGAGCACGAGCGTGCCAAACGCAAAGCCAAACGCCGCGATCTGTAGCGGGTGGGCTCGGCCCTCGTTCCCGAGCCGGCGCCCGACCAGCGTGTTGATGGCATACAGCAACCCCGCCAACAGCGCAAAACCGATGCCACCCGGCACATCAGTCTGCTGGGCGCTGGGCTTGACATTTGTCAGCAAGAAGGTGCCCATAACGGCGGCGGTAAGCGCGACGATGACGATCCGCGGCGGGCGCTCGCGGGTGAGGATGGCCGACAACACCGCCACAATGACGGGCGCGCTGCTCAGCGCGATGACCGTGGCGATGGCGACGCCGACCCGTGGGATGCTGGCATAGAACGCGGCTTGATACAACGCCACGAGCGTTCCGGCCGCGAGGATGAACGGCAGGTCGCGCTTATGCACGCTGAACATGCGCCGGCCGAGCGTGAGACTGCCGATAGCAAACAGTGCCGGCACGGACAACAGCATGCGGAAGAACGCCACTGAGACCGGATTTGTATTCGAAATACCGTAAATGGATTTGGCGACAACGTTGCCAGTGCCCCATAGCACGGCCGCGACCATGACCATGAAGAGCCCGCCCCGCGCGGAATGTGTGAGCCGGCTCACGAGCCGACCGCTTAGATTGAGTTGCATGGAACAGCCTTTATGAAAGACTTTGGACAAGACACAGGATGAGACGACGCAGAGTTGCGCGCAGCAGGCATGAACCCACGGTGTAATCGCAGGCGACCGCAGGTCGTGTAATACCTGCGTGTCTGGCCGGTGGGCCAGTGCTAGCAATGAGGCTGGCGCAGTATCGGCAGTTCAGGCGACCGGGGGTGGAGGCGTGCTAAAGCCGATGGGGCTGTTAACCATAGAGGTGGGGATGATAACCCGCCTGAGTCATGCGGGTATCGCTGACACCACGACGCAGCGATATGGCCGGCCAAGCATGCCGCGCAGCGTTGCCGGGCCCGTTACTTGGGTGGGAGGCAAGCGGGTTATGCAAGTCGCTTCGTCGAAAGCGGTAAAGGCCCGTTTTGACGAGTTTGTCGCGGGAGCGAGAAAATGCCCGGTCAACCCGGGACACCCGTTGTGCTACGCTGATGGGCGTCGCGCGTTGCCGCTTTGAATCTT
>Ga0075021_10001153_pt1 | contig 13476 bp, 16 predicted proteins | sample ColStrG_CSR_2012_FD_72749 | JGI IMG/M metagenome (GOLD analysis project Ga0075021, IMG submission 72749) | Freshwater sediment microbial communities in response to fracking from Pennsylvania, USA - Cold Stream Run_MetaG_CSR_2012 | ecosystem: Environmental > Aquatic > Freshwater > Creek >...
TGCGGAACGGCGGCCGCCTGCGCCAGCATCTGCTCGAATTCGTCACTGTCGAACTCGGCGGCGGCCTCCGGGTAGAGCCCCAGGAAGTGCATCACTTCGGGGTCCGGTTCCTCGCTCTGGCGTAGCACCGCCCACGTCGACCAGCCGTACTTCGACATCAGCGCCCAGAGACGGGCGCGGGCGACGAGAGCCTGGTGCGCGTCGCCGAAGTAGTGCCCGGTCAGCTCCTCCAGCTGCCCGAGCGACAGATTCGACTCTGACCAGACATCGCCGAGATCCGAGCACGGATCGTTCATGCCCGAGTAGTCGTAGTCGATCAATCGCAGACCGTCGGCGGTGTCGACGAAGTTCTCGGCCACGAGATCGTTGTGGCAGGCGACAAGTGGGATCGGATGCTCGACGAAGACCTGCTCGATGCGCCTGACGTGCTCCCCGTAGCGAAGGTAGCCGTCAGGCAATGCGCACCCGCGAGCCAGAGCGCTGGCCTGGTACTGGCGCTGACGGGTGAACATGTCGATCCCACCGTGAAAGCTGCAGCTGCTGTGCAGCCGGCGCAGCAGCGCGGCGATCTCGGCCAGCCGGTCGCCGCGGCGGAGATCCTCCGCCGTCAAGGTCCGCCCTTCGAGGAAGCGCATGATCAGGACGTGTTGCTCGGGCAGCCATGCGACGAATGGTGCCCCGACGCCGGCGGCCGATGCTGCCTCGCAGTTGGCGAGCTCGCTCGGTCGGTCGATCTCCAGCTCCTCGCTGTCCGGGGCGTCAACACGCACGACGAAGCTGCCGTCCGGCGCCACGACCTTGAAGTTGGCGTTCGTCATCCCACCCAGCCGCTCGACGGTTGCAGCACCCCTGAGTTCCGGCACGGCAGCGATCGCCGCCGCAAGCTGATCCTCGGTCCTCATCACCGCGCCGCCAGCAAGGACAGCGCCAGCTCGGGCGTGAGACGATCAACGACGCGGCCCGCAAGGCCGCTGGGCTCGTCGTAGACGCGCCCGCGGATCGCAATGCAGCGCATACCCGCAGCACGAGCTGCGCGGGCACCGTCGGACGTGTCCTCGATCACCACCTTGTTCTCGGGCCGGCTCGCTTCCGGCTGGTCGAAGTTGATCCGCGCCAGCGCCGTCGTGAAGCTCTCAGGTCGCGGTTTGCCGATCTCGGTGTCGCCGATCGCTCGCGTGTCTCGCATTTGCAAATTGGAAACATAGTCGTCCGACGCGCTACCACTCGTACGAGGAGCTCAAGCAACACGGCCCGAGCACATCCGGGGCGCGGTCGCGGCGCTACAGGGAAGGCCACACCAGAGGAGGTCGATGGCTACGGCCGCTTCGTTCTCATGCTCGCGGACACGGTGGCAAGTGCCCACCGCGAGGACGGGGTGACGATCGACCGCGCACCGGTCGCTCTGTCAAGGCAGGGCCGACCCTCACCGCCCGTCGAGTCTCGCAACTCGCCAAGAGCACAACGCGTCTCGGCAGAGCTCGGGTCCGTTCAGACCGAAAGGCGCCGGCTCCCCTGCGGTCCGCGCAAGGCGGGGACGCGACCGGCGGCCGCAGGATGCTCGTCGCTACACGAACGCAGGAGCGGCACGATGGGCCCCCGGGTCAGAGCGGGTTCGACACTGCGAGCGGCGGGCCTAGCACGTCGAACGCCCTCGTCTCGACCGCGATCCGCGCAAACGCCTCCGTGCCACGCTCGTCGACGGGCAACTGCGCGTAGCGCCGGAAGAACTCCTCGAACGCCGCGGCCGCCGGCATCACGGTTGCGAAGAACCGCGCCGGCCGATCACCGACGTTCTGCCACGTGTGAGGCGTGCCGCCAGTTATGAACACGAATGATCCGGGACCAGCCTGCTGGATCTCGGCCCCGAGCCTGATCCGGAACGTGCCCTCGAGCACGTAGATCAGCTCGTCTTCGGCATGAACGTGTAGCGGCGGACCTTCTCCGGATGCAGCACTCGTTTCCAGCGCCGTGACTGCGCCGTCGGTGTCACCGGCCATTGCCTTGAAGGTGATGACTCCGCCGACCGGATTCTCCACCGACAGACCCTCGCCCGCAGCGACTACGGCCAGATCGGTTCTGTCCCGTGTCATAGCCCGTGGCGGGACGGTACCTGACCCGGGGGAGGTCTGCTGTCGGCGCTCGCCGCGTCCCGCTGGGAATCCACCCGATCGTTTCTGCGGAAAACTGTCCTGCTTTCGGGGATCTCGTGCTCAGTCGGGAAGGCCGCAGCGGCATGTTCGTCGCGATCGCGTCCGCCGCGCCGGCGACTTGCTATCCGCGCCGTGTCAGCGACAAGCGACCGGCGACTCGACAGGCGAGCCTTCGGCGTTAAACCGAGATGTACGTGTGCAGGGGGAAGCTATGCGGGGGCTCCTCGATCCCGGCGGCCCTGGCGATCGGCGCCACGAACTCGCCGAAGCGGTCAAACGCCGCCTGTGATTCGAACACGTCGAAGATCACAAACCCATCATCGGTCTCACCTGCGACGTGCACCAGCAAGCCACCGGTCGGAACGTCGCCGGGCGAATCGAGTCGCGATTTGCCACCGGTGAGTCCGCGGACAACCGCCTCGTAGCGCTCTCGCGTGAGCGTCGGTGTCTTGTGGATGACCATGACCTGCATCCGCTCTCCCCTTCCGTCGATGTCAAGACCCCTGAGCATATGAAGGTCAGTGTCCGGTGCGAGCGGAGGTCGCTTGGGGGCTAATACCACCTCGCGCCGATGCCCGTCGACGACCAAAGCAGACCGGATCGCGGTCATACGCATCGGTTTCGCTCTTCGCCACGCGGGGGCATGTCGGGCCGGTCGCTGAGCCGATCGACCCGAGGTACGGTGGTCTACCGGGTACTGCTCGCCTTCGTTCCGGGGCGGTCGGCCGCGGTGATAGCCCGGCATGACCGCCGGTGACCGCCGATCTCCAGCGGCGTCCAACAGGACTGACCCCATGAGGTCCTCCTTCCGAGGATCGACGGCAACGCCCAAGGGTTGCCCTCGGAACACAACGATAGTATTGTGTTGTGATACCTGAGTTTGATCGGACCGGCAACCTTCCGGTCGGGATCCACGAAGCGACTTGGAACGACTTTGCGACCCGTTACGGCGCCACCCCTCACAGACGCCGACTGCTCGAGGGACTCAAGCTCGCGCTCGACTCATTCCATCGTGCGGGCAGTCGGCGCGCGTACGTCAACGGCAGCTTTGTTACCGCCAAGAACGAGCCCCGCGACTTTGACGCGTGCTGGGAAGCCCGCGGTGTCGACCCTCGACTCCTGGATCCCGTTCTGCTCGACTTCTCCGATCGACGGCGAGCGCAGAAGGCGAAGTTCGGCGGTGAGCTGTTCCCGGCAGAGGTTCCGGCCGACCCGGCCGGTACTCGCTTTCTCGATTGCTTCCAGCAGGACAAGACGACGGGTGCCCGCAAAGGCATCATCGCCCTCGATCTGAAGGACCTCCCGTGATCACCAACGAGCGTCAATACCGCATCACCCGAGCCCAGCTAAAGCGGTTCGACGAAGCCGCCAAAACCCAGGGCGCTCGTGACCCGAGCCCCGGCGTCGATCCACGGATCCACGCCGCCATCGGCGACGCCCTGCTCAGCGAAGCCGAACAGCTCCGCCGCCAACTGCACGAATACGAGCAACTGCGCGCCGGCGAAATCAAAGCGCGGAGCCTAACCTCGCTCACCGACCTCCCACGAGCCCTGATCGAAGCACGGATCGCGCGGCACATGACCCAGAAAGACCTAGCAGACCACCTCGAACTCGCCGAGCAACAGATCCAGCGCTGGGAGGCCACCAACTACGCCGGCGTCGGGCTTGAACGGATGCAAGGCGTCGCCGATGCGCTCGGCGCACGGATCACCGAGAAAATCAGGTTCGGCACACCCACGCGCGCCACGAGACGCGGACGCGACACCGCAGACACGACGACCTAGTCCTGGGCAACAAACGTCCGGACGCGCCCTCCTGTCCGCGCGATAGGGAGTGTCCGGCATAACAATGGGGTCGGCCTAATGGTGAGGCGCGAACCGGCGCCGGACGCCCGCTGCGGCGGCCGCGTGATGTAGTTGTTTGCGAGCGGCCGATGCTTCCCAGCGCCGTCCGGCGGTGGGTCCATGGATCACGCACAGCAGCGCGCTGATGGGCAGTTGCTGGCGGATCTCGAGCCATGGGCCGAGCTGGTCCCATGCCCAGCGGCCATCCCGACTTCGCGTCGCTTGCCGCCTTTCCCCGGCCGAACGAGCACGGCGCCGCGGCCGCGGTCGAGATCGCTGTCCTGGAGCGCGTGCGCTTCACTTATGCGCAGCCCAGCGCGCCACAGCAGGACGATCACCGCGCGAAGCCGGTGAGCGTCGGGACGGTCGTCGACCGCGCGCGCATGACGGCGACGATCTCCTCAACGGTCGGCGGATCCGCCGGGTACTCGTCCCCCTTGTTTCGCGGCGGACGGCCCCGGTGATAGCCCGGCATCGTCGCTGGCGAGCGGCGATGCCCAGCCGCGTCCAGCAGCACGGATTCCATGAATCGTCCCTTGGATGGGTTGGCGTGTGCTGCTATTGGAAACGCTCGCGGAGCGCCGAGAGATCGCTTTACGAATCGATAGAATGGTAAAGCGATGAGCAGGGTTTCCCGAAAGCATCAAGTCACGCTCCCCGTAAGCGTTCTCAAAGATGCCGGCCTGGCCGCCGGGGACGAGGTCGTAATCCGGGCGATTGGCCGCGGTCGGATCGAGGTCGAGCGTGCCGAAGACATCATTGACCGCTACGCAGGCAGCCTCCCAGCCGGCACGTACCCACGCGGCTATCTAGATCGGCTGCGCGACGAGTGGCGCGCGTAGCGCTGGACGCAGACATCGTGATCGCGTTCCTCGACCCCGGAGACGATCAGCACGCCACGGCAGTCGCGGAGCTGCGGCCACGATTAGCGGCCGGCGACGAGCTGCTCGCGGCAGCGACGGTATACGCCGAGAGCATCGCGCGGCCGCTGCAACAAGGCACCGACGCAACCGTCGATGAGTTCTTCGATGCAGCCGGGATCTCGATCGTCCCGATCGATCGCGCGGTCGCTCGGCGCGCGGCAGTGCTACGAGCCGAGCATCAGTCGCTGCGGCTCCCGGACGCGATGTCGCTTGCGACGGCGATCGTGACCGACTCGGCGCTGCTCACGCTGGACAAGAAGCTGCGGCAGATCGCCCAGCGCGTTCAGCCGTCACCCTGACCCCGACATCCGCGCGAACCCTTCCGTCGTGGATCCCGCGCTCTGCGGGGCTCGCAACCTCTCGGCGACCGAATGCTCGCCTCGCGATCGAAGCGGGGCGGCCGTCTAGTCGCTGATAGGCTCGGCGCTGTACCGCACCGGTAGCGGCTTCCCCGTCTTCAGCTCACCGCCCAGGCGGTCAAGTCAAGGAGGTCGCAATGATCGAAGTTCGTCCGTTTGAGCGTCGGGATCGGGAACAGCTGACGCGGCTGGTGAACGCCCATGTCGCGGCTGCTACTCCAGGCGGGTCCATACCGGTCTCGACGCTGTTGAGCGACTTGGAGCGCCCGCTTGGCGAGGAGTTGATCGGCCCCTGGGTCGTGGAACTCGCCACCATCGTGGCGGTTGAGCGCGGGCGGCTGCTCGGTGCGGCTCATCTGCGTCGATACACCGGCGAAGGCCCAGCCAGCGAGTGGTATCGAGACGCGGGCGAGATCCGCTGGCTGCTGTGCTGGCCCAATCGGCTCGACGCGGGTGATGCGCTGTCCAAGCGGTCGCTCGACCAGCTGTCTCGCTGGGGCGTCCGGATTCAGTATGCCGACGGCTCGCTTCCGGTGCCCGGTGTCTACGGGGTTCCAGACTGCTGGCCGCACGTGCGCCGGCTCTACGAGGAGGTGGGATTCGATCACGCCGCAGGGCAGCGCGAGATCATCCTCGTAGGGTCACTCGAGCAGTTGGACCCGCCGGGAGAACCGCCGGTCGAGGGCGTGTCGCTGCGCCGCGCGGTCGGTACGACCATGGGGGTGGCGTTCAACGCCGTGCTCGACGGTCAAATTGTCGGCTGCTACGAGGTGGACGATGACCTGACCCGAGCCGGGTCCAACCTGGCGTTTTCCGGCTGGGCTGATGAGTGCAATCACTGGGTGCGCGAGGACCTGCGCCGCCGGGGCATCGGGGGCTGGCTGCTAGCGAGCGCGGGAAGCTGGCTGCGGCTCGGCGGGACCCGTCGGCTCATGACGTATGTCATCGATGGCGGCGAAGCCGACGTGTGGATCCGATACTACGCACGCTTTGGGCTGGCACCGATCAACCGAACGACTCGCGGATGGCGACGGGCGCCGTGACGGCAGCTGGCGCCCCGTCCGCGATTCCCAGAGGAAGCGCACGCCGGCCCTGTCCGTTCGATGACCGCCGACGCAGCGAAGCAGGACTCGAGTGACGGACTGGGGCGGTCCTGCAAATCGCCAATAGCGAACATCCGCGGGTCTTAACCGCTCAGCTGCGGTCGGCTCACGAGATGGGAGAACGGGGCCGTTCGGGCTCAGGCGAGGAGCGGCGAGAAGGCCGCCGAACCCTCCACGGCCGGTTGTGGTCCCGTGCACGCGCCGCAGCCTGCTCGGCGTCAGGCAACGGCACGCCACCTCGCGGCGGCTCAGGCTCAGGCTGCGGGTCATCCGGTCCGGAACCGCGACCTCCGTCGCCATCGCTGGACGATCGCGCGTCTTTGAACAGGACCGCCGGAGCGAGCATCACCCCAGGCAGCACAAGGAACAGCACCGCCACCAGGAGCACTAATCCGGTCCCTCCTGCGATCACACCCGATTCATATCCCGCGACTAGGATCCCGACGAGCACCGGCGGCGTGAGCAGCAAGGCCACCAGGCGAGCCGCGAAGTGCGAACGTCGCTCCTCTGAACACGCATACGCGGTCACGATGAGCACAACAATGAGACACAGCCACGCGATCCCGAGACCCGGCAGCATCCGCATACGAAGCCGAGGTTACACCCACACACGTGGGTCGCGCTCGACTACGCGCCCACCTGACGTTGACCGGACGAACGCCCTTGATCAGTGGGAGGCTAGAACAGCTGGTTCTCGCCGCCGAACACCTCCGAGACCGAGCCGTCGGTGAAGATCTGACGGATCGAGCTGGTCAACAGGTCGGCGCATGACAGCACGCGGACGTTGTCGGGGTGGTCGGTTGGAAGCGGGATCGTGTCGGTGACGACGACCTCCTCGAACGCGGCGGCGGCGAGGTTCTCCCATGCGCCCCCCGAGAAGTTGCCGTGCGTGGCGGCGGCGTACACGCGGCGAGCGCCGAAGTCACGGACGGCTTTCGCGGCGGCCGCGAGCGTCCCGGCGGTGCCGATCATGTCGTCGACGATCAAGGCGGTCTTTCCTGCGACGTCGCCGATCACGTAGGTGATCTCGGCAAATTGCTGCGCCGGGCGCTCCTTGTTGAGGATCGCCAGGTCGGCGCCGATCTTCCTGGCGAACGTCTGGTTCAGCTTCACCCTGCCCGCGTCCGGGGCGACGACGACGAGGTCTTCGAGATTCAGGTCGGCGAAATACTGGGTGAGGATGAACAGTGCGGTCATGTGGTCGCAGGGCTTCTGGAAGAACCCCTGGATCTGCCCGGAGTGCAGGTCCATCGTCAGCAACCGGTCGATCCCCGCCGCCTCGAGCATTCTCGCGACCAGGCGGGCGCTGATCGGTTCGCGCGGGGCCGATTTCTTGTCCTGGCGGGAGTACCCGTACCACGGCGTGACGGCGATCACGCGGTGGGCCGATCCGCCGACGGCGGCATCGACCATCAGCATCAGCTCCATCAACGCGTCGTTCGGGGTGATTCCCTCGTCCGGGTTGGCGCAGGTCGGCTGGACGATGAACACGTCGGCGCCGCGCACCGACTCCTCGTAGCGGCAGTAGACCTCGCCGTTGGCGAACGTCTTCAGCGTCACATTGCCGACCTCGACGCCGAGCCTGTCCGCGATCCGCGCCGCGAGCGGGCGGTTCGCCCGGCCCGAGACGAGCATCAGCCGCTTGTCGTACTCGAGACGGAGGTCGCTGGCAGGTTGAGGCTCGCGCTGGAGCTCGAGCAGGCTCATGGGGCTGTGAGTTTACGGTCTGCGCAGGACGGCTGACAACGCTGCGCGGGGTCAGTGACGTCGTGAAGCGTCAGCGCGGTCGCGCCGCCGCTGTGCGTAGCCCTCGACGTTGCGCTGGCGGGCGCGCGCGATCCCGAGCGCGTCGGCCGGCACGTCCGCGTCGATCACCGAGCCGGCGCCCGTGTAGGCCCCGTCCCCGACCTCGACCGGCGCGATCAGCGTCGTGTCGACCCCTGTCCGAACTCCGGAGCCGATCGTCGTGCGGTGCTTGGCGAAGCCGTCGAAGTTGGCGGTGATCGTGGCGGCACCAAGGTTGGTCCCCTCGCCGATGTCGGCGTCCCCGATGTACGACAGGTGCGGGATCTTCGTCCCATCTCCGACGTCGGAGTTCTTGACCTCGACGAACGCGCCGACCTTGGCGCTCTGCCCCAGCACCGTCCCCGGGCGGACGAACGAGAACGGACCGACGCTGGCTCCGTCGCCGATCGTGGCGTCCCTGACAACGGAGTGCACGACGCTCGCGCCCGAGCCGACACGGGCATCGAACAGCGTCGAATGCGGCCCGATCACGGAGCCCTCGCCGACTCGGGTGTCCCCGTGCAGGCTCGAGAACGGCGCGATCACCGTGTCGGCGCCGATCTTCACCTGGATGTCGACCACGGTGGCGGCGGGGTCGACGAGCGTCACGCCGGCGAGCATGTGCTCGTCGAGGATCCGGCGCTGGGCGACCTCGCGCACCGCGGCGAGCTGGCGTCGATCGTTGACGCCAAGGCTCTCTGTCGGGTCCGCGAGCAGGAAGGCCGTGACCGTGCGCTCGCGTGCGCGGATCGCGGGCAGCACGTCCGGGAGGTAGTACTCGCGCTGCGCGTTGTCCCCACTGAGCTCCTCCAGCGCAGTCAGCAGCGACGCGCCCTCGAATGCGAACGTCCCGGTGTTGACCTCACGGATCCGCTGCTCGATCTCGCTCGCGTCGCCGTGCAGTTTGGTCTCGACGACGCGCTCGACGGTGTCGTCGATCGCGCGCACGACGCGTCCGTAGCCGCTCGGATCTTCGAGCACAGCGGTCAGCATCGTCGCGGCGGCGCCCTCACGGACGTGGTGCTCGACCAGCGCGGCCAGCGTCGCGGCACGGATCAGTGGCACATCCCCGTTGAGCACGAGCACGGTGTCGCCGGGCTCGATCAGCGGCGCTGCCGCGCGCACGGCGTCACCGGTGCCGCGCGGCTCGCCCTGCACGACAAGCTCCACTTCCTCGCCGACGCGGCCGCTGAGCGCTCGGTCCGGGCCGTCCACGACGACGATCCTCCGCGCGCCCGCGCCGCGCGCGGCCGCCAATGTCCAGGCGATCAGGGGGGCACCGCACAGCGGATGCAGAAGCTTGTGAACGGCGGAGCGCATCCGCGTTCCCTGCCCCGCCGCGAGGATCACCACGGTCGGCCCGCGCGGAACCCGAGCCTCCATCACACCCGCGATCCAGCCGGCTGCGTCATGATCCGCGCATCGTAGGCGATGCGGCACCCTCTGCCTCTGCATCGAGAGGGTTGGCGACTGCCCGACAGGTTGAACGTTTCCGCCGGCCTCACTACATTCGGCGCTGCCGCACATCGGCCGGACCCGCTGCCGATGCGGGTCTGACCCGATTGGGGGGTCGTCCAACTGGCCAGGACACCGGGTTTTGGTCCCGGGAATCGGGGTTCGAGTCCTCGCCCCCCAGTCGTGAAGACTCTTACGCTCCTCGCCCGAGCAGGCGCGCGACGCTCTCCGGGAGGGTCGGATCGGCGAGCGCCGCGCGTGCGTCCGAGGGGCGATGCAGCGCTCGCTCGACGCGCAGCACACCGACGCCGAGTCCCGCGTGATTGGAGGCGGCGGCCGCCAGCGACATCGCATCGCTTCCCCGCCACGTCGACTCGGGCAGCTTGAACAGCTCCGACGTCGGCCGCGAGATTCCCACGAGATAGAACCCGCCCTCACACACGGGGCCCAGCACCACGTCGCAGCCGTCCCTCAGGTCTCCGAGCGCGCCGTGCCCGTGCGCCGGCCGCCAGGTCGGGAGATCCGGCCAGACGATCAGCAGCGGGCCTGGGCCGCGTGAGAACACGCGGGCCGCGCCGTCTGCCAGCCGGCCGGTGATCCCATCGCCGTTCTGCGGGAACATCGCCACGTCGGCACCGACGAGTCGGCGCAGCTCGGCGGCCGCGTCCGGCGGGTCGTGGGCCATGTTGATCGCACGCGGCTGAAGTTCGCGGGCCCAGGCGACCGTCTGGACGATCAGCGCGGCCTGCAGGGCGAGACACGCGTCGGCGCCGATCATCGGCTCGAGTGCTCGGCGCACCTCGCCGCGGCGCGGGGCGCGAGCCATGATCAGAATCGCCGGTCCGCCGGGGTTCATGCTCGCTCCGGACCGTGGCGCTCGACCGCCTCCGCCCGTTCCAGCCTCGGAGGCGCATGCGTCTCTGACCCCGTGACGATCCCCACCACCATCGACCGGGCGATGCTACTCGCCCGAGGCCGGTGGGTGCCGATGGAGAGAAATGCGCGTCCAGCGAGCATATGTCTCCACGCGGTGGGTCCGTCAGCGCGGCACGCGCCCGCCCTCGGCGCCCGGCTCGCTCGCGGGCCCGCGCGGCGGCGCGATCCCCAGCACACGCATCGCCTTCAGCCCGAGCGAGAGCTGCTCGCGCCCGTCGGTCGACTGAACGTCGAGCCCCGTCAGCTCGCGCACCCGCTCGAACCGGTATCTGACCGTGTGGCGGTGCGTGATCAGGCGGGCGGCTGTGGCGTTGACGCTCGCATCGCACTCGAGGAACGTCGACAGCGTGCCGAGCAGATCGGTTTCGTACTGCTGGTCGTAGGCGACCAGCGGCCGGACCGTCTCCTCGTAGAAGCGCCGGAGCTCGCCCGGATCGCGCATGTGAGGCAGCAGCAACTGATAGGTGCCGGCGCTCTCGAACGGCAGTTCCTCGCGTTCCGGGTCCCCCTCGACCACGTTGACGGCGAGCAGCGCCTCGTCACAGGCGCGTCGCAGCTCGCGCGGCGCGGAGATCCGGCGGCTGCGGCCGAGCGCGAACGCGAACCCGGGGATCCCCGCCTCGAGCTCGCGCAGGACCGCCGCGCCGACTCGGCGTCCGGCCTCCCCATCGGCATCGGCGTAGATCGCCAGCACCTCGTCGGCATCGTCGCGCAGCGGTGCGGCGAGCGCGGCCGATGAGGCTGAGCGCGCGCCGCGCCGCGTCAGCGCCAGCAGCCGCGCGCGCCAGTCGTCGTCGGTGGTGGCGCGCGGGTGGGCGCGCACGACCAGCACGCCAACGCCGGCGCCGAGGTCCAGTCCGAGCTCCCGCGCGGTCGCCAACAGGCCGTTGCCGTCGTCGGCCTCGCCAGACGTGACCGTGCGCACGAACGCGGTCGCAGCCTCCTCGGATGCGCGCTCCGGGGCGTGGACGCGCTCGACCTCGGACGCGATCAGCGTGCTGAGCAGCGCCAGCAGCGGCTCGGTGCCGGCCTCGGTGACCCGCACCCGCAGGCGCCCGACGGACGTGTCGGCCACGCGCAGCTCGATCGTCCTGACGTCGTCCCCGCCCCGGAGCAGGGAGCGTTCGTCCGCCGGGGACTTGGCCGCGACCGCGATCACAGCGCCGGAGCGGTCCGTGAGGATCAGGCTCGCCCCCAGCGCCTTGGAGGCCGCCCGGACGACCGCCGGCAACCCCGCGCCGCCACTGATCGCCTCGGTCAGCGCGGAAAGTGCGCGAACGTCAACGGAACCGGCCTGACCGCCGGCCGAACCCCGTGGCGCCACGTCGCCGTCCGACACCGGCCCGACCTCGGTCAGCGAACGTCGGGGGAACGTCGAGACGCGGGCACCGCTAGAAGACCCGTGGCCACTCGATCACGATCAGCGCGCCGGCGGCGAGGCCGACCCCTACCACGGCGCCGAACACGTACAGCGACAGGACGAATGCGGCCGCGCGCTCCCAGACCCGGCGGTAGGAGCTGAGCGCGGGCACGACCACGAGCGTGATGAACGCCGCCAGACAGATCACGCCGCAACCGACCGCGACCAGGTAGGTGATGTGCGTGTTGCTCACGTGCGCGCCCCATTGTGAACGAAGTCAAGGATGCGCTCAGCGCGGTCAAGATCAATCGGCGCCCGACCCGTTCAGCCGCGCGGCCGAACTCGATCGAGGACCGGCTCGGGGGCGCCGAACCCGGGTTCGACCGGGGTCGCGACCAGCGTGCCCGGGTGCCGGGGGGCGAGGGCGCGGGCCGCCTCGTCGGCGCGCGCCCTCGCCCCCTCGCCCCAGAGCAGACCCACGACAGTCGGCCCCGACCCGCTGACGAGCGCGCGCTCGGCGCCCGCCCGCACAACGTCGCGCAGCGCCGCCGAGATCGACGGGCACAGCGAGACCGCCGCGGGCTGGAGGTCGTTGACCGCCAGCTCGCCGGGGAGGGGCCCGCCCGCGAGAGCAGCTTCGCGCAGCGAGCGCTCCAGCCCGGCGAGCTCGGCTGCCGGGCGCGGCAGGCCGAGCCGGTCAGCCTCAGCGTAGACCGCGGTGGTCGGCAGCCGCTCGCGAGATGGAACCACGACCACGGCGTGCTCCCCCAGCGGCGCGAGGAGCGTGACCACGTCCCCCGCGCCGGTACCGATCGACGGGCCGGGCGCGAGCTGCGCCGGCACGTCGGAGCCGAGCTCGGCAGCGAGTTCTCCGACGACCGCCTCCAGCCCCGGCGACAACGCCAACGCGATCCGCAGCACAGCCGCGGCGTCGGCGGACCCGCCCGCCATCCCCGCAGCGATCGGGATCCGCTTGGTGATCTCGACGACCACCCCCGGGGCATCCCAGCCTCGATCACGCAGCCCGGCGAGCGTCAGGCGGGCGAGGTTCTCGCCCGGCACCTCGGGACAGATGACGCGGTCGGGCTCCGGGCCCGGCCCCGGGGAGAGCGTCAGCTCCACGTCGTCGACCAGCGACAGCGACTCGTACATCGTCACGAGCTGATGCCTGCCGTCGTGACGCGGCGGGCCGAGCAGCAGGCACAGGTTGAGCTTGGCGGGGGCGCAGGCGCGCATCCGCGTCGCTCTCACGACGAACCGAGCCTTGACGCGAGCGCCACGAACTCCTCGGGCGCGAGCCGCTCGGCGCGCAGGTCCGCCGGGTGGCCCATCTCCACCAACGCCGCGCGGGCTCGCTCGCGAATCCCAGGCGTCGCGTCCGTGGCGAGCGCGAGCGAGCCCGCCAGCGACTTGCGCCGGTGGGCGAACGCGGCATGGACGAGCGCCGTGACCGCCGTCGAGGCACCCAGGCCTCGACGGCGGTCACGGCGCTCGTCCATGCCGCGTTCGCCCACCGGCGCAAGTCGCTGGCGGGCTCGCTCGCGCTCGCCACGGACGCGAC
>Ga0075021_10001155_pt1 | contig 13470 bp, 11 predicted proteins | sample ColStrG_CSR_2012_FD_72749 | JGI IMG/M metagenome (GOLD analysis project Ga0075021, IMG submission 72749) | Freshwater sediment microbial communities in response to fracking from Pennsylvania, USA - Cold Stream Run_MetaG_CSR_2012 | ecosystem: Environmental > Aquatic > Freshwater > Creek >...
TCCGTGACCCTCTCGGTGGCGCCGGAACCGGCCGCGCTGCGGATGCCGAGGAACGCGAAGCCGCCACAGAACCTGGTGCGCGCCTCCTCGAGGCTGATGAGCCCGACCCACAACGGCAGCACGACGAGGCCACGCAGCAGCGGCGGGGCATCGATGGCGACCAGGAGCGCACCGAAGACGATCGAGCTGGCGACAGCGGCGATGCCGAAGACCCGCCTCTTCGCGATCTCCCGCTCATTGATGTTGCAGACGCCGGCCCGATAGGCTCCATCGGCGGGCTCAAGGTACTCGATCTGCACGCTCGCTCCGATTCGTTCGTAGGCTCCGGGCCATGATGCTGCACAACCCGAATCGGCGCGTTGCATCGGGTCTCGCGCTCGCGACGGCAGCTCGAGGGAGTCGTGCGGCGGTTTCGATAGACGCGCGTATCATCCGACGACCATGACGTGGACAACGTCCGCACCGATGGCACGAGTGGCGGCCAGGACCCGGTTCGTCCTGTTGGCGCTGGTCTCCCTATTCCTCGGGCATCAGGCCGTCTATGCGATGGGGCACGGGATCGGGGCTGGGTTCGCCTCAGCCATGACCGAGCTGGGTCACGGCGCCTACTGGGCCCCGTTCACACTGATGGCCGCTGCGGCCGCGATCAGCCTGGCCGCAAGTTCCGGCCTGGCGCTGGCTCGACTTCATCGCCGGCTGGCCGGGACCGCGAACGCCGTCCTCCCGAATCCGTCCCCGGCCGCACCTGGTATCTACCACCACGAATTGGCTGCGATCTGGCCTCGTTTGGCCGTCGTCGTCGTGGCCATGTTCGCGGTCCAGGAGAATATCGAAACGTTCCTCGCCCGTGGCGACGTGCCCGGGGTCGATGTCCTGCTCGGAGGCGAGCGACCGCTGGCGATCCCGGTCCTCGCGCTCGTCGCGCTTGCGCTCGCCGCCATCGGGGCGCTCGTTCGCTGGCGGATCTCCATCCTCACGACGCGGCTGCGCGTCATGGCGCTTCGCCTGCGTGCACAGCTGCGCGACTCACGCCCAGCGCGCGAATGGGCTGCGATCCATGCCGCCGCCCCCCATCGCTGGACTCTTGACCGGCGGGACGCCGGCCGTGCTCCTCCCGTGGCTCGGGCCTGATACGTCTCGCGACGGCCGAAGCCGTCGCTGGCTGCTGGCCGGACTCGGCCGGCCCACGGAGGCTCACATGGTTCTCATATCGAATCGGCTGCTTCGGCACGTGGCTGGGCCGCTCGTTGCAATGATCGTAGCCGCGCTCATCCTCCCCACCACCCTCTTCGCACACGCGGAACTCCAGACAGCCGCGCCCGCCGACAAGTCGACGGTGACCGAGCCGGTCACCGAAGTGTCCGGTACATACAGTGAGGCGATGAAGCCCGATGGCAGCAGCCTGATCGTGAAGGACGCTAGCGGGACAGTGGTCGCTCGGGGCACGGTCGATCCGGCGTACGACATGCGCATGGTCGCGACGCCGACGACACCGCTCGGCAACGGCACCTACCTTGTCGAGTCAACGTCCCTGGCCACGGACGGCGACATCGAACACGCCATCTGGACCTTCACCGTCGCGGTTGCAGCCTCGTCACCGACTCCTGGCGACACCCCGGCTCCGACCGCTTCTACAAGTTCTGCGCCGAGCGCGGCCGCAACGCTCGAGCCGGCCACCCTGATCCCCTCCGCTGGGCCGACCGCTGCGCCGTCGGGCGACGGTTCGACGACGGGCAGTGGTGGCGACGTCGTCCTGCCGATCATCGTCGCCCTCATCGCGCTCGGAGCAGGTGCGGTCTTCCTGCTCATGCGACGCGGTCGCCCGACGGATCAACCGTGATGCGCCCCATCGCGATAGTCAGACGAGTCGCCGGTGCCCTTGGAATCGCGTTCGGGCTCGCCCTCACGATTCCGGCCACGGTCGCGGCCCACACGATCAATGCGACATATGAGAGCCGCCTGCCGCTCGCGGTCTACGTCGTCGGGGCCGCCGTCGCGGTCGCCTTGTCCTTCGTCTTCGTCATCGTCCGCGACGTCCGGGCAGCACCGCCCGACCTGACGGCTGCGGGCCATCTGCCACCGGCATGGATCCGACTCCCGCTCCGCTTCATCGGGATCGTGGGCTGGGCCTGGATCGTCGCCCAGGGCATCGCCGGCGGCTCGAGCGACGGCGATGTCGCGACGCTCTTCCTGTGGATCTACGGCTGGGTCGGTTTGGCGATCGTCTGCGCTGCCATCGGACCCGCCTGGCAGTTCCTCGACCCCTTCTCGACGATCCATGACTTCGGCGCCGCGGTCCTCCGGACGATCCACATCCAGGGCTGGGCCGTCGCGGACTACCCGGTCCGTTTCGGTCGCTGGCCGGCGACCTTCGGCTTCGCATTCTTCGTCTGGCTGGAACTCGTCGTGCAGGCCGGTCCGTCGATCCTGTTCATCGTGCTCGTCGGCTACACGGCACTGACCGTGGCGATGATGGCCCAGTTCGGACGCGACGAATGGCGCGCCCAGGGCGAAACGTTCACGGTCTGGTTCCAGACCCTCGGCCGGCTCGCGCACTGGCGCCTCGTCGACGAGGACGGCCGAGTCGTGAAGCGGACATTCGGGAGTGGCCTGCTCGAACCCGGCTGGTCGGCCGCGGACGTCACCCTCGTGGCGCTGGCGGTCAGCTCGATCATCTTTGACGGCCTGTCGCAGACGCAGCCCTTCTTCGACCTGTTCGGTGCTCCCGCGATCGTCGAGAAGACCGTCCTGCTCGCGGCGTTCCTCGGGATCGTCGTCCTGCTCGCCTTCATCGTCGCGCGGACGGTCGGGCTCGGCGCCATCGGGGCGGGCCTGCTGCCGATCGCGCTCGGTTACCTGATCGCCCACTACCTGACCTACCTGCTCATCGACGGGCAGCGGATCCTCATCTCGATCTCCGACCCGTTCAACAAGGGCGCCGACTACTTCGGGACGGCCTTCTATACGCCCAACGGGAGCTGGCTGCCGCCCGGCCTGCTCTGGACGATGCAGCTGGCCGCGGTCGTCGGCGGGCACATGCTCGGTGCATGGGGCGGGCACGTCGTGGCCGTCGCCGACGCACCTCCCGGGATGTCCGTCCAGGCTCTCCGGAGGCGCCAGATCCCCTTGGCGATCGTGATGATCGGCCTCACGACACTGACGCTGTGGTCGCTCGGCCAGGCGATCATCGTCGCGCCTGTGACCTGAGGTCCGACCGAATGCTCTGCCTTCAGCCCGGCGCTGCTGCCAGGGTCACCGTCGGAACCCAGGATTCGAGCGATCGGACCTCGCCGAGTAGCGCTGCGATCGCGGGGTCGAGCGCCTCTGCGGCAGCGACCGCGGTCTCCATCGCGGTCAGGCACAGGATCCCTTCCGCTGTCGCGGCGAGGCGGATCTCGGCCGCGTCGCGGACCGCTCCGGAGCGCGGCGTCGGCGTGTTGACGACGAGGCGGACATCGCCCGACGCGATGAGATCGAGGATCGGGACCTCACCGTCCGCCTCGGAGCCAGCCTCGCCCAGCTTGGCCACCGACCGCGCGTCATGTCCCGCGGCAGCCAATGCGCGTCGCGTCCCGGGCGTAGCCGCCAACCGGTAGCCGGCGGCGGCGAGCGCGTCGGCGAGCCTGGGGAGGGTCCCCTTGTCGCGGTCCGCGATGGACAGCAGCGCGAGGGCCCCCTCCGAGCCGGGCCGCGGAGGGACGAGGGCCGCGCCGAGGAGCGCCTTTGCCAGCGCGACTCGCGGATCCGTGGCGATCCCGATGACCTCGCCCGTGGACTGCATCCCAGGTCCGACCGACGGGTCAACGCCGCGCAGCTTGGCCGTCGAGAAGGCCGGGGCCTTGACCGCGACGAAGGCCGGTGGCGACAGGTGGCCGCCGTCCCAGCCGAGCTCGGGCAGTGTCGCGCCGAGCGAGATCCGGACCGCCAGCTCGACCATCGGGACGCCGGTGACCTTCGACATGAATGGCACCGTCCGCGACGCACGCGGGTTGACCTCGATGAGGTAGACGCCGTCGTCGCGGACGATGAACTGGGCGTTGACGAGCCCGCGCGCCCCGAGCGCGAGGACGATCCGCTCCATCGTCGCGACGATGAGCGCCTGGTCACCGTCGGACACGGTCTGCGGCGGGAACATCCCCACCGAGTCGCCCGAGTGGACACCGGCTCGCTCGACATGCTCGAGGAGCCCTGGGATCAGGACACGTTCGCCGTCCGAGACGGCATCGATGTCGACCTCGACGCCTTCGAGGTAGCGGTCGATGCGGACTGGCCGGTCTGGGTCGACGACGGTGGCAGCCGCGAGCTGGCGCGCGAGGTCCGACGGCGAGTAGCAGAAGTCGATCGCCAGGCCGCCGATGACGAACGACGGTCGGACGATGACCGGGTAGCCGATCCGTTCGGCGAGGGTCAGCGCCTCCTCGACCGAATGCGCCATCCCGCCTTCCGGCTGCGGGATCCCGAGCCGGTCGAGCAGCGCCGCGAAACGGGTCCGCTCCTCGGCCTGGTCGATCGTCTCGAGACTGGAACCCAGGAGCGGCACGCCGCTCGCGGCCAGGGGCGCAGCCAGGTTGAGCGGTGTCTGGCCGCCGTAGGCCACGACTGCGGGCAGGAGGTCCGCCTCGTCGAGCGATTCCGCGTCGATGACGCTGCGGACGCTCTCCGGATCGAGCGGCTCGAAATAGAGTCGGGTGGAGGCATCGAAGTCGGTCGAGACGGTCTCCGGATTCGAATTGATCATCACCGCGCTCCAGCCGGCGCGGCGGAGCGTATCGGCGGCCTGGACCGCGCAGTAATCGAACTCGATCCCCTGCCCGATCCGGACCGGGCCGGAGCCGATGACGAGCGCCGCGGGACGTGCGACCGGCGGTGCCTCGGGTGCAGATCCGGCGGCGGCGTACGTCGAGTAGAAATACGGCGTCTCGGCCGCGAATTCCGCCGCACAAGTGTCGACCATCGCATAGCCGGGTCGGAGGCCAAGGACCAGCCGCGCAGTCCGGACCTCGTCCGCGGTCGCGCCAGCCAAACCGGCCAGCTCTCGATCGCCGAACCCCGCGCGCTTGGCCGTCGCCAGAAGAGTGGCCGCGTCGACGTCGGCCGGGTCGGCGATCCGGACGCCCGCCGAGCTCACCTCGGCCTCGAGCGCGACATTGCGGCCCATCTCCGCGAGAAACCACGGGGAGATGCCGGTCGCCTCGCCGACGACAGCCTCCGGGACGCCACGGCGCAGCAACCCGAGCAGTCGCCACAGGCGGCTGTCCGACGGAGCCAGGAACTGGCGAAGGATGATGGGGGCAGCGGTGCGCTGTGCGTGGCGCGTCGATTCGCATGCCCGACCGGCCTCGTCCATCCAGCGGACCGGTTCGTCCTCGTGTGGGTCTCCGGCATAGACTCCGGCCAGGTAGTCGAAGGTGGGCGTCCAGGCGACATCCTCGGCGAGCGGCCCGACGCCGGCCTGCTCGAGGCCGCGGAGCGCCTTGTTCAGCGCCGACCCGAACGTCCGGTCGATCGCCATCACCTCGCCGGTCGCCTTCATCTGGCTGCCGAGCGACCGATCTGCCCCGGGGAACTTGTCGAACGGGAAGCGCGGCAGCTTGACCACGACGTAGTCGAGGGCGGGTTCGAACGCGGCGACCGTCGTGCCGGTCACCACGTTCGGGATCTCGGCGAGCCGTCGCCCGATCGCGATCTGCGCCGCGACCCGGGCGATCGGGTAGCCGGTCGCCTTCGACGCGAGGGCCGAGCTGCGCGACACGCGCGGATTGACCTCGATGACGGCATACTCCGTCGAGTCGGGCGACAGCGCGAACTGGACGTTGCAGCCGCCCTCGACGCCGAGCGCCCGAATGATGGCCAGGGCTGCGCTGCGCAGGCGCTGGTGGACCGCGTCGGTCAGGGTCTGGACCGGCGCCACGACGATCGAGTCGCCGGTGTGGACGCCGAGCGGGTCCACGTTTTCCATCGAGCACACGGCGATGCACGTGTCGTCGGCATCGCGCATGACCTCGTATTCGATCTCCTGCCAGCCGACCAGGCACTTCTCGACCATGACCTGCCCGATCGGACTGGCGCGGAGGCCCGCGCGGACGCGCTCGCGATAGGCCGGTTCGGTTTCAACGATGCCTCCACCGGTCCCGCCGAGCGTGAACGCCGGCCGGACGATGGCCGGTAGCCCGATGGTCTCGAGGGCGACGTCCACGTCCTGCGGCTTCTCGACGATCCATGACGGTGCATACGGCTGCCCGATCCGGTCGAGCAGGTCGCGGAACGCTTCTCGGTCCTCGGCCATCCGGATGGCCTCGAGTGGCGTGCCCAGGAGTCGGATCGGGTGGCGGTCGAAGACGCCGGCCTCGGCCATCGCGGCCGTCAGGTTGAGTGCAGTCTGGCCACCGAGCCCGGCGAGCAGCCCTTCGGGCTTCTCCTTGGCGATGACCGCCTCGACCGCCTCGACGGTGAGCGGCTCGAGGTAGATCACGTCGGCCACGGATGGGTCGGTCATGATCGTGGCGGGGTTCGAGTTCACGAGGATCGTCCGCACGCCCTCGGCCCGCAGTGCGCGGCAGGCCTGCGTCCCGGCGTAGTCGAATTCCGCCGCCTGTCCGATCACGACCGGGCCGGACCCGAGGATGAGGACCGAGGCGGGCTTCGGACCGGGCGGCGTCAACGCGGGGCGCTCCCGCGGGCCATGGACGCCGCCGCGACGAATCGGTCGAACACGGCGAGCGCGTCGAGCGGGCCCGGCGCACCTTCCGGGTGGTACTGGACGGTCTCGATCGGCTTCTCGCGATGGCGCAGCCCCTCGACGGATCCGTCGTTGAGGTTCACTTGGCTGACGCGGAAGCCCGACGCGACCGGGAGCGACGGCCCGACCACCTGGACCTCGTGATTCTGGGCGGTGACCTGGACGACCCCGAGGTCCACGTCGTGGACTGGATGGTTCGCGCCGTGATGTCCGAAGCGCAGCCTGGTCGTGTCGGCGCCGGCCGCGCGTCCGACGATCTGGTGGCCGAGGCAGATGCCCAGCAGCGGACGACCGTCGTCGATGAGCGCGCGTACGAGCGCCACCTGCGAGCCGAGGCGGGCCGGATCCCCGGGACCTGGCGACAGGATGACCCCGTCGATGTCGGCGGCGAGAACCTCCTCGACAGAGGCCGTGTGTGGAAAGACCCGGACGCCCGCGCCGCGATGACGCATCGCCCTCACGATATTGGTCTTGAGCCCGAGGTCGACGATGCCGATGCGAGGTCCGGCGGCGCCATCCGTGGCCGGGTAATCCGTGATGGCCGGCGGCGAGACCTGCCCGACGAAGTCCTGGTCCTCCCAGCGCACGACGGCCCGCGCGGTCGCCACCGCGATGTCTCGATCGGTCTGGCCCGGAGCCGTCACGATCCCACGGAGGCAACCGTTCGCGCGGAGGTGTCGCGCGAGCGCTCGGGTGTCCACGCCGGCGATCGCCGGGATCGCATCGTCGCGAAGCAGCGCCGCGAGCTGGCGGGCGTCGCTGAGCACCGCCGCCGTCGCGTTGGCAACGACCAGCGCACGAAGCCAGGGGTGGATGGACTGGTCGTCGTCGACAAGGCGACCATAGTTGCCGATCAGCGGGTACGTCATGACGACGACCTGGCCGGCATACGAAGGGTCGGTGCAGACCTCCTGGTAGCCCGTCTGGCTCGTGTTGACCACGAGGTCGCCGCCGGCCGCGACAGGGGCCCCGAACGCGACGCCCGGGAAGACCGTCCCATCCTCGAGCGCGAGCAACGCCGGACCCAGGTCGCCGATCCGCGGATCGACGACTGCGCTCGTCCGGGGTGCCGGCGGCACGGGTCGCGCGATCACGCGGCTCCGAATACAACGAACCCACCGGCCTCATGGGCTCGGTGGGCGGACGCGTGCGCAGACATCGATGCCTCCTTCGCCGGCCTCACGGGACCGATACGCCAGCCTCACAGGACCGGCCATGAAAGGACTGACTCAGGGTAGCATCCCGAGCGATGGACCCGCTGCGCCGCCGCATCCGACTGGCCGACGGCCGCGACCTCGACGCGATCGTCGGTGGCGCTGATTCGGATCAGGGATTCCTGATGGTCAACGGCACGCCCGCCGGAGTGATGGCCCGGGCGTCGGATCTCTCGATCGTTGCGGATCACGGCCTCCGCTACGTGACATTCGGTCGGCCCGGCTACGGCGATTCGACGCGACTCCCCGATCGTTCCGTCGCGGCCATGGTGCGAGATGTCCGCGAGCTCGCGGGCCTGCTCGGGCTCACACGACTGCATGTCGTCGGCTGGTCGGGCGGTGGTCCCCATGCCCTGGCGTCCGCCGCGCTGCTCCCGGACCTCGTCGCTGGTGCCGCGACCATCGCCAGCGTGGCGCCATTCGACGCCATCGGTCTGGACTGGCTGGCGGGGATGGCCCAGGAGAATCGCGAGGAATTCAGCGCTGCCGTCGCGGGGTCGACGACCCTGCAGGCACACCTGGCCTCGCTGGCGGCCGAGCTCGCGACCACGACCGGGGAGGACGTCGCCGGGTGGTTCGGCGGGCTCGTCGCCGATGTCGACCGCGCTGCGTTGACCGGTGACTTCGCAGAATTCATCGCTGCGTCCTGCCGCGACAGCGTTCGAAACGGCATCTGGGGCTGGTTGGATGACGACCTCGCGTTCATCCGCGACTGGGGCTTCCACCTCGCATCGATCCGGGTCCCGGTCACGATCTGGCATGGCTCCGAGGATCGGATGGTGCCGTTCGCGCACGGTCCATGGCTGGTCGACCACATCCCGGGCGCCCGCGCGCACCTCCTCGAGGGTGAGGGCCATCTGTCGCTCGCTGTGTCGTCGTTCGACCGGATCGTCGCCGACCTGGTCGGCAACGACTGACGTCAGGCGGTCGGTAACGAGCCGATCCGAGCGAAGGTCGACAGCAACAAGGCGACGAAACGAGCCTCGTCCGCCTCCAGGGCGATGTGGACATTCGCGCTCCCGTCGCCCCGGTGGTTCGTGTCAACGACCGTCTCGCCGACCGTCAGTTCGCCTTGAGTCTCGACGTCCACGTGGAGGAACGTCGTCGTGATGACCGCCGGATCGACGATGGATGCGACCGCGAGAGCGTCGTGGACCGGCGCCGCGTTCGGACGCTTCATCGGCTGGGTCCGGTCGTAGCCCTCGATCCGACGTTCGGTGAACCGGGCGGCGGCCTCACCGGCGGGCGTGCCGAGAGCACGGAGCCCGGCGCAATCATCGAGCGACACGAGCGCCTGGTGGGTCGCATCCAGCGGTACGAGCGTGATCGTGCGGATGCCCGATCCCAGGACGATGCGTGCCGCCTCCGGATCCGCCCAGACATTGAACTCGGCCCGCGGAGTGACGTTCCCGTAGCGGTTGGCACCACCCATGATCACGAGTTCCGCGATGAGATCGCGCAGCCGCGGCTCGGCCGTCAGGGCGGTCGCGATGTTCGACAACGGCCCGACCGGGACGAGGACGATCGGCTCGGTCGCGGCGCGGTAGGTCTCGATCAGGAATTCGATCGCGCCGGTCTCCTGCTTGCTCGACGTCGATGGCGGGATGTCGAGATAGCCGCCGTGGACGGCACCGGTGCTCTTGATGTCGGATCGCGCGATCGGGAAGTCGTTTCGGGCGATCGGATGCGTGACGCCCTCGTAGACCGGGACCGAGATCCCGATGTGGTCGAAGACGCGGAGTGAGTTCTCCGTGCAGTACTCGACCGGGACGTTGCCATTGACGGTCGTCGCACCGATCAACTCGAGGTCCGGATGAAGCGCCGCCAGCATCAAGGCGACCGCATCGTCCGTTCCCGTGTCGACATCGAGGATCAGCTTGGTGGGCATGTCCGAAGTCTATGCGAGCTCCACGCTCTTGCGGGCGTGTCGTAGGCTGACTGCCTCACGGGGGTCGATCAATGCTCGCTGACATCGTCAACGCCATCGCCAACACGCTCCATGACATCATCCATTGGTTCCAGACCGTCGCGCCGGGCGGCTTCGGGCTGCTCCTCCTGCCGCTCATCATCCTGGGCGTGATCACGATACTGGTGAGTCGGAAGCAGTAGCCCGACGCAACGCTGCACGATGTGGTGCGTGGGAGCACCGAGCGAGCTTGCCACGCAGCGTTGGCGGCTGGACTGGACCTCGCGCTCGGTGATACAACAGGGACGATCCCCCAGCGGTACCCGTCGAGCGTCTGGACGGCAGCCTGTCGTGCAGGGTCCATCGCGGTGCTTGGTCTCGCGGTCGCTGCGGGGCACTCGGCAAGGATGAGGCGGCCCCGCCTTCCACCCGAGACGAGATGCGGGACACCGCGCCCTTGGAACAGGAGGTAGGTCATGCGAAGGCAGGCACTTCTCTTCGGCACGGTCCTGGCCATGCTGGCCATGGCGTTGCCTGGGTCGGCGCTCGCCGCGAGGCCAGGTGCTGGCGCGTGCTCGGGCGGGAAGATGGCGGGGGGCCACTATCCCAGCTTCACCGTCACCGGCATCTGCACTGTCGCCTTCGGCGCGAAGGTCCAGATCGACGGCGACCTGACGATCGCCAAGGGCGCCAGCCTGAATGACCATGGCGCCGAGATGTGGATGAAGGCCGAGATGCACATCGGCGGCAACGTCAAGGTCGGCGCAGGTGCGGTCCTCGGGCTGGGCTGGAACTCGCCGGGTGGCGAGGGGACGCTCGGACCGGACACCGTCGGCGGCAACATCATCGCCAGCCAGCCGCTGGCACTCCAGATCGGCCAGCTCACCGTCGCTGGCAACGTCATCTCGAATGGCGGCGGCGTGGTGAGCACATCGAAGGCGGACTTCCGAAACTTCCCTGTCAAGGACAACGTCATCCATGGCAACCTGATCATCCAGGGCTGGAACGGCGGCTGGATCGGCCTGATCAGGAACAAGGTCGACGGGAACGTGATCTTCTCCAAGAACGTCAGCCGGTCGAACCCGGAAACCGGCCCGGGGACTGATACGGACTCGAGCGAAGTGATGGGCAGCGACCTCAGCGCAGTCGGCGGGCCCGTCATCCCGCAGACGATCGGCGGCAACCTGATCTGTCAGGGCAATGTCCCTGCCGCGCAGGTCAATCCCGTTGACGGTGGCGCGAAGAACGTCGTCGGCGGCCTGGCGATCGGCCAGTGCGCCGGGATCGTGCAATAGGTTCGACGACGCATATCGGGCATATCGTCAACTGAATCGGACCCCGCCGGAGAGAGCTCCCGGCGGGGTCTGCTCATGCTCGGCGCAGAGAACGTCGCGGCTGGAGGAACGTCACCTACACCGCGTCGCGTACGTCGCACCAGTCTCCGCCGGTCCAGACAGAGGTGCCTCATGCGCAGCGCAGTGCTAGGTCTCGCCATCGCAGTCAGCGTTGCGGCGTGTGGCAGTCAGATCACGCCGACGACGTCGCCGGGTCCCGTCGCCATCGTGTCCACGGGGTCGGCGTCGCCTGAGGCAGCCGTGACCGCGAGCCCGGAGCCCACCACGGCGACGCTCGCGCCGACCCCGCTTCCGCCGCCCGCGTCGACGCCCGCGCCGACGCCGGCGCCGACACCCAGGCCCCTGCCCGTCTGCCTCGCCTCTGGCCTGACCGCCCAGGTGACCGGCTGGCAGGGTGCGGCTGGCCATCAGATCGCCTCGATCACGCTCACCAACAAGGGGTCCGGCACCTGTACGGTCCGGGGCACGCCTGAGGTCGAGCTCGTCGACACCCACGGCGGTATCCTCATCGACTCACAGACCGGCGGACCGGATGGTCTGCCTCACATCGCCTCGGGAGCGACCGCCTTCCATCTGGCCAAGGGCGGGTCCCTCAAGACGATGGTCGACACCGCCAACTACTGCGGAGCGGCGCCGGCCCTGCCCACGACCGTGGCCTTCGTGCTGCCCGCGAGCGCCGGCCGCCTCGTCGCCGCCGCCGGACCGGGCGGAGGCGTGCCGCCGTGCAACGGTTCCAAGGGGTCGCTAGGTTCGATCGCGATGAACGGCTGGCAGAAGTGATCGCCCATGAGGCCCGCACCCGCGGTCGTGCCACGAAGCCCTCGCAGTCCCTCTTCACGAATGGAAGCAGACCGAGGATTTGGCCGATGACACGATCGCCTGAAGACGGGCACGCTCCGTCGCTGACGGCTTGCAAGGACATCGCCCGAACGCTACAGCTCTCGTCACGGTCGCACGGGTGAGGATCGGACGCCATCAGCGAGCGACCACCGCGACGGTCGATATCCGCGGGCGTGACGGCAGCGCGCGCATGCGCAGATCCCGCCCGACCCTGAGGTTTGCGCCATCCCAGCGGCCGTAGCTGTCTTCGGCCTCGGAATCGTCGAGATCTGGATCGCGGTGCCCGCCGGACTGGCCCTCGGGCTCGCGCCATGGCTCGTATGGATCATCACGATCGCCGGATCGCTGTGCGGCGTCGCCATCGTGGCCGTGGGCGGTGACCGTCTGCGAACCTGGCTGACCAAAGGGCGGCAAGGCTGGATGGCCGCCCGAACCGGCCGGATCTATGCGATCTTGGTTCGTTACGGTGTGCCCGGCTGGGGGCTCGCATCTCCACTTCTGGTCGCGCCGGCGATGGGTACTGCGATCGGACTCCTCCTCGGAGCTCCGCGCGGCCGACTCCTTGCGTGGATGGGCGTCGGCGTGGTCGTCTGGACGTCGATCCTGGTCATCGCCGGGATGATCGGCATCCAGCTGATCCAGCAGACAACGGCGACATCGTCGTAGGTCGGTGGCGACAGCCCTGACGTTCGTCGCACCCGGTACGACGACGCCGGCCGGATCGCCCCGGGCTGGCGCTAGGGGGAGCCGAAGACCCCGAGCTTGACCATCCGTCCCGCGATGAGTTCGAGGACCGTCGGCAGCAGGTCCCGTGGCGTCTGCCAGGAGTGGCCGGATCGCGACGGCAGGATGGCCATCGGCACGTGCGCCTGGTCGAGGACCGCGGCGAACGTCCGGAGCTGCGACGCGAACAGGCCTTGGCCGTCACCGGCCGACAGGACGACGAAGGAGCGGTCGCGCACCGCGGCCGGCATCTGCGGGACGATGCCCATCGGTGATCGAGCCGCTTCGTACGCCGCGTCGTTCCCGAACGGCAGCCCGGCGTTCCGCGTTTCGGGGGAGACGATACCGGACACGAAGTAGCCCGAGAACGAGATCGCCGAAGCGAACACGTCCGGGTGGTGGCTCCACAGCGCCACGCTGCAGTAGCCGCCCTGCGAGTCGCCGAGCAGGGTCCTCGCCGCCGGTGCGGCGATGGTCCGATAGTGGGTATCCACGTATGGCACGAGCTGCTTGGCGACGTACGTATCGAATCGCTCGCGCCCGTCGAGGGAATCCGAACACTCGGCGTCGCGGTAGGGGCCCCCGAACTCCGACGCGAAGACGACGACCATCGGCGGGATCGCCCCCGAGGTGATGAGGTCGTCCAACATCGAGGTGATGCCCATGCCGATGTTCCATCCCTGCAACCCGAAC
>Ga0075021_10001158_pt1 | contig 13436 bp, 9 predicted proteins | sample ColStrG_CSR_2012_FD_72749 | JGI IMG/M metagenome (GOLD analysis project Ga0075021, IMG submission 72749) | Freshwater sediment microbial communities in response to fracking from Pennsylvania, USA - Cold Stream Run_MetaG_CSR_2012 | ecosystem: Environmental > Aquatic > Freshwater > Creek >...
ATTATATATGGTGCGGGCGGTTCTTTGGGAGGCGCAGTTGCCAAATCATTTGCCGCTGCCGGCGCCAGATTGTTTTTGACGGGACGTAATATCAGTTCAGTACAAAAAGTGGCGGATGAAATACTGGCCGCAGGTGGTCATGCGGAAACAACACAGGTGGATGCACTGGATGATAAAGCGATCAGCAGCTACCTGAACGAAATTGTTCAGCGGACTGGTATCATAGATATATCCTTCAATGCGATTGGCGTTCCGGTTGTTCAGAATATTCCATTGGTGGATATTTCAGCAGATGATTTTATGAGTCCCATCAACACCATGTTGAGATCCCAGTTTCTGACGTCAACTGCTGCCGGAAAAATCATGATGAAACAGAGCGGAGGAGTTATCTTATCGCTTTCCGCTACACCGGGTGGCATTGGCTATCCATATACCGGTGGCTTTGCACCTTACTGCGCTGCCCTCGAAGGTTTTTCCAGAAACCTGGCTTCCGAGTTAGGTATTTATGGTGTGCGTGTTGTCAATATGAGGTCGGGCGGCTCACCGGATTCACGGGTATTCAAAGAGGCGATTGAAAAACATTGGGATGTGATGGAACCTGTTCTTCGAAGCATGGAACAGGACACGATGCTAAAAAAACTACCGATGATGACCGACATCGCGAATCTTGCAGTTTTTCTTTCTTCAGATCTGGCAGCTAAAATAACCGGTGTGACAGTTGATGTGACCTGCGGCACGACATCAGGATTAAATTACCGGGCAACTTCCAAAAGTTAATAAGCCCAATTCAATTCCGTTTTGCCTTAGCCTTAGCCTTAGCCTTAGCCTTAAGCCTTAGCCTTCGCTTTTCGCTTACTCAAAACCGCCCGGTAATTGTAATAAAACCGAACATCCCCCCTGATCTCTCTATTGTATGGATTTGCATTACAGTCGATTATAAGCTGGCATTCATTTAGCGGCTTTTTGATGTTCTTGTAAACTCCGTCTATATGTTTAGAAGCTACTTCAAAATCGCCTGGCGTAATCTGCTGAAAAATAAAATTTACTGCCTGGTAAATATCGGCGGACTTACCACGGGCATTACCTGTTGTATCCTGATCGGCCTTTATCTCTCCAATGAAACAAGTTTTGACCGTTTCCATAAAAACGCTGACCGTTTGGTCCGCGCGACGACGGAGTATACGGTGAATGGTGAGGTCAGCCAGACCGGCAAGACCGGATCCATGGCCGGGCCGAGATTAACTTCCGCCGTTCCGCAAATAGAATCCTTTGTAAGAATTCTGAATTTCGAGCCCTACTCGGTAATGTATGGCGATAAATCATTTGTCGAAAACAAGTTTTGCTTTGCAGACTCTAATTTTTTCCAAATCTTTTCTTTTCCGTTGATAGAAGGTGATCCGTCGACTGCTCTGGAGGGACCGCTTAAAATTGTTATTACCGAAAGGATGAAGAAAAAATATTTTGGTAATGAAAACGCGCTGGGAAAAATGCTTAAAATAGGAGGTGCCAGGGACTTCATCGTATCAGGCGTTGCAGCCGATGTGCCCGCTAATTCGCAAATCCAGTTTGACTTTGTCGCCTCTTATGCAAGTCTCCGAAATGCGAACAGGCCTAACTGGTGGATAGAAATTTATGCCACCTATTTCCTGGTTCATCAGAATACAGATCTGAAGACGTTGGAAAAAAATATTGCCGCCTATATGAAAAATCAAAAGGATCTGGACCAGGCTGCCAACGATTACCTGATCTTTCATATTGAGCCCATGACCAAAGTTCATCTTTACTCTTCGCTGGATGGACTTGAACCGAATGGAAATATCACGTATTTATATATTCTGGCTGCTGTTGCCGTCCTTATTCTTTGCATCGCCAGTGTCAATTATACAAATCTGTCTATCGCCCAGGCCGTGCACCGAATTCCGGAAATAGGGATAAGGAAAGTGCTGGGGTCTGCGAGGCGACAGATATTCTGGCAATTCATCGGTGAATCCATGTTATTGAATATGATGGCTTTTATATTCGCCGTCTGGACTTCCGTCCTGCTCCTTCCATTATTTAATGGAATGGTTGAAAGAACATTGGAAATCAAATCGCTCGCCACCCCATTGGCACTGGGCATTATGTTGCTTCTTTATCTGATCATCAGTTTTGTTTCCGGAATATATCCTGCGTTTATTTTGTCTGGCTTAAAACTTATAAAAGTATTGAAGACTGGATTTTCTTTTTCGGGGACAAAGGGATTTGCTAAAAGAACATTGATCGTATTTCAATTTGCCGTTTCTGTTTTTCTGATCATTTCTACTATCCTGATATTTCAACAATTGAATTTTATTCAGCATAAAAACCTTGGATACGACAAGGATCATGTGGTCGTATTGCCCGTAGATGCTCTGGTTCGCCGAAATTATCAGACGCTCAAAGAATCTCTCCAAAGAGTAGCCGGTGTGCAGTCTGTTAGTTGCGGGGCGGAAGAAATGACCAATATCCATTGGGATGACGAACTAAATACAACTGGAAATGCGGCCGCTCCTTCGGTATTTGTGAGTGCAAGTCCGACGGATATTGATTTTGTAAAAACCATGGGCATGCAAATTGTCAGCGGAACTGATTTCACCCTGGCTGACTGGAAGCTCATGGATACTACGCGAGGAGTTTCCAACTGGCAGACCTCTTATATGTTGAATGAATCTGCTGCGAAAGCGATGGGATGGACACCGGAACGGGCCATCGGTAAAATCATTTACAGATCTGGTCAGAAAGGCACCATCAAAGCGGTTTTGAGAGATTTTAATTTTACTTCTCTGCACGAACCCATACGTCCCCTGGTTATATTCCTGGATTCAAATTATTATCATATCTACCAGATGTATGTAAAAGTCTCTGACCGGAATTTGCCCGCCATCATACAAGGACTGGAAGAGACCTGGAAGGAGAGGGTTACACATCGCCCCTTTCAATACCATTTCCTGGATGATAACTTCAACAGAATCTATCACAGCGAAAAACAGACGGCAAGTATATTCAGTACATTTTCCAGTCTGGCCATTTTACTCGCATGCCTCGGACTTTTTGCATTGGCTGCGTATACTACAGTGCAAAGGGCCAAGGAAATCGGAGTCAGGAAAATCCTGGGCGCGGGTGTAAAGGAAATTGTTTTGTTGATTTCGGGCGACTTTATAAAACTGGTGATGATCGCTTCCCTGATTGCATTTCCGGTTGCCTGGTTTGCGGCTGACAGCTGGTTACAACAATTTGCTTACAGGATCCATATCAACTTTTGGGTATTTGTGATGGCAGCCGTCGCTGCGGCGATTGTTGCTTTGGCAGCTATCAGTTCCCAGGCGATCAAAGCAGCCCTGGCAAATCCGGTAAGCAGCCTACGCTCAGAATGATCTTCGGCTATCAATGTCAGCATACGCTCGGAATGACATTGTCCGATTTGTAATTTATAAACAGAATACTAACCTTTGACGTTTACTAACCTGACGGATAGTAACAGAAAGTTAGTATGGAACCGTTAAAAAATGATTTCTTCTACTCACGGTTGCCCGTAAATGAAATCTCTCTCAGTGATTTGCTGACTGAAGATCATCTTTTTTATAAGATACCCGCCAGCTGGCATGTGGTGATTACAGATGTAAAAAATTCAACGGGTGCTGTCCATAATGGTTTGCATGAAACAATAAACCTGATTGCTACTGCCAGTATCGTAGCGGTTCTTAATATTATTTATAAAGCCAACCTCACCGTGCCTTTCTTTTTTGGTGGCGACGGCGCAACAGTCATTATACCTCCCGGTTATCTGGAAATGGTCATGAAGGCATTGCAAAAACACAAGGAAAATACAAGGACCAACTTTAACCTTGATCTTCGGGTTGGTGAGGTGCCCGTGACAGAAATCTATGACATGGGACATGATCTCAGAGTCAGCAAACTCAGGACATCCGAATTTTTTTCCATTCCTGTTTTACTGGGTGACGGGCTCATGTATGCGGAGAAAAAAATAAAAGGGCCCGATTATATGCTGGCGCCCATGCTTTTCGCTGAAGATCCGCTGGATCTGAGTGGTATGCAATGCAGGTGGGACAGAATCAAACCACCAAGAAATATTTATGAAGTAGTGAGTCTGCTGGTCATCGCCCCAAGTACTGTAAATCAATCCCTGTCATTTAAGAAGGTGATTGATAGTATAGATGCAATTTATGGTACAGCACAAAGCAGGACTCCGGTAACGGTTGAAAATCTCAGACTGAAACCACGCTGGCCAAATTGGGACTTGAAGTGCGAACAAGGATGGGAGATTTAATTTTTTTAATTTGCTAAACACGTGGATAAGAACCAATATGGGTTATTTATACTTCAAAACCAGGAAGGGGAAAGTTTACCTGCGTAACCTGGTCAGTATGTCTGATACGCTGGTGATTGACGGGAGAATTAATACGGTCATCTCCGGTACCTCGGAACAAAGGGAAATGTTAGTAGGTGAATTGAATAAACTGGAGGCAGCAGGTGAAATTATATATGGACTTCATGTGAGTAAGGAATCTGTCATATCCTGTTATGTACGCAATGTGAATGATAAGCACATTCATTTTATAGACGGAGCGGAAGGCGGATATACAAAGGCTGCCGGCATGATAAAGAGAAAAGTTATTTTATAATAAAGGATCTGTTCAACAAACGTCAATGCCCGGAGAATCTGATTTACATATCATTTTGATGACGCTGAAGCCTTTTCTCCATGATGGCGAATATGTATTCTGCCAGGTGCCGGATCAATATCCTGTGGATTTAAATGATATCATCAGTTATTTCAGGGAGGGGGAGGGCGTGACGATTATTCTGTCAAAAATAAAAGCCGATCAATATAAATTACCTTATTCATTTGTGTCGGCCTGGATTACCCTTCGTGTTCATTCTTCTTTGGAATCGGTTGGTCTGACAGCTGTCTTTTCAAATGCACTGGCGGCTGCCGGCATCAGTTGTAATGTAGTAGCTGCCTATTTTCATGATCATATTTTTGTGGACATCAAAGATGCTCAGAAGTCAATGAAGGTGCTGGAAGCCATTTCAAAATCATAAATGGCATTTTTAATCTGATCCGCTCCCGCGAATAATCTTAGATTTGCCAAAATTTAAACTTGAATCCTTAAAACAATACTATGGGTATCGCAGACAAACTTTTTAATATGAAAAACGAAAAAGCTTCGGCTAATTTAAAAGCCGGACAGGAATTTTTAGCAGCCAATAAACAAAAGCCCGGAGTGACCGCACTGCCAAGCGGTCTCCAGTACGAAGTGATCAAAGAGGGTGCAGGTATTAAACCCGGTGCGAGAAGTAATGTTACATGTCACTACCATGGTTCATTAATTGACGGTACAGTATTCGATAGCTCTGTTGAACGCGGACAACCTGCGACTTTTCCGTTGAACAGGGTTATTTCCGGATGGACAGAAGGCCTTCAGCTGATGGGTGTCGGCAGCAAATGGCGTTTTTTCATACCACCGAACCTCGCTTATGGAGACAGGCAAACGGGATCTGATATCGGGCCGAACAGTACACTGATATTCGAAGTGGAGTTATTGGGGGTGAGTTGACAGAACAAAACTTCAGATAATAAAAAAAGCTTTTACGATTCTCTCGTAAAAGCTTTTTCGATATGTGGCGGAATGATGGGTGGCTGATCCCGTGAAGACACATGCACTCTAATTGGATTTGGGGAGATCTTCTATCAAATCCATTTCCCCTTCGCATATTTTTACAGTTTTCAATCTGGATTCGTTTTGAACATGTATAAAATAAACGATCTTATCATTCGCATGCACTTCTTCTACCCTTGAAATGGTGTAGTCATAATAAGCGGGTTTCACAATGGCTCTTATGTCAGCGGGAAGGTTTTTTTCTGCATAATAACTCACGGTATATTTCCAGTTTCCTTTCTTATCATATACAACCCGGTTCTTTGTTGTGTTTAAACTGAATTCTGCCAGGAACCCATTTTTTATTGAGTACCATTTTTCATTGCTTACATCCCTGAATGTTTTTTTGAAATCACGCGTGGCTTTTTGATTTAATTCATTCACAGAATTAATTTCGGCGATTTCATGACTTGAATATTTAGTTAGTTCCATGGCTGGGGCCAGGGACTCTGTCTTAACAATATCCCTGTTCTCAGACATTGTCTGGGCATCTGCTCTGCCAGGCATTGCTGCAAAGAAGTAGAAACTAAAAATGACCGGGAGTGAAATAGTCTTTTTCATTTTGATTTTTTTTATGGATGGTGATAATATTTTGATCAACATATATTTGATTGATCATGGTTTACAGGAACAAATCTAGATGCAATGGAAGCTTTTGACCAGCACCGCTGAGTGTTTGGTAAGATGGAAGATTAGACGGCTGAAATGACTGGGTGAAAAGATTTCGGTAGTATCAGTTTCCAAACTTCCGTCATGATCAATGATTTAATACAGCTTTTATATAGAGAATTCAATTACCCATCCATATCCTCCAACTACCGGCCGATCCTGCATATTACTCAGTGATAATGCAAAAACATTGACCATCATCATATATTGACCGTGCATTTAAGGAATGTCGTAAATAATGAATAACTTCAAAAGACAATGTTTGCCTATGACCACTCTGCAGTATCATAGGCAGAAATCTTCGGAATCAAATGCTGCTAAAAGAAGCGCGTATATCCTGATTCTGGTTTTACCATTATTTATCGGGCAGATCAGTTTCGCCCAAACCATCAAAGGCATTGTTACCGGTATTCATCATGAACCGCTTTTTGGTGCTTCTGTTTCAATTGTAAGAACCCATACCGGAACCACTACAGATACAGCCGGAGTTTTCAGCATCAGGGCAAAAAAAGGAGATGTTCTCAGGGTATCTTTTATCGGATATAAATCCAAAGACATTAAACTGGCAGATAAAGTTTTTGTAGAGGTTTCTTTACTGGCACCGGATGACAATCTCGATGAAATTATAGTAACAGGTTACACCTCGCAAAAGGTGAAAGAGATCACCGGTTCCATTGCTTCAGTAAAACCAAAAGATCTTCTGGCAGTTCCCGCCGGGCAGGTAGAACCCATGCTGCAGGGAAGGGTGGCAGGATTAACGGTGATTAGTTCAGGAGAACCGGGAGCACCCAGTCAGATATACCTGCATGGCATGGGAAATTTTGGAGATGTAAGACCTCTTTATATTATTGATGGTGTGGAAGGAGATGTCAATAATATTAATCCCTACGATATAGAATCCGTACAGGTATTGAAAGATGCAGGTGCCTATTCCATCTATGGGGTTCGGGGCGCTAATGGAGTCATTGTGTTCACAACTAAAAAGGGCAAAAGCGGCAGAACAAAACTCAGTTATGATTTCTATGTCGGCCGCCAGGAGCCGTTAAGTAAAGGACTTGATTTATTAAATCCTCAGGAACAGGCAGACCTTGAGTGGATAGCTTTTAAAAATTCCGGACAGGCACCCCATGATCCGCTATATGGCGATGGGCCATCTCCGGTTTTACCTGATTATCTCTTCGCGGGTACTCATGTGGGTCTTTCGGAAGGCGATCCGAATGCGGATCCGTCATTATACAATATTGATTCTCTCAAAGGCCCTGTTTACCAGATCGTACCTTTTAATAAAACGGGTACGGACTGGTTTCATGAATTGATGAAACCGGCATGGAGCCAAAATCATACGCTGACGGTTTCCGGTGGAGCCGATAAAAATCATTATCTGTTATCTTTTGGATATCTTGATCAGCAGGCAACTTATCTGAATGACTATTTAAAAAGGTTCACCACGAGGGTCAATACTGAATTTACTGTACTGAATACAATAAGGATTGGTGAGAACGTTCAGGTCAGCTATAGCCAAACGCGACGTCCTGCCAATATTGATCAGGCACTGATGACCAATCCCTGCCTGCCGGTATATGACATCAAAGGAAATTCCAGCGGCTGGGGTCCCGCTAGTCCGGGTGGCGGATATTCTGCTAACGGCCCTGCATCCAATCCGGTTACAGCAAGTATTTTGTCAAAAGACGACCAGGAGAATAACTGGAAATTATTTGGAAACGCTTACGCCGAGTTTGATTTTCTAAAGAGCTTTACATTCCGGACAAGTTTTGGTGGTACGGTAAATTACTATTTATCAAATTATTTCGCTTATGGCTCATACGAACCCCCACCTCCGTCCGGGTATGGTTATAATAACAGTTTTAGTGAACGGACGGATTATACAACGAATTGGAGCTGGACGAATACGTTGAATTATACAGGAACATTCTGGAAAAACAACCGTATTCAGATTCTCGTGGGAACAGAGGAGAAGGATAATTATTACAGGCAACTGGGTGGTACGAGAACAGGTTATGCAAGTAATGATCCTGCCTATCGTTTTCTCAGCACAGGCAGACCAACGGGTCAAATAAACTACAGCCTTGGGGCAGCATCTTATTTATATTCATTTTTCAGCCAGCTGGCCTATGCGTATCAGGAAAAATATTTTCTTACTGGTACGATCAGAAGAGATGGTTCATCTGTTTTCGGACCGGAAAGCAGGTTTGGCTGGTTCCCCGCTGTTGGCGCTGCATGGAGGATGACAGAAGAGAATTTTTTAAAAGGACTACAATGGCTGACAGATCTTAAACTGAGAGCAAGCTGGGGGGAAACCGGTTTTGATGGAAATACCGATCCCAATAATCAGTACACGCTGTATGGCGGTGGCCCCGGAGGCTCTTATTATGATATTTATGGAAACAGCGTTGGCAATATTCAGCAGGGTTTCAGGCCTGTCAGATTTGGCAATGCCAAAACAGGTTGGCAGGAAGATGTAGTTACAAATGTGGGGATAGATGGTATTTTCTGGAATGGTAAGCTCAGCATAACCGCGGATTGGTACATTAAAAAATCAACCGGATTATTGTTCCCGGTTTCTTTACCTGCATTACTCGGCGAAGCAACGCCCCCGAATGTGAATGTGGGTGATATAAAAAATACGGGTATAGATATTAAGTTAGGTACAAAAGGAAATTTTTCAAAAGACTGGAACTGGGATCTGCTGGTTACCTTTTCGCATTATAACAATAAAATAGTGAAGCTGAATGACATTCCGTTTTTTTATGACGGTGTGTCACCGTATTTTCCTAACGGTACAGTAAGAGATGAGGTCGGCTTTCCCATCAGTTCGTTTTATGGTTATAAAATAATCGGGCTCTTCCAGGATGATGCAGACGTTGCCAAATCCCCTGTACAGGATGCCGCTAAACCCGGCAGATTTAAATACCTCGATGCAAATGGTGATGGGATCATTTCCGATTTAGATCGCATTCATTTTGGAAATCCCAACCCTGACTTTACACTGGGTTTGAATATCGGCATCAATTATAAGAATTTTGATTTTTCCACTTTTTTTTACGGGTCTTTTGGTAATGATATATTCAATAGATACAGGTCTGTAACCGATATTTTCAGTAACGGCAACGCTGCTTACTTAAAAAGCAAGATCGCCCTTTATGATTCATGGTCGCCGGGACATCGCCATGCTACAGCACCCATCCCGGAAACTGACCAAAACTTTAGTAATTCGGGGCCATCAAATAGTTATCCCCTCGAAAATGGCTCTTATTTCAGGAACAAGACGATGATCCTTGGCTTTAGTTTACCAAAGAATCTGATACAAAAAATAAAACTGGAAAGGTTCAGGGTGTATATCCAGGTGACTAATCTTTTTACCATAACCAACTATTCAGGACTTGACCCGGAACTAGGCAACCCATCCGGGTCTTCGTTTGGAATTGATACTGGAAATTATCCTAATAACCAAAAACAATGGCTCGTGGGGGTTAACATCGGTATTTGAATGTAGAATAAGCATATCGGACATATGAAATGCAAAATAATATTCCTGAAAGTCTTTATCGCGGTGATCATCGTATGGTCCTGCAACAAAAACAATCTTAACCAGCCCGCACTGGGTCTATTAGATAATGCGACCATTGCCAACAAGAGCGGTGTGGTGGGTTTATTGATCGGGGCCTATGCATTATTAGATGGTGTAAGTCAGGATGATCAGGGTGGTGTTGGTGGCTATTATTCGGGAGCGTCCAATTGGATCTATGGAAGTGTTTGCGGAAGCGAAGCCTACACAGGTTCGAAACCTACTGATCAGCCTTCTATTATAGAAATTGAAACTTTTCATGCAACCGGAGCAACCATTGGTCCCCTGGACGATAAATGGAAGGCTTTGTATGCCGGTATAGCGAGAGCCAATGCGGTATTAAGAGTGATGCGGCAAGTTAAAGAGATGACACCTGGTGACACAACCGAAATAAGAGCAGAAGCTGTTTTTCTCCGTGCCTGGTATCACTTCGAAGCTATTAAGATATGGAACAAAGTGCCCTTTGTGGATGAAACAGTTACCTATGATGCCGGAAATTATTATGTAAGAAATGATACATTAATATGGCCGGCTATTGAGAATGATCTTAAGTATGCGATAAATAATCTGCCTTCCACTCAGCCTGCCGTGGGAAGGGCAAATAAATGGGCAGCAGAAGCATACCTCGCAAAAGCCTATATGTTTGAGCACCGGTATGCAGATGCCAAATCGCTATTAGAAGATCTGATCGTTAATGGTGTTACTGCTGGTGGTTTGAAGTATGCCCTGGGAAACTTCGCTGATAATTTTAATGCAGAATTCAAGAATAAAAGCGAAGCAGTTTTTTCCGTTCAGATGTCAGTAAATGATGGCGCACAGGGAGGGAATGGGAATATCGGAGATATTCTAAACTATCCTTATGCGGGCGGCCCCAGCCCCAATTGCTGTGGTTTTTTTCAACCCTCACAATGGCTGGTCAATCATTTTAAAACGGATCACTTTACCGGCCTGCCGGATCCGGACCATTTTAATGATGTAAATGTAAAAAACGATGAAGGATTAAAATCCACAGATCCCTTTACACCTGACACAGTAACGCTTGATCCCCGCCTCGATTGGACTGTGGGCCGCAGAGGCGTTCCTTATCTTGACTGGGGGCCACATCCTGGTAAGATATGGGTGCGTGATCAGCCCTCCGGAGGGCCTTATGCTCCTGTGAAAAATGTTTTTTATCAATCGCAGGTTGGTCATTTTAGCGATATGAGCTATTGGGCAAACGGAGCTACTGCCAATAATGTGAATCTGATCCGCTATTCGGATATTTTACTTTGGGCTGCTGAAGCGGAAGTGGAAGTTGGCGGCGATTTGGATAAGGCGCGGGAATACGTAAATAGCGTAAGAGCAAGAGCTGTGAATCCTTCGGGTTGGGTGAAAAATGAGAACAATATTCCTTTTGCAAAAAAAGTAACCAATAGCCCGGCGGAATTTGCTGCGATCAATGATACCTCTTTCAAAGATATACAACCGCTGGATTGGGTAGTAAGAAGCGATCTGAATCAGACATGGACCGCATTAGTTATAAATCCGGATGGTACAAAAATCTGGAACGCCTATTCCGTGCCACATTACAGAATTGGATTGTATACAAATTCCTGGACGGACAAAGAATCTGCCCGGAAAGCAATCAGGTATGAAAGAGTACTGGAACTTGCCATGGAGGGTCATCGCTTCTTTGATCTGGTCAGATGGGAAATGGCAGATCAGGAAATAAATACATATCTGCAAAAAGAGAAACAGTCAAGAAGTTATTTGAATGATGCAGTATTTGTAAAAGGCAAAAACGAATACTTCCCCATTCCACAAGCCCAGATCGATTTGAGTGTTGATGCACATGGTGTACAACATTTGCATCAAAATCCGGGATATTAAAAAATCATCATTCAGTAGCCAGCAAATGAAATTTTCAAAAAAAATATTACTCTTTACCACATGTTGTTTTGTTGTTGCTATTTCTGTTGCGCAACAAATCAAGCCTGTAAGCGCCTTGGATACTTATCATGACGTTCATTGGACCAGTGAAGACGGATTGCCTTATAACGATGCCAATGTAATGATAAGAGATGTCAATGGATTTCTATGGGTGGGAAGCTTTGGAGGTAGTACCACAGACGCACTCTGCCGTTTCGATGGAGCAGTTTTTAAAACATATCTTCCTGACGACAATAAAAGGGGAGCCATCAATACCGGCATGATTATGTCGCTCAAAGAAGATAGCCTGCATAATATTTGGATTTCCACTTTTAAAGGACTATCGAGGTATGATATCAAAGCCGATACGTTCACCAATTTTTTACCGCTACTTGATACTCCATATTCTACATATTCCAAATTAGACCCTGATCCCAGAGTAAACATTGTTCCTTTCTGGTCTACAAAGGATGAAATTTTTTGTGTAGAACCCGGAACACAGTTCTCGGCTATTAATATACATACGCTTAAGAGGAGACTGCTGGTAAAGCCTTTAGGCATGGTTGTGCGACACGATTGGATCACAGTGAATACAGAGAAATCTTTTTTTGAAAAAAGCTCCAACAGTATATGGAAACTCGATTATGATGCGAAAAGCTTCGGGAGATTGCAACAAATTTTTTTGGATGGAAGAACTCAATATTATTCCTGGCCCTGCTATAATAAGACCAGACACCGGCATGAGGTTGAAGGCCACCCCAGGCATACTGCCGAAGACATGCGTTATGATCAAAAAAGAAATGCTGTCTGGATCAACAGTGGCGAGGGATTACTGGAATTTTCGCTGAATGATAAAAAGTTTCGGCGAATAGAGGCGTTGGACAAAATAACGGAATCGAAAAACTACGACCGCGGCGTAGGAATTGATATCGACCCAAATGGAAGGGTATGGTTTTCAACTTATGACAACGGTATTTTCATTTATGATCCGCAAACAAACCAACTCAGGCAACTTTTTTCGGACCCCGATTTGCAAAGAAAAGCCGGAGTGGCTAACCTGCATATTTATTGTGATCCGCAGGGGATCGTATGGACAAGTGATTGGGCGAATAAAGGCCTTCAGGCGCTACTGCCTTTTAATCCGATTATTAAGAGATATAATGCAAACCCATCGAATAAGGGCTCATTAAGCAGCGGTATAATCTCCACCATTCTTGCCGGCCCGGAAGGTAAATTATGGATCGGCACTTCAAACGGATTGAACATATTTGATCCGGAGACAGAAAAATTCGAAGTGCTGCATGAAAAAGATCTGCCAGGTATAAAGGGAACAACCATCATACCGCTTTACATAGATACTGTTCGTCAAAAAGCCTGGCTCAAAACCGGGTCATTGGGAACCCTGGGGTTCTATGGTGGTATGGCCCTGTATGAAATGGATATCAGAACCAGGCAGTGCAGGCGAACCGCCAATTCGAATGGATTAGACACATTCGTTGTTGGTCAAAACACCTTCGCTGCGCCATATAAAAAAGGGGTCATTTTTGGTGACAAGCAGCAGGGTTTTTTTCAAG
>Ga0075021_10001159_pt1 | contig 13433 bp, 12 predicted proteins | sample ColStrG_CSR_2012_FD_72749 | JGI IMG/M metagenome (GOLD analysis project Ga0075021, IMG submission 72749) | Freshwater sediment microbial communities in response to fracking from Pennsylvania, USA - Cold Stream Run_MetaG_CSR_2012 | ecosystem: Environmental > Aquatic > Freshwater > Creek >...
TTCATGCAGCTGCGGTCGTACCACTCGATCACGCCGTGTACTTCCTCGCCGTCGCGCAGTACGACCACCATTGGTGTCTTCGTCTGCATCTGCTTCTGGTAGTAGAAATTCTCCGCGTGCGTCGTTTCCGCCGGAGGCGATTTCTTCCCGCCACCCGCGCCGGGACGCCCGCCGCCATGGTTAGCGCCTTGGTTCGGAGCGTGGGTCGCGGTATGGTTCGGTGCGTTCCCCGATCCATGATTCGAGCCGTGGTTCGAGCTGTGATTCGATACATGGTTCGGTCCGTGGCTCATGCCGTGACTCGATCCGCCGCGATTTCCCGAATGATTCGATCCCTGATGCTGACCCGACGGCTGCCCAGGCTGGTGTTGACCCTGCCCAGGCTCCACTCGATTCAGCACAGGGCGGATCAGTTTCCGGTTGGCAAAGTCTTCGCGTTCAGCAGGGCGTTCCGCTGACCGTTCCATCGCGTCCGTCTCGACTGCTTCCTTCATAGGGGCCACCGCTGGAACTCGCAAGCTTTTCTCAACACTGTGGGCTTATTTACGACAAAATCGACAGCGAAGACTGTTGGAATTGCGAATTCGGGAGTAAAAACTTGCAGTAAACCTATCACAGCCCCCACCCGGTGGCAATCCCCCGAAGAGGCCAGGGAACCTGGCCTTGTGATTTGGCGATGGGCGATTTGTGATTTGCGATTTGGTGATTTTGTGATTTGAATAAAGGCAGATTGCCCCTTGTCGCGCCTCAAAAATCACCAAATCACCAAATCACCACTCACTAGGTCACAAATGCCTCTCCAGACCCACCGCAAACGAGTCTAAAGACAATGACCTCAATAGGTTACGCCGCATCCCCCGTTCCACTTCGGCCAGCCGCTCAGCTGCCGTCTGTACCCATTCAAAATCGGCCATCTTGGCCATCTTCTTTAGGTCCCCGGCAACATCCGTATTCCGCACCAGCTCGGGGGTACCTTCGAGCATCCAAAGCAAGTCCTGCAGAAGTGAATATAAGGTCCTTAAGAGCTGCTCCGTCTTGTCCCGCCCATCCGCCCCAGCCCGGTAGGTTTCCGTAACCTTAAATAAAGCGGAATGGTCTCGTCCGGCGTCGTCCGCCAGCGCCGACCCCAAAATCGCCAGCGCCTGCGCTCGAGCGGCCATATACCCCGCCAAATCGAACGTCCTGGCTTTTCCTACCGCTCCGCCCGAAAGCCGTGCCACCAGAATCCTTTGTGCCGGAGTCCAGTCCGGTTTTGTCTGCGCCAGATCCTTCTCGATCTCCAGCCGATCCAGCGGCGCCAGGGCAAACTGCACGCACCGCGACCGGATCGTCGCCAGCAGCGCTCCTGGATTCTCTGCCAGCAAAAACAGCGTGGCAAACTCCGGAGGTTCCTCCAACACCTTCAGCAGGGAATTCGCCGCCTCCTTCATAAATGCCGAACTCGGAAAGATATAAACCCTCTCCCGCGCCTCTGCCGGCCGAAAATAGATATTCGCGATCACCCGCCGTACCTGATCCACTTTCACCAGCATTTGCGGAGGATCCGGCGGAATCACCAGCACATCCGGATGTGTCTGCACTAGAATCCGCGTTTCTTTTTTGTCTGTTTCCCGGAGTGCCTCCCGAGCCTCGACCGCCTCCGCAAACCGGGCATCCAAATCCGCAGCCAGCCCGATCCGAACGCAGTTCGAACAGGCTCCACAAAAATCCGGTAGCCCGTCGGCGGATTCCGCAGTCGATGCCTTCGGATCGAGACAATTCATCGCCCGCGCCAGCATCAAAGCCAGCGTGTACTTCCCAGACCCCTCCGGCCCCGTCAGAATGACGCCATGCGGAAACCGCTCCCGCCCCAGCGCCTCCCGCAGCCGCCGCACAACATCCGCATTGCCATGAAAATCCGAAAAAGACATTCCGCTCCTGAAGTAGTCTCAGATTAAGTCCAGTATTTTTAGCTCTGTCATTCTGAGCGTAGCGAAGAATCCCCACACTCTGGATACTAGGAGCCCTCTTTCCAGCTTTCTGGCCACGAATTTCCAGCCAGAAAGTTGGTCAGCACCAGGATACGCCTGGCATTCTGGGGATTCTTCGCTACTCTCAGAATGACAAACACTCGGAATTTCTGACGGAATCAGAGGTTCTTTAAGTATGCACGTAACCACAGGCGCCTCGCCTGCGCACGGACAACGACACCCACGCCCTCATTGGCTAATTCGCCTTGCCGGAAACCCGCACCATCAACATCGACTGATCATCCACCGCTCGTCCGTACTTTGCCGCCGCGTCCACAATTCCCTGAAATACAGCATCCAGCGGCTCCTGCGCCCGAGCCTTCAAGACTCCATTCACGCCCGAAGCCCCAAACTCCTCGCCCGCCGCATTTTCCACTTCCAGCACGCCATCCGTCAGCAGCACGAACAAATCCCCCGGTCCACAAGCCACCGTCCCATGCACAAATTCCTGCGGATAGAACATTCCCACCGGCAAATTCGCGCACGATACCTCAGCCACCTCTCGCGTTTCCGCTCGATAATGCAGGATCGCCGGATGGCCCGCCAGCGAGAACTCCATTTGCTGGCCATTCCACGCCAGATACGCAAACGTCGCAAACATTTCTGGCTTCTTAATCGGATACAAAACCGCATTCATTCGTTCCAAAAACTTAACGCTCTCCCCGCCCGAGGAAAGCTGCATGCGCGCCGCGCTCTTGACCATCGCCATCAGTACCCCAGGAGCCACGCCATGCCCTGAAACATCCGCCATGTACGCCATCCAGCCATGCGAGTTCTCGACCAGGTCCACCAGGTCCCCGCCCACCTCGCCGCTCGGCAGCGACCGCCCGTAAAACTCAAATCCGCCAATCTTCTGCGCAATCGTCGGCACCAGCGTCCGATGAATCTCCGCCGCCAGCGCCATCTCGGAATACACGCGGAAATATCGCCGCGCTTCCTTAATCGTCACCGCAACAAAGCAGATATAGCCCAGCAACATTGCAATGATTGTGGCGAGTCCGTCAAAGGTCAGCCGGCTCTGCAGACGCGCAATGTCGCCAGCATTCATCACGTCCGGAATCGGAAGTCTCGGAAATCGGTGAGCGAGAAACCCCATCACAACCACTTGCACCAGGAACAGGGGGACCCCAGCCAACCACATGCGCGACGTAAGAATGAACCCCGCGATCGCGTAACCGATGGCAAAAAGCCCCACCAGTACCGCCGACCAAGCCAACAGTGGCGCCGGTTGGCTTCCCAACGACAGAATGTCATTCGAAAATCCAATGATCGTGAAGGTTGAAAACACCCCCACCAGGAAGATAGCGAGCGACTTCGGAGGAATTGTTTTCCAAAACGACATGCGTGGATTCATAAGTCTGCACGAAACTGCAACGCCTGAGCCGAGCGCTGATTATATTGGCCGCCCACTCCGCACACAATGCGGCTCACCGCGAAACCCGCGTTCGGACGGCATCTCTGTTCGCCCGCCTTGTTCAACCTGCTTTGTCCAGCTCACGAGTTCAGTTACACTAGTTGCAACTGGTTTTCATCTGGAATTCACTATGCCTTTGCCTCAAACCGAAACTCCTGGACGCCTTCAGGCCGAATTGATGTCGCGAGGCCTCCGTATGACCCGCCAGCGACGCACCATTCTCCAGATCGTGGAGACCGCCAAGACCCATCTGGACGCCAGCCAGCTTCTCCGCAAGGCCCGCAAACTCGATCCCGGGATTGACCGCGTCACCGTCTACCGCACGCTGGGCCTTCTCAAGCGCCACGGGCTGGTCGACGAGCTTGATCTGATGCATCTTCAGGGCGAAAAGCACTATTATGAGCGGCGACCCGACCGCGATCATCTCCACATGGCCTGCTTGCGCTGCGGTAAAATTCAAGAGTTCGAGAGCAATCTCTTCGAGCGGCTGAAAGGCCAGATTCAGCGCGAGTGCCAGTTCCACATCGTAGTGACTCGCTTCGAAATTGGTGGCTACTGCAACAGTTGCCGAACTCTATCCGCTCAGTAAGCCCCTTTTATTTGAAAGAATGTTGCGTGAGAAACGACTTTTCCCAACCACGGGGAACCCTGCCCCGTTGCATCTAGTTGCAACCGGATTGCAACTAAAAATACACCTCACTCTTGACTCTCAACCAGCCAAAAATTTAGAGTCGTAGATGAAGTTTATATGCAACTGAGTTGCAATTGGAGCGTGCATGTACCGCCTTTTTCGCCTTGATTTGTTATTGGGTTTGTTATGCGCGGTGTTGGTCTTGCCTTCGCATCTGGAGGCGCAGGAGAGTCCCTACATCGTCACATACGATCATTATCTGGAGGAGCCGGGGAGTTTGGAAGTGGAGTATTTTTCGACGCTGGGAACACAGCGCGGGGGCAACGATTTCCACGCCGCATGGTTGGAACTGGAATATGGCGCCACCGCCTGGTGGACGACCGAGCTATACCTGGATGGCCAGACTACGTTCAAAGACAGTACGATCTTTACCGGATTTCGCTGGGAAAACCGTTTTCGCCTGTTGCAGCGTGAGCATTTTATCAATCCGGTGCTCTACCTCGAGTATGAGCAAAAGAATCAGGCGGACAAGATTCTGAAAGAAGTCGAAGGCCATGATGTCGAATCCGACTACGCCCCAGGGAACGCATCTCTTCGTAAAGAGCACGCCCACGAAATTGAGATCAAATTGCTGCTCTCGAAAACCGTGAAGGGGTGGAATATCGCAGTAAATCCTCTGGCAGGAAAAAACCTACTGCCCAGCACTCCCTGGGAGTTTGGCTATGCGGTTGGCGCGAGCCGCCCGCTGGCTTTGAAGGCTTCTGCGCAAAAGTGCAATTTTTGCCGCGAAAATTTTATTGCTGGCCTGGAACTCTATGGCGGTCTGGGTGCAGCGGATAGTCTTGGGTTGCATGACACCTCGCACTATCTAGCGCCGGCGGTGGCGTGGAATCTGCCTTCGGGATGGACGTTTCGCGTTTCGCCGGGATTTGGCTTGAACGACAACAGTCACCGTCTGCTGATGCGGTGGGGTGTGTCGCGGGAATTTGCGGGCTTCGGAGAGACTTTGGGCAAACTGTTGGGAGGTCGTCGATGAGGATCGTCATCTCAGTTGGCACAGCACTGTTGGGCGCTACGCTGGTCATGGCACAAACGGAACACTCGAGGAACGGAGCTAGCAAGCGCCATGATTATGCCGAACTCTCGAAAGCTCCGGAAAAGACGCGCTCGCGCCGCAACCCTCTGGAGGGAGATGCGGATGCAGTCGCCGCCGGTGGAAAACTCTTCGACCAGCATTGCGCGGAATGCCACGGGCCCAGCGGCCAGGGCGGGAAAAAAGCGCCGAGCCTCAACGTCCACGAAGTTCAAGGGGCACCTCCGGGCGCGCTTTTCTGGTTGTTGACGAATGGCGTTGTGCGGCGCGGTATGCCCGTGTGGTCCAAGCTGCCTGAAGCGCAGCGCTGGCAGTTGGTGAAATATTTGCAAACGCTCAAAGTGGATACGCCCAAGGCGGAGTCTTCTTCCACGGGCGAAGCAAAATAGACAGTATTTTCCGAAAACCAACGCGCCGCCCTCTCCGGGGCCGTCGTATAATCCCCGCATCAGAACGATTTCGGCTGGAGAACGAAAGTGACGAAAGACGAAGCGTGGAATCTTGCCAACCACTGGGTTGCCGCTTGGAATGCTCACGATCTCGACTTGATCCTGACCCATTACGAGGATGGAATCGAGCTAACCTCGCCCGTTGCAGCCCAGCTCCTTGGCACGCCGGATGGCAGGGTAACCGGAAAGCCAAACTTACGCGCGTACTTCCAGCGAGGCCTGGAAGCCTATCCCAACCTCAACTTTGCCCTTGAGGATGTGCTCTGGGGCATCAACAGCGTGGTCCTCTACTACACCAACCAAAAGGGAACCCGCACCGCGGAGCTCATGGAGCTGTCAGCAAATGGGAAAGTCGTACGAGTCGTAGCCCACTACAGCGTTTAACAGTGGTCAGAAAAAAAGCGTCCACTTCGGACTTTTTTCACTTCGGACTTTTTCACTTCGGACTTTTTTCACTTTGACCCAGCGCTTCCTAACCCCTTGACGTGTTCCTGCAGAAACTGCCGCACCGCCGCCCACGCCCTCTGATTCTGTTCGAACGTGAAGCCGCCATGATTCGCACCTGGAACCGTGTACAGCTGGTTCGCGACTTTCGCAGCATCGAGTGCCTGGTGGAAACGCACCGACTGGGAATAAGGGACCACCGCGTCCTTGTCTCCGTGAATCGTGATGATCGGTGGCACAGTGCTGTTGACGTAATTGATCGGCGAAACACGCTTCGCGAGTTCGTCCGTATTCCCCTGATCGCCGAACCACACCACAGCGTATCCTTTGGCATCCGGTCCGTGTAGTTCGTCAAGGACGTCCGTGATGCCAAACCAGTTCACGATTGCGGCCACTCGCGGGTCACCGTTCGTGCCCGGGTTTTCGCTCCAATAATTGTCCATGGGTGTATGGCACTCGCGATCGAATCCCGCCGCTGGGGTAAGCATTCCAGTCGTCAGTGCGAGGTGTCCACCGGCCGACCCGCCTTGCAGCACAACCCGCTGCGGATCGAAATTGTATTGCTTGGCATTCGCGAAGACCCAGTGCAGCGCACACCGGCAGTCCTCCACCGCAGCCGGCGCCAGCGACACCCGTCCCAGACGATACTCAACATTGACGGCGGCGAAGCCCATCTGCAGGTAGGGCATCATCTCGAGCACGCGCTCTTCCTTGGTGCCCTCCACCCAACCGCCGCCATGGATCACCACGACGACAGGTACCGGGTGCGAAGCGCCCGCCGGCGTGTAAACATCGAGTTTGTTCTCATAGTTATTGGCGGTGTGGTAGACAATGTTCGTGTGAACTTCATAACGGAACAGCTCGGCAGCAAATGACGCAGCATCCGTTTGCGCCACACACACCGATGTAAGTAGCAAGAGAACAGCGAAAACAAGAAGTTTACGCACAGGCTCCTCGAATGGTTTCCACTTGATTCCGTACCTCACCACGATATACCGATATGCCCTGAACAATTACGCGGGGAAATTTAATCGCTACGCATTCCATCTTGAGGTTGCCCCACCGGAATTCCGCGCCTGCTCTTGGAGCCGAACCACGATCTGATAAACAGAATCCGCGTTGTCCACATCATCGAACGTAGGCGGCCGCGGTGGATTGTTTCTTCCCGAGGTCCACTCACCCCTCACCGGTCCGCCGAAGCTAATGCTTCCAATTCCATCCGCCCGGACATACTTGTCGACCATCGCCAAGCCGTCGAAATAGGCGCTCGAAGATGTCCGGCCTCGCCATCCTTGTCCGACAATCAGAGCCCGTCGGTTGGTTAGGGCATAGTAGGTCCGCAGCTTCTTCCAGCGTTGATACACAAATCTTCCCCAAATCATGTACTGGCCCATGATCACAAATGGAGTGCCCCAAATGATCCCAAAGAGTCCAAAATTATGGTTCGGCCGCTGGGTCCAAACATCCCAGATTCCGGAAGCTGTCAGCAACCAGAAAATTGCAAACCCACCCCACATCAAGCTGAAAGGGATCACGTATAAATCCTCCCGGTGAAAAACCACGGCAGGATTCGGCCGGCCAGTCCACTGAATCGTTTCGTCGGGCAGCAGTTCGGAAGAGAAAACATCGAACGGAACTGGTGTTGTCATCAGGAGCAGAGTCCTCGGTCTCTCGACCCGATTCTATCGCGGTATTGCCATCGGGCGATTTCCTCGGAACGCGTAGTAATAAAAATCGCGACTGTTCCAAAACAGCGGCTCGTCCCCCTCCACTAAGCCAGCTTCAACTCGCGAATTGCATCTCCGGCGCCGCTGAGGTTCGCCAGACGCATTTCGGAATACTTGCGGGACAGAATCACGCCGGGTGCGCCAGCGCGGAAGGCCGCCAGTACTGCATCCTTCACGCTTTGCGGGGTGCGCTTGCTGTGGTTGGGCTCGGTCGGAATATCCACATCAATACCTGACCAGATTTGAGTCTTCGTCCCAGCCACTCCCTCGATCGCACGTTTCGTCTCGCGGTAGACGTAGTCGGCCGAGAGTCCTGTGTGAGGAATCTGCTCATAGGTGCGCTCCTTGTATCCCATCACGGCGTAGTTGAAATCGATAAGTTCCTGTTTTGAAAGATCGCCATAAAGCGTCGAACCAATGTTGTCGGCGTACAGCGCCATCCGCTCGCCCCCGCAGTTGTTGTACATCACGACTTTGATGAAATCGGAATATCGGGAGAGTTCATGCAGATCCTGTTCCGCGCGGTAGATTGGATTAAACGAAGTGTTGTGCCAGATGTGCCAGCCCACAGGGATGCTAGGTTTGGCCGCCTTGACCGTCTGGTAGAGCGCGGCGTAGGTCTCGCGAAGACTGTCCGTGAAGAGCATCTCCCACGCGGCAACCTCAGGGTAGCGCAACAGAATCCGCCAGAATTGGACGAAGTAGCCGTCCACGGGGCGTTTGCCACTCCGCGCCAGGCGCACGAATTTCTCCAGTTCCAGAAAGCCTAGTTTGGCACGCTCCACATTGATGCCGCGTTCTTTCGCTTTCTTCTGACAAAACTCGCAAAAGCAAGTTACGTTTCCCGGATCGATTGGCGGCGTGTCATGCGTGGCGCCCAGACTGTCCGAAAGTGCACCCTGGCGTTCCGAACCCCACATGATTCCGTCGACATCGTAAGAGCGCGCAAAGTCCTCCACCAGCCCGGTAAAGAAATTCCGGTAGTTGGGATTGTTGACGCACAGCGTCTCCATGTTCCGCCCGTACAAATCTCGTTCCTGAACTCTCTCAATGTTGGGCAGGTCGGTGCGGAAAACGTCTTCCATCCAGCAGATGACTCGCAATCCGCGCTTTTTCGCGGCGGGCAGCACTTCCGCCAGAATGTCCAGGTCGCCGTGGTCGGGCGCGTGAGCCGGCGCGATCACTGTGTTCCTGTAGTACTCAGGATGTGGCGTGGCGAAGTTACCGCCATGATAGTTGAGGTCGTATTCCTGCTTGCCATGATCGGGCAGCGGGTACCCCGGAATCTGTCTGCCGGCAATGCCTCGACCGTAGGTGAATACGGCAAGAAACAGCGTGTTCACACAGGCACGTTCCTGCAGAACATCCAGAACTTTCTCGACCCCTTCGTCCACGAACGAAATCGCTCCGACCTGAATGCCAATCATCTTGGAGGAGGAAGTTACAGCGTTGTGTTCCATTGAAGGAATTGATAAAGCGGCGCCGGCTCCAGCAGTCATCTCAATGAACTCGCGGCGATTCAGGTCGGATTTCGGCATGGATTTCTCCTGTTGTTTTTGGTCACAGCCGATCCCTGCGCTTTCCGCACTTAACGCGCGGCCTGGCAAGTTTCGAAATGTTACGCGTAAGCATAGCGTAATACTTCGTTATTGCGCTATTGTGCTCGCAAGACGGCTTCGGTTCCCGACCAAACAAACTTGACGGTCCAACGCGACTATTACGGAAAGCGACTTGTACTCGGTACACTGATCAACATGAATTTCGACCCTGCGAAAGCTCTTGCAGATGCCTTCGGCGAACACGGAATCCTCGCAAACAGGACCGCGCAAGGTGTTTCGGTGGATGAGGCCAACCTCGTTGTTTCAATTAATGTGGCTCGCGTGGACAAGCACCCCAATGCCAGAGTTGTTCAACTCGATATTCGCGCATACTCTCAACGTCTGGCGAACAAGGTCTTGATCGAATCGATTGTTGGCGTGGGAGTCGACGAATCCGAGGCGGCTGCCCAGGCGTTCGGCAAATTCTTGCAATCCACCTTCCACGTTCTTTTGGCGACACTAGTTGACGCGAAGCATGGTTCCGGCCAAGTGGAATGGGCTCGCTGGGCGTTTGGCGAGAAGACATGGCGGGTTTGCATGGGGCCATTGCTTTGCCACAAGCCAGCTCCCGTCCAGCCAGAGTACGCCAAACTTCTGGAGCGTCTGCAGGCCGAACTGGTTCCTGGACTTGCCGCAGGGCCCCATTGGCTCAGGGTTTACTTCATGTTGGATGGGGCCAAGTGTATGGGCGCCGAAGCGCTTCTTGACAACATGGATTGGCCCGAAGGCCAGAAAATAGTGAGTGAATGGCACTGGCCAGAAGGTACGTTCTGGGCGAGACACTTCTTGATGCTCATGCCAGCTACGAGTGCGATGTAGCTGCTGCACGCGACCGCTGCCCCAGCGGTCTTCGCGGGGAGGATCGGTGACGGATATTTTGAACAGCAAGCGAAGCTTTTGCACCCTAGAAGGTTCGGGGAGAGGTATCACGCCATGATGTTCGGCTGTTACTTGGATGAGAGTTTCGACATGAAGCAATCAGGTTTCTATGCCGTTGGGGGCTTCATTGCCCGCGGGATAGCGATATTTGAATTGGAAAGGCAATGGGAAAAACTACTCGGGCGTAAGCGCCTCAAATATTTCAAAGCATCTGAATGTGAGGGCGGGAAAAAGCAGTTCGCTAAGTTTGTTGTTGATCCAACTAACATCACAGCCGCCGAGCGAAAGAAGCTAAATTCTATTAGCCAAGAATTTTGCAAAATAGTTGGGAACCCTGTTGAGCACGACGACCGCAACTTCTTGGTCCTTTTTGGAACCGCCGTGGTGCAGAAGGATTTCTATGACCTAATCAAGAACCCCGAGGCGAAAGCCGTCCTCGGCAATAGCCCGTATGGGCTGGCCTACCACTTGGCAATGATTCAAGCCGCATGGGCCATGAAGCAATTGGAAAAAGATACCCAGCGAACAGATTGCTTGTCCTACATCTGCGATCAGGATGAAGAGCATAACGAGACTGCTCCAATCGCATACCTTGATCTTGTGCGTAAAAATCCGAAAGCCGCTAAGTATATGTGCAGCTATTCAATGGCCGATGAAAAACGGTGCTGCCCCCTGCAGGCAGCCGATGCAGTGGTGTATGAGATAAGAAAGGTTCTGAAGTTTGCGGCGAAGGACTGGGAGACTAAGCTTCGAGAACAATTCGGATTCTTCGCTGAAAATAAACTCATGTTCTACATAGGACACTCGAATCGGGAACAGCTTGAATGGATTGTGGCAAACCATAAGCCAGGTCAGACTTTTAAGCTAGATACTCTGATGAGTTTAAAGATAAAGGAGAACATTGACAAAATCAGAGTTTGAAACAATTTGATGCCACCGTGAGAAGAGTGCTTACGGTCTCGCATGAAGAGTTTCTAAAACGTGAATGAAATTGGGAGCTTTTGGGCCACCTATCATCAGGATTCCTTAAGCCTTTCTCCGTGAAGCTCTGTGCGCTCCGTGGTTCACTAACGCAGCAACAAAAACGCCACCCAGTCTCCCAGGTGGCGCTTCCAAATTACCAAATCACAAATCACCAAATTACAAATGTTCTTATTCGTCCGCCCCAATCCGCATTCCATAAAACGAACGGTGAACGAAGAACACGGACACGATAAAGAATCCCAGTGCCAGGAAGTGACCTAGTCCAGGCCCGTTGTCTGCCGTCAACTTCACAGCCAGTTCCACGGCCAGCAATCCAAACAAGGTCGTGAACTTGATCACCGGGTTTAGCGCCACGGAAGACGTATCCTTAAACGGATCGCCCACCGTATCGCCGACCACGCAGGCGTCGTGCAGCGGCGTGCCCTTCTTCTTTAATTCGGTTTCCACGATCTTCTTCGCGTTATCCCAGGCTCCGCCGGCGTTGGCCATGAAGATCGCCTGATACAACCCGAAAATCGCAATCGAAATCAGATACCCGATAAAGAAGAACGGTTCCACAAACGCAAACGCCAGGGTTCCGAAGAACACAGCCAGAAAGATGTTAAACATCCCGCGCTGCGCATACTTCGTGCAAATCTCGACCACCTTCTTGCTGTCCTCGACGGAAGCCTTCTCCGCGTTTTCCAGCTTGATGTTGGCCTTGATGAACTCCACCGCGCGATATGCCCCAGTCGTCACGGCCTGCATAGAGGCCCCGGTAAACCAGTAAATCACCGCGCCGCCCGAAATCAATCCCAGCACAAACGGAGCGTATAGCAGCGAGAGGTTGTTCACGTTCTCGGTTAAGCCATGAGTCAGCGCCATGATGATGGAGAAAATCATCGTAGTCGCGCCCACCACCGCTGTCCCGATCAGCACCGGCTTCGCGGTTGCTTTAAATGTGTTGCCCGCGCCATCGTTCTCTTCGAGCAGATCTTTCGCACGCTCGAAGTTCACGTCCATGTTGAAGTTCTTTTTCAGATCAGCCTTGATGTTTGGAACAACTTCGATCAGCGACAACTCATACACCGACTGCGCGTTGTCCGTAACCGGCCCATAAGAGTCCACCGCAATTGTGACTGGACCCATACCTAGAAATCCGAACGCCACCAAACCGAACGCAAACACAGCCGGCGCCAGCATTCCCAGACTCTCGTGCAATCCCATCAGCGAGAAGTAGTAGGACAGTCCCATCAATCCCACCATCGCCAATCCCAGCCAATAGGCCGAGAAGTTTCCAGCAATCAAGCCGGACAGAATATTCAGCGACGCGCCACCCTCATCCGACGATGTAACGACTTCGCGCACATGTCGCGATTCCGTGGACGTAAACACCTTCACCAGTTCCGGAATCACCGCACCCGCCAATGTTCCGCAGGAAATGATCGAAGCCAGTTTCCACCACTGTGAAGTGTCTCCACCCAGCGACGGCACAATCAGGTAAGAAATCACGTACGTCATGACCATCGAAATAATCGATGTCAGCCAAACCAACGACGTCAGCGGATGTTCGAAGTTCATCTTGTCCGCATTCGCATATTTCGCCTTCACCACGGCTGCGTTGATGAAGTAGGCCAGAGCGCTGGCCACCAACATCATGATGCGCATGACAAAAATCCAAACCAGCAACTGCACCTGAATCGTGGAACTGTTGGGACCCTTCACCGCCAGCAAGATAAACGTGATCAGCGCCACGCCGGTCACGCCGTAAGTTTCAAATCCATCGGCCGAAGGCCCAACGGAATCGCCGGCGTTGTCGCCGGTGCAATCCGCAATTACGCCCGGGTTCCGCGCATCGTCTTCCTTAATCTTGAAGACGATCTTCATCAAGTCCGACCCAATGTCCGCAATCTTGGTAAAGATGCCGCCCGCAATTCGTAAAGCCGCCGCCCCCAACGATTCCCCAATAGCAAATCCAATAAAGCAAGGCCCAGCATAATCCGCCGGCACAAAAAGCAGAATAAAAAGCATGATCAAAAGCTCAACAGAAATCAGCATCATGCCTATTGACATGCCGGCTTCTAGCGGAATCTGGTGGAGGGGGTAGGGTTTGCCGCGCAAACCCGCGAACGCAGTTCGCGAGTTTGCGAAGGTGTTGACGCGGATTCCGAACCAGGCTACGCCGTAGCTTCCGGCGATGCCTACCAGGCTAAAGCCGAGAATAAT
>Ga0075021_10001160_pt1 | contig 13425 bp, 7 predicted proteins | sample ColStrG_CSR_2012_FD_72749 | JGI IMG/M metagenome (GOLD analysis project Ga0075021, IMG submission 72749) | Freshwater sediment microbial communities in response to fracking from Pennsylvania, USA - Cold Stream Run_MetaG_CSR_2012 | ecosystem: Environmental > Aquatic > Freshwater > Creek >...
GTGTCGTCGGTCATCGCATTCATCTTGACCTCTATCCCGCGCTTTGCCATCGCGCTCATCATCATCTACCTACTGGTATTTACATTCAAAGGGTCATCGATCTCGGGTTTCTTTTCGCCCCAATATGTGCTAGCCCCCTGGAGTTTGGCCCGCGTGCTGGACATGTTCAAGAACGTGTGGCCGGTGTTCGTCATCGCCGGACTCGGTGGCGTGGCGCGCAACATGCGCGTGATGCGTGGCAACCTGCTGGATGTGCTGGGAGCGCAATTCGTGACGACGGCCCGCTCCAAGGGCTTGCCGGAGGCGCTGGTCATGCTGCGGCATGCCGTGCCAAATGCGCTTCATCCGATCATCGCCTATCAAGGCACCGCCCTGCCCTATATGGTCACGGGCGAACTAGAAGCAGCGATCGTCTTGAACCTTCCGACCATGGGGCCCCTGTTTTATGAGTCCTTGGTCGGCCAGGATGTGTATGCGTCCGGAAGCTTCTTACTTCTCATCGGCGCGCTCATTATTTTGGGCAATCTCATTTCCGACTTGACGCTGGCAGCGCTCGACCCGCGTATTAAATACAGTTGATCGCATTTGCCGCTCAAGCCGGCGCTGTAACGAGTAGGTTTAGATACACATGGCAACCGCAAATCCTGGCGCAGTCTTCACCCCCGAGCCAAACACCGTGAGCGACGCCCTGTCGCTCGATCAGATCCTGGCGCACGGCTCACGCAATGAGAGTTATGCCCAACTCGTGTGGCGGCGCTTCCAGCGCAGCACCGTCTCGATCATCGGGGGCTTGATTGTGCTGATGCTAGCGGTCCTGGCGATCTTTGCCGAGTTCTTCTCACCCACACCCATCAACGGGATCAACGGGTTCGATCTGAAATCGGCCTTCATCTCGCCGCAGCAGGTGCACTTGGTCGACGCAACTGGTCAGCTCCATCTGACACCGTTCGTATATGGGTTGATCCAGACTCTCAATCCAAAAACGTTTCAGGTGACGTGGACCGAAGACACGAAGAACATTTATCCCATACATTTCTTTGTGCATAGCTGGCCGTATAAGGTGCTGGGCATCATCCCGACGGATTTGCATCTATTCGGCGTCGACAAGGGCGGGTCGCTGTTCATGCTCGGCACGGACAAGCAGGGGCGGGACTTGTGGGGCAAGGCCTGCGAAGCTGGACGGGTATCGCTCGCGATGAGCTTGTTTGGCACACTCATCAGCATTGCCGTCGGCTCGGTCATGGGTGTGGTCAGCGGCTACTATGGCGGCCGGATAGACGATGCGATCCAGCGCTTTGTCGAATTTGTCACCGCCTTCCCGCAATTGCCACTCTGGATGGCGCTGGCGGTGCTGGTGCCCAAGACCGCCGACTCATTCGCGGTGTTTGTCGTGATCGCCTGCATCTTTGCGCTTCTGAGCTGGACGACGCTCGCGCGCGAGGTGCGCGGCAAAGTGCTCGCCCTGCGGCAGACAGATTTTGTGCTGGCGGCCAAAGAGATGGGGGCATCGGACGCCCGGATCATCTTCCGGCATCTGTATCCCAACACGCTTAGCCATGTCATCGTCGTCCTGACCCTGACCATCCCCGGCATCATCCTGGCCGAAGCGTTCCTCAGCTTCCTGGGTGTCGGCATCAAGGAACCCTTAACCAGTTGGGGACTCCTGATGCAGAACGCGCAAAACCTGCAGACGCTCAGCCAACAGCTCTGGATCATGACGCCGACCATCTTTATCATCCTGGCGGTCTTGGGCTTCAACCTGCTGGGCGATGGTCTGCGCGACGCCGCCGACCCCTATGCGGGGCGGTAGCAGACCGGTTATGGGCGGGCGAGGGACCGATGCGGGCGCGTTGCCGTAGGTCCCATGTGGGCCCGTGTGACGCAGGGGCGCACAAACGATGGACATGGACGCGGTTCGACAAATCATCGGGCTCTTTATTGGGGAAACGAAAGCCTCAAGGAACGTCTGGTGTCGTTCAACCAGACTCGACGCCCGGCTTCCCATCCTGATCGCGGCCCTCGTGTGTCTGCCTGTGCTGATCGTCGTCCTAGCCGCTTGCACCAGCGATACCGGGCCGACGACGCACTTACCCATCAGTGTGTCGGGTGTCGTTACCGGCCCAAGCGGCCCGCTTCCCAATGCCATCGTGCAGGTGCAAGGCACGCCCAATAAGACGACGACCGCGCAGGACGGCACCTTTCGCTTGCATGGCGAAGGGTTAGGCGGCACATCAGCCATTACCCTCACCGCCTGGGCCAGCGATCACACGATTGGTGCCGTTGGCCTCGACCCCCAGCATCCAACCTGGCAGGCAGGTGATAACGCGAGCGCCACCGGCGTCCAGCTTACGCTGAGGGCCATTCCCCAAGACGACAACCATAAATACAGTTGGTTCTCGTTCGAGGGCAAGACCGGCTCGGCCAGTTGCGGCGTGTGCCACCGCGAATATGCCGAGTGGCAGACGGACGGTCATTCGCAGTCGGCCACCAACCCACGCTTCCTCAGCATGTATCGCGGTACCAACATCAAGGGCGAGCTGGGTCAGTCCACCCGCTTCACCGCTTCCGGTGGCGCCTTGCTGCCCGATCCAAAGCTGCCCAATTTTGGTCCTGGCTTCAAGCTCGACAATATCGACCGCCCGGGCAACTGCGCGACGTGTCATGCACCACTAGCGGCCAAAGCCGTCACCACCAACAGTTGCGCCTGGTCGGGCTGTCACACCAGCCTCACGGCTGACCGGGCTGAAGCGACGAAGTATCAAACGGACATTCGCGGCGCTTCCCCCACCGGTTTGATGGGTATCGCGCAGGAGGGCATCGCGTGTGAGTTTTGCCACGTAGTAAGAGCCGTCACGCTTGACCCGGTCACCCACCTGCCCTACGCCGATGCACCGGGCATCATGTCGCTCGAGTTGCGGCGGCCGCAGGAGGGTCACAAGTTGTTCTTTGGCACCTTGACCGACCCCAACCGCACGGAGGTGACGTTTTCGCCGCTTGAGTCTAGGAGCGAGTTTTGCGCGGCCTGCCACCACGGTGTCATGGGCGGCGTGGTGAGTAACATGAAGGTCACCGGCGGGGTGGTGATTTACAACGCCTATGGCGAATGGCTGCAAAGCCGCTTTGCCGATCCGGCGAACGGCAAATCCTGCCAGGACTGCCACATGCCGACCAAGAGCACGACCGTGACGGTGCCGGTGGACAAGGGGGGCGTCTCACGCACCTACACGGCCTATCACGACCACAGCATGGTCGGCCCATCGAGCCAGACCTTGCTGTGGAACGCGGTCACGATGAAGAGCGCTGCAGAGCGTGCTGCAGACGGCAAAAAAGTGTCCGTGCACATCGATATCACCAACGACAAGACGGGTCATGCCGTGCCAACGGACGCGCCCATCCGATCGGTGATGCTCGTTGTTGAGGCGACGGACGCAAACGGCAAACCGCTCGCCCTGCAACAAGGTCCGGCCCTGCCCGATTGGACCGGCGACTACGCCGGACAGCCTGGCAAGGCGTTTGCCAAGATACTCAAGGACAACTGGACCGGTGAGACACCAACGGCGGCCTACTGGCGGCCGGTGACGATTGTGTCTGATACCCGGCTGATGCCCCAGACGACCGACACGACTTCTTACACGTTTGCGCTACCGGATGGCGGGCGAGCGAGCGTGCATATAAGACTCATCTATCGGCGCGCGTTCCAACAGCTCGCCCAGCAAAAAGGCTGGAACGATCCTGACATCGTGATGGCGGACGAGACGATCGAGGTCAAATCTTGATGTTTGGCGGGTGGGACGGGATAATCGGCACATGACGAGCATGCTGTTCAACCACAGCCAAACGTGGCGCCCATTCATAAAACTGGGCTTCAGGCTGCGTAACCTTCGCGTCACGTGCGACAATCCAAGGCGTTTCTACGGCGGCGGATACAGACTGGCACAATCGACCAACGGCGCGTTTCGCACGATGAACTTTGTGAACGCTAAGCTCGGCGGCGACGTTCAATTTGGCAAGCCTGCCTTTATGGTTTACAACGTGCGGGGTGTGTGCGAAGATGACCATCGTTCACAAACTTGGCGTAATCGATGCCGGCATCGAGATCGTGCCCGTCAAAGACATCGTAAAGGCGTGACGGAGATGTCCTCGGGCATATCCGACATGGTATCGACAATCCGGTCTTAATAGTGCAGCATAGTTGTTATGGCAGCAACTCCAACCCATGGCAAATAGCAACGACAACAACATCATCCTTGAAGTTCAGGACCTGAAGATGTATTTCCCGATCGTGCGCGGTGTGCTACAGCGCACGGTCGGCCACGTGAAAGCGGTAGATGGTGTGAGCTTCAACCTACATGAGCGCGAAGTGCTCGGACTGGTGGGCGAGAGCGGTTGCGGCAAGACGACCGTCGGCCGGACCATCCTGCGCTTGTATGAGCCAACCTCAGGCGAGGTGCGCTTCCGGGCCAAGAGCGGCGAGTGGGTTGACGTCGCCAAGATCAGCCTAAACAAAATGAAGCCGCTGCGCCAGGAAATGCGCATGATCTTCCAGGACCCATTCAGCTCGCTCAATCCACGGATGACCGTGCGCGACCTGATCGCCGAGCCGCTTGAGATTCACGGTGTGGCGCGGGGCAAAGAGGCCGAGATGCGCGTGGCCGAATTGATGAAATCGGTCGGCCTCGACCCGGCGTATATGCAGCGCTATCCACACGAGTTCTCGGGTGGTCAGCGCCAGCGCATCGGCCTGGCGCGCACCCTATCGCTCAACCCGCGGCTGGTGATCGCCGATGAGCCGGTAAGCGCGCTAGACGTGAGCGTGCAGGCCCAGGTGCTAAATCTGTTGCAGGAGTTAAAAGAACGCCTCAACCTGACGCTGATTTTCGTGGCCCATGATTTGAGCGTCGTCGAGCACATCTCAGACCGGGTGGCGGTGATGTATGTGGGCAAGATCATGGAGTTGGGCGAGACGGAAGAGATGTTGCACCGGCCGCTGCACCCTTATACCGAGGCGCTGTTGTCGTCGATCCCGCCAGCCGACCCCGACATCTTGCCACAACGCATCAAGCTGCCTGGGGAGGTGCCTAGCCCGGCTAACCCGCCAGCAGGCTGCATCTTCCACCCCCGCTGTAACTACGCCAAGCCCGAATGTAAGGAGCGCGCGCCCGACCTGCGCGAAATCACCCCGGGTCACTTCTCGGCCTGTCACTTCGCGGGTGAACTCGTGCTCAAAGGCATCCCAGGTTAAGACGACCAAACCCGGACGATTATGGATACCTCCCAACGCATCCCCGCCGTCATCGCCTATATCCCCATCATCGGCTGGTTGTTTGTGCTCATCACGCAGCGCAACAACCCGTTTGCCGTATTTCACCTGCGCCAAGCCATCGGCCTCATCGTGTTTTTGATCGCCATGTGTGGCGGCTGGGCGGTGCTTCTGTGGCTATTGTCGTGGCTGCCCTTTGGCTACCTTGTTGGCAACGCCTTGTTCGCGTTGGTGATCGTGGCGCTCGCCTACGGCCTGGTTGCCTGGATTATCGGCATCATCAGCGCAGGCCGGGGCAAGACCACGCTTTTGCCGGTTTTTGGCCGCCGTGCGGCGCGGCTGCCGATCGGAGTGTTGTAGGCCATCGGTAGGGGTAATCGCCTATGTGAGTGCACATGTTCAGCGGTTGTATGCTGGGCCCCCATGCAGCCGACATTCTTTGCGACCCCGGCGAAACTGCGCGCCTGGCTTAAGGTCAACCACGCGACGGCACAGGAACTGTGGGTGGGGTTCTATAAGGTTGACTCGGGGAAGCCCAGCATCACCTGGCCCGAGTCGGTGGACGAGGCGTTGTGCTTTAGCTGGATCGACGGCGTGCACAAGAACCTTGATCCGTCGAGCTATGTCATCCGCTTCACACCGCGCAAGCCGCGCAGCACCTGGAGCGCGGTGAACATCAAGCGCGTCGGCGTGCTGATCGTGCTGGGGCGCATGCAAGCCGCAGGGCTAAAGGCGTTTGAGGCACGCCGCGATGACCGCTCGGCGATCTACTCCTACGAACAGCGTCACCATGCGGCGCTAAATGACGCGGAGACAGCTCACTTCCAAGCGAACAAGCCAGCGTGGGATTATTTTCACGCCCGTCCGCCCTCATATCGGAAGACAGCATTGTGGTGGGTGGTGAGCGCGAAAAAGGATGAGACGCGCGTGAAGCGGCTAGCGACCTTGATCGACGATTCAGCGCACGAGCGCCTGATTGCGCCACTGGCGTGGTCTCAGCGGCCAAAGAAGGCGGATAAGGCTGGATAGGGCTGGGTGTATCAGGTTCGCACGTGTCGAGCATATCGTGATCCCATCTCTCATCCGGCGCACCCCATTCACGCCTGTGCTTATCGTTGTGGCGTTCTGTTTTGCTGCCAGCCTGTGCTTACTCGCGCTCACTCGCCTTGAAGAGGCGGATGCCTTTTGCGCCTCTTGTCACTCGCAGCCGGAGGCAACCTATGTGGCCCGCACACAAACGCCGTCCGCCATTGACCTCGCCTCTTGGCATGCGATGCTCGCGCATAGCCGGCCGCAGCTTGCGGATACGCGCTGCATCGACTGTCACGCTGGCCCGGGCGTGCTGGGTCGTGCGTCAGCACTCGCCCTCGGCGCGCGGGATGCATTCAAATGGTTCACGGGCACATCCTCTCAGCCATCACGGTCTACCTTCCCCATCAGTGATGCAAACTGCCTCAAGTGTCACGCGACTGTGTCAGCTGCGAGCGGCTTCGATAATCATTTCCATCATGAACTCGCTCGTTGGCAGCGTGCCGATGCGACTGCCGCGACCTGTGCTACCTGCCATACGGCTCACACGACGGATGGCAATACGAGTGTGCGCTTCCTGACCCAAAGCCGTGCACAGGGCGAGTGCAAACGTTGTCACGTGGCGCTGGGGGTGGAGCACTAGCCCGTTTGAATCCTTGCGCGCTATCGATCTTCGCCGCAGCGTCTCGGTAACAGCATCCGTTTTACGTTGCCCCTGTCTATTCGCCCGATGCTCGATTCCTCGACATCGACATGGTCTAGGGGCGCACCCAGCAAACGCAGCGTGTGTCACGACGGGGTGCTCGTGGTTTGCACTGTCGCAATCGTCCCAGCGGGATTGTTTGGCGTGCGGGCCAGCCACTCCCCAACCAACTTCGCCATCTGCCCCAGTGGCGCGCGCACGACCGTCGGACCAGGCAGCGCATTCAGGAAGGCATTGCCATAGCCCTTGGTGATCACCCGCTTATCAAACACCGCTACCACGCCCCGATCGGTCTTGCTGCGGATCAGACGGCCAAATCCCTGGCGGAAACGCAACACCGTCTCGGGCACACTGTAATCGTTGAAGGCGTTTTCGAAGGTCTCGCTGCGCGCGGCGAAGATTGGGTCGGTCGGCACATCGAACGGCAGCTTGCAGATCGCCAGCGCGCTCAGCTTCTCACCTTGAATATCGACCCCTTCCCAAAAGCTCTTTGTGCCCAACATCACGGCCCGCTCGGCGTTGCGGAAGCCCTCGATCATCGCCCGGCGGCTTGTGCCGTCTCCCTGCTCAAACACCAGGATGTCCTCGCGTTGGAGGGCAGGCCCAATGACCCGCGCGGTCGCCTTTAGTTGTGTGTAGCTGGTAAAGAGCGCGAGGCCCCGGCCACCGGATGTCTTGAACAATTCGATCAGACCGCGCTCGACCGCTTGCTGATACCCCTGTTGATTTGGCTCGGGCATGTCGGTGGGCAGATACACGAGCGTGTTGGCTTTGTAGTCAAACGGCGAGCCCAGCGCGAGTGTTTGCGCATCTTCGGCGCTCAAGCGGCCCTTGATATAGTCGAACGTCGGTTGCGACTTGCCGTTCGCACCACTGGTGCGGATGGTCGCGCTAGTCATAACGACGGCGTTCTTGGTGTCGAACAGTTGCCGCTTCATCATTGGGCCAACATTGAGCGGGGCCACGTTGAGCACGACTTTGGGCGCGCGGTTGCCGCGTCGGTTCATGTCGATATCAACCCAGTAAATCTTGTCGTCCTGCGGCTTCAGGATCATGCCGTTTAACTGCTCGGCGGCGTCAACAAAGAAGCGGATGGCGCCGTTCAAGCGGGATACAAGCATGTCGAAGTCGGCGATGAGTTCGCTCATGTCGCTTAAGCCCTTGAAGATGGTGTTGAGCGATTTGGTCATCGCATTCAGGTCAGTAACGAGCTTTTCGAATGCTTGCTCGATACGGCTCCAACCCGCCCGGCTACGCAAGGCACGGGTGAGGCGCACGCGTTGGGTGTAATCGTTCTTGTCACTACTTTCATCGGCTATGAAGACGTTGAGTTCGTCAAAGGCAGCGCTGTTGCTGGTCCAGGTGCTAGTCGCAGCCAGCATCGCTGCGTCACATTGCGTGTCGATCGCCGCGCCCTGGTCGGGTTTGAGCAGTTGCCGACTCTTGGCCGCGATCTCGGCCAGCACACCGCTGGCGCGGCGCGTCTGCGATGCGCGCCCGAGTTCGGTTAGTTGGCGCTGCATCTCCTCCCGGTCGATCTCGTAGGTCAGCGAATCCGTGGCGGCTGCCTCCAGGTGATGCGCCTCGTCGACGACGAGATATTTGTATTCCGGCAGGGCCCGGTTCTCAACCGCGATGTCCGCCAAGAGCAAGGCATGGTTGACGATGACGACATGCGCGCTCTCAGCCAGCCGGCGGGCCTGATGAAAGAAGCAGTCGGTGGCACTGCACGTGTTCATGTTGCAGATCGGGTTTTGCGCCGATAGGTGTTGAAACACGGCCCGCTCCCCGGGTGAGGGAATAAACAATTCGTCGGCGTCACCGGTCAGCGTATTGGGCAACCAGATCAGAATCTTGGTCAGCACCCGCGCCTCGTCGGTGGTCTTTGGCCCATTGCGACGCAGATCGGCAAACCGGTTCGGGCACAGGTAGCGCCCCTTACCCTTCATCACGGCCGCGCGAGCCTCCTGGCCGAGGATGTCGATGATACTGGGCACGTCTTTGTCGGCCAACTGCTCCTGCAAGTTGATGGTATTGGTGCTGATGACGACCCGCTCGCTGTTTTGCAGCGCCCACATCATAGACGGGATGAGATAGGCAAGCGAGTTATGAACCACAATACCGTTCGCGACGAAATTCGGTTCGCCCGCCATGGTCAGGTCATACGTGGGCTGGTGGCCTGCAAAATCGATTGCCACGATTCGATCCCAGTGCACGTGGGACTCTGCCAAGCGTGCACCCATGGGGTCACATAGGTCATGCTGACTAGGGCTCTTATCTGTCGACATCATGTCTGTGACGACCGCTGCCGGCAGGGCGCGCGCGGGCCTGGCCCCTAGAAGCCTCGCGGCCCGTTCGAGGGGCTGGGCCACTTTGGTCGCTGTCTGGCCCGGTAAATACCTTGGTGTCGCGACAGAATCCCCCACACTCAGCACATCGAGCCTCTGCCAGCCTTCGGGGGTCAGGAATGGATGATTGGCGGTCGCAGTAATGGTCTTGCCGGACGCAGTCGTCAATTGCCACACAGGCCGTATCCCATTGTTGTGCAGCCCGGTGATACGCTGAAAGGTCAGTTTGTGGCTGGCATCAAGCGACACAATCGGCTCGGATGGCAGATGGCCGGAGTCTACAATACGCGCGATTGAGACCTGACGTCCGCTCCTGAACGTCACGAGCGCATCCCCGGTCAAGCACTTGCCCGTCCCGGTGCCCGCTTCGATAAACGCCGCACCGCCTTCATTAAAGGTCTTGACCACCTGGCGCAGCATATCCACCTGCTGCGGCCGGGCCTCGTAGCCGGGGAATTTTTTGCTAAATGGGCCTTCTGTGGCCAGCGCCCGAGCGGCCTTATCGACATCGAGCGCCACTTGCGTCTCGCTGGGCTTGAGCGGCTTGGCCGCCAGTTGCGCTTTACGCGCCATCAATTTCGAAGCGCTCGCGCTGCGCTGCACCGTCGCACCTTGGCGCGTCTCAATCAGTTTGGCCTTGATCGCCGCACCGATATTGGTGGCGAATGATCCCCGCCCTTGTTCCTCACGCACATCACGCCAGAAGTCGGACAAGACCCAGCCGCTAAGGTCGGCCTGTTTGCTAATCTCATCGATCACTTCGCGTGGCAGATCGATGGCACGCTGAAACACTTTGAGATAGAGCTGGTGCGCCAGTCGGGCATCGTCTAGCGCCCGGTGCACCGTGCCAACCTTGATGCCCAGCTCGGCCGTGAGCGCACCCAGTGAGTAGCGACCGGCATGTGGCACCAGGATGCTGGCCAGCTCAAACGTGTCAAGCGATTGGTTATTGACAAATACCTTGTGCTGGCGCAAAAAGCCCAGGTCGAATAGGATGTTATGTCCAATGATTGGCACACCGCCAACGATGCTTTGGGCCGTGCGCAGACCGTCCCAGAGGGCCATCCCCTCGCGCTGGACCATCTCGTCTGTGATATGCGTTAGCTCAGCGATCTTGGGTGGAATGGGGCGCTGAGGGTCGATAATACTGGACCACTCGTCGAGCACTTCATCACCCCGGAATTTCACGAGGCCGATTTCGAGAATCGCGTCGCGTTCGGAGTCAAGTCCGGTGGTCTCGATGTCAAGTGACACAAGGGTTCGCATGGGGCTGTGATTCTAGTGCAAACGCGCCCGCCAGCGCAACTGGTCACCCAGTGCGAGACAATACAGCCAAAGAGGACTTCATAGGCATATTCATAGGCATATAGAAGGGAACGCAATGACACACCGATCCATCCGACGCATGACGGCACTCATGCTGCTGGCTTCACTCGTTTTACCCAACCCGCTCATATTTTCACCCGTCCACGCTATCGGCCGCGCGGCCACCCTCTACGTTGCGCCAGGCGCAAGTTGTGGGGGTGTATCGCCCTGTTACAGTGCCATCCAAACGGCCATCGACGCGGCTCAAGCGGGGGACACGATCAAGGTCGCAGCCGGCACCTACACTGGGCCAGGGGTGCAAGTAGTCTATATCACCAAGTCGCTGGCGCTCGCGGGCGGCTTTGCGACGGCGAATTGGAACCAAGCAGACCCACAAGCCAATCTCACGACCATCGACGCGCAAAATCAGGTCGGGCGGCGCGGCATCGTGGCCGAAACCCCGGGGAAGGCGTTCAACGTGAGCATCTCAGGCTTTACTGTGATCAATGGCAATAACGCGCCGCCACAAGGCTGTGGTGGCATCTGTGCCGTCGATGTCATCGCCGACATCCGCAACAACACCGTGCTGAGCAATACCGGCGGTGGCATCTATGTGGTCGGCGGCGCAGATTTGGGCGAGGATGTGAACGTGAGCACCATAGCCCTCAACACCGTTCGTTACTCACAGATCGATGTGTTCAACGCCGGTGGACTGGGCATCGCCGCCGAAAATACAAACGCTGTCGTGAGTCAAAACCTGGTCGAGCACAACTATGGGATCGGGATCTGGACGTTTAGAGGCTCAAACGTGCGCATCTTGAACAACACCGTGCAAAATAATGACTCATCCGGCATCCTCTCAGCCACAGCCCGAAGGCTGATCGTCGATGGCAACGCCATCCTTAGTAATAGCCGGTATGGCATCTCGCTCGGAATTGATGCACGCTTCCCTACGACCGATACGCTGGTGTCCATCACCAACAATACGGTGCAGGGCAATTCGTGGGATGGGCTTTCGGCACTTCAAACCACGCTCATCACCGGCACGATCAGCAGCAATACGTTTTCGACGAGTCGGTTTAGTGGCGCCAACATCAGCCTCAACACCGGCAGCCTCCTCACCTTTACCCAAAACACAGTCACCGGCAACAAATTTGGCGGTGTCGTGCTTGACGTGAGCAAAAACTCAACCGGCAGGGTGCTGAGCAATGTCATTGCCAGTAACGGCGGCAGCGGCGTCGTGGTCACTGGCCAGCAAGCAGGCAATGCGCTCATCAAAGATAACTCAGTCCAAGACAACCAGGTGACCAATTCGTTCAATACCGATGGTGGCGGCGGCATTCGCGTGGAAGGCGGTACGGTGCGCATCGAACGCAACCGCATCATTCACAACAAAGTCAACGGCTATGGCGGCGGCATCTTTGTAAACGGCAAAAGCGGGCCATTCTCGTTCACCTATGTCAGCCTCGACGCGAACCAAGTGTTGACCAATACATCAAACGGCCTGGGGGCGGGTATCGCTGTGGGCGGTGGCATCGTCACGGCCACAAATGACATCATCGCCCGTAACTTTGCTGAGCTGCCAGCGGTGTATGTGTTCAGCGGCACACTCAACGCCAATTACTGGACGATCGCGAATAATGGCTCCTACGGTATGCGCGTGTTCAATGGCGGGTTGGTGACTCTGCGCAATTCGGTCGTGGCCGGACACAAGGTCGCGGGGCTAGAACAATCGTCGGGTGGGGATCTTCAGGCTGACCGGATACTGTCATGGGACAATGGCGTGCCGTGTGCAGGCCAAGCCACATGCACGAACGTCATCGTGGGTGATCCAAAGTTCTTGAGCGACAGAGCGATAAACTACCACATCACGGCCGGGTCAGCCGCGATCGACAAAGCCGTGGATTTCACGGTGCATGACGACATCGATGGGCCTGGCCGGCCGCAGGGCAGCGCACCCGATCTTGGCGCAGACGAGTTTGGCAACTACACGCCGACCGTAAACGAAGTGTTCATGCCGATTGTTCAGCGCTGACCCAATGAAACCGGCTGGCTGCAACTAGCATCTCCATCCCGTTTCATCCCGCAAGACCCACTGTCTGGCGGTTATGCATAGGGCACTTGGTCTATGCATAGGGCACCTGATTGATGTTATTGACCATCACATGCCGCTTGCCGCTCTTGTCATCCATCATGACCATCAGCATGCTGACGGAGGCGGGCTGCACACCAAGCTTCTGAAATGAATCGAACGGCATGTCGAGATAATGCGCGAGCGCGGCCTTGATCACATCGGCATGCGCGACAACGGCGACGATTTGCGGCCGCTTCTTAGGCGGTTCCGGTTTTGGATGTTCGCTTTGATTTTCGTCTTTCTTGCGGTCTTCGGCCTTACCCGCGGCTGGACTATCACTGGGATGCGCACCAGGCGCGATTTTGGACGGATCAAGGCTGATCGGCGAAGTTGACGCCGACGCTACAGGTGAGCCAGTCTGTGTGGCTTGCCGGCCGCTGTCGGTCGGCCCTCGCCCATCATTCGCGGCTGGCTCACCACTCGGCACTTCGATATCCGGGTGGGCAGTGATGACTGCCTCAAGCCCAGCGACCACGCGCTTTTGCATATCGAGCATGGCTTCACCGTTGGGGAATACGGCCTGCGAGGGCGTCTCGACCACAACCTTCCACAGGTCCTTCGTCGCCTCATCTTCAAGAAGTTTCTTTATCTCTTTGCCGGTGAAATCACCGTTGTTGATGTCTGCCAGCGCAGGACGGATGGCAAT
>Ga0075021_10001161_pt1 | contig 13417 bp, 15 predicted proteins | sample ColStrG_CSR_2012_FD_72749 | JGI IMG/M metagenome (GOLD analysis project Ga0075021, IMG submission 72749) | Freshwater sediment microbial communities in response to fracking from Pennsylvania, USA - Cold Stream Run_MetaG_CSR_2012 | ecosystem: Environmental > Aquatic > Freshwater > Creek >...
CTACGGGAACGGCGAGTTCTTGCAATGGCTAGCCGATCGGAGCATCACTCCCTACATGCGGACCCGTGACAGTATCCACCGGAAGAGGAGCCCATTCTTTGGCCCCGAGCGTTTCACCTACGAACCGGAAAACAATCGCTATATCTGTCCCGCCGGTCAGACCCTGAACTACGGCGGTTGGGTTCATCGGAACCGCGCTTATAACTACATCGGGACACGCAAAAAGTGTGGCCCGTGCTCGCTCCGACCACAATGCACCAGTGCTGCCTTCCGGGCCTAGTCATCCACCAGAACGAACCAGCCCGACAACGTGCGCGGGAGTTGGCTTCCACCTTCTTTCTTTGCCGCTGTGCTTTGGCGAACTCTTCCGTGTTGACCAAGTTCTTCCTGGCAGCCGTGGCCCAGAACATCAAGCGGCTAGTGCGGTTCCTCAGCCAACCGACAATGCCGCTTTGCAACATTCCGCCGCGTGCACTCAAAGGCTGACGAATGGGCTGCCACTTTTCAGATTCAAAAAACCGATCTATTCTTTGCACACGGACCACCTTATTTAAAAGCTTCGCATCGGCAGCGAGGTCCAGTGCCTGAACATTGACGCGGGTTTGCCGACTGGTCCCAAAGAGCAGTGCTGTAGGTGAGTTTCAAGCAACACTTGGACGCGATCTTCCTGAGGCTGCTCGCGCGGGCTATCTTGGGTTGTAACACGAGCTTGGGCCGCTCGGCATACTGCACGAAAACCTGCGCGGTCAGGACCGTCATCGCAACGAGTATTAAGGCTGATTTGATTTGACTCGCCTAGCTTCTCCTCTGCTTCAAGGACAACTCAAGACTATTGGGAGTCCATGCAAACGCAGTGACAAAGTCACGATCAAGGATTCATTCGTGCCATAATTTTCAGCTAGTTACATTGGGATTGGACAGGTCGAAGTGACAGATACGCAACGTGTCTCTTCTCTTCAGGGTGCATTGGCCTCAGCTACCGGCGCTCCTGCTTGATCTTGCGGTCGAAATTGAAAACATTGAGAACCAGAAGGCCATTGATCGCGAACAGAATGGCGGAGCCAATGGCGGCGTGAATCGGGGTGCCACCCTCATGTCGGAAGAACGCGTCCACCGAAACGGAGAGCAGCCAAAGCTGCACTACGACGCCGATGCCAATCAGCGCCAGCAGTACCGTAAAGAGAGTTGTTCCTCCTCCAACGTCTCTTCCAAGAGCGACGCCGCTTCCGAGTTTCCCAACAGCCGCGCATAGGCTAGGACTGAGCCATAGCCAGCCATCTCATAGTGTTCAACCCTCTGCGTTGCGGAAATGAGGGCTGCATCTAACACACTATCTTCGAATTCTCCTATCATCTCAGAGCCTTCTTTGACCAAACCTTCCATGCCGACGCATTTCTTACCCTTCGGTGAATGACTGAACATTTGGAGCACCTGCTCCAAACGATTTACGTGCCCTTTGGTTTCCTCAAAGTGTTCCTTGAAGCCAGGACGACAGCAGGTTTGATCATTGTTCGGGGCATTTGATATGAGTCCTAAGGCCGATTCTTGATAAGCATTGTGAGGCGACCAAGTTACACAGGTAACAGTACACCCCCCTGACGTGGGGCGATTCGTACCGCGTTGCTAAGTAGTTTAAGACTAAGTGGTTAGCACTCGACGATAAGCAAATGGAAGCCAAAGGTTGAAAATGAGGCAAACACTCAAACATGGTTTGTGAGTGTAATTGCGATGTTGCGACCGCGATCCGGCACCCGCTTGCAGCCGTGGGGGCGGTATCCTGCATGATCTGACCTAATGAAGGAAGATCATGACGTGACAATGACTAGAGAAGAGGTTGGTTAAAACGCTCGCGGTATCCCTCCATCTGAACGCCAACGAGGCTGTGAATTCGGGCAGGAGCGCAGCAAGCACCTCAATCGAGATGAAGAAACGTCGGCCGCAACAAGTCCACCAACTGCAGAGCTCCGAACACTGTAAGGTGGTGGTCATCGCGGTAGAGAGACCTGCCATCCGTAGCAATAAGGCAGTTCGATTCGTGGCAAAGCAGTTGCTTCGGACTTAGGACCGTCACGTGTGATTCCTTGCCAAGCTGCAGTAGGAAACCTTCGACGGACTCTCTATCGTGTGACACGATATTAATTCTTGCGTCACGGCCAATTCGCCCGCGGCTCGCAGACCACGCCAGAAAGCCTGGAGTGTCCATTGACGTGTTGGGAACATCTATCAGAAGAATCACGTTCCGCTGGCCTTGTTGTAGGCGCGTGAGGGTCCGGCGCAGTCCGCGCTCGAACACCGCTCTGCTTTCGGAAAGGGAGGTTTTGGAACTTTCCTTGTCGAGAATAAAAACCTGGTGCTGCCCTTGGGAAAGCTCCCAGCTCGTGCGACCGGAGGCATTGATATCCCATCGGCCCACCAACCATACGACACGAATGTCATAACGCTCGATAGCGGAGATAACGGCATCGTTAAACTCCGAACATCCAGAAATATCCCGGTCCACCCGCGTTACTCCTAGCAGAGGGGCGCACCCAGGGTGACTGACGAGCCAACCCGCGGTACCCGTCTCCTTCGCAAGTACCCTGAAGGCTGGTGCAATAGCGGCTGCGTGCGAGTCTCCCCACAGGATGAAGTCGGGCTTGCCGGACTTGGCCGAACCTATATGACATACATCGCCATGCTGGAGATGTTCGAGGGAAGCCGTGCAGGAAGACAACTCGCTCTCTCGATCGGTCCTTCCAGCAGCATACTGTGCCACTTGGACGGAAAATCTTCCCGGCAGCCCATGCCCCGCAACTCCGATGCCGGCGACAACAACCAAACAGGTTGCGACCGCCGCCATTTGCAGAAACAGCGTCCGGCGCGAAGCACCCACAACCCGCTTTCGGAACGGCTGCTCTACGAATTTCCAGGATCCAGCGGCAGCGGCGACGGACGATAGTACGACCCAGGTCGTTTCAACAGCCGTCATCGGGCGCCCTAGAAACTGCTCACCCAACACAAGTAAGGTCCAATGCCAGAGATAGAGGGAATACGAGATCAAACCAATGAACACCATCGGACGGGTAGCCAGAAGCGAACCAACGATGGTGGGCCCATCCTCGTTTCCGCACAGCAATAAACCAGCACCCAGACACGGCATCGCGGCCGCCGCTCCCGGGAAAAGCGTATCCGGCGAATACAGGATAAAACTCAGGAATATCAAACCTAAGCCGCTAACGGAAACCGCGTTCCGAAACCAGACATCATGGATTCTCGGCGGTGCGCCGAGCGCGACGAATGCTCCCACCAGAGGTTCCCAGGCGCGAAATGGCAACAGATAGAAGGCCGCGCTCGGGTGATCGTGGACTGTCCAAACACCCAGGGTGAAGGATCCAAGCAGGCATATGTAAACTGTCGCGAGGGTTCCGCGTCGGCCCCAACGGGAAGCGACTAGCAGGGTCACTGGGAAACAAATGTAAAACTGCTCTTCCACGCCCAACGACCACAAGTGGAGGAGAGGCTTAAGCTTTGCCGCAGCGTCAAAATAGCCCGCTTCCCGAAAGAACAAGATATTGGGAGCAAACAAAATCGCTGCGATTTCGCTCTTCGCAAAGTTATACAGGTCGTCTGGTAGTGCCCCGAGACTTAGCACCGAGGCCACGAGCAGCAAAAAAAGAAGGGCTGGCATGATCCGCCGGACACGGCGCTCGTAGAACTCTAGGATGCTAAATTTCCCTGCGCGAATGCGTTGGTCGATATATCGGGTGATCAGATAACCGGAGATGACGAAGAATATGTCGACTCCGACATAGCCTCCACCCAAGGCTTTTACGCCAGCATGAAACAGCACAACGGATATAACGGCGACCGCTCTTAACCCGTCGATATCCGGCCGATATTTTTCCATACAGGAGGCGCTCTCTGCCTGTCACTTGAAGTGTTCCCCGGTCCGCACTTTTGTCCTCCCTGATTCTCGAAGAGATCAGTAGCTCTGACGTGGTCCGGAGACCTGGATTGAGAATCTAATACGACTTCTTGCAGGTCTCCCCTTCGGGTTCGGAAATCAGAAAAAAGAGTTTTAAGCTCACTGGAAAAATATCCCCGGCACGTTGCTGGCAACAGTAACTAGCGTATTGCCTTTGCATAGCGCCCGTGTTATGGCTCGGTGAATCGCCTCCGGGTTATTCTCGAAGACCGCCCGCGCTATTTCGCAGACAACTCGCCCTTGGGGCACCTTCGGGATTGCGCTCACACCCTTTAGTCAAAGCTTCAGGTTTTCTATGCGTCCTGCCACTGCCTCGCTCTGTTCTAAGCTGGATTGAACAGGTGACCGGGGCACGAACTTGCGGACGCCGCTATTCATATTCGCGAAAGGACAAATCAGCTCACGCTAACCAGAAGCGCTCGAACACGCAAAATCCGCCTTGGGAGGAGGGCCTTCGGTTCGATAACCAGGGATCCGGAGCACATTCTCATTCCTCATGATCCAGAGGTTTGCCATCCGGCCCAATCTGAACCTCTGACGGTTTGCCATTGGTGAGGATTTGAGCCTCATACGCCACAAGGTTTCCCTTTTTGGTCAAGGTCTCAACCTTAACGATCTGCCCGGTCCCCGCCTTAGCCTGCAATCCATTACGCACGATAGGAGTGAGTGACTCGGTAGGAATCTGCTCCTCTACCTCGACGACGGAACCATCCACGTCCATTAAGACGTCCTTGTTGTGGCCATTGACCATCCACTCCGCTTCATAGAACGTCTTTCCGTTTTCTTTCTCCCGGGAAAAGCCGCGAACGGTTGCGCCCTGACTCTGCTCAACTACCATTTTTTCAACCGCAGGTGGCAATTGCGACCGTTTGATCTTCTTTTCCTGGTTCTGTGATGCTGCAAAAATGGGCATCATAGCCAAAACTGCAACGACTGTCATAACTCGCGAAACCATCATGAAGGAAACCTCCCGAAAGAGCGTGCACCACTCCACCTGAACGGGAGCTTAAGGCTCGCAATAAATTTCCGATTTCGGCTCACGGAGCCGCTTCAACTCCAGAAAGGATCCGAAAACCTCAGACTGTGATGATTCAATGCCCTTGCTACTACCGTTCTTATCTTGCCAGCAGCCTCAAGTGCCTAGCCCTGCTTTGCAGTTCTAATCGGATGGTTTTGCCGAACCATAACAGCGATGGACTGTGCATGCAAAATTGAGCGTGGGAATGGTCCGGACAAAAAAATTGCTGGTTGCGCTTGGGCGTATGAGCAGCAGCCTCGCTCGCCCCCTCTTATCCTGCAGCAGCACGCGGTGGCAACCAAACAAGGTCCAAACCAGAGAACTCACCGTGAAGACACCCAGCAGTCCTATTCCGCAAATCAATAACAAAGAAGCTGTGGTTGTAGCCCATAGCTCGATTGTAGAGACAATGGAAATCACGAGTGCGGCGAGCACAGAGAAAATAGCTAGCATGATCCGCGCAAAGAGTTTCTCAACTTGATCAATCGCAACTTGGTCTAAAGGGACTGAAGCGGAAAAACGCCCGTTGCGGTAGACAGCCAACCTTTCTCCATCGAGAACCAGTACGGCACGTCGTCGGCGGCGGATATCTCGGACTAGTACGCCTGCTAAGATGCCCGCACCGATTGCGACTAAAGAGTTGGAACCGTCGTTCTTCGCAATGGTGGGCAGAAGAGACACGATGGCGGCGCTCAGCAGGAAGATGCCGCAAGACAGGCGCGCAAACCCGAAGGTCTCAACCAGCCTTTGGCCTTGGGAATCGTCAACGTGTTTAGGAAAGAGACCGCCGGAAGTAGGACTCATTTCAACCATGACTCTCACAAGTCCTCATGCAGGCCAAACTTGCCACGCCCATGCTTAAGAGGAGGCCTTAACCTCAGCTTTTTTCGGCGGTGTGCCAGCTCTGGGGGGACGCTAGGGCGAACAACCGAGGCAGTTTCACGATGCCATGAATGCGATTTGCCAGATGCACTCGCGGCTAGCTGGCGTGCGAAGGGTAGGATGCGCCTACCGATTACCCGCCAGGAACAACCATCGCCACGAGGAAGGTACATACCTTTTGAGCAGGGGGAGGAGATAAACGTCGGAGCTAGAACCGGGAACCGTCCTTTTTCACAGGGCGCGTTGCGAAATGGAACGGCGAGCTTTCAGGAGAACTGCTCTCTAGCCAGTTTGGGTGGTTGATCCTAACGTGCCGCAGCGCTAGATCGGAATCGATTCGCAAACCGGCCGAGAAAAGACCCGAGATTTGAAGGCAATTACTGGGAGAGGGAGCTGCGTGGCAGCCGCACGATCATTTGCGTTCCTGCGCCGATGGCACTCTTCGCCGTGATGGAGCCGCCGTATGCTGTCAAGAGCGCTTTGGAAATTGCCAGACCCAGACCGAATCCTCCAGTTTCCCGGGCTCGCGAGTTGTCGCCGCGGTGGAAGCGCTCGAAGATGCGGGATAGGCCTTCAGCGGGCATTCCGCAACCATGATCTTCGACGGTGACCACTGCTTCACGGGTACCATTTTGCATTGCCGTCACCGCTATCGCACCGCCCTCCGGACTGTAGCGGATCGCATTTTCCAATAAGTTGGTCCACACCTGTTCTAAATCTTCAGCGTCAGCAGCGACCATGATCGAGCTTTCGGCCGTCAGTGTTATAGCTAAGTTGCGAGATTGAGAGAGAGGAGACACGAGGACTGCTCTCCGCCTGCGCCGACGAATTTCCCTGACCAACAAGAAGGCCGCACCGATGCCTGCGCCTATTGCGAACACAGAGTTGAAACCATCGTTCTTCGTGCCCGTCTGCAGAAGCGAGGGCCAGCGCCGCTGCTAAGAGATCGCCGGAAGCAGCATTGGGAAGGAACTCTCTGGGCAGTTTCGGATCGATCATATCCGTAACCAATAAAGTCATTCCCACATAGCGGCGGACACGCTTTGATGCGAAGCGATATCGGAAGACATCTCCTATCGTCCCCTTAAACGTCCCTCATTCTTGACGAGACCTTGACCAGCCCGAGTTTTTGTACCATAGGTGACGCAAAGCAATTCATTGGTCACACCCGCATACTCCCAGGATTCCTGGGTGCGGACATCAACAGCCGCTTCCCCCAAGCCCGTTTTCGGGCCAACACAGGACCGTCGACCAGTCGGATTGGGGTGACTTTGCTCTGCCCAACGTCGTTAGTCGCGAGTTGAAACGTCTGCGCGTGACCGAACGCGCAGGTTTGTGGGTCCAAATCAACAGGATGCCCTAAAGCGGCGCTAACCGCCAGCGCCCGTAAGCGACGAACGCCGCAAGGATACCGGTTACCAGTGGAACAGCGGCCATAGCGATACCTAGAGGTACCGAAAGCACCGTCGCTCCGATCATGATAATCATCAGTCCGGAGGCAGCCAAGGGTGTCAGGCCGAGCTTGATCCGCAGGAGCCCAGGAAGGATGAGACCCAATCCACCCAGTGCTTCGCAGACGCCGATAAAGTGTATGAACGAGCTGTTGGCCAGTGCCACCGGCATGCCCTTGGTCAGTTGGTCCACCGGCATCACGAACTTCGTGCCGCCTGCGAACAAGAACAGCAGCGCGAGCAGGACCTGAATTGTCCACAGAATCTTGTTCATGATGTCCTTCCTGTACATACTGCCCCGGCGATTGCAGACAGTTTCTCGAAATTTTCCCAAAAACGCAGGCTAACCGCAAGGTAGGTTCTAACGAAGGTTCGACGACTCTGTCCCGAAGTCTGCCTCTGGGAAATCATGAATCGATCTCCCTGACCACGAACCGATGCTCCAGGACAAAAACATCAACGAGAGCACCCAAGCATAGTGACCAAATGCATACTCGCTGATCACGCGCCAGGAGGGCGAAAATTCAGGACTCAGCGCATGCAGGCTAACCAGCAGAAAGATTGTCGCACCAGTCGCGAGAATGGCTAACCATGCTGCCAACTCTGCGACCTGAGACGGATTTCTCGTCGATTCAAGTGGCCATTTTGCCGTGTTGTTCATTCGGTCCTCCAAAGCAGTTATTCGAGCAACTAGATCATCCCTTCCAGTCGCACGTAACTCGCCTCCATTCCAGATTCCATGCCGGTCGCAAGCATCGCCGCCCGTGTCTGAGCATCAGGCAATGTCATTCGCATCGTCATCAACGTGCCCGTGCCGTCTGGGTCAAATCTGGTTTCAATATGGTTGTCGGGCGTCGGATTTGGCAGGTGCATGCGCTCTACATGAACGAGCCTGCTATAGGGCTCGAGTTCCAGATATTCGCCCGTGAGGTGGAATCCCCCGCCTTTGCCATTGCTCCACTCGTAACGGATCTTGCCGCCAGGCTTGGGCTCACTGATGCAGACGGGCATCGTCCAACCTTCCGGGCCGAGCATCCATTTCTGCACCAGCTTCGGATCGGTGTGGGCGCGATACACGGCCTCTGGAGGCGCGGCGAACCGCCTGGTGACAACTACGTGAGTATCTCCTTCGGTCTGCAGGGTCATCTTGCTCATTGTTTTTCTCCTCTTTTCTGTTTTTCCATGCTTGCGAGAACCTCGTCCAGCCGGTCATAGCTTTTCTCCAGCGCCTTTCGCAGCATGGCCAGCCATTGGTCCATTGCTTCGACGCCAGCTTTGGCGAGTCGACGAGGGCGCTTCGTACCATCGACGCGACGCACAACAAGTCCCGCGTCTTCGAGCACCTTCAAGTGTTGAGAGATTGCCGGTTGCGTCATCTCGAAGGGCGCAGCTAGCTCCATTACGGTCGCTTCTCCTTTGGCGAGACGGGCAAGAATTGCGCGCCGCGTGGGATCGGCCAAGGCGGAGAAGGCGGCATCGAGATTCGAAACTGACTGCATAAGTATTATGTTATATAAGTATTACCTTATTGTCAAGAAGAAATTTCATCGAAGGCAGCCGAGCTTTGGGAAACTGATCGAAGCGACGTTTCTTGCCCCCTAGAGGCTCAGCTGCCGTGAGATGTCAGTAGCGTTAAGTCTTCAGAATGATTCGTCATGCACGCTCCCTGTCCGGAAAAGGCCGACGGTAAAAGATGCGTCTATCCCAAAGGTTTCAGGAAACCGAAAGATGAAGTGAAAAGCCAGTACATCATGAGGAAGGATTCCCGCGAACGCAACAAGGTTCGTGACAAGCCGATTCAGGGCGAATCGTCGGCAACCCTTCCCTTACCGGATTAGGGAAGGTTAGCCCGTCATTCGGGAGCAATCGCTAACGCGGCAAGGCAGGCGACGTTTTCGGTAGGTTTTAAGGAGTTTGCAAATCGAGCGCGTAAATCTCTTGCGTGCTGATGTCGCGGAGCAGCAGTGGTGAGTCGTCAGGTGCCAATCCCATCCAGATCGCGCCACGGTAACCAGTTTGGCGCACGTTCTTCAGGCTGGCGACCTCCTCCGTTTTCCGGTCGGCGATTCGCACGCGAAAGACAGCAGGCTCTCGACCTCGGCGCAAGTAGTAGACAGATTGCCCGTCTGCCGACCAATTCGTAAAGCCGAAATACAATCCCCGTGCCAGCTCCATCCAAGTCTGCGTCTCGAAATCGAACAGCATGAGCGCTTGCTGATCCAGCGATCTGGCAACGACGTAACGACCATCGAGTGACCACCGAGGCGCCCATAGGCCATCTGAGCCCGGCAGCTTCTTCACGTTTCGAGTTCTCAGGTCAACCTCAAACACGCCAAGTCTTTCCGGAGAGACTTTCTCGAAAATAGGGAAATAACTGAAGATCAAAGAATTCCCGTCCGGCGACCAGTTGGGGTCCATCTCGTATCGCTGTTCGTTTAACAACGGCTCAGGCGTTCCGCCATCAGCAGAAATCAAATAAATCCTCCAAGGTTTGCCCGGAGCAGTGTCAAAGAACGCGATTCGTTTGCCATCGGGAGACCACCGAGGGACGGTTGCCTGTACAGGCGGCAGCGTAAGTTGTAATCGCTCGGTTCCGTCGACCTTGCTTCGCCACAGACTACGGGATGGAAAGGCAACATAGGTGACCCATTTCCCGTCGCGAGAAAAATCGACAAATTCAGCCGATATCCCTGACAGGTAAGGCACAAACTCCCCAGATTTCGAATCGTGGCGTGCCAGTTCACCCCGCAATTGCTGTCCAATGACATACAGCTTCGTCCCATTCGAACCAACTGTCGGCGCCAGGGAATCAATTTGACCTGCCGTTAGTTGCACAGGCTCCCCTGAGCCTCTTGAGAGCAGCCCTTGTCTCTCTTTGATCGCCCAAATTTCCGTTTTGCCGTCACGAGTGGCCTGAAAAACGAAGTATTTACCGTCCGGTGTCCAAGTGCCGCAGCACTCCGAGGGTGCTGGATTCCAACCAGGTAGGATGGGATGGGGCATCTTCCCATCGGCTGAAATTTCCCAGATTGAAGCGAAGCCTGTGCTGTTTTCAGTCAGAGTGAACCGGAGCCGGGTTCCGTCCGGCGACCAACGAGGCCACGAAGGGGCGCCGGGCAAGTCTGCCAGCTTTATTTCTGCGCTACCGTCATTGCCTGCGCGGTACAACGCATTGCCACGAACATACGCTATGCTCCGGCCATCTGGGGACCAAGTCGCATCCTCGGCCATCACTCCACCTGCGCGACGTGCTCCTCCCGCGGGAAGAGCTAAGACCCATAAGGCTGGGCTGGACGTTATCGGTACGGCCGTTTTGTTAGAGCCGGGATTGTCCGAGCCAGGACTCAAAGATCCGACCAAAACTTCATATCGGTTCGGGGCGATGTCCATAAGGTGCGGGGTTTCCAAAGGGTTGGAGAGCCCGGTCGTTTCCCCTCCTGCAACGGAAACCTGCGCCAGCGTCCGGTGATTCTGGGACCCCTCACTGAAATAAAGTCGCAGCCCGTCGGTCAACACGGGTCCCAGCTTGGCCTGGCCATCGTTGGTGATCTGCACATAGTTCGAGGCGCGCAGAAAGCTCGCGTTTGAGCGCATGGAGATTAGGCTGAGAGCGGAAAGGCAGGTGACGGCAATCGCCAGAACCGCAAAGAGCCAGCTCTTTTTACCCCGTGCCCTGAGCGCAAAAACCGTGCTTCTGCCGTGACCGGGTGCGACCGAAGGCGTGACCGAAGACGAGCCTGACGGGCGGGCCACTTCCGCGATAAATCGATATCCTCTGCCGGTCACCGTTTGCACGAAACGAGGCTGGGCTGGATCGTCGCCGAGCACGAGGCGAATCTTTCGGATCGCGGTATTGATGGCATTTTCCGTGTCGAGGTACACATCTTTGCCCCACAGTTTTTCGATGATCTGTTCCCGCGTGACCAACTCCCCCGCTCGGTCGGCCAGCAGCAGCAGGAGCTCCATTGGAATCCGCTCCAACTTCAAATTTGCGCCGGATCGACGCAAGCAGTAGTTGCGCGCGTCCAGCTCAAAGTCCTCGAATCTGATGAGGTCCACAGACATTAGCGGAGGTTCTCCAAAGCCGGCTTGATTCTACATTCTCGCCAGACGCGTCGGCCAATCCCTGAAAGCTCAGTAGGTTGAGAGGACCTACAGCTAATACACATGAAATACAGAATTCTCAAGGTCTCCTCTATTGCGATGAGCGCCTTGATCCGGCACGCTGCGCTTTGAGTATTCAATCCGTTTCCGGAGGGCGCCATGAGTTTTCCCCTGCGTACGTACGTATTGCCGCTCGTTCTGTTTGTTCTCGTCGGCGGAGGCGCGTTGTTCGCCAGACCTCGCGCGCAAGGCGAACAATCCACGGCTCCCGTTTCCGTCCCGCGTGTTTGGGACGATCAGGCCATCGCAACCGTTGAGCTGACGCTGGCAAATCCGGTTGGCTCTCCCAAACACATCTCTTCCGACTACTACTACAAGATTCCCGTCCGGCCTATCTACAAAAGTTATCCGGTCTACGCTCCAGGCCACGAGCCTGCGGGCTACATGGAATGGTTAAAGGCGCAAGAACCCGAAATTGTATGGGACGACGCAGGCCACAAACCTGCGCTCAAAACCGAAGCCGACTGGATCCGGGCGGGCGAGATGGTTTTTGACACACCGATCTACTACACCACCCACCGCGTTCTAGCCCTGGAGGACGTTCGGAATCCAAGCTGGTATGAGAAGACGGGCACCCCCGTCGCCAAGGATGGCACACTGCCGTACGTGCGCTATGTAATTCGCAAGAAGGGCGAAGTCGACCTGGGGGATTTTGCCTGCGGACTTTGCCATACGCGAGTTATGGCCGACGGGAATGTCCTGAAAGGTGCGCAGGGCAATTTTCCTTTCGAGAAAAGCAAGGCTTGGGGCTTTCAGAAACCCGCTGCTACACCGGATCAACATGCAAAAAAGGAAGCGGCCCTGCGCCGGCTCGACCGTGGTCTTTTCGCAGCGCCATGGGTCATCCCGGATCCGCTGAAGCCCATGGACGCCCTAACCTATGACCAGCTTGTCTCCGCCCATGAGGCGATGCCCGCCGGAGTTGTTGGACGCCATCGAGCCAATTTGTTTTATCCCATCCAGGTGCCGGATCTGATCGGGGTAAAAGACAGGCGCTATCTGGATCACACGGGTCTCCAAAAGCAGCGTTCCATCGCTGACCTCATGCGCTACGCCGCGTTCAACCAGGGCGCCGACGACCTTGCGAGCTACGATGGATTCATTCCGGCCGATATGCTCTACTCCACCACGCGGCCCGAACCCACCGATCCCATCGCCGTCGCTGGCCGCTACAGCGACGAACAACTCTACGCCCTGGCGTCCTATGTCTATTCATTGCAGCCGCCTGCCAATCCCAATAAATTTGACTCGCTCGCAGCACGCGGCCAGAAGATCTTTTCGGATCAGAGCTGCGTCATGTGCCACACGCCTCCCCTATATACGAGCAACAAGCTCACACCGGCGGAGGGCTTCAACGTCACGGCTGACGCGCGTGCAAACTTCGAAATCCTGCCTTTCTCCGTGGGGACGGATCCCAACCTTACGATGAAAACCCGCAGAGGCACCGGCTACTACAAAGTACCTTCGCTGAAGGGCGTCTGGTATCGAGGGCTGTTCGGACACAGCGGTTGGTGTGCCACCCTCGAAGACTGGTTCGACCCGAACCGCGTAAAGGATGACTACGTGCCGACCGGTTTCAAGCCCTACGGTGCCAAAACTTTCGCGGTCAAAGGTCACCCATTTGGACTTGATCTGTCAGCGGAGGATCGCAAAGCACTCATCGCTTTTCTAAAGACGCTCTGACTCTGAGAGGCCGAACGCCTGTCGACCTAAGCCATTAAGGAACGTTCCGCGCCTGCCGTGCCTCGGCAACTCGGAAATCTTGCATGGACGAAAGACGTGCCACTCGAAGAAGGGCGCGCACTTAGCGTGTCGACTCGGACTGCCGCGCGAGATAGTTGCTGGGTCGTCGGCAACTCTTACCTAGATTGCGTTACATCAGAGTTGCCCGTCATGCAGGACCAACGGACGCCATGGTCCCCGAATGGGAGCCACAGG
>Ga0075021_10001162_pt1 | contig 13415 bp, 12 predicted proteins | sample ColStrG_CSR_2012_FD_72749 | JGI IMG/M metagenome (GOLD analysis project Ga0075021, IMG submission 72749) | Freshwater sediment microbial communities in response to fracking from Pennsylvania, USA - Cold Stream Run_MetaG_CSR_2012 | ecosystem: Environmental > Aquatic > Freshwater > Creek >...
GGCATCCCAAAGGGGAACCGCTCTCTCGCATCACCTGGGTCTTACTCAATGATCCCAACGACAAAGACTTCGAACCTGTGCTACTTATGTGTTCTAACCTGCCGGCCTCTCATCTGAATATGATCGCCTGGTTTGTCAGTCGCTGGAATATCGAAGTCACATTTGAAGAGTCCCGCGCTCATCTGGGAATTGAATCTCAGCGGCAATGGTCTGATCGCGCCGTTGAGCGTAGCACCCCCTGTCTGTTCGGAATCTTTAGCCTCGTCGTCGTCATCGCTCACCGTCTGTTTCCAACGGCGCTGCCTTTCCGCTCTGATGCCTGGTATCAAAAATCTGCCCCCACCTACGCCGATGTCTTAGCAGCCGTCCGCAATCACTTATGGCAACATTTCAAATTCGTCCCCTCGTCCAATTCACCCGAAATGCGCCTATTTCCTGCGACTCTCCTTGATCGCCTGCAATCCATTGCTGCTTATGCCTAATTTTTGGCTAAAGTCCAGTATACGACAACCCGCACCATCGATCAGTGCGTTTTAGGGCCCACTCATGGATCAATTGCGGCCTGAGCTTGAAGCGCCGGTGGACCAGTGCGCTAGCGTTATGTCGCTGATGTTCAGCAGCCTGTTCAGCAGCCTGTTCAGCAGCCTTAGGCCTGCAAGACGCCCATCCGATCAATCGCTTTGTGAGCGAAAAGTGGGCACCGAATGGTGCCCACTGTCGTGCCTGTTTTGGTATTTGGACGCATCAGTGCTCGCGTCCGGTCAGCTGCGCATCCTGGCGCTACTCTTTATGAATTTGATCAGCCGCGGGCAACGCCTCGGGCGGCTTTTTGCCATTCAACAAGGCGAGCTTGGCCGGGTTGAGCTGGCTCACGCCATCGATCACACCCAGCTCCTTGGCCTGCTCGGGTGTGAAGTAGGCGTCGCGATCGGTATACTTCAACACTTGCTCTTCGGCCATGTTGGTGTGGTGCATGATGATGCCGTTGAGCGTGCTCTTTAGGCGCAGAATTTCGCGCGCCTGGATTTCGATATCCGAGGCCTGACCCTGAGCGCCGCCCAGCGGCTGATGCATATGGATGGTCGAATTGGGCAAGGCATAGCGCTTGCCTTTCGTGCCCGCCAACAGCAGCAAGGTGCCAAAGCTGGCCGTCAGACCGATAGCGAATGTGGCGATCGGGGCCTGGATAAATTGCATCGTGTCATAGATCGCCATGCCTGCATATACCGACCCGCCGGGCGAGTTGATAAAAAAGTTGATGTCTTTCTCAGAATCCTCACGCTCCAAAAACAGCAACTGCGCTACGATCAAGTTCGCGACCTGGTCGTTGATCGGCGTGCCAAGGAAGACAATCCGCTCCTTTAACAGCAGCGAGTAGATGTCATAAGCGCGCTCGCCACGACCGTTTGTCTCGATAACCATCGGGACGATATTTTGAATTGATTCAAATTGCGACTGCGAATAGGTAGGGACCATTAAAACCTCGCGATTTGTAAAGCTAAAAGTTGGGTGAAGGCGCTGCATTTCTATGCCTTCAAAATCCCAATATGTCAGTACTAACGGCAAAGTGTTAGTTTCACATTAGTAATGACTTGAGGCCGTATTCAGGGCAAAGATCATTCTCAGACCTTTCGCTGTCCGGCTCCGACCACTTCGTCACTTGCGCCTTTGGCGATTTTGTGCCCGTGTGCGCCCAGGCCAAGATCGGTCCAAAACGCGCCTTTACCCAAATGTGTGCCCTTTAGCCCACAACCACCGGCTCAGGCGCGTGATCAGCCGGTGATGTGCTCGCCTCACCCCTGGCGATCTTGACCATACGATTCAGAATCTTAGAAGACAACAAGTTATTTTTTACCGAGGAGCGCGTATCTTCCTCGGCCAGCAACTTGCGCACCTCGGCTTGGCGCGGGCCATAGCGGTTAGCGGTGAATTCCACCTCGGAGGCAATCTCGCTATCATTCACGTCGATGTGGTCGGCCTGAGCCAGTGCGTTCATCACTAGACCACGCTTGCCATTGTGTTCGGCGCCTGGGCGCAACTCGTCCTTTACCTGCTGCTCCGTCTTACCCTGCACTTTCAACCATTCCTCAAACGGCAAGCCAGTGTTCTCTTTCACATCATCTTTGAAATCGTCAAAGGCAGCCTTGAGGCGGTCATCGACAAATTGCGGTGGATACTTCACATCCGCCAGCGCCGCGAATTCATCCAGCGCCTGCATCGCATACTCATTCGTCGCCTGGCGGTTTTTCATGTCCGACAACCGCTTTAGTAAATCTTCGCGAAGTTCGGGCAGCGTGCTGAATGAACTCGCCGTCTGCGCCAGCTCGTCATTGATTTCGGGCAGCTGCCGGCTGCTGACGCGCGACACATTGATGTGCACCTGCAAGTCCTTGCCTCTCAACTGCTCGGTCTGGAAATCGTCGGGGATATGCAGGGTCGCCTGTTTGTCTTCGCCCGCGCTCATGCCGACGACCAGGTTGGCCAAACCGGGCACACCCAAGCGAGCATCATCGAGCACGAGGCCTCGGCGGCGTTCGGTGTGGAAGGCATCCTCGCTACCGTTATAAGCGTGAACATCCATCTCGACCAGATCGCCAAGCTCCGCCGGCCGTTCTGCCACCTGCACGAGCGCGTTGTCTTCGCGCATCAGTTGTAACTGGTGTTCAATTTCATCTTGGGTCACAGTGGTATCTGGGAACGGCAGCCGCACCGACAGGTAGTCCTTCAAGTCGACGGTCGGCTCAACCGGCACCCGAGCGATGAGCTGATACGGTGACTGCTTGACCTCTTCAATGGCGCCTGGGCCGTATGGCTTGACGCCGGATGCATCCAGCGCCTTTGGATAGGCGTCCTTGGCGATCACTTCAGCGACCTCAGCCTCAAAAACTTGCTCGCCGCCGATGGCCCGCACGATGGCGCTGACGGGTGCGTTCCCAGGTCGGAAGCCCGGGACGCGGACTTGCTTGGACAGGGTGCGGGCACAGTCGCGACGCGCTTTACTAACGGTGTCATCGTCAATGTCGATGATGAGACGCACCTCATGCGTCTCGAGTGGTTCAACTTGAAGATTCATGGTTGGTTGATAGGGTTGAGGTGCGGCGCACCTCGATCGATGGGGACGGTGGGACTCGAACCCACACGCCTTTCGGCACATAGTCCTAAGCCATGCGCGGCTGCCAATTACGCCACGTCCCCGTGTTTCATCCTTCAGCTCTTCCGGTCTGCCCTGTTTGCTCAGCTGGCCGGGTCCGTTCTACCGCTTGACTCTGAACGCAACCTGAGCGCCACCGGCGGGCCTCATTTAGAAAAGCCGTGAGATTATACTATCGCCCTTACGTCAAAATGAGCCGGACAAGACTGTGGTTGGAACGGATCGGCGTCGGACTAATCGCCGTGGTATCGCTCAGCGCACCCTTTGTGTTTGGGGTCGTGTATTATCTTGGCGTCACCGATGGCATTGAGTTTAGCCCAGGTGATCCCATGCACGAATCGCGTCTCTGGATGCAAAAAGACCGGCACGGGCCGACGGGCATCGGCTGGCTGCGGACAGCGCCCGCGGCCAGTACGTCACCGGGCCTAGCGTGTGCCACCTCACAGCTCACCCTGCTCAATTGGCAAGGCGGCCTCTCGCTCGACACCAGCACCCATTACTGCAAATGCTATGAAGGCAGTGCCGGTAGCTGGAAGGAAGCGGGCAGCGCCTGCTCCTGACGCGGCCGAGGCTGGCCGGAGCACCCGACTGCGTCACCTAATCGCCAACCGACATAAATCCTCCTTCCCTCAGGGCGTATACCGCATAGATCCAAGTTTTGTATCACCCCATGCTCAAGCAGCTTTATCTCATCCGCCATGCGCATCCAAAGCAAGGCACCGGCATCCCCTACGACCGCGTGCCAGGTCCGGGTCTATCCGATACGGGCAAAGAAGAGGCGCAGGCGGCGGCGCTCTATCTCAACCAATGCGGCCTCGACCGGCTGTATGTATCCCCGCTTGACCGCACCCTAGATACGGCGCGCATCATCACTGCCCAGTGTGGTGCGCCGCTAACCGTGGAAGAAGCCTTGGCCGAGCATCGCAGCGGCGAAACGTTTGATCAAGTCAAAACGCGTATGCGTGATTTTCTGGCCCGGGTGGAGACCGAGCCGGTCGAAGCCGTTGGCTTTGTAACCCATGGCTCGCCGATCAAAGCGCTGTTGCAAATTCTGTCAGACGACAAGATCGATCTGTCGCAATCGATGTTCGACGCGGGCAACCATGCGCCCTGGGCCGGGGTATGGCACGCCGAGCGCGAAGGCACAAGTAGCCTGTGGAAGCTGGAACTAGCGTTCTCACCCGCGTTGGTCAAGACGGTTTGAAATACCCAGCCATACTCACACAGGACGTAAAGTCACTCGGCGGCGCGCGTGACAACCAGCGTGAGGTTGTAAAGAATATTGAGTTCAAGGAGTTCGTCATCGCATCGTCGTATCGTTGCCTATCGGCGCATCGCTGCGCCGGGCCAGGCACGTTGATGCGGGCAAAACGTTTTGATGTACGTCACAACTGGCAGCGCAAAAGGCCGCAAGCTCAAGAGCGTCCCCGGTGACACCACCCGGCCGGTCACTGATATGGTTAAGCAAGCCGTGTTCAACATCTTGATGGACGACGTCATCGGCACGCGCTGGCTGGACTTGTTCGCCGGGACCGGCGCGGTGTCCATCGAGGCCCTCAGCCGCGGTGCACACGAAGCCGTATTGATCGATGGCGCGCCGGCGGCCATCACGACCATCAAGGACAACTTGCGCACAACCGGTCTCGACGGCAAGGCAAAAGCCATCCGCTTTGATGCATTCAAATACATCGCGGCCCGGCCCAACCAAGCCTTCGATTATGTGTATGTCGCTCCGCCCCAGTATCAGGGGCTTTGGTCGCGCATGCTCCTGTTGATCGACGACAACATCGGCTGGTTGAGCGAGAAAGGCACGACCATCGTGCAAATTGACCCAAAGGAATACGTGCCACTCGAACTGCAGCATTTGGCTTTAGGCGATGAACGCCGCTACAGCAATACGCTGATCTTGTTTTACGATCGCATCTGAAGCGTGATCACCGCTGGGACAGGCTCGAACGAATTCATCGAGATGTCCGCTTGCGCGCCGCTCAGCCACAGGCCCGATGATGCGCCGCCATCCAGATTCAGCGCGCTGACGATGTTCAAATCGCTGGCTTGATCAAGGAAGTCGGCCAAGTCATTTAGCGTCCATTGCGCCAACTGTGTGACGCCAAAGATGAGGCGCCCTTCCCCATCGAGCGCAACGAAGCTGCGGCGGTTGGCCTGACCGTTGTCGCTGATGGACGAGATACGGGCACCGCCCACGACCAGCATTGGGAAGCCTTGCACTGCCTGCGTGATCGACGGGTCGGCGCGGCTGGGCTGATCGCGCAGCCACTGTAAGGCCGGTCCCCGGCGACGGCCGGACGCGCGCCACGAAAACATGCCGCCAAAGCCAACATAGCTCGTGCCGAAGTGTTGGCCGCTAGCGATGAGCAGCCCCGTGACTCGATTTTTGTCGTCGAAGAAACCGCCGTTGATGACCAAATCCGCCTTGGTCTCCTCCTGCCAATCGCGCGCGCTTTTGGGCGCATCCGGTGAATACACCACGTGCACAGTCGCGTTTTGCGGATTGACACGCGCTAAGAGAACAACTTCAGTCTTTGTATTCACGGTGCGCTGAGCGAGCAGGGTCTCAATACCCGATTGGGCGCGGTGCCACACGAGCTGCCCACTGCCGGCGTCTGGCGCGGCAGGCGTGGACGAGGCCGACTGTGTGCGAGGCGCACCGGCCGGAGCACCGGCTGTGGCCTCGGCTGTGGCCTCGGCTGTGGCCTCGGCTGCTCGGGCAATCGATATGGCACCCGTGTCTAGATCGGTCGGCGGTGACTGCGTCCCCACGAATATGGGGGCCGGTAGGGTCACCGGGGCGTCGGATGACGGCGTTTGGCTACAGGCTGACAGGGCCAGTGCCAACGTCATCGCGAGTGCCAGCACGGCCATCCGGTTAAACGAGGCGCGCACCGCGCGATTCTACTGTCGCACATATCACACGTTGGCCTTTGGCACGGCTGGGCGAATGGGTGTTATATATGTGTCTGTGCGTCTGGCACGAACCGTGGCAGCCACCAACAGGCCAACATCCAAGATTCAAAAGTAGGGTGTATTTACCTTGTCAGTACGACACCCGCCGTATTCTCATCACCACGGCGCTACAATCCGGCGCTAAAGTATGCGCACACCCTTACCCTCATTTGTGACTGTCGTCGGTGGCGGGCTGGCGGGGACTGAAGCGGCCTGGCAGATCGCGCAGCGAGGTATCCAGGTGCGTCTGTTCGAAATGCGCCCGCACAAGATGACGCCCGCACACACCACTGGCCAGTTGGCCGAACTGGTGTGCAGCAACTCGCTTGGTGCCGATCAAGTGGACAAGGCCCCGGGCCTGCTCAAACACGAAATGCGCGCGCTACAGTCGCTCATGCTCGCATGCGCCTCTCAGGCGACTGTGCCGGCGGGCGGAGCGATGGCCGTCGACCGTGAGGCCTTCGCGGCATTTGTCACCACTAAGATCCAGACGCATCCCAAGATCGAGGTTGTGCGCGAGGAGGTGACGCGTATACCGGATGGCATCGCCATCATCGCATCGGGTCCATTGACCTCGGATGCGCTGGCGAGCGAGATCAGCCGTCTCGGCGGCAACAAATACCTATATTTCTGGGATGCCATCGCCCCAATCGTGACGCTTGAGTCGATCGACTTTGACATCGCCTTCCGCGCCTCGCGCTATGGCAAACACGCTGATGGGAGCATCTCCGCGCCTGGCGAAGACTTGGGCGAAGGCGATTACATCAATTGCCCGATGACGAAAGAGGAGTATGAGGCCTTCGTCACAGCGCTTGCGGGCGCCGAGATGGCCACACTGCGCCACTTCGAGACGGCCAGTGAACACTTCTTTGAGGGCTGCCTGCCGGTCGAAGTGTTGGCCCAGCGGGGCAAGGATGCGCTGGCCTTTGGCCCGATGCGACCGGTCGGCCTGCGCGATCCGCGCACGAATAAGCGGCCCTATGCAGTCGTGCAACTGCGCCAAGACAACATCGCTGGCTCGCTGTTTAACCTGGTCGGCTTCCAGACCAATCTCAAGTTCCCCGAGCAGGACCGGGTCTTGCGCATGATTCCTGGCCTTGGTCAGGCCGAGTTTGTGCGCTATGGTCAGATGCATCGCAACACCTTTATCAACTCGCCCATGATGTTGGACGCGACCCTGCGTTTGCGGGATGCGGCTAGCGCTGCCAGCCGTATAAACCCCGAACAGGACGCGCAAACGCCCCCTGATCGCCAACCGGCCCAGCCCCAGTCAACAGATGCTCAGCATAGTCCACCCGACCAGGCCCATCCGTCAGCCCTGTTCTTCGCCGGCCAAATCGTGGGTGTCGAAGGCTATGTTGGCAACGCCGCCACCGGGTTACTGGCGGGTATTAACGCGGCGCGGGCGATGCGTGGCCAAGAGCTTGTAACGTTGCCGCCAACGTCGATGCTCGGCGCCCTATGCCACTACATTACCCACGCCGAGCCCAAACACTTTCAGCCCATGAAGGCCAATTTCGGTATTTTGCCGCCACTGACAAACCCGCCGCGTGACAAACGCGCACGCTCAGCGCTGTATGCTGAGCGCGCACTACACGACTTCGCAGCCGCGGTCGCGTCCCAGGGCGTCATGGACCCGCTTGAGGTCATACCGGCGGTCTGACCCGCATGTCACAGGCTGCGTCCGCTCAATACGAGATCGAGCTTGCCCGCAACAATTGTGTTCCACGCCAACGGTCGTGCGGCTTGACCGTGACGGGGGTGCCGATCGAGGCCGATTCGACGCATAACATGTTCACATAGCCGTCCGGCTCCATATCGGGCAGCTTAGCTGCATTTGTCCATGGATTCCACACCACCACATCCGTAAATCCGGATTGTTTGATCCAGACTGTGCGGCCGGGTTCGGCCACAACCACTGAGCCAAGCACATCATAGTAAATGCGGTCGGTCTCGCCCGTAATCGTGACGACATCGGCCTTTTCGACCCGCGTTGTGCCGGCGATTTTGTCGGCCACTCGCAACCCACCCAAGCCATCGACGCGCGCCGCCTTGACATCGTTCACGCGCAGATACGTGTGTAAAGCACAGGTAAAGGTGATTGGCCTGTCATCATTGTTGGTCACCTCAAGCGTCAGTTCAAGCCCGCCACCTGCCACGGCGATACGATAGTCGGCACTGTAGTCGTACGGCCATATCGCGCGCAGGTCGTCCGTGAGGCGTAAGCGCAACTGGGCTTGACCACCGGCAGCCTGGATGACATCCCAGTCACTGGTGCGGGCAAAGCCGTGACGTGGCAGCGGCCCTTCGCGGTCGAATTGCGGGAAGATGATCGGCACCCCCCCACGAATCGCCTTGGAAGGTGCAAAGTCTGCCTTGGGGCTGAGAAACAAGCGCTCATCGCCATCGGGTGTAACCCATGAGGTCACATGGGCACCGTGCGTATGCACGATGGCGCGCGCGCCATCTGAAGAGGTGAGCGTGATGCGTTGCGGTTCAGTCATACGTCCTGGAGTCGATGTCGATGCGTTTCACAGTGCGCCCGGCGTGTTTATCGTGCACTTTGTCCTGAGCGACAGCCTGCCCACCGTGCGCCTGATGAATGAGGCATAGTGTAGCGGCAATTGAGACGCGCCGCTAGCGTGGGGGAGCGCTCCCAACGGCGGTATCACGGCCGATCTCGAACGCACGTAGGCCAGAGCGCGAGCGCCGTGGAAGGCCGGTTCGACTCGAAGATAATGAGTGGACCCATGAGTGGATTCCTTGCCGATGCCGATCTGAGCGTAAACGCGATTGAGCGCGCGCGGGCCACTACGCCCAATTACATCGACCTCACCAGCAGTAACCCAACCCACCAAGGCTTGCTGTTCCCCCCTGACATCTTGCGTGCGGCAGCTGAGCCATATTGGTCCGCCAGACGCTACGAACCCGATCCGAAGGGTACGCCTCTAGCCCGATCAGCGATTGCCCAGTATTACGCCCGGCGCGAGTGCTTGCCCCAAGCGGCTCAGGCGGCTGCACGGCCACCGATGAGCGCTACCTTACCGGATATTGGCGCAGACATTGCGGCACCGCAGGCCGCGGCTGAAATCGTCGTGACCGCCAGCACAAGCGAAGCATATGGCCTGCTCTTTACGCTGCTCACTCGCCCTGGTGACAACATCATTGGTCCAGATGTGACCTACCCGCTCTTTGAGCACCTGGCCGAAGCGCATCACGTCGAACTGCGGACATATCACCTGGATGAAGCCCGCGGCTGGCGGATCGACGAGGCATCTGTCCAGAGGGTCGCCGACCGACGCACCCGGGCTGTGCTTGTTGTGTCGCCCCATAACCCGACCGGTATGATCGTAGATGTGGCGTTAGGAGTGCTCAATGGGCTCGGGCTACCGGTGATTTGTGACGAGGTTTTTGCCCAATTTGTATACCGGGCCGCCTATACACCGGTTCTAGCGGCGCTGCATCCGGCGTTGCCGGTGTTTACGCTCAGCGGCATCAGCAAACTCTTCGCCCTGCCCGATCTCAAGCTGGGCTGGATCGCGATAAACCGTGCGGCACTGCCATTCGCACAGCGGCTGGAATTTCTCAACGACGCCTACTTGAGTGCAAATTCGCTGACGCAGTTCATGCTGCCAGCCCTGTTCGAGCAGGGGCAGTCCTTCGTCGACATGATGCAGACGCGAATACGCGCCGCGCTCGACATGGGGCTCGACATATTGTCGGCCTGCCCAAGTGTCAGCGTGCAACCGCCGGCCGGCGGCTACTACCTATTCCCCCGCATTGCCGGTTGGCATGACGAAGAGGCGTTGGTGTTGCATTTACTCGCGCACGGGGTGCTAGCGCATCCGGGTTTCTTCTATGGCCTAGACGCGAACGACGCCTACAACGCAGGCGATATAGGTGGCTCCGGCGCACACCTGATGATTTCGTGCTTGACCGAACCAGGCAAATTGCGCGAGGGGTTGCAACGGCTTACCCGGGCGCTGTCAATATCGGCTACCGCCGCCGCGCGATGAAGAGCCACCAAACAGGCCACCAAAGATGCTGCGTTCCAGCTGGCGCCCCAAGGCGCTTCCCAGGCCACGAATGACACTCCGCAGGAAATAGCCTAACCCGCTGCCGACGGCTTTGCCGACCTGCTGGGCATCCTGCTCAATGGGTGACGGGGTCGGCGATGTGTTTTGTGAGTCGACCTGACGAACAGGTTCGTTGGTGCGGGGCATGTTTTTGATATCTCCTTACCTTACGGTTCGCGAACGATATCCAAACCGTAGCTGACCTCTAGCCATGTGAAACGGTGTGAGCGGAACTTGCAGCGTGTTTTGACCATCCTGAAGACCAGCCAAATTCACGCCGTCAAACCCATCACCCACATAATCCAAGTATAGTCGCACTTGTGCCCGATGACCCGATGACCCGATAACACACTTGTCCTGCGATACTGCGACCTTTAATATGGCATGCGCCGCTTGAGCAACCGGGAGGTCGTCGCGGCGGGCTGCCATCTTGATTTCCACTTGAACGCCATGAAACCGGCCCAAGACGCCAGACCAACCAACAAACCACCGGCCGCCGCCTTACGCGACCTGATCGTCACGTATTTCAACGAAGACGAGGTGCGGAGCCTCGCTTTCGACCTTGGCCTGGATTACGAGTCGCTCAGTGGCACGGGCAAAATCGGCAAGTCTGGCGCGCTCATCCAGCAAGCGGCACGCAACAGCAAGGTCATTGATTTGGTGCAGCAGTGCCGCAGCCTCAGGCCCGAGGCGAATTGGAACGATGTGGGCGTGGCCGTCGCGACAAACCCGCAGCAATTCCTGTTCGTGCCTGACGACCAGCCGCTCATCAACACCTCCCCACAACGGGCGCTGCGCCTGGGCATCATGGCTGGCGTGATTTTGGCCCTGGTGCTGGTGTGTGGATTCAGCGGCGGCCTAGCTGCTGGGCAAGTCGTCGCCGTCACCCTCCGGCCTGTTCAGCCTGACCAAGAGTCCTTAAAGCACGTGAATTTCGAAGTGGGTCGGATCAAGTTCACGCCCCAGTCTGTAAGGAGCAACTTTAGCGACGTCGCTACTGGTCTGACAAACGGTTCGTTACTAACCAACACGTCCGTCGGGGTGACCCTGAATGAAACACAGACTACGACGTTGATCGATAACGTGGTGCAGGCTTCGGCCAGCGCGCCTATGCGCGAGCCGCATGTCCATCTCCTGGGCAATGGCCAAGTCTCGCTCAGTTTCCTTTTGCCAGGTCTTGGCAATCAGCGGGTGGCTTTGGCCTATACTATGCAGGCCAGCGGTGGGCGCTTGATTTTGAAAGCGGAGTCCGGCTGGCTCAATGTGGTCAATATTCCAGGAACGACCTTTGGTTGGGTCCCCTTACCTACCAGCGTCACCGGCCTAGTGACGAGCTGGGTCCAGGCACAACTTGACGCCAAGACACATGGTTTGGCCTTTACCCAAGTCGCGGTGTCCCCTGGCTCGATCAGCATCGATGCAAAAACGCGCTAGCGTCGCACCAGCCCTGATTCCCGGGCCCTAGATTTTGAGTCAGCTTAGCTCCCCTCCGCTCCACCAGCGCTATGACGACTGGAGCGACCAAGAACAGTATGCCAAGAAAGCAAATTCAATTCGATACGAAACCCATCACCCAGAAAGCCTTTCTCGTCGGCGTGGACTTTCGCAGTCTGGCTTACAGAGCGGCGCATGCACAACTGCCCCTCGAAAGCTCGATGACTGAGCTAGCGCTATTGTGCAAGACGGCCGGACTGGACGTCGTCGGTCAGTTGACCCAAGTGCTTGATACGCCAAACCCCAACACCTTCATTGGGCCCGGCAAAGTAGAAGAGCTGGTGAACTGGCGTGACGCGACTGGCTATGACACGGTCGTGTTCGACGACGAACTCTCACCCCGGCATCAGCGCGAGCTGGAAGAGGCTCTGGGTGAGACCGTAGCCGTGCTCGACCGCACCGCCGTCATCCTCGACATCTTCGCCCAACATGCCAGCACCCGCGAAGGCGCACTCCAAGTGGAGCTGGCACAATATGAATATCGCAAACCGCGCTTGACGCGGCAGTGGACCCACCTGGCGCGTCAAGCCGGCGGCCGGGCCGGTGGCGGCACAGGCGGCGTCGGCGTGCGCGGTCCTGGCGAAACACAGCTCGAAATCGACCGCAGGCGCATCGAAGAGCGCATCATGAAACTAAAGCATGATCTCGAGGAAGTCCGGGCCCAGCGGGCCCAGCATCGGGCCCAGCGTAAGCGGGCCGAGGTGCCTGTAGTCGCCATCGTCGGCTACACCAACGCCGGAAAAAGCACGCTGCTCAATGCGATCGCAAAAGCCGATGTCCTGGCCGAGAACAAGCTGTTTGCGACGCTCGACCCCACAACGCGTCGAGTGCAGTTGCCAAACGGACATCGCGTCTTGTTCACTGACACGGTCGGCTTTATCCAAAAACTGCCGACCCAGCTCGTGGCCGCCTTTCGGGCCACGCTTGAGGAGATCACCGAAGCCGATGCCCTGCTGCATGTGGTCGACGCGACCCACCCGGATGCGGCCGAACAAGCCCAAACCGTTATGAGCACACTGAGTGACCTGGGTGCAGGTGGCAAGCAGATGGTGATCGCGCTAAACAAGGCCGAGCAGCTTGACGTCGATGCAAAGCGCCAACTCGCGACCGGCATACTCAGTGAGGGCGTCTTCGTCTCGGCGTTGCACAAGCAAGGTCTGGATGCATTGCTACGCGAAATCGAGGAGGTGCTGTTTGAGCGCATGGTGCCCATCCGGGTGCGGCTGCCGTATAAGGCGGGCGATATGATGGCCCTGATCCGGCGCGAAGGGGCGGTCGAAAGTGAGTGGCCCGAAGAACGCAGTGTCCTCATCAGCGGACGCATCCCCGGCCGCTTACTCGATGTGTTCAAGCCCTATGAAGCCAAGCCGGAACGCCATCCGGAGCGTCCCATGGAAGCACAGGACTGACACCCTTCGCCCGGGTGTCGTGCGCCCACCGACATGGGCCTACAGCAAGTGTGGCTTTTGTGAGGCGCCAGCGTCAGCCAAACACTGACACCGTAAATCGGCAGAGTGCTGTATGAGTGTTGGGTGTGAAAAGACGGCTCGTCGGCCTATCTTTCCAGCTTTATCCCTTGCACTATTATGAACTGGGCATTCCGTATCGCACGTGTGCGTGGCATCGACATCAAGATTCACGTCACCTTCTTCCTCGTCCTCGTCCTGGGCGCCATCCAGTGGGCCGGCAGCGTCCCCGGCGACCCGCTCCAAGGCGCGCTGTTTGGCATG
>Ga0075021_10001163_pt1 | contig 13412 bp, 10 predicted proteins | sample ColStrG_CSR_2012_FD_72749 | JGI IMG/M metagenome (GOLD analysis project Ga0075021, IMG submission 72749) | Freshwater sediment microbial communities in response to fracking from Pennsylvania, USA - Cold Stream Run_MetaG_CSR_2012 | ecosystem: Environmental > Aquatic > Freshwater > Creek >...
AATCAATGAAAAAGATCGAAGCTATTATTCAGCCCTACAAGCTGGACGAAGTACGTGACGCTCTGAAGAACATCGGAGTGGATGGATTGACCATTTCCGAGGTGCGCGGCCACGGCCGCCAAAAAGGCCACAAGGAAGTCTATCGAGGCATGGAGTACGAAGTCGACTTGCTTCCTAAAATCAAGATCGAGACGGTGGTGCCCGATGCGCGCAAAGACGAAGTAACGCGCGCCATCTCAGCGGCGGCGCGCACCGGCAAGATCGGCGACGGCAAGATTTTCGTGTTCGATGTGGCCGAGGCGATCCGCATTCGCAACGACGATAGCGGCGAGCTGGCGCTCTAGCAATGCCGCCGGGCGTAACGGTTCTCGATCGCGCTCGCGAATCCCTCCAGCAGCGGACGCTATCGGTTGACCAAACCATTTCGGCGGCGGCGGCGCAATACCTGACGCCGCGCCTACCGGCTGCGTTCGTGGTCTGCGCCGTGGGCGGTTATGGCCGCTCGGAGTTATTTCCCCATTCCGATATCGATCTGTTGGTTCTGGCGCGGGCCGAAGACGATCTGGCGGGAATGAAAGATCCGCTGAGCGATTTTCTGCGCGCGGTTTGGGACGCCGGGCTGCGCGCCAGCCAATCTGTGCGCACTGTGGCCGAGTGTTGCCGCCTGCACGAGCAGAATATCGAGCTGCACATCAGTTTATTGGATCTGCGGTTCGTTCACGGCGATGAGCAGTTGTTTAAGCAGCTCGCCGACGCCTTGCCCGCCTTTTATCGCAAACAGGAAACCCGCTTGATCCGCGAGCTGGCCGAGATGGCCCGCACGCGCCACGGCAAGTTCAACAACACGGTCTACCATCTGGAGCCGAATGTCAAAGAAGCGCCCGGCGGTATTCGCGATATTCATTTGCTGCATTGGCTCGCTCTGCTGGCGCAAGATAAAGGGCCGATTCGCGAAGCGCTGGCGGAGATTGACGGCCCCCGGCAATTTCTCACGGCCGTGCGCTGCTTTCTGCACACGCAAACGAATCGCGATAACAACTTTCTCGGCTTTGAGCTGCAAGATAAAATCACCGCCTATTGGCTGGACTCTTCCGCCGAACCAGCCGAATGGATGCGGCTCTATTACCGCAACGCGCGCCAGGTGTTTCAAGCGGCTCTGCGGGCGCTGGAATTTGCCGACCTCAAAGATCCTTCGCTCGCTCGCCAGTTCCGCGATTGGCGTGGCCGCCTCTCGAGTTCCGATTTCACTGTCTCGCACGAGCGCGTGTTCCTGCGCAACGCGGCTAGCACTTTGAGTTCGGCGGAGAATACGCTCGCTCTCTTTACTTTCGTCGCGCGTCATGGTATTCAGCTTTCCTGGGATGCGCAGCGCCGTCTTGCCGGCGCGCCCGGCCTAGCGGCCAAATTCAGCGCCGAGCCACCGCCTTGGGCCGCTTGGCGCGAATTTCTTTCGCAACCGCACGTGGCGCTGGCTTTCCGCCAAATGCAAGAGACCGGTTTGCTCACCGCCGCCATCCCGCACTGGAACACCGTGGAATGCCTGGTGGTGCGCGATTTCTATCACCGCTATACGGTAGATGAGCACTCTCTTGTGGCAGTGGAATTGATCGATCACCTCAGCGACGCCAAAAGGGATTCTCCGGCGCGCTTCCGCGAATTGCTTCTTGAAGAACAAGAGCGCGCGACGCTGCGCTTGGCCTTGTTGCTGCACGATGTGGGCAAAGGGACTTGTCCCGGCGATCACGTGCGCGGTTCGGTCGAGGTGGCGGCCGATGTTTTCACCCGGCTCTCCGTGCCGCCCGCAAACCAGGAGATGATCAACTTCCTGATCGCGCATCATCTCGATCTTTCAAGCGTCATGACCGGCCGCGATCTCGACGACCCCGCCACCGGGCGTTTCCTCTCGTCGCAAATTCCCACGCAAGAAGATCTGCGGCGCTTGGCCCTGCTGACCTATGCCGACATCAGTGCCGTGAACCCCACGGCCATGACGCCCTGGCGGCAGGAACAGCTTTGGCGCGTTTATTCCGCCGGCCAGGAGCAACTCACCCGCGAACTGATAACCAACCGCATCGACCGCCAGGAAGGCGCGGCGCTGGGGCCGGACGCATCGCCCGAACTCGCGCTTTTTCTGCAAGGGTTTCCCACGCGTTATCTGCGCACCCACACTATGGTGCAAGTGCGGCGTCATTTTGAACTCGACCGCAAGCGCCAGGTCGACGGCGTGGCGGTTAGCATCACCATCGAGTCGGGATCTTACTTGCTGACTGTGCTGGCGTCCGACCACGCCGGCATTTTCTCCATGCTGTGCGGCGCTCTTGCCAGCCGCGGCATGAATATTCTGAAAGCCGAAGCATCTTCGAACAGCAACGGCTGCATTCTGGATTTGATTCGCTTCAGCGATCCCATGCGCAACCTTGAATTGAATCCTGGCGAGCTGAATCGCCTGGAGTGGGCCGTTGAGTGCGTGCTGCGCGGCTCGCTCAACGTTACCGATCTCATCAAGCAGCGCCGTAGCGCGCCCCGGCCATCGAGCGGGGCTAAAATCATGCCCTCTGTGCGCTTCAATAATGAGGCCTCGGACGATTGCACGCTCATCGATTTCATTGGCGAAGACCGGCCCGGCTTGCTGTATGATTTGACCTCCGCCATCTCCGCCGCAGATTGCAACATTGAGGTGGTTTTGGTAGACACGGAAGCGCATAAGGCCCTCGACGTGTTCTACATCACCAAGGCCGGCGGCAAGCTGGATGAAGCGGCTGAGCAGCATTTGCTGGATGAGCTTAAGCGCGTGGCGATGCCCGCGTGATGCTCAGCCGACGAACTAAGCGTCTCGTGCCAACAGCGAAGAGCTACAGCCGGTGCGGTCGGCGGTTTCGAGGTTATACCTTCTATGCTGTTTGTCGATTTTGCTGTCTAAATCGTCAAGGCATAGAAATTGGCGTTTGTAGATGCCCCAGTGCCTATAGCCATCGTCGACTTTAGGAGTGCGTATGTTGGTGAGTTTGAAATCTGGATGCTTCGCCATCCCCGCCAACTGCATCACTGAGTTGGTCCCAGCCGTATGATTCGTTACTCTGGCATCATACTCCTGCGCATAGAGGCAAAAGTTAAACACCTCGTCGCGGCTCAACACCCGTCCTGCATACTCTTTGCTACCTATCTCCGTCAACACCGAGACTTTTGTATTGGGGACATCGCAGTAGTGAAACACAACAACTTCGCTGACCGAGGTTACTTTGTTCAAAGCACAGTTAGGGTCGACGGAACCAAAGATATCCGAGGGGTTGACGCTGGAAGTGTTGAAAACCTTAATGCCGTTGGGCCGAGGAATCTGTATCCAAATACGCGCTTGCTCGGGAACGGGGTTTAGCCTCGGCCCTTTTAGAACTAGTGCTTTCTTGCAATCCTGGCAACTAAATTTCTCCGGCTTATGCACAGGCGGTACACCACGAAGCGCATAGATTCCCGGAAGCACTTTGATCAGATTATCGAGTGCAGGCTTAGCTTGATCGACCGTTCCCCACTTATACTCGTGCTCTTTAACTTCTGGAATTAAGATGTCGATGTGGAATGGCTGTTCTACAAAAAGCATCATTCCGTGGCAAATCACGTTTACTGTTGGCATAGGTTGGCTCTTGTTAACGAATCTCCTGGTTGGCGTTTTGGTACAAAACAAATGAAGCCCAATAGTTCGGGTGTTCGAAACCTGGCTGAGTTCTAAGGAATGTGGCGGCGGCGGCCACCGCTTCTTCCACCCGCCGCCCCTTTTGAAGCAAGCGGTAGAACTCCTGATTAAAAACGGCAGCGGCGCCGGAATCAACGTCCCAAAGGGTTGCGACCACGTTCCGCGATCCAGCCAGCACCACCGCTTCCGCCAGACGCCCTGGCAATACCGTCTGGGTCTCCTCTTGCATCGCCGTGGAACAGGCGGAAAGAACAGTGAGGTCGGCAACCATGCGGGAGTTTGCCGAAACACGCCACAGGCCTCGCTGCGCCGCCGGGCGAGGATCGCCTGAGTCGCCTGAAACGACCAGCGCAATCCCATCTTCCGAAGGAATAGCATGACCTGAGAAATGAAAGAGCGATGCCGTCGCCACCGCGCGGTCAAGGGCGGCAGGCGTCGCACTTCGCCCGGTAAGCGTCGTTGAATTCTTATACATCGCGGCTTCGGTTCGCAGTTCTTGGGCGGTATCCACAAGCGGAGGTAGAGAGGACTCCAATTCGAGACTCGACGACGATCCGGATATGAAAGCAGCTCCATGTCCACCGCCCGAGGCTGGACGTAACGGGTACGGACTGAAGGCGGGCGTCAATCCTGCCGTCGCGGCAAGCATTGCGACCGGAAGTCCTCCCAACTCACCACTGGCCTGCACATAGATCCGCGAAAATCCGCGCCCGCGCCGGAGGACTGGCGCGAAAACTTCGTCGCTAATGCGACTCGCTAACAATTGAATCCTTTCGGGCGAGGACTTCGGCGTTGCGCACAACCGGCGCAACTGGCGCAAGTCTCCGAGCAAGGATTCGCGGCTCGATCCCGCCCAGGCGAAAACCAGAGCATTGGAAGTCCGAAGCCATACGGCCACTTTAACGCCGAGATCCGCAATCGTCACCAATCCCGTGCCATCTTGCACGCGCACCGGCGTTTCGGGTGGCCCCACCGCGCCGCCTAGCAGCCGAGCCTCATCGTAAAGAAATCGCTGCCAACTCGCATATGCGCCTGCCTCGTCGCCCCGCAGTAATCCGGCTCGCGTCAGCACGACGCTCGCGGCACTCAATTGCTTGCGAACCAATACGCGCTCCTGCAAAGAGCCGCTTACGCCCGGGTTGGCGAGCCACGCGATGAGTTTCTCTGAACTTCGCTCCGCCTCGCCAAAATCCCCCAGATCAAGCGCGACTCGCGCTATGGCAAGATCGAGCGCAGACTCAAAGAAGACGTCACCTTTCTCCGGTAGCCGGACTCGCATAGCGCGTAGCGCGCCCAAGTCATGGCGGCCCTCCAGGAGTCCGATTTCGGCGAAGTTCCGGTAGACGTCGGATTCAGGGTCGAATGGTTGACGGGTAAATGCCCGGAGTGCCTCGCCATATAGGTCTTGCGCGCGGACAATATCGCCTGCCGCTCGTGCAAAATCGGCCTGCTTGGACAATGCCACAGCTTCCAGCATGGGGTAGTTGGCGGATTTGGCCGCTTGCCGTGCCATCCATGCGGCTGCAAAAGCCGAATTCCAGCGCTCCATGTTCTCAGCCGCACGCATCATGCCGTTGTAGAACTCGTGCGCCCGTTTGACCGGGTAGCCATCCTTAACAATCTGTTCGAGCCCCTCATAGTCCATTCGAAACGCCTCGCGGTATCGGCCTTCGTTAACGTAGTGGCTGCTTAGAAACCCGCGAGTTCGCAGTTGCGCCGTCCGGAAATGGTTGTCATGCGCGATTTGCAGTGCGCGTCGAACGCTCTCTTCGGCGGCTTCTAACCGGTTCACTCCCGTCTGGCAAGTGGACTGCTCCAAATAAACTTGCACGCCGAACCAGACGTAGCGCCGATTCCTGCATCTTTTCAGCAAGCTTGCCGAAGCTGGACAGGCGGCGAAGTTGTCCCCGTGGGAAGCTCGGTATAAAAACTCAAAATCGCGCCACACAGCTATTGGCCCGCTCATCTGGGCTTGCCTCAGCCACGCAACCTCCGAACGAAGAACGGAATATTCGCCGATACTGACCGACGCCCGTACCCGTGCCATCGCCGACAGCAACCTAATCGCGCGGGAGTCATTCCGGCCACCCCTCAGGCTCAAGGTGTCAATCAGCCAATAGTCACGGTGGGAGTCAACAAGTTTTTTCGCAAGCGGCCACAGAGAGGCTTTAGGGGGGACAGGCGCTTCAATCGTTTCTTCTAGTTGGCCAGTGAGTGCTGATTCCAACCCGGCTTCGGCAGTGAAGGCCGGCGGTATATGTTGGGCTCCGAACAAACGGGAGCGCGAGGCGCTGAGATCGGCTAAACGGGACCGCGCTTCGTCAGCCCAGGCTCCGCTGCGATCTAAACGAAGATATTCTTTGAGGTCGGCGATCGCCGGGTCGAAATCCTTGAGTTTGGAATAAACGATGGCGCGGTTGAATAAGGCGACAGGATTTTTTGGCTCGCTACGCAGCGCTTTGCTCAGAAGTTCAATCGCCATCGTGTAATCGTGAGGGGTGGAGCGGGCTTCGGCGCGTTCGAAATAAGCGGATGCGTAGTCAATCCAAAACTCGGCTGATGATGCTCCGGAATCGGCTGCCGCCCCGAAAGAGCGGATGGCATCGTCGTAGCGCCACCAGAGCAGGTCGGCTCGCGCCTCGGCATGCAGCCACGAAGGCGTCTCCTTTCCCGATTGGCGATGCTGATTGATCATCATTTGACCGCGCAGTAGTTCAACGGGTGCCTGCGTGGCTGTCCCGGCGCCGCCGCGAGTCACGCGTAGCGGCGAATACGCCGCGGTGGGAATACGCAATTCCAATTGGCGGTCGGCTGTATAGGCGGACGCCAACAAATGCAGCGGCTCGCCGGCTTCCAACCTCTTGTTATGTATATAAACGCCAGCAGTAACGACGGCCAGCGCAACGGAGGCTGCAATTGCCCACAAACGCCAACTGGACGTACGCCCGGGGTGGCCATCAGCCGGTTCGTCAACCCGGTCGCGCCCGCGCTTTGGTTTCATTGCCGGCGGGGCTTGCGCTTCGTCATCTTCCGTAAACAACTCAATCGCCCGTCGCAAAGCTGCCGCGCAGTGCTGGCATTCGGAGGCATGCACAAACAAGGCATCCGCGGCGGAACCCTTAATGGTGCCAGCTGCCAATTCCACCCATGTTTGCTCCGCTGGGCAGGGGATTCCGGTCCTTGACTGGTCAAAAGGCACGGGTATCTCCTTTTGACGGCGGTTGCAAGCCCAAACGGGCTCTCAGCGCCAACGTCATCCGGTGAAGCAAGCTCTCCACGCCTTTTGCCGTCAAGCAGGCGGCCGGAACGGCTGCTATCTCTTTGGCGGTCAGTCCCTGGCGGTAGTAAAGCCAGAAAATGGCTTGTTCGCGAGCCGACCCCTCGAGCAAATCGTCTAACTGCCGCACAAGAACCTTACGGTCCATCCCGTGACGCTCCAGACAGTCCGCAAGCTTTGCCAGATGATCGTCCAATTCAACGGTGGCATAGGCGCCGCGCTTACTCGCGAAGCGCGCCCTAAGCGAATCCCGCGCCGTATTGGCCGCAGTTGCTTTTATATAGGGGAGTAGGCCCTCGTCACCAACTGCAAACTCTCTCATTCCAGACCGCGCGACTTGCGAGAGCTTAAGATAAATATCCTGCACTAGATCGTCGACATAGCTCGCGTCATGCACATTCCACTGTCGTGCCGCTCGGCCGGCGATGCCAGCCACCAATGGCCGCGTGCCGGCAACAAACTCCTCCCAGGCCAGGGGACCTACGGTCACGCTCGCACAACGGCGCCACAATTCTGGAATCATGAGATCGGCGTTGATGCCGCAGTCTCGGTATTGTATCAGCCTGCCTCCCGGCCGCCGATGAAACAGTCTCCAGCGGGAACGGCCTTCGAGGTTCGCTAATTGTGGTTTGGCACTGGTCACACGAATCTCTCAACTAAGAACGGATTTGCGGCAACTTCTCCTTTTCTTGCTTAAACTGCCTGAAAAAAAGGAAAGCATAAGGCGGTTTCGTTGCAGACTAATGAGCGCGTTGCCCCGATTGACGCGAATCCCACAAGGAGTTTTAGATGAAGTCAAATATGAGATGCATCCTGGCCGTTGGACAACTAGTCTTTCTCGCGGCAACACTTAGCGCCCAGAATCCCACGCCGCTTGGAGACTATGTTCCCTGTAAGTTCACCGGCTGGCAAGATGCAAATTTCAGAGGGAAAAAAACGGAAGAGCAGGTATTCAAGAAGGAGGCGTCAAAGCAGGTCGAACTTGGAAGACTCAAAAAAGACGATCTGGATAAATATATCGATCTCTTTCGGGAAGTTGTGCCATCGTCAGCCGCGGAACAAGGGGGGCTGCGAACCTTCTCTAGTACAGATTTTATAGCGGGTTTCGACGACAGCCGCACCAAGAGGCTTGGTGCGTTGATTAACCCAGGAACTCACGACGCCAACGACAAGCCGTCGGCGATAAAGAGCGCGAAAGAGGGCATGTTGTCTAGTCTCGAAAACGCATTTACCGCACCCCTGGTACCGAAAGGCATCGGCTGTTCTCAGTCGTTGCTTTCATGGGAAGAGACGAACGCGATTTTCGGCAGGCTCGTCGCCGATACCTACTTGGCGCTTCAGGTTGTCGTCCGGAATACGAGTCCCGATAACGAGTTTGTGCTGCATGATGTGCAAATCGCGCTTGACGATCCTTGGTCGCGTTTTGTAGCCGGCAGAGACAAAGTGCTAGTGCGCGGAGTGGCTCTTCGCGGACAAACAGACGATCCCCGCAATGTGGGCGTCCGCTTGGCGGAAGCCATTGGCGGTTTGGCGGCGGCGGCGAGCGTCGCATTTTCTGGCGTTGACTTCAAAAACGGTGTCAGCATTTTTCATTCCGGCTTCCTGCCGGGATTCAAAAGCGTTTTCCCCGACAATACAATCCAGCAGCTCGAGCGGCTCAGCGATCTGGGTTTCTCCTCCGCGAGCGCCTACAAGATTGTGATTTCCAAGAGTGGTTCGGCACCATTCGTGACATTCCTGCCAGCGAAAATATTTGCCGACAGCGAAAACAAGAAAACCGTTTCGGGCGGAGGCTCAGGTAACCCCGCGAACCCAAAACCACCCGGTAAGTCCAAGGGATACAAGGGTTGGAGCCAGGAAAAACTGCTCGCTTTTTCTAATTCCGCATTTGTGATTGTCGCCGGTGTACATGTCAAGGAGGTGGATGAGACGCCGTCGGTAGCCACCCTGGCTTGCCAAGGAACTAACGGCGCAATTGATCTCGCTAAAGTCAAGGTGGGTGATAAAGTCGCCTGCGATATTACTGGAAAGAATCTTGACCGAATTCTAAAACTTAGCCTAAGAAGCACCCAGAACTCGGGAGGCCCAGCCGCCGACGGCCCAATTACCGTCGGTGCCAAAGACACGACTTCGGGCAAAATTACGCTCAGCGGAACGGATCTTCTTGCTTTGCACGATGCAAGCTATGAGGTCTACATCGTACGCGATGCGTCAGACGCTTTGCCAAGCGGGCTAACCGTAACGATCAAGCAGCAGCCGTCTCAACCATGACAAGATGCGCCCCTCGCGTTCGTTCAGGACTAAAGAGGTATTTGAATCGCAAGGGTGGAAGCGCGAGGCGGACAGGGCAGGCCGGCGGCAAGCTGAATGCAGCGGCAGAGCAGACAATACTGCCCATACCGTCCGCGCACCGAGTCGAACAATTTGCGCGAGTCGTAACCAACGCCGTCCTTAAAAACAATCTCGACGTTCTCCACATCTTCAATTGTGACGGCTGGATTGCCCTTGTGATCTCGAGTCCGTCCAGACTGAATAACGATCATGATGTGCTGGTAATTGACGCCAGCGTCGCTATTAACCTCCTTGGCACGGGGAGGCCGTTGGATCTATTGCGGATGCTCAACCGGAAAGTGCTCGTCGACGAAATAGCCCTGGAAGGAAGTAACCAGCGATCCATTCACCAAGGTTTCCGGCCAGGAAGCAATGGGAGCACTTATGCGCTCAGGGTTGATTTCCCTTGTGCAGCTTAGCGCTTCGGGGTTCGAAGTATTCCTAGAACTAACCGGGGCAATTCTTCCCGACGATCTTGGCGACGGCGAGGCGGCGACGACCGCCCAGTCGTTCGATATTGGCGCCATTCCGGTAGTCGACGAACGAAAAGCGACCAGGATCGCGCTACAATATCTCTCAAGCCAGAGCGCCCAGTTCTCCATAGCATCGATATTCTGGGTTGTTCCGGCATTCGGACCGCCTTATCGGCGCAAGAACTCGGCGACCTGATTTATGCGGCCCTCAATAACGCCCGAATGCGAGTTCCAGTGCTCTGCCGGGAATGGGTCTGCGCGATTACCTGAATACCAATACTGAAAATCCCAAGCCCTTCCTCTGGACCGCTGATGCCAATCTAATCCTCGGCAAGATCCAAAGACTTTGTGAACGACTTTCTAACTCAGAACACTAGCGTCTTACTCCATCGCAGCCGGGAGAGCATAGTGATCGTGATCAGGGATAACGGGCGCGGCTTGCCGCCACCGTCGGCCAGTACGGAGAATAGGCGAGTTGGTCCCGGTTTAAGCAATATTTCCGAACGCGCCCAACTCCTAGGCGGCTCGGCTCACATCTTCAGTGAACCCGGGAAAGGAACGGGGGGGCAGGTTCGTTTTGGAGCTAGATCGCCGCACGCTGAAACCTCAGAACTCGCAGCCTTCCGCTATTCACTGAATCATGCGACATCGCACTCGCTCTTAGGAAGGTAAACGGACCAGGTTGCATGGCTGAAATCAAATGAGAGGTGAAATTTAGGAACGAACTCTCGCAGTCACAGCTCTTCCAAAAATATTTGTCGCACAGCTATCTTCCTCGCCCTCAACAACTTACCCTCGATTTTCGGCTTCTCCAAGACCCCTCAGCCGATTCGTGTCGCTCCTTCCCTGCTCTATCTTCAAGCCGTGAACAGGAAACAACTCACTCAACTTTTGGCGCGGATCACCCATCGCTCGCCGGCCCATGCGGCCGACGAAATCGACGCCCTCGTCTATCGCATGCTCAAAGATCTGAAACGGCCATTCGTCCGTCCGGCCAAGCAGACATCAAACGCGGCCGCCGCGCAATTGAAACAAGGACGGCCATGAACCGGCGATCCTTTGACAAAGCGCTTTTGCAATTGATTGACCGCCGTCTTCGCGAGGGAGCGTTGATCGAGATCGACGGCTTAGGGTCGTTCAAACACGACCGCAAACACCAGATCGTGTTCCAACGGAAAGGCGAGCCGTTGGTGTTTCTCGCCTACGCTCAGGAAGACCGCTCAAAGGTGAAGAAACTATTTCTTCAGTTGCGCAAGGCGGGGGTAGAACCATGGATGGATTGCCAAAAGCTGCTGCCTGGCCAGAACTGGCCGCGCGCGATTGAGCACGCCATCGAGCTGTCTGATTTCTTCCTCGGCTGCTTTTCGCGGAAATCAACGTCCAAGCGCGGGCATTTTCAGAGCGAGCTTGCTTTTGCGCTCAATGCGGCCACGCGTTTTCCACAGGACGAAGTGTTTTTCATCCCGGTGCGGCTGGACGATTGCGAGTTGCCGCGCCGCATTGTGAGTACGACGCATTATGTGGATTTGTTTCCCGATTGGAATTGGGGTGTGCGGAAATTGATCACGGCTTTGCGGCGGCAACATGCCAGGAAGCGCTAACCGTTCGCGAAACGCAAGGCGAGAGCTAGGCAGAAGTTCACCACGAACAAGACGTGGATGCCTACATGGAAGAGATTGGGACGGGGATTGTCTCCTCGTGCAGGCAAGATGTGGCGGGTTCCTGCGTACATCGAGAGGTATTCCTTCCTCTGTTTCTCCGGCGCCCCTCGCAGGTACGGTATGTACCACATGCCGATCGCCGACAGGAGCGCGATAGAACAATAGATAACCCAGTAAGTTGGGACATATCCCGGCTTTGAGCAGTTCCAGAAATAGATTGCGAACGCCATGGCGATACCGGGGAAAACAGAGTTGGCGAGCGTCGCAAGCCAAACCTTCCGTTTCCCAATCAGCGCCTGCACCTGAGAACCGTGGACCAAGCCTGGAACATCGATCAAATCGTGACTGACGATGATGAGGAACTGCAGAACTATGAGGCAGGTAAAGAGGGCAACCATACCATCATTCTCCATCTACCCTAACGCCCGTTCCAACGAATTCTCCTCAATCTGGATCAACGTTGGATACCGTCCGGTGTAGCAGGCGTAACAGAAGTTCCGCTCGTCATCGCGCACCGCATCGCTCAAGGAATCAATCGCCAGATAAGCCAGTGAATCGGCTTCAATGAACGCTTCGATTTCTTTGATCGAATGGTTGGCCGCAATCAATTCCCGTAGCGACGGCGTGTCCACTCCGTAATAACACGGCGAAATGGTCGGCGGGCACGAAATGCGCACATGAACTTCGCGCGCCCCGGCATTGCGCACCATGCGCACAATCTTGCGGCTGGTGGTGCCGCGCACAATCGAATCGTCGACAAGAATGACGCGTTTTCCTTCGAGCAAATGCCGCACCGGATTCAGTTTGAGCTTGACGCCGAAATCGCGGATCGCTTGCGATGGTTCAATGAACGTGCGGCCCACATAGTGATTGCGGATCAACGCCTGCTTGTACGGTATACACGACTCCGCCGCGTAGCCGATGGCCGCAGCCACGCCCGAATCCGGCACCGGCACAACGACGTCGGCTTCCACTGGATGCTCGCGCGCCAGCAAGCGCCCCATGCTTTCGCGCGATTCCGCCACAGGCTTGCCGAAAACAATTGAATCCGGGCGCGAAAAATACACGTGCTCGAAAACGCAGTGCGCCGTCTTTTGCGGCGGCGTGTAACGCTCGCGCGTCATGCCCTCCGGCCCAATAATCACCATTTCACCGGGCTCAACGTCCCCGGTGTACTCCGCGTTGATCAAATCGAAAGCGCATGTTTCGGATGCAAACACCGTCGCCACTTGCCCATCGGGCAGCTCTAACCGGCCCATGGCGAGCGGCCGGAAGCCATGCGGATCGCGGGCCACAATGATGCGGTCTTCCGCCAGGAATACTAGCGAGAACGCTCCTTCAATCTGCAGCAGTGCATCCCGCAAAGCACCGGCGAGAGTGCGCTCGCGCGACCGCGCCACCAGATGCAGCACCACTTCGGTATCGCTCGTCGATTGAAAAATCGAGCCGTCTTCTTCCAGTTCCCTGCGCAACTCGACCGCGTTCGTCAGGTTGCCGTTGTGCGCTACCGCCACCTGCCCTTTGCTGCACGCCACCGAGAGCGGTTGGGCGTTGCGCAACGCCGTATCGCCCGCCGTCGAATAGCGCGTGTGGCCAATTGCCAGTTTGCCCGGCAATTGGTTCAGCACGTCCGGGGTAAAAATGTCGGCCACGTGCCCCATTTTGCGATGGCAATAAATCTTGCGCCCGTCGCTTGACGCGATGCCCGCACTCTCCTGGCCGCGATGCTGCAAAGCGTAGAGTCCCAGATACACCAGGTTGCCGGCCTCCGGGTGGCCATACAACGCAAACACGCCGCATTCCTCGTGAAGCTTGTCGAAATCAAAAGGGGTTTCCATTTTGTTTTACACCAATACGGGAGTTTGGAGGAGGTGTTCTAAGGCATGGGCCCAGGGGCCTTTAAGATCGTCAATCGCGCTATCGATCAGGATGTCGTTCCGGTTACGAATCGTCACTCTTGCTTCGAGTGTAGCGCCAATTAC